>Ga0187778_10002563_pt1 | contig 12355 bp, 13 predicted proteins | sample 1015_Q2_SP5_20_M_FD_132418 | JGI IMG/M metagenome (GOLD analysis project Ga0187778, IMG submission 132418) | Tropical peat soil microbial communities from peatlands in Department of Meta, Colombia - 1015_Q2_SP5_20_MG | ecosystem: Environmental > Terrestrial > Soil > Wetlands > Peat | place... | reverse complement strand
TCGGCGTAGAGCGGCAACTGAAATTCTCCGCGCCGTATGCGTTCCGGCAGGTCTCGAGGTAAATCGTTCCATTTGTATTCGTCTGCATAGGCTTGCAGTCCAATTCCGATGCCCAGTTGGAACCTTTGGCCCTCAGATGGCAAAAAGCGCTCCTCGATCGTCTTGAGCTCTCGGCCGAAAGGATCAAACCATGGAACCTCTTTTCCATTGGCATCGACGATGGATGTGCCGTGGTACGTGTTGCTGGCGTTGCCCATACTGTATGGAGCGTAGCCGAATCCGCTAAGGCGACCTGGAGCCGTCTGCTCCATCTGTACGAACTCGGCGCCAGCGTTCCAGCCCACCGCATGACCGGTGCCTGAGCTGTTCATAGTGCTCATGGATCCAGCTGCGGTGAGTTCTGGTGCAAAGGAATACAGACGGCCTGCTCCACCGCTGGCAATGATCGTTGCCTTCGATTTGAAGACATAGAATTCGCCGGTCCTCATGTTTACGCCTGTCGCTCCGACGACCCTTGTTCCTTGGACCCCGCCTTCAGTGAGCAGGCTCGTGACCACGGTCCGGTTGTACATCCCTATGCGGAGGCGCCTCATTTCGAGGTAGAGGCACTGCTTCAAATTGAAGCCCCAGATCCGGAGGATGTGGCGGTTCCTGTAATCGTATGCAAACATCAGCTTCGTCTCGTCGTCCCGGAACTCCGCACCCTTGAATTCATCGTGCACATCTCTGATCTGCACGCCCATCCTTTCGCACTCGAGCAGCGTCTCCCAACCTTCCGAACAAGTGATGTAACGCGCGATTCCGTTCGAATATCCATGGGCACTATCCATCACTGCCCGCGTGTAGTTCAGTGGCGTCACTTTTGAGCAAGGGTTCTTGCAGGCGCCGTGCCAGTGGTCGACGCCCGTGCCTCCCGAGCCGCTGCGCTTCAAATGTCCCGTTTCGACGATGACGACTTTCGCTCCCTGCCTGGCTGCGCTAATCGCAGCATGAGAACCTGCTACACCTCCGCCTACGATCAGAACGTCTGCCGCTATTTCACTCTCCTGTTCGTAGCGTATGGGATACGGCCACTCCGGCACGGTTCCATTTCGTTCAACATATTCATTCCAAGTCGTCATGGGAGGAGTCCTCCACCGATCGAACAACGAGGGGCTGCCGCGAGCCTTGAATGAGCTTCGGCTCGATGTAGAGCAGCTGGGGAAATTGTGTCGCGCGGCCCGCGAGAACGCAAGATGCGTATTCAGTATATTGAACGGAAAAAATCAATTGCTGAAGGGAGATAACTCTTTTCCTAAATGCTATTGCCGACAGCAGCTGCGTCGGCCGACCGCATGCGCGCGGCGTAAGGCATTGCTCTGAGGCGGCTTGAAAGTCGTTATAATCCCGTCTGACGCCGCGACGGAGTACTGGCAACTATGGAGACTCATCCCGCAAAGAACTCGCTAGAGCGTGCGCTCATGCTGCTGGATATTGTCGCGCGAGTAGAGGGAGGGCTGACAAACGCAGAGATTAGCCGGCGCATGGGCATGGCGCCAAGCACGAGCTCCTACATTTTGAGTCGGTTGGAGCGCGAAGCGTATGTTCGGAGGGATAAGACAACCGGGCGATATCAGATCGGGCTGAGGCTCATGGAGCTTGCCTATGGCGCCCTCCGCACGATCGGTCATCGCCCCATCGTCGAGCCCGCGCTTCACCGCTTGGTAGAGCAAACTGGGTTGACGGCTCTGGTAGCGGTATGGGTGCGGGGACGCGCGGTAGTAGTCGACAAAGTCGAAAGCCCGGAATCCATCAGGGTCGATGTCGATATTGGTCGTCCGCTATATGCGCACTCCAGCGCGCTCGGCAAAGTGCTGTTAGCGAATCTTTCGCCCGACGAATTCAACGACTTTATTAATGAACACGGCCTTCCGCGGCGAACGGCAAAGACGATTACTTCCCGAGCCAAGTTGCAGGAGCACCTCGCGATTGCGCGAGCGAGGGGATACGCGACGGCAAATGAAGAGGAATTCATCGGCGGCCGCGCCGTGGCCGCGCCGATCGTAGATGGCTTCGGAAAGGTCTGCGCGGCTGTCAGCGGAGCCGGACCGTCGGTACACCCGATCTGGAAATGCCCAGAAGATGCGATCCAATGCGTCAAGACAGCAGCCCGTGAGATCTCGAGACGCTGGGGCGGATGAAATCTCGATATACGAAGCTTCGTTCTCGGATTTTCTTAAATCGATAACAAAACCAAAAGGCGAGTGGAGTCCGCTGACTGGTTCCCAACGACTCCGAGGGGAGTTCGTGAGCAGCCTAGGACTCGAACCTGGAACCCGCTATTCGTTCCAGAATCGCTATGTAGTTGGTCCGTCTGCCACTTTCCTGCTCGATGGATCACGATATAGCACGGTGTTTGGGCGGGTTCTTTGCCGCGACTGCCACTTGCGGTGCGTATTTGAAACGGCGAAGGTTGATGGCACTCCGCATATGCTCCGACACACGTTCGTTCATTCGCTACTGAACTAGGGTTGGTCCCTGCGCGAGGTCGCGGCAGCCATCGGCGATAAGCCGTCCACCGTTGAGCGTTACTACGGCAAATGGAACCCAGCGGTTACAGTCTGGCATTCAATCAGATGTTTGACGTCGGGGAAAACGCCGTGACGCGAATCCCAGACCGCAGGAAATACGCCCTGCCAGACAATCTCAATTCCCATTCGATGAGGCGACGACTGATTCTTTTCTAGGTTTCCCCCGAACGCGAGTAGAATCTCGAAGATCTTGCGGTCGTATCGGAGATTTTCTGTTCGAGGTGAGGCCGCACATGACCAGTCCGCTGTCTTCGCAAGGAGTAGCAACCCGCATCACACCTTCAGCCGACACATCGCGTTCGGTCGCCGAAGATCTTCGCTCGCTGCTTGACGCCTTCCAGGTAGGTCTAATGTTGAATGGTCCGAACGGCGAGATCATGTTCGTGAACCGAGCGGCACTTGAGATGTTCGCATCAAGCCCGGAAGAAGTGGTCGGCAAGCGAATTAGCGACGTCGACCTTGTCTCGTTTCGCGAGGATGGATCCGAGTGCCCGGTCTCGATGCGGCCGGTGACCCGGGCGATTCGGACCAGGCAACCGGTTGTGGGCGACGTGATCGGATGGCATCGACCTGGCTCCGGCAAATTACTCTGGACGCTAGTCACCGCCGTGCCTGAGCTCACCATGAGTGGGGCGGTCCATGAAGTGATTACCACCCTAACTGACATCACGGACCGAAAGAATGCGGAGGCTGCGCTGCGACGGACCGGAGAACTCAATCGGCAAATCCTGCTGAGCGCCCAAGAAGGAATCATAGTGTACGACCGCCAGCTCAGGTACGTGCTCCGCAACCCTTACATGGAGCGAATGACCGGCATAAAGGAAAGTGAGGTCATTGGAAAAAATCCGCTCGAACTTTTCCCCTTCATGGCAGAGAACGGAATATACGCGGATCTTGAGAGGGCACTCGCAGGCGAGTCCCTCTCGTCGGGTGACGTTTTCTTCGCCGTGCCGCAAACGAACCGAGGAGGGTGGTGTAGCAACAATTTTGCGCCGTTACGCGATGCACGTGGCGAGATCATTGGCGTCGTTGCGACCGTTCGAGATGTCACGGAACGGAAGGGAACAGAAACTCGCTTGCGCGAGAGCGAAAACTTGCTGGCGCAGGCCGAACAGCTCGCAAACATGGGGAGCTGGGAACTGAATGTCCAAACTCAGTCGCTGAAATGGTCGGCGCACTACTACCGCATCCTCGGCTGGCAGCCCGAACCAGAGTCGGTTCAACATTGCCAAGACATAAATGTGATTCACCCGGATGACGTGGAGCGGGCGAACCGCGAGATGAGTAACCTGGTCGAAACAGGGCATCCGTTGGACAACGAAATGCGGATCATTAGACCGGATGGTGGGGTGCGCGTGTTGCATTCGCGCGCGGTTGCGATCACCGATGGAACCGGACGCACCGTGCGAGTGCAAGGCATGTCGCAAGACATCACGGAACGCAAGAATGAAGAAGAGCGACTTCGAAAGAGCGAAGCTCTCCTGTCGCAGGCTGAAGAAATCGCCGACTTTGGGAGCTGGGAGACCGACCTGAGAACGGGGACGTCGAGGCTTTCGAAGCAGCTGCTTCGAATGTACGGGCTGAAATCAGAAAAGGAATGGGATCGCGACGCTTACTGGGAACGAGTTCATCCGGAGGACCGTGAAAGTGCACGTGCCTTGGCCCAACAAGCGATTGCCGACTGCAAACCTTTCCAATTCAGCGTGAGATATCGTGGATCCGACGGAACTTACCGTGTCCACTTGACGCGAGCGATCCAAATCCCAGGGCCAGACGGAAAAGCTGAGCGATCGATCGGAGTCGCGCACGACATCACAGATCAGGTTCGGGCGGAGCAAGAACTTCACAATCTCTCGTCGCGCCTGCTTCGATTGCAGGATGAAGCGAGGCGGCAAATCGCGCGGGACCTCCATGACAGCTTTGCGCAACAACTCGTGGCAGTAAGCCTAAATCTGTCTCAATTAGGCAAGTGTACTGGTGCCGCGCTGTCAAAGCGGGCGCGCCAGATTTTGGCGGACACAAGAAACGACGTCAGATACTTGTCGAAGGAAATTCGTACGCTGTCTTATCTACTCCATCCTCCGCTGCTCGATGAACTAGGCCTTGCCACCGCTATCGAGGAGTACGCCAAGGGCTTTAGCAAGCGCAGCGGCATCGCTTTGCGGCTTGAGTTGGCGTTCGACAGCGGCCGTTTGTCGACCGAATCGGAGACGGCGCTGTTCAGGATCGTGCAAGAAGCGCTCGGGAATATGCAAAAGCACTCGGGAAGCTCGACCGGTACGATTCGACTGCTGCGAGAAAACGAAGGAATCATATTGGAGCTGTCGGACTCCGGTCGGGGCGTCGCTGGAATCAGTCAGACGGGAGAGGGCATGCTCGGCGTCGGAATCCTCGGTATGCGTGAACGAATGAGACAGCTGGGAGGCACCTTGGAAATTTTGTCAGCCGATTCGGGCACCACCGTGCGGGCCGTGTTGCCGATCGGAGGCAGGGGAACTGAGGATAGAGAATAATTGTGGTCCGGAGGCTGCCAGCGGTGAACCACGGCATCAAGCGACGACGCCCTTGGAACCTATCCTAACTGAAGTCCTCCATCATGAGGCTTCCATGCCGCACCACAAGGTAGACGAAAGCCAGCTAAAGCCCGCCGCCCGCTGAGCGCCGTCATCAAATCTCTTCAGCACGGGTTCCGTTTGTTAAATTATTGCGTTCTAGTTGTCGCAGTAGGATGATCGCCCAGGCTTTCGAGGATCCCACAGCGGCGTTCTATGCCCTACGTCTTTGAGTTCGATTGGCAGAATCGCATTGTTCGTGTCCGCCTCTACGGACGCGTGACGGACAGTGAACTGAGAGACATCTATCGCCAAGGATTCAAGGTCTATTTCCAGACTGAACCAATCGCGGGCCTTATGGACGTGTCAGGAATTACGTCCATAGACGTCTCCGCAACAACGGTCCGCGAGTTAGCAAAGGCCACGCCGATAGCCCTGCAAGAGAGTCTTCCCCGAGTGGTGATAGCACCATCAGCTGAAACGTACGCGCTGGCGCGATTGTTTGAGACTCTTGGTAAAGCGACGCGCCCCAATCTTCACGTGGTTCGCACCGAAGCCGAGGCATTCGAAATCATCGGCGTGAAGAAGCCAACGTTTGGTCCGATGCATCCGATGTGAAAGCCGCCCATTTGCGGCGATTGCTCAAGGCCTGATTGACGCCGTTACTGGACTAGTTCCTAGAGGCCGTGCAACCCAAACTGGACTCGGCTTGCGCAAATGTTTCACTCAATCAATCACGGGTGCGATTGTTGCCGCCGCCTGCAACGCAGACGAAACTCGATGCGCTATTGGGGTCTCCACTTCGATCGTATTCCGCAACCTGGGGATATGGACACAGTTTCCGGGTGAAGCTCGCTGGGTTCGTCGGATTTTCCGCATTATGGATCGGCTGCGGGCCGGTCGTCGCGATCAGGTAGTCGGGGGCGATGCCGACCTCGACCCAGTGCTCCAGGGCGAGAATGACATTTCCCTTCCGCGCAGAAATGTCCGGTTGGGTTTTCCGTGACCGAACTTTGGAGCGCCGAGTCGCGCGCATATTAGGGAGCGAGAAAGAGCTTGCCAGTGCTCTTGCCAAAATTTCGGGGCGTATCACTTTTCCCCGCCCTGTAACCTTACCCAAACCTTCTTTGACGGGATAGCGAATAGCCACAGGGAAAAGGGACCACCCCCAAGAACGCCCGGCGACGCGCGCGAGACGCCCGGTTGGGAAGCGGAATTTACGTGAGCTCGCGCAAATGTGCACGCCTCCGAGTTTCCATCCGCGGGCCAATGCGTATTTTTCTTACGGACGGAGGGCCGCTTTCTAGGTCACTTGGCTCCGGGAAAACTCTTCCCGGCGCAAGATCAGGATCCTAGGGACTGAGGGAAAGCCAAGACGAAGATAAAAATAGCCGATGCCAGCCAGGCCGAGCACGAGGCTTGGGTTTTCGCCGGCTGGAGTGCCGCAAGGCCAGCGATGATCGGCGCGGCCAAAGCTTTCGATTCCCTTGGCAGCAACATCGAGCGCGGCCTTACATCCTTGCGAAGCAGCCGGCCCCAAGACCGCCGAACCATAGCGAAGCACCTCAGCGTTGCCGGTGAGCCCGTGGCAAAGTGAATAATTTGTGTTAGGAGAATGCAGCCAAGAATCTAGGGCGCGCCGAGTTGTTTCGAGGGCCACTAGCGCCTCGGCCTGGCAGGTGCCGTCCTTGAGGATTTCATAGGCGCGCAGTCGGGATAAGGCGATTCCTGGAGCGCCGTGGCACCAAGCGGTGGCGAAAGGAAGCGCCTTGCGATTGGGCCGAGGCCGGCCTGGCTCCTCGCGCAAATCTGGCCAATTTTGCTGAGCGGGATCGTACCAATGGCGCTCGTAGGCAAAAGCTGCTTCGGCTGCACTGCGATATCTCGAGTCGTCGGTCGCCTGGAAGAGTTCCAGAAGCGCGTAGCCGATACCAGCCGCTCCATGCGAGAAACCAGTCAAGTTTCGGGCGCCAGGCATTGCTGAGGAGGGCCACGAATAGCCGGCCTTGGATTTCCTCGCTTTGTTCAGGAGTTCTCGCGCGAGCGGCAGGCACAAATCGAGGAGAGGCGGTTTGTCGAGCAGTTCGCGGAGTATCAACACACCGACGATCGTGCCCGCCTTGCCGTAGAACAGGTCGAATTCCCAGTTATCCAGCTTTTCGCGCTGCCCGCGTCGAACGATTCCCAGCGCGGTTCGAAGAAGATGTTCCTCTTGCAGGATTTTCCCGAGTCGCGCAGCAACCAGCGCGATTCCGATCCATCCGGCGAAAAGACTCGGGCGAGCCGGCTCAGGCAATGCGTTGAGGCGCGAAAGGGCCTGTGCAATCGCGCCGAGCGCCGTGCGGCGCAGGTCCTTGTCTCCGGTGGCGGCATATAGTTCTCCGAGAAACAAGGCCACGCCGCTCGTTCCGGAATACAGGTCTGGTCCGAGAGCGCTTAATGTGGCCTGGCCTTGAGGAGTGAGGCTGCGCTCAAGAGGTTGGAAACCCACCCAATTGCACCGATCCTCGTGCCAGATGGCTTGCCGCATGAGCCGCGAAGCGATTCCCGCGGCCACGTCCAGGTAGTCGTTCGCAGAGCAAGAAACGGGACGCACTTCACGAGAATCGCGACGGCCCAATGGCGCGCCATTGACCCGAAATTCATAGAGGTCGGCCGAGCCGGGATTGAGAAACGGCGTTTTTAGGCTGATCTTGTTTTCTGCAAAGTACGCTTCGACGATTCTCACGCGATCCGATAGCGATTGGCGGCCTTGCTGCCAGGCCCGGAACATGCCTTCTGCGAGCAGACGGCAGCGATGCATTCCAAAGCTATCGTGTTGGCTGCCTGGATCCTCGGCAAAGCCGAGACCTCGTGCCAGGCGCTTGGTGAATGCCGGAACCCGTTCATTCAGTCTTTCGCTTATTTTTGGATGAATTCGTTCGACAATCTCCGCCACGGCCGGGTAGTCGCTTTTGGGCACGTAAAGCACGGCGGCATCACAACGGCTGAATGCGGCGCGATCGTTGACTACCTTGAACCGGAATGGAAGGCGGGCACCATTGAGTTCGCGAGTAAGCTCCTGCATGAGTCGAACAGCGCCTTCCGCGCGGAGGTTCCAGTAGAACCGCACCACATCGGCGCCATGGAAATCAGGCATTTCAATGTCGCTCATGGCCATGTAGAAGCCGGGGGCAATGCCAAGCAGTTCCTTGGGGAGGTGCAAGCTGACGCGGGCGGCCGGGTCCAGCAATTCTCCCCTGCCGGTATGGCAATCGGTCTCTTGTACGCGGAAGGCGAGACCGTTTCTTCGGGCGATGAGTTCATTGTTTTGGAGCGAGGTGATCTGCCATCCTTCGGCTAAATATCCGGCGCCGCAGTTGGAACCGGAAAGCTCATCAATGAATTCGCTAGCGTTCACGCGGGCAAGCCCGTTCGGTTCCACCACCGCAGGCGTGGCGGTTCCCTGGCAGTAGAAATCCGAGTAAAGCTGAGACTCGAGCGTTAGAAATATCCAACCCTGAATCGCCTTTCGGCCCATGGCGCGCTCCATGTGAGCGGTGAGTCGCGGCGAAGGCTTTCCAAACCAGGAATACTTGGTCGGCGAGTGAAATACGGTGGCCTGGATTGCACTCTCGATTTGTTCGCGGTAGTCAGGCATCAGTGCGCAATCCCAAACAGCTCGACAGCGGCTCGCTCCGGTTGCATCAAGATATTCATGCCGACTTGGAGCAGTGAAAGAATGTAGGAGTTGACCGACGAAAGTCCTGGAGCCATCTCGTGGGCCATCACGAAAAGGCGCAGGGCAGAGAACTTGACGGCGCGGAGAAGGAGCGGGCCGGATTTCGAATCATCGAGCGCCATACAGCGCGTATATTCGGTCCAGAATGAGCCGAGGGACGACTGAATCTTTTCCAGTGGGCAGGCGGCCAGGCGAATAAACCGGTCCAAGTGGCTTGCGGTCATTAAGGGAAACGAGAAAAGCCAAAAACTCAGATATTCGGCGAAGAGGGAGCCGACGTCACAGGCGGTGTCCCCGGTGCCGGCGAATTCGAAATCTACGATTTTTAGTGGGCGTTTGTTTCGGGCGAGCGGCACGGGAATCAAGAAGTTCTCGGCCCTGATATCACCGTGAATAAAGCCGGAAGGCTGCCATTCGTGCTGCAATTGGTCGAGGTGACCCGTCAAACTTTTCTGTCTCTGAATGATTTCGATGAGCTGCAGCTCCGCGCGACTGATCAAGCGGTAGGCAGCGAGACGGGGCTCGTGCAGATTAAGGCGCACGGTCGTGATTGTTTTTTGCGGGCCTACGGTTGCGCGGTGGAGAGTCGCCAGGGCGCCGGCGATTTGTTTGCTGGTATGGGATGAAACGCGGCCGAGGCGCTGCTGCTGTTCGCGCAGATTTTCCGCACCCTCAATCAATTCCAGGATGAGGATATGCTGCTCGGGATCGTAGGCACAAAACTTAGGAACGTGACTGGCGATTCCGTCTTTCTGCCCGCCAGAGAAGATCTGCTGATATATGGCTGCTTCGCGGGACAGCGTGTCAACGGGCCCTAAGCCAACCGCTTGCTTCAGAAGGTAACATCCAACCGGACTGATAATCCTGTAGTTGCGATTGCGCCGGGAACTGTCGAGGACGGCCACATTCCCATCGACGATGCATCGTGAGACGATTAAATCGCGGGACAGCAGGTAGGGAATTACTTCGTGCTGGTTCAGCATGGCTTTTGAGGGCTTGCGAAAAAATTCGCCGAACGGAAGAGCCCGGGGCTAGAGGCCACACCACAATACTCGACGTTCCCACCCCAGGGCCTAGGGGCCAAAACGACCTTCCTTAACTTCGGCCCGGGAGTCGGCGCTATTATCCTCAGGCTTTGGGCATGGGTAGCAATACCAGAACCATGAGGAAACTGCGACGAAGCTCCGCACGCGCTCGCCCTCAAAGGCGGAGTCGGGCAGCCCATCGATTCTTTCCGTAGTTGCTGCCCGAAGTTCCGCATCTACAACTGCGCCATGCAGATACTTTCGCTGGGCCTCTAATCGCTGCTTGCTTGGTTCTAGGCAACGCATTGCCGAGGATAGGATAAAACGCACTACCGCGCTAAGTTGGTCACGTAAATGGTCGTTTTCGGTCCGCACCCCGCACTCAAAGGGCGTATGTGTTCCAGGCGCTTGACGCTGAGAATGCGCTTAGGGCGGTTCTTGGTCGGCTTGTTTGCCTTGATGGGTCGCTTCGTTGCCATCGTCATTTCCTCCTTTTGATTTGGTTTGGATCGTGGCTTGTACGTCGAAGATCAAATTTCGCCGATTGAACTCGCAATTCCCCTGCCAAAGCTCAGATCCTACGTTCTGGCGTCGGAATCTAACACAAAGTCAGGAGGTATACATCGTTTTTCTGACATGGTTTGGAGCAGAAGGAATTGAATTCGCGTGGAATTTGTAGTTGAAAATCTAATTTTTCAACGGTTCGGCGGCAAGCAGGGGCCGTGCTGATAGACAGGAAACTGCGGTCGAGTCGCATATTCACACTCTGCGCGAGCCAGCAGGAGGCCGAGTTTGCCCTGGAATAGGCTTTGAGGGCGGGACTCTCTAGGCCAGCGAGGCCGAAATGAGTGGAGCCAATCCAACGTTTTGCGCTTCCAGTGGTAGTCTTCGGTGGCGGAGGAAAACGAGACCAGGATGACCGCTTGGCCAGCGGCACCGCAGCAGAGGCTTCCGAGCGGCATTCGGTATTTCCAGACGGCCCAGGCGATTCGATCCAGGAGTTCGCGGTCTTCACTGGAGCGGGAATGCTGCCAGACTTTGGTCCACATCAAGAGATGGCCGGCAAAACCGTTGCACCAGCCGGCCCCAAAATTTGCGGAGCCAGCGCGCACAGGCCATATCACGGCTTTCCGGAGAGGAATGGCCGTGTCGCGAAGCTGCCCGACCATTGGAAGTGCAGCTTCGGGGAGGCCACACGCATAGGTGGCAAAAACCTGGCCGGCAATGCCGTGAGCGAAGCCGAGCCGCTGGTTGGGACGAATGTGAGCGCCGGTTTTTGCCCAAGCGAGCCGTACGTATCGGTGACTCAGATTGGAAAGCTCGGTTTGAATCCTAGTTGATGAGCCATAGGTTGCGAGGTGTTTTGCGGCGAGCGCGAGGCCGAGTCCGCCGAGATGGACGTTGGCGACGCGCGAGAGGCGAGTCTTGGCAAGGGTGATGAATTGCCGGGTCGCGGCATCTGCTCCGGCGGGATCTCCTATGCGGCGGCGAATGAGGCTCTTCACGTAGAGGAGGCCGGGTTCCGCAAACGGGAGAGAAGCAAATCCTATGGTGCGGCGTGTGAGTCGCTGCGCGGAGGAGACAAATGCGCGCTTACTCGAAGCGTGCTGCTCGGCTGCCGCAATCCAGGCGTCGGCGGCAAGCAGCAGGTCGGAATCGTGCAGTAAGTCCGCCGCCCGGGCAAGGCTATAAGCGATCCCTGATGCGCCCAATGCAAGTGAGCATTGAGGCGGGACGAGCGAGAATTCGCGCAGGGCGCGCGAGTCTAGGCCGTAAAGCGCACGCATTTCCCTGATGGGATCAGCTGAGCGTTTCGGAGCTCGCGAAGACATGGGGTTTGGTGCCTTCCGCACAAAATGTGTCCCGGCACGAATGACGAATGTACCTGTGTAGGATCGCGCATGCAAATCGGCTTCCTCGATGAGACTAAAGTTCCGAATGCGCGTCTTCATGCGTAAAAACGCGGGTTCCGCCAAGAACCGCCAATGCCGTGGATGCAGAACGCGGCGACCTGAGGGTACATCCACGGCGCACAGTATCGAGATACCAGGCGTCGACCGTCTGAGCCAGCAGGCGTAATCGGACTAGACGAGTTGGGTTCTGGCTTTTGGCAAGACACACAAGAAACGAAGCAGCCTCGTGAGATGAAAAGCGGTGTTCGGCCAGACCAGGAACAGCATTGCTATAACTCCGACGAGTATCCGCAGCCTTGTCGAGTCAATCCAGGGCCAAAGCGTGAGACCGCAGACGGCGACGAACCATCGGATAAACTTGGCCGTAAAATCCAGCTCGTGGTCTAGCTCGCCCTGCTTCCGAAGCGCCCAGATAGTGATCCAGATGCCCGCGACGCAAGCCCAGAACGAATTCTGAGGAACAGTCATCCGCCTTCTAGGTTTGCCCCTTTGAGCCAGTATAGTCCACTGAGTCGCCTAACTCCTGATTAACGCGCTTACCGGAGATGTTCAATCCGTCGGCTCATTCCTTCTT
>Ga0187778_10002561_pt1 | contig 12357 bp, 7 predicted proteins | sample 1015_Q2_SP5_20_M_FD_132418 | JGI IMG/M metagenome (GOLD analysis project Ga0187778, IMG submission 132418) | Tropical peat soil microbial communities from peatlands in Department of Meta, Colombia - 1015_Q2_SP5_20_MG | ecosystem: Environmental > Terrestrial > Soil > Wetlands > Peat | place... | reverse complement strand
CGCGGCCTCGGTCGGAGTGGACGGTTCCGAGGGCGGGGTCTCGGCCTCACCCTCATGCCAGAGCGGCTCGGGGCCCGTCTGCGGCGTGACGGCGGTCGCTCCGGCGGCCGCCGCGACCTCGTAGGGCTCGCCTCCGCCCGCTCCACCGGCGCCCGGGGGCGCTCCACCACCGGCGTGCGGGCCCTCCCACTCGGACGGTGGCTGGCCGGGTCGGCGTCGGCGACGCAGGATCAGGAACGCCAGCAGGAGCGCGACCACGACGGCGGCGACCGAGGAGGCCACGGCCCACAGGGGAAACGGCTGGGACGCCGGACACTGGCCGTAGGTGCAGTTCGAGCTGGCCGTCACAACCCCCGAGTTCGGGCTCAGGCCGGCCGCGACGACGACCGCGAGCATCCCTAGCCCTAGGGAGAGATGTACGATCGTCCGTCCGCGTCGGTTCATCGTTACCCCAGGGCCGATGCGACCCAGAGACGTTCCATGCCGGTGGTCCTATGTAAGCGTGGCGCGGGCGCTCGGGACCCGGCCCCGGACGGTGGACCTGTGCTCGTCCACGGGGCCGCTCCCGGCGGCGCCCGTCACGAACGGGCACGGGAGCTGAGGCCGCTGGTCGATCGCCTGCCGGCCGTCTGCTGTATAACTCAGGCTCCGCGTCGACGCAGACGCGCCATCGCCGCCCAACGCCGCACGAACGGGACCGGCCTGCCCAGGAGGCGTTCCACGGCCTCGAGGAGCAAGCGGTCGCCTTCGTCCACGCTGCCCGTGAGCGTGACGACCAGCGCGAAGCCGACCGCGAAGGCGACGACGACGAACGGGAGGGCGAACATCGGCACCCGAGGGTGCAGGACGACCAGGGCCACGCACGCGGGCACGCCGGTCACGGCCAGCGGCACCACGAAGTCACGACGGAACGGATGGTACCCCTGCGTCGCGGCGAGCTGGCTCAGGCAGAGCGCCGCGTAGGTGACGTTCGAGATCGACCACGCCGCCGCCGCCCCGACGTCACCGTAGGCCGGCACGATGACCAGGGACACCGCGATGTCCACGGCGCCCGCGATCACCGAGTTGACGGCCACCAAGCGAGCTTGGCCGGAGGCGACCTGCGCCATCGCGGCGGGGCCCAGCAGGGTCCCGACGAACGCACCGGCGACCACGACCTGGAGCGGGACGACGACCTCCGCGTAGTGGGGGCCATAGACCAGGTCAAGGGACGACGCAGGAAGGAAGACGAAGACGACGAACAGCGGCAGGGACAGCACGGTCAGCCACTTGGTGACCGTGACGTACGTCAGCCTCACCGCCCTCCGGTCGCCGCGGGCGAGGAAGCCGGAGGCGACCGGAAGGAAGATGTACGACGCGGCCGAGATCCCGACCTGGACCAGCCGGGCGAAGGTGAGGCTCGCGGTGTAGGTCCCGACCTCGGCGTAGTGGAACGCGCCGAGGATCAGGGTGTCCCCCTGGCTGGCGATGCTGACCATCACCCCGGTCACGAACAGAGGAGCGGCGAGGTGGAGCAGCCGGCCCCGTACCTTCGGTTCCCCAGGGCCATGGAGGTACTGTCGGGGGAGGCGCGCCCAGGCGTAGAGGGCGAGCGCCACCAGCGTGGCCGCCGAGGAGGTCGCGTAAGCGATCAGAGCGTCCGTGTAGGTGATGCGTCCCGGAGGCGCTGCGAGCGCAGCGACCAGGAAGAGCAGGAACAGTCCGGGGTTGACGATCTGCAGGAAGAGCGCGTTGGGCGTGACGTTGGAGAACCCCTGGAACACCGAAGCGATCAGCGTGCTGACGACCAGGCTCGCCACCGCGACCGAGAAGAACCCCAGGCCGGAGCCGAGCAGGGGCGAACCGAGGCTCCGGCCGAGAGCGGAGGCGCTCAGCAGGAGCGCGAGCCCTCCGACCACGGCGGCCGAGGTGCCCAGCAAGAACGCGGTGCGGACGACCTCCCGGCGTTCCCCGTCGCGCTGGGCATAGGCGAGGCTGCGGGCCACGGCCAGCGGAAGCCCGAGGCCGGCGACCGCCACGAGCACCTGGGTCAGCGTGAAGCCGAGGGAAAAAGCGTTCCAGGCGGACGGCGAGACGCTGCGGATAATCAGGACCCGGGAGAGGAAGTTGAAGACCACCAGGACGACGGTCGCGACCAGCAGGAAGAGCGTGCCGGCCGTGACGGTCGCGAACCCCGACCGGAGGGTCCCCGTCTCCTCGGTTGCCACGAAGTTCGCCCGCCGACCGCTTCCGCGCGGCGGTAAAACCGTGGCGACGCCCTACCGCCACGCCCCGCCCGCAGAGGGACGGGGCCTCCCACGGGGGGAACGAACTAGGATGCGGGCACGCGTTCAGGCGCCGTCCGAGGGCGGGGCGCCTTCGTCCGCGTCCGTCGACGGAGAGGAGCTACCGGCCTCGTCCCACGACGTGGGAGCCGGCGACTCCTCCGCGGGCCCCTCCGGACTGGCGGGAGCCTCAGGGGCCTGACCCTCCGAGGGGGCTGCCTCGGCGGGTGGCCGTCGTCGACCGCGCCGGAGCAGGAGCAGAGCGAGGATGAGGGCGAGCAGCACGACCACCACCGCCGTGCTCACGGCCCACAAAGGGAACGGCGATGCCGCCGGACAGTTGCCGTAGGTACAGTTCGACGCGGCACTGACCACGCCCGCGTCCGGGAGGAGGCCCGCGACGACGACGACCGCCAGCATGGCGAGGGCCAAGGTCAGCGGGACTACGCGCAACCCTCGGCGTCGCTCGGACCGTGGCAAACCGACCACCTTCCCTAGAGAACCGCCGTTCCGCGTTATTAAATCATACCGTCCGAGGGGCGGGACGGTCCCTGAACGATCCGGCCGCCGGTCGGCGGTGCAACGCGTCTGGGAGGCGTCCACGCCCACCGCCGGCCCCGGGGCCTTTAACGCATGCGAGGCTCCCCGGCGACGTGAGCGTTCCCGGACCCCCGGGGCTCCTCTGGGGACTGAGCCTTCCCCTGTGGGCCGGGACGGCGGTGGCCGTGGGCGAGCTCGTCCGGGGAGCCTCGGCCCGGTGGGTCTCCCTGTGGCGGAATCCGGAGACGGTGGAGCGACTTCTGTTCGATCTGTACCTGGGTGGGGCCGCGCTCTACCTGCTCGCCGCCCTGGAGGTGGGAGCGTTCCGGGCCTGGGTCATCCTGGGTCTGCCCGTCGTCGCGGCCGGGCTCCTTCTGGTCCGGGTGCTGCTCCTCCGGAGGGCCGGCGCGGCCGAGGGGGCTGGGGAGGCGCTGGGCCGCGGCCTCACCGACCGGTGGGCGATGATCGCTTTGGCGTCCTCGCTCGGGCTGTTCGTGGTCGAGCTCGCGGCGGCCCTACCGGTCGCCACCGGCAACACCTACGACTCCTCGCTGCTGACGACGTACGTTGCGCTCCTGCTACAGCACGGGAGCGTTCCCCTGTCGTTCCGGCCGTACGCCACGCCGGCGATCCTGTACCCTCAGGGGACGACCGTGTGGTTGGCCTGGGCCCAGATCGACTTTGGCCTGCCGCCGGCCCGGACGTCCCTTCTGGTCACCCCCCTGTTCCAGGCGTTGACGCCGCTCTCCGGCTACGTGCTTGGTCGCCGCCTCCTCGGCAGCTCGAAGGCCGGCGCGGCGTTCGCTCTAGGCCTAGCCTGGCTGGGGCCGTCCACCCGCGCGCTCGTGGGAGGAAGCAACGACTTCGTTGTCGCGCTGCCGCTCGTCCTCCTGCTGGCGGCCCAAGCCCCGGCCTTCGCCTCCAAGACGCTCCCGAGGTTCGCCGACGCCCTAGCGTTCGGGCTCCTGCTGGGCTACTCGGCGGCCGTGAACGTCGTCGGGACGGAGGTGCTGCTCCCCGCGCTCATCGTCCTCGGAGCGATCGCCAGCCCTCCGTTCGCCGGCCGCGCATTCGCCTGGTTCGGACGGTGGGCCACGACGTTCGTCGCCGCCCTCGGCGGAGGGGCGCCCTCCCTCTATGTGCTCGCAGCGGCCCGAACGTCCCCCTCTACGCTCGCCGGCCAGCTGAGCGTACCCAGCGGGGTCCCCGCCGGTATCGGCGCCTCCCAGTTCCTCGGAAGCATCGACCCGTTCCTGTTCCGAGCCGGGGACATCGAGCTGTCCCCGATCCCGATCGTCCGCGTGGAGCTCGCTGGGCTGCTCGTGCTCGCGGTCGCGCTCCTCCTCTGGGTCCCCCGCGGCACCGCCTCCGGATCGACCTGGACCGGCTTCTCCCGCTGGGCGGTCGCGGTCGGGTGCGGGGCCGTCCTGTGGCTGGGCCTGCAGGTCCTGGCGGGACTCCCCGCCTCGCCGATCCAGCCGCTCGCGTTCGTCTCGAGCGCCGCCGAATCGTCGACCACGCTGTTCACCGTTTATGGGCTCCTCGCCGTCGTCCCTCTCGCGCTCGCCCTGGAGCGCCTGGGAACCACGGCGAGCGTCGGGGCTTCCGCCGCCCAACCTCCGCCTCGGCGAGGATCTCGGGAGAACATCTCCGAGGCGTTCCTGCCCGTCGCCTTCGCGGTGGTCGTGGTCGTCCCCGCGGTGGTCCTGACCCCGGTCTCGTTGGGCCAGGTGCTCTCGACCACCTACGCCGACTTCGGGAACGTCTCGGCGGCCGACTTCGGCCTCCTCGACTACGCCGCCGGCCACCTCTCCGCCGGCTCCCGCGTCCTGGTGGCGCCGGGAAGCGCCGCGGAGTTCCTGCCAGGGTACGCGCCCGGGATCGTCCTGCTGTACCCGATGGTCCCGGGCTGGTCCAGGATCAACGCCTCGTACTCCACGGTCGTCCAGGAGCTGACGAACGGGACCCTGGACACCTCCGGCCGGTCCGCGCTCGCCGCCCTGGAGGTGGACTTTGTGGTCGTGACGGGCAACAACACCGTCCTCTGGGGAGCGTTCTGGGCATCCCCGCTCCGCAGCGCCGAGGTGAACTCCACGCCGTTGTTCCCCGTGGTCTTCCATCAGGGCGATGCCTGGATCTTCAACGCCAGCGGCTGCCGTGCCGGCTCGCCCGGCTGCCCGTAGCGCGGCCGGTCCTAGACGAACTCGTCCAACACCTTCGAGAGGTCCGGGATCCCGGCCTTCTGGCGGGCCAGCGGTCCTGCGTGCAGGACCTCCTCGAGGTCCTCGTAGGTCGGCTGCTCCGTCCGGTAGAACAGCCCTATCGGGATCTTGTCGCCCCACTCCAGCGCGCGCTGCCACGCGGCGACCTTGTCGGCCGGGTCGTGGCCGGAGCTCTCGAGCTTGTAGATCCGCTGCCGGAAGAAGTCGAACGTGTTGATCTTGTTGTACGTCACGCAGGGGCTGAGCACATCCACGAACGAGAACCCGTGGTGGGTGATGCCGTTCGCGACGAGGTCCGCCAGGTGCTTGACGTCCCCGGAGAAGCCCCGGGCGATGTAGGTGGCCCCGCTCGCGAGCGCGAGGGCGACCGGGTCGATCGGAGCCTCGATGACCCCGTCCGGGGTCGATTTCGTGCGGTGCCCGAGGGTCGAGGTCGGGCTCGCCTGACCGGTCGTGAGCCCGTAGATCTGGTTGTCCATCGTGACGTACGTCAGATCGACGTTCCTCCGCATCGCATGGACGAAGTGCCCGACGCCGATGCCGAAGCCATCTCCGTCCCCGCCGGTCCCGATCACCGTGAGCTCGTGGTTCCCCCAACGGATCCCCTCGGCGATCGGCACGGCGCGGCCGTGGATCCCGTGAAAACCGTAGGAGGAGAGGAAATGCGGAAGGTTGGACGAGCACCCGATCCCCGAGACGATGACCACCTGATGGCTCGGGATCCCCAGGCGCTTGAGGGCCATCTCGACCCCGGCGACCACGCCGAAGTCGCCGCAGCCCGGGCACCAGGTCGGTCGGATCTCCGACTTGCCGACCATCGGCAGGCCGGGGCCGGTCGTCACCGGAGGAGCTCGCGCGCTACTGTCGGCCACCGCTCCTCACCTCCAGCGCCTTCGCGACGATCTCGTGCGGGAAGAACGGCTCCCCATTGTACTTCATCAGCCGGTGGGTCGGCACGAAGCCCGTCTCGGCCCGCAGGAGCCGGCCGAACTGGCCGGAGTAGTTCGCCTCGACCAGCATCGTGCTGGAGGCGCGCCCGAGGACCGAACTGACCCGTTCCGGGGCGAGAGGGTAGACCGCGGGGAACCCCACAAGGTTCGTCCGCGTCCCTCGACGGTCGAGCTCGGCCATCGCGTCGCGGACCGCGCCGACCGTGGACCCCCACGCCACGAACGTCAGGGGGGCGTCGGCGGGGCCCTCCACGGAGGGCGGAGGAACGTCGTGGGCGAGCCCGTTCAACTTGCGCATCCGCTTCTCCATCATCCGCTGCCGCTCGGCGACCCACTTCGGGATCCCGGCGCGGATGTCGGAGACGAGGTGGCCTCGCTCGTCGTGCTCGTCCGAGCCCGCAATGAACTGCAGGCCGGGCTGGCCCGGGAGGGCCCGAGGTGACACTCCGGAGTCGGTGTACTGGTACCGCAGGTACGAGTGCCCGTTCGGCTCGACGGTGAAGAGCGAGGGGATCGCCCCCGGGTTCGGCAGTTCCTCTCGGTCGAGCGTCATCAAGCTCTCGGAAAGGTGCAGGTCGACGGCGATCACGATAGGGGTCTGCCAGGCCTCGGCCAGGCGGAACGCCTCCACCGAGGCGGCGTAGGCCTCCTTGGGGGAGGACGGGGCGAGGATCGCCCGGGGGAACTCCCCCTGCCCTGCCCCGAGGATCATGTTGAGGTCTCCCTGCTCCGTCTTCGTCGGCAGCCCGGTCGAGGGACCTACGCGCTGCGACTCGACGACGACGACCGGGGTCTCGGTCATCCCGGCCATCCCCATCGCCTCGACCATGAGGGCGAAGCCCCCGCCGCTGGTCGCGGTCATCGCCCGAACCCCCGCGTACGAGGCGCCGATCGCCATGTTGATGGAGGCGAGCTCGTCCTCCGCCTGCTTCACGACGACGCCCAGCGAGCTCGAGTGCGCCGCCATCCAGTGCATGATCGAGGACGCCGGGGTCATGGGGTACTGGGCGAGGAACTTGCACCCTCCAGCGGCAGCCCCCAGGGCGATCGCCTGGTTGCCGTTCATCAGGAGCTTCGGGGGGCCCTGCTTCGCCAGCGCGTGGTCGTGGACGCTCGCATGGGCCTCCGCGAAACGATAGCCATCCCCGCTGGCGCCGAGGTTCCAGTCGACGACGTCCCCCTTCTTGCGGCCGAAGGAGTCCGCGAGGACCTTCTGGAGGACGTCGAGCGGGATGCCGGCCAGGTAGCCGGTCGCGCCCAGGCCCGCAGCGTTCTGCAGGATCGACTGGCTAGTGTACTTTCGGGCGATCTCGAGCGTCGGTACCGGCAGGGTGCGGATCCCGGCCGGGACGTCCTTGGCGTCGATCGGGAACTTCTCCGGGTCGAACACCACGGTCCCGCCCGGGCGAAGGTCGTGCACGTGAATGTCCACCGAGGCCCGGTCGAGGGCGTACAGGACGTCCGCGCCGTCCCCCTGGGAGAAGATTCGACGGTCGGAGGCGCGCGCCTGGAACCATACGTGCCCACCGCGGATCACCGACTGGTAGGCGTTCAGTCCGAAGACGTGCAGGCCCAGGCGCGAGAAGCAGCGGGCGAACGCCTCCCCGATGGAGGCGATACCGTCGCCTGCTTGGCCTCCGGCCCGGAGGGAGATTTCACCCACGGAGTTGATTCAGCGTCCAAGTCTATTAATCGACTCGGGTAAACTGGAGGTTACCTGGACCCGGAGTCCCCGGGGCTGACCGGGGTCGCCGCTCCGAGTATCGCTTCGTCCTCGCGGAACCCTGCCGGGTCTGGTCGCCCTCGGACCTGCGGACCCCGGCGCTCAGTAGGGAAGGACCTTCTTGCCGCCGTGATGAGCCGCGGTGAGCGTGGCCGTCGCCGCGTACCACGCGGACGCCCCGCAGATGAACGTCACGATCCCCGAGGCCTCCCAGAGCCCGTTGGAGGGGACCTTGCTGGCCCCGAGCGTGCCGAAGTCGATCGCTAGCAGAATGAACGCTACCAGCAGCGACCAGAAGACGAAGGCGATTGCCGGTCCATGATAGTGGGCATTGATCGCGAAGGAGAAGGTGAACATCGTCCAGACGATCATGAACCACATGACGTCGTACGCCCCGGCCGCGCCGAGCGAAGGGGCGATCAGCCCGCTGACCAGCAGCGTGAACGCCCACCAGAAGGCGCCGTACCCGAGGAACGCCGACGCGGGAAAGATCTCGCCTCGCCGAGCCATGATGATCCCGGCGGCGAACTGAGCCGTGCCGCCGAACGCCATGGCCATCGGGAACACCGCGGCGTTGGTCACGCCCCAGTTGGGCCCGTTGGAGGCGATCGCCACCCCGGCGAGCATCGTGGTCAGGCCGAACCCGCAGAGACCCACCACGGTCGCCGGCGCCCAGAACGGATCCTTGGTCATCTCGGGCGAACTGGGGGCCGCCACGCGGTTTCGACCCCGCCGCAATAGAAAGGCGTTCCGTCGTACAGATTCGAGTTCACCTCGACCGGGGGTCGTCCGGGCCCCGGGCGCGAGCTCGCCCTCGGGAGCCGGGTACTCCGTTCCTAGGGACCTCGTGGGCGCCATCCGAGGGTCGGATCCCCGGGGGGGCTGTGCTGCCTTGACACGCTAGGCCGGAGCAGCGGCGCCCCGCTCCGACGGGCGCGGGAGGCCGGAGCGCGGGCGCCCTTACGGCGAAGGGCACCACGCCATCGAGGTTCCGGTCGGTCGTAAACTCCAGTTTCCTGAAATCAGTAAATAGCGTGCGCCGCTGGAACGACCGGGTTTGTGTACATGGCGGAGCCGGTCACGGGCGCACCCAAGGGAGAAGCGCCGGGCAACCTCACCGAGGCCGAGATCGCCGTTCACTGGAAGGAGGAGGAGCTCTTCTCCCCTCCGCCGAAGTTCGTCGCGCAGGCGAACCTCACGGACCCGAAGGTCATGGAGAGGTTCTCGCTCGACCATTTCCCGGAGTGCTTCCGCGAATACGCCGAGCTCCTCTCGTGGGACAAGAAGTGGACGGCCACGTTCGACGCGTCGAACGCACCGTTCTACCGCTGGTTCGTGGGCGGGAAGCTGAACGCCTGCTACAACTGCGTCGACCGTCACCTCGAGCAGCACCGGAACAAGGCGGCCCTGATCTTCGTCGGCGAGCCGGAGGAGGAGCCGCCCGTCGCCATCACCTACCAGGAACTCTACGTCCGCGTCAACGAGCTGGCGGCGCTGCTCCGGGACGAGTTCGGCCTGAAGGCGGGGGACCGAGTCACGATCCACCTGCCGATGACCCCGGAACTGCCGATCACGATGCTCGCCTGCGCTCGGCTGGGGGTCGTCCACTCGGTGGTCTTCGGAGGCTTCAGCGGCGAGTCCGCGGGCCGCCGCGCCGCCGATTCGGGGAGCCGACTGATCATCAGCATCGACGGCTACTACCGGAACGGGAAGTTCCTCGACCATCGGCCGGCGGTCGATGTCGCGGTCGAGACCGCGAAGGCGGAGGGCCACCCGGTGGAGGCGGTGCTCCTCTGGGAGCGTCACCCCGGCAAGTACCTTTCCGCGACGAAGCTGGTCGAGGGGCGGGACCACGTGGTCAACGAGCTCCTGAAGAAGTACAGGGGCCGGCGCGTCGAGCCGGTCTCGCTACCCTCGGAGGCGCCGATCTTCCTGATGTACACGAGCGGGACGACCGGCCGGCCGAAGGGATGCCAGCACGCCCTCGGGGGCTACCTAGCCTACGTGACGGGGACCTCGAAGTGGATCCAGGACATCCATCCGAACGACGTCTACTGGTGCACGGCGGACATCGGATGGATCACCGGGCACTCGTACATCGTCTACGGCCCTCTCGCCCTCGCCGCGACCAGCGTCCTCTACGAAGGGGTCCCAACGTTCCCGGACACCGGGCGCATGTGGAGGATCTCCGAGCAGCTGGGCGTGAACATCTTCCACACCTCCCCGACCGCCATCCGGCAGCTCCGTCGGCTGGGGCCGGACGACCCGAAGAAGTACGACCTCCATTACAAGGCGATGACCACGGTCGGGGAGCCGATCGAGCCCGAGGCGTGGAAGTGGTTCTACCACGTCGTGGGGCGGGACCAGGCGGTCATCACCGACACCTGGTGGCAGACCGAGACGGGAGGGGTGTTGACCACGACCAAGCCCGGGATCGACCGCATGAAGCCCGGGAGCAGCGGTCCGGGTGCCCCGGGGATCCACCCGGTGATCATCGATGAGAACGGTCAGGAGATCCCGCCGGGGTCGGGCCGCGCGGGCAACATCTGCATCCGCAACCCCTGGCCCGGCCTGATGGCGACGATCTGGGGGGACGCGGACCGCTACAAGAAGACCTACTTCGTGAAGTACAACAAGCACCCGAACAGCAAGGACTGGCGGGACTGGCCGTACTTCGCCGGGGATGGCGCGACCCAGGGGGCGGACGGCTACTTCCGCATCCTCGGTCGTGTGGACGACGTCATCAACGTCGCCGGCCACCGTCTGGGAACGAAGGAGATCGAGTCGGCGTGCCTGACCGTTCCGGAGATCGCCGAGGCGGCGGTCGTGCCCATCTCGGACGACGTCAAGGGCCGGGTTCCGGAGCTGTTCGTCACCCTCCGACCCGGTTTCACCGCGAGCCCCGAGCTCGAACGAAAGGTCATCCACGCGGTCGAGAGCGAGATCGGAAAGATCGCCCGGCCGAGCGCGGTCCGGTTCGTCCCCGACATGCCGAAGACCCGCTCGGGCAAGATCATGCGACGCGTCCTGGCCGCGATCTCGAACACCATGGACGTCGGCGACGTGACCACGCTATCGAACCCGGACGTGGTCGAGCAGATCCGGGTGATCGTCCAGGGAAAGGCCAAGGTCGCGACCAAGTCCGGCCCGAAGGACATCAAGGAGTTCGGAGGGAAGGACTGAGCCTCCCTCCGGCTCCGTCGCCCGCGCCGCCGGGCGGGTGGCAGGAGGGGATGAACCGGGGAACGGAGACGTACCCGGGCGCGTACCGCCTACCCGCTCCCGACCGTCGGTTCCTGACCCCTCGCGCGGTCCGTCCCCCCGGCGTGCCGGACCGAGAGCGTGGGACGACGGACGAGTTCGGCCGCAGCAGTTGACGAAACACGCATAAGGTCTCGACCCGGTTCGAAGTTGGCGTGACCGACCGACGTGCCGTTCCGCGGTCTTTGTCCGAGGTCCTGCCCGGGCCCGAGCCGCGTGGGCGGGTCGGCGCGGAGGGTCCATGAGCGGGGAGGCACCCGCCTTGGCCGCCGTCAGCACCCCTGAGCCTCCGGCCTGGGTGGGTCGGTACAAGGAGAAGGTCCGGGATCCGGCGGCGGCGGTGGCGGCGATCGAGAGCGGCAGCCACATCTTCATCGGCTCCGGGGCCGCGGAGCCGCAGCGTCTGGTCGAGGCGCTGGTCAAGCGCTCGGAGGAGGTCTTCGGCGCCGAGATCGTCCACATCATGACCCTGGGCGTCGCCCCGTACGTGGAGCCGAAATGGGGCGACAATTTCCGCCACAACGCGCTGTTCATCGGCCCCAACGTTCGGGAGGCGGTCGCGCAGGGTCGCGCGGACTACACGCCGATCTTCCTCAGCGAGATCCCGCGCCTCTTCGAGCGGGGCCGCGTCCCCGTCGATGTCGCCCTCATCGAGGTGAGCCCGCCGGACGCTCACGGCTACTGCTCGTACGGCGTGAGCACGGACGTGGTGAAGCCCGCCACCGAGGCGGCCCACATGGTGATCGCCGAGGTGAACGCTCAGATGCCCCGCGCCCTGGGCGATTCGTTCCTCCACGTGGACGACATCGACCTGCTGGTCCCGGTGAGCTATCCGATCCTGGAGACGACCGTCGGGGTACCGGACGAGATCGCCCGCATCATCGGCAAGCACATCGCCAGCCTGGTCGAGGATGGGTCGACGCTGCAGATGGGCATCGGCACGATCCCCGACAGCGTCCTCTACTACCTGAAGGACAAGAAAGACCTCGGGATTCACACCGAGATGTTCTCGGACGGGATGATGCACCTGGTCGAGCTCGGCGTGATCACCAACATGAAGAAGACCCTACACAAGGGCAAAGTGGTCGCGGCCTTCTGCATGGGGTCGAAGGGCCTCTACGACTTCGTCGACAACAATCCGCTCATCGAGTTCCATCCCGTCTCCCACACCAACGACCCGTTCGTGATCGCGCAGAACGACCGGATGGTGTCGATCAACAGCGCGCTGGAGGTCGATCTCACCGGGCAGGTGTGCGCCGACAGCCTCGGAGCGTACTTCTACTCCGGGATCGGCGGACAGGTGGACTTCGTGCGGGGCGCGGCCCGCTCCCGCGGCGGCAAGCCGATCATCGCGCTGCCGTCCACGGCCTCCGACGGCAGGGTCTCACGGATCACGG
>Ga0187778_10002560_pt1 | contig 12358 bp, 13 predicted proteins | sample 1015_Q2_SP5_20_M_FD_132418 | JGI IMG/M metagenome (GOLD analysis project Ga0187778, IMG submission 132418) | Tropical peat soil microbial communities from peatlands in Department of Meta, Colombia - 1015_Q2_SP5_20_MG | ecosystem: Environmental > Terrestrial > Soil > Wetlands > Peat | place... | reverse complement strand
GCGACCTATTTTCGTTCGGGGCTGTGCTTTATCAGATGGCCACGGGAAAGCTGCCGTTCGAAGGGCAAACTGCGGCGACCATTTTCGATGGCATTCTCAACCATTCCCCGCAATCGCCGCTGGAGCTGAACCCGATTTTGCCTGCCAAGCTGGATGAAGTGATCCGTACGGCGCTCGAGAAAGATAAGGACTTGCGGTACCAGAGCGCGGCGGAAATGCGCGCGGAGCTGAAGCGGCTGAAGCGCGACACCAGCTCGGGGAAAGTGGCCGTGAGCAGCGGGTCTGCGGTTGCTGCGGTGAAGGCGGGAAAACCCAAGAGCACGATCAAGGTTGCGGCAGGAGCGGTTGTGGCAATCGCCGTAATCGCGATTGCAACCGCAGTTTACTGGTGGGCAAGCCATAGGCCTCGCGGGTTCAACCTGCAAAACATGAAGATTGCGCAGATCACCACGACGGGAAACGCGGGGGCGGCGGCGCTATCACCGGACGGCAGATACATCGTTTACGTATTGCGGGATGGCGCGCAGGAGAGCCTGTGGGTCCAACAGATGGCGACCGGGAGCAATGTGCAGTTGCTCGCCCCGGATCAAGTTCACTTCGTGGCGGTCAGCTTCACGCCCGACGGGAATTACCTGATGTTCGTGCGCTCTGACAAATCCACGCAGAATTTCCGCTATCTGTACCAAATGCCTGTGTTGGGAGGCGCGCCGAAACAACTGGTGCGCGACGTGGATTCGGCGCCGGCGTTTTCGCCTGACGGGCAGCGCATTGCGTATATCCGTGGCATTGTGGGGCAGCCCGGGAATGAGGTTTTGATCGCTAACTCGGATGGCAGCGGAGAACGAGTCCTGGCCAAGCGAAAGGGGTTCTTTCCGGGCTGGCCAAACATCTCGTGGTCCACAGATGGACGGAACCTGGCCTGGGTTTCGCCAGAAACGAAAGACGGCATGAGCAAGTGGGTCCTGGAGACGGTTTCGCCGGACACCGGAGAGTTGCGCGAGATCCATCTCTTCGCGAGTCCCATGCGAGCGGCGGCCTGGCTTCCGGACGGCAGCGGCTTGTTGCTTGCAGGTTTTGATACGGAATCCATTCTCGGCCAAATCTGGTTTGTCAGCTATCCGAAGGGAGAAGTAAGCCGGTTCACCAACGACCTCGCCGATTATGAGAATTGCTGTCTGGAAGTGACACGGGATGGCCATTCTCTCGTCACCTTGCAGGATACGCATTTGAGCGACCTGTGGATCGCCAAGGGAGACGGAAGCGATGCCAAACAAATCACGAATGGCCAAAACCTGGGTTTCGAATTGCTGTGGGTCGGAGATTCGCTCGGGGCCGCCAATTTGCGGAGCCAGTGGTTTCGTGCAAGCGCGGACGGTAAGCAAATCGGTCCGCTGTTCAACGATCACGAACTACGGTTCCAACTGTCCGCTTGCCCCGACGGGCAACGAATTGTTTATACCACGGCACACGACGCCAGAGTGGAGCTGTGGAGCAGCGATGTCGATGGAACCAACGCGCAAAAAATCAGCGCGAAGCCACTCTTCGCAAGCGGTTTTTGCTCGCCGGACTCGAAGTCGGTCATCTATGCGGTGGAGGACGCGATCTGGCGTTCCCCAATTGCCGGAGGAGCGGCTGAGAAAACGGACATTCCGTTAGCGGAATTCGGATTTTCGCGCGACGGAAAGCTGATGTTCTACACTTCGCAGAGCATTGCGGGCAGCCTGCATGCGAAATTTGTGGTCACGCCGGCAAACGACCCCAAAACCGTTCTCCATACTTTGGATATCCCTTACGGAATGCACATACCGAGATTCACACCGGACGGCAAGGGAATCGCGTTCGTGCTGAACCGCAACCGCGCCACAAACATCTGGGAGCTGCCACTTTCCGGCGGAGAACTCGCTCCGGTGACGAAATTTACGAACGGAGACATGTTTGCGTTTTCGTGGTCTCGAGACGGCAAGCGATTGGCGTTCTCGCGGGGCCAGTTGAAGACGGATGTAGTCCTGATGAGCAATTTCCGGTAGCAGGATTTTCGCGGGAAACCACTTACAATTTGTGACACGCTTGTGGCTATTGACCCTAAACCGGTTCCGCGATAGCCTCGCGCGCAACATTCCCACATCCGAGTTTTCCTGCAAGGAGGCTAGACATGGTTGCGCTTACCGCTTTGTGGATTCCCATCGTTTTGGCCGCGGTCATAGTATTTGTTGCGAGTTCCATCATGCACATGGTGCTGCCTTACCACCGAACTGACTACAGGAAATTGCCAGACGAAGAAAAAGTCTTGTCGGCGCTGCGGGCTGTGGGCCTGACGCAGGGGCTTTATACTTTCCCGTTTACCACACACAAAGAGATGAAGTCTCCCGAAGTGCATGAAAAATTCAAGCAAGGGCCGGTTGGTTTTCTAACCGTGTTTCCGAGCGGCCCGGTGAACATGGGAAAGTTCATGGGCCTGTGGTTTGTCTATTGCCTGGTCATTGGCTTTTTTACGGCATATTTGACGGGCCACACCGTGGCGCAAGGCGCGCATTATCTCGTCGTTTTTCGCGTCGCCGGAACTGTCGCGTTCATGGCCTACGGGCTGGGCGGACTCGCCAACGGCATCTGGAAAGGTCAGCCCTGGAGTATGGTGGCAAAAGAGTGTTTTGACGGCCTCATTTATGGTCTGTTGACTGCGGGGACCTTCGGCTGGTTGTGGCCGCGATAGGCGCAGTGTCCTGGCAGCCCGTGCTACTCACACCTGACGATCAGGCCGGGCGAATGGCAAAAACAATCCGCTCGCGCGGGCGAAATCGCGCGAAGAAATCGAGCAACTGCTTCCACGGCGCATATTTTTTGTTGAGCAACTGCATGCCGTGATCGGCTTCTGCGCCAGTCAAGATTTGGGCGCGCGCAGGAGTCCATTCGCCGAGCGAGTTGCCTCGCATGTCGCAGGGCATCACGCGAACCTGCGGATTATTTCGAATGCGTTTCACTTTGCCGGAAACGCCGATGCTGTAGACATAAAGCTTTGCCTCGTTCGAATCCAGGCTTGCAGCAGGCTCTGGGGCAAACCACACCGGTGTTTGTACGGCTTGGCCGTTCTTCTTGAGAGTTTCAAGGTTGAGATACTTGTGTCCTGCGAAAGCGGCGAATCGCATCGCATCGCTCCTGCCTCGTTGTTAGGAGGCTCCTCCCCTTTCGATGCGCGCCATGTTACACGGGTCACAAACAGAAAGGGCGGGCCAAACAACTCTGCCCGCCCTGTGCTGCGTTCTCGCGATTCGCAATCTACTTCGAGCGCACGTACTCGAACTCTTCGGTAAAAGCGTCTTTTTGATCTTTTCGAAAAGTCCAAGCCTCCCTGACATGATCCTGATCCACAAACTTGTATACGGCATGATGCATGTGCCCGTCGTTGGCGGATTTCAGGTTCGTGGCGCTGATGAAATCAAAAGTGATGGTCTTTGTTTCCGGGGAGTAGGTTCCACGCATCGTGGGCTGATTTCCTGCCATGCAGTAGTGGGTCATCTTGAGCTGGTCGCCATCGAGGTAGTACATCGTGATCATATTCACGGTCGTGCTCTTTTCCTCGACGCGCGACTGCTCCATGACTGTGGACCCGTCGGAAACCACTTGAATGTCCAGCGTTGTCTTCATTTTTGCCGACGGCCCAGACTCCCAGTGTCCGGCCATCGATTTTAGCCTTTCAAAGGCTTCGGCGGCGCCCCCGGGTCCTGCCAGGCTCTGTGCAGGAAAAATTCCAACCCCCAGGGCTACCAGCCCTAGAATCCTTGCCAGATGTTTCATTCCATTTTCTCCTTTCCAGATTAACCGCAACTCCCAAGTCCGCAAGCCCCAGAGTTACTGCGCCGTTTCGACGTCTGGTCTTGTGCCAAACTGCTGTGTGGCGTATCCAACGATTAATCCCACGATGCTTCCCGGCAGAATGATCTCGAAGTAGTGGCCGCCCTCCATCAGCGCAACGAGCAAGGCGAGTACGAATCCGACTGCAAGGCCGAAGAGAATCCCGAGCGGCACAGAATGCACTTTGCGCGCGAATATGCCCGCCGCAATTCCAGCAATCAGCCCCTTGATCGTTGACCCGATGATGATTCTCGCCATCATTGTTCGGGCAGACGGGTGAAACCACGCGGACCCGCCGTCCATTGCGCCCAGCACGGCCCCGAGCAGAAGTCCCAGAACAGGTTTCGTTAAGTTCATTGTTCCCTCCTACGAAACCGCCAATCGGCCGAAGAATTCACTTCGCATTTTTGTCTGCTTGCATCACGCCAAAGAGGTTTCCTTCGGTGTCCTCAAGATATGCGAAATAGCCGATGGTCGGAATCGGGGTTTTTGGCATGACCAGTTTTCCACCGGCCTTTTTCACCGCATCTATCGCAGAATCCACGGACTCGACGCCGATGGTGTTCGTTGTCGACGTCGTCGGCGCCTGCTTCTTCAATAAGCCGCCGTTGATGCCGGGTGCGCCGTCTTCGCCAGTGGTCACCAGCCAGTAGTCCAATGGGCCGGGCCACTTCTCAATCTTCCACCCAAAGGTTTTCCGGTAGAAGTTGGCGGCGCGCTCCGGATCGCTCGCGGGAATTTCAAAATGGATGATTCGAGACATAGTTCTCCTCCAGGGATTTCACTACAAAAGTGTTTGAGCGAATTTCCTGCGAAACTACCGCGTGGCGCCGGCCGTCGCAGGAGCCGCGCCGAATCTTTGCGTTGCGTAACCCACAATCAATCCAACCAAGCTGCCGGGAATGATGATCTCCTTGTAATAATGCTTGCCGGTGATGGCGTCAGGCATCGCGGCAATGGCGAGAGCCAGCAGCGCCCCGACCGCCAATCCGAACAAAATGCCCAGCGGCAGAGATTTCACCTTCCGTGAAAAGAAGCCGATAAGTATGCCGCCGACAAGCCCCTTGAACGTGGAGCCGATAATGATGGTTGCCATCTCGGGGCGGACCTCCGGCATGAACCACGCGGTCCCGCCGTCGATTGCGCCCAGAACAGCTCCCAACAGCAGCCCCAATAGCACTTTATTCATCCCAGCCCTCCCTCGCTTTCGAATTGGCTCTACTGTTCCTTACAACAAAGCCCGGAATTCCTTTAGGCCTACCAGTGAAAAAAGACCAAAACAGCCACGCGCATTACGAGATATGCGGCAATCAACAAGATAAAGAAACGGTAGCGCCGGTAAAAGCGGACAGTCTTGTCAACTAAGGTTTCCCGGCGCGCGCCGACGGCGAGACCGTCCAGGTAGCGCGAGACGTCCAGCGCCAGCTCCGAAACGCTCGCATAACGGTCTGAAGGGGCTTGTGCGGCCGCTTTCGAGCAGATGGCTTCCAGAGACTTGTCCAGTCTCTTGCTGCCACTTGGAGAGGAGGGATTAGCATTACCGGTCAACAGAGAGCGCAACAGCGCTCCTAATGAAAAAATATCGCTGCGGGCGTCGAGATGTTCCACGTCGCCGCGGGCTTGCTCAGGAGACATGTAACCAGGCGTTCCCATTACTGTACCGTGGCCAGTAACCACCGACATCCCAGTTGTGTAATTCGAATTGGACTGTTGCGTTGGTCTTTCGAATATCGTGGCGTCGGGGTCGCCATCCTGCAAGCTTGCTTGAGAATCGGCGCCTAAAATCTTGGCCAAGCCCCAGTCCATCACCAGAACTTCGCCGAATGGGCCGACCATGATGTTCGCTGGCTTGAGGTCGCGATGGAGCACATGGCGCGCGTGAGCGAACGCCACGGCATCGCAAATGCGAAGAAACAGCCGCAATCGATCCGGGATGGAGGAAACGGACTCGATGAATTTGTCGAGCCGCTGCCCTTCGACAAACTTCATAGTGTAAAAAACGCGGCCATCCGCGAGCGTGCCCACATCATGCACCGGTACGATGCCGGGGTGCTCAAGTTGTGCGAGGATGCGGGCTTCGCGGATCAAGCGATTCGCGAGATCACCGTCTGAACTGGGAACGTCGAGAACCTTTAGCGCCACGCGCCGCTGTAGCTTTTCGTCTTCCGCCGCATACACCACTCCCATACCACCTCGGGCAACGCGTTGGATCAAACGATAGCGTGCGCCGGTTAGGTCCGGCGTTTCCGCGCCCTCGCGCAATCGTTCAAGGGCTTTGTCCGAAAGAAATTTCACTTTGCGTCCCAACCGAAAGCAGCGCGTGCTTCCCGCTGAAATTCTTCCTCGCTGCTGCAAAGCTCGCGCAGCCGTTCCAGTGCGATTCTGCGGAATTCGCGGCGAGCCCAGGCCAGCGCGTTGGTCACATCAGTCACGGAGATGGAGAACTCTTTGGCAAGCTGCTCGTAAGAAACTTTGTCGTCGCCTTCGAGATCGTATGCCTCGAAAAGTTTAAAGCTACGCTCGCGTTCGCGGTCTGCGCAAAACTGCCGCAAGTCTTCTACAGAGAGTCCAAACAGGCTGCGCACCCATTCCTTTTCGAAAAACTCATCAAGTGACTCGGGAGAAGGAATCGCGGTGGGATCCATTGCCGCACCGCCGAGTTCCTCTTCCGCCGCCGCAAAATCGAGCGCAACGTGCGGTATGCCCCCGCCCCTCTTTTGCCTGCGTCCTGCTTTCTGCTGGTTCGAAACAAAACTGTCCACGCACACACGCAAATAAGTGCGCAAGCGGCTCTTCCCGGGATCGAATTTTTCGAGCAGCTCCCGCTCCAGGACTTCGACGAAGAACCCTTGCGTTAGATCCTGTGCTTCCTCTGAAGGACGGCTCCAGCGCAGCCGGATGTACTTGTAAACCGGTTTCCAATAGGCGGCGCACAGCGCTTCGAGGGCCCGCTCACGTTCTTCCGCGTCGATGCTACGCACGGCTTCGATCACGGAACGGCGTGTTGGTGGAAAGCGGTCGCCGCCATGTTGCAGGCCTTCTTCACTCATCCCAGGGCAGACCTCGGTAGGATTGTACACTCGGATTTGCAGCCAACGACTTCTTCGGCAATCTACTCGTAACGGAGGGCTTCGACAGGATCCAAGCGCGCGGCTTTCCACGCAGGATAGACGCCGAATACAACACCGATCAAAGCACAAAGCGTCAGCGCAGTGACGACCCAGAAGACTGACAACGCCGCGGGGAAGTTCACGCCATAACGAAGAAGCAGGCTCAGGCTCGAACCGAACAGCACTCCGATGACTCCTCCAACGGCGCTGAGGGTTACAGCTTCGATGAGGAATTGCGCCAGGATATTGCCTCGTTTCGCGCCGATCGCTTTGCGAACGCCGATTTCTCTCGTTCTTTCGGTCACGGAAACCAGCATGATGTTCATCACGCCGATCCCCCCGACGATCAACCCGACCGAAGCAACCGCAAACATGAGCAAGAAAATCAGCCCGCTGATTTTGTTCCACAGATCGAGAAAATAGTCCGACGTGAAGAGAGCAAAATCATCCGGTTTGTCATTGGAAAGGCGGCGCTTGCGGCGCAAAAGGTCGCGAATTTCTTCAACGGCCTGACTTACTTGGGTTGGGTCGCTGGCCTTCGCGAAAATCACGTAGTCTTTGTTATTAGGATAGAGTTTCCGGAGCGTAGTCACGGGCATGACGGCGATGTTGTCTTCGGGATTCGACCCGCCGGAAATGCCCTGCCGGCGCTTATCCATGGTCCCAATCACCGTGAAGAGCTGGCCATCGATGACGACTTCCTGGCTGATGGCGTGTTCCGCCCCTTCCGGGAAGAGAAGCTTCGCGGTATCAAACCCAAGCAGCACCACGGGGGCGCGGTGCTCGGTGTCCGTATCATTGAATTCGCGGCCGTGAATCACTTTCATGTCGAAGATTTGGGTGATGGAGGGCGAATTCCCCTGCAAAATCACATTTGTCGCGCGGTATGCGCCACGCCGGACATCCGCTGTGCCGGAACCGAACTGCGGCTGGAAAATGCGCATCGATGGGGAAGCCGCCGCAACGTGAGGCAGGCGGGCCATGTCGTCCGCCCACTCCGGCAACAGCTCTTTGCGAGTAAACCATTCGCTGGGAGGACGCGAAAGTGAAGCCCAGGGGAAGCGGTACGCGATGATGGTATCGGAGCCGAGCTCGCGAATACCGCCGAGGACATTTTCATTCAGCCCATTGATCACGGAGCTGACAGTAATCACCGTGGTGATGCCGATGACGATTCCGAGGATGGTCAGCGCGGAGCGCAAAGGATTCTTGCGCAGCGTGTCGAACGCGAGCAGAACTTCCTGGCGGAGCTTCAGTGCGCTTTCTCTCGGTATAAACGAACGCAACGGGAGCGCTGCGGTTTGAGGAAGCGTTTTTCCTAGCGTCGCCATGCTACCGAAGTCTACTCCGACCGAAGTGCTTCGACAGGATCCAGCTTTGCGGCTTTGGACGCGGGGTAGGTGCCGAAGAAAAGTCCCACGCTCAACGCCACTGCCAAGCCGCTCAAAACCGACCAGAGCCGGACGGCGCTGGGCAAGGGCGTCAACCAGGAAACGAGCGTTGCCACCATCAAGCCGAGCATTACGCCAAGCGCACCGCCAATCACGGCGATGGTCGAAGACTCGATGAGAAACTGACGCAGGATGTCGCCGCGCCGGGCGCCGACGGCTTTGCGCATGCCGATCTCGCGGGTGCGCTCCGTGACGCTGACCAGCATGATATTCATGATGACGATGCCGCCAACGACCAGTGAAATCGAGGCGATGGCAATGGTCACCGCGAAAAACGAACTGCTGATGTCTTTCCACAGCGACAAGAAAGAATCACTTGTCTCAACGGCGAAATCGTCCTTCGCGTTGTATGCCAGATGATGGCGGCCGCGCATGATTTGCCGAACCTCGTCTACGCTGGCCTGGAGCGCAGCAGCCGAGCCTCCACGCGCGGTGATTCGCAGGGAGTTCTGCTGATTGCCGTATTCTTTGTTGTAAGTGGTTAGCGGCAGAATGATCCAGTTGTCCAGGGAAGTGCCCAGCGAAGAACCTTCCTTTTTCCCGACGCCGATGACCTGGCAGGGAATGTTGTTCCAACGCACTTCCTTGCCGAGAGGATCCATGCTGGGCATCAGGTTCTCGACGAGATCCATTCCTATGACACAAACAGGAGCGGCGCTGCTCAAGTCCGCCTCGGTCATGTGCCGCCCGGCGACCAGATCCACGTCGTATAATTCGGGCATCTGCGGTGTCCAGGCGCGGAGGTTAGTGTCCTTCAGGGAGTTAAGCCCGCTCTTCACCTCGACGCGGCCGCCCAGCGAGGCGCCGATTTCCTTGCACGATTTACAAAGGCTGCGCACGGCTTCAAAATCATCGTAAGTGATGCGTTTGCGTTTCTGAAATTCCAACCATTCGTCCACGTTGGTAATAATCGAAGGCTGTTTGGCCAAGCCGAAGACGTCTGCTCCCAAACGGAACACGCGTGTGGCTACATATTGATTCGCGCCATTGATTAAGCTCACCACGGCGATGACAGCGGACACGCCGATAACCACTCCGATCAGCGTCAGCACACTGCGCAGCTTATGTGCCCAGAGGCTGGCGGCGGCAATCGCCACCGCCTCGGAAAAATTCATCGTGCCGCGAGTGCGCGCTGGCGCTGGATTCAGTTCTGGGCTTTGGTCCGGCAACGAAGGCACCCCACCTGATGCGTTCCCCAAGTATACGCAAAAAGGCCTATGGGGATTTCAATTCCTCAGTTAGGGAGCGGCCAGAGGGCGGTGCAGGAACGGAGGTACCGACGATTCAACCTTGGTGGCGGAGGCGCTCTGCCAGCGAGCGGGCGCGCTGACGTGCAATGTCCACGAACTTGGGATCCTCCGCGATTTGGTCCAGCATGGGCAAGAGCCTCTGTGGCTCGGGAAGCAGGCTGCGGTTTAAATCCGACTCAAATTGCAGCAGCGCGTCGTTGATTCCGAGGCGGTCGTAGCGCATGCGGCGCGCAATCAAATCTGCGTGTTCCTGCTGTCGCGCCAGCCCCTCGCAAATTTGCAAGAGTTGCGAGGCCGAAGGATTCAGCGTGTAGTTGAATTTGATTTCGTGGACTTCGGAGCCTGATTCCCAGCGAAAGGTCTTCTCGCCAAGGTAGGCGATCTTGCGATGTACGTCTAAATCCAAGCCCTGAAAGTGATGGAGCTGCGCGGCTAGATCAAAAATCTTGGCGCGCAGAGGTGCGCCTACCTGAAAGGGAGACGCGCCTGCATCTTCATCGAGCTGACGTATTTCGTAGGAAGCCACGTCCGAATCCTCGCGGATGTTGATTTCGATCAATTCCGGAGAGCTGCCTTTAAAAACTCTTCGGAAGGTGAGTTTGGCCCCCGGGGGAGCAGGTGCGGCGAACAGCGCGCCACTGAGCGAAAAGGCGGCAGCGAGAATTAGGAACAACCGTGAAAGATATGTCTTCATCGTCTTGTGCAAGCACCTTACAGTCCGCGTACCGATAAGATGCGAGACAGGGGGGCACGCGTTGCGCTATTTCCACGGGTGCGATGTGATTCTGCAGCCCCGTTCGTTGCGGCTGCTACGGGCCGCGGCTTCCTACCATCTTTTGACCGCAGCAAACCGAAGCGCCGCCTTGCTTGCTCGGCCTGCAGATGACACAGCGCCACAGCCAGCGCGTCCGCGGCATCGGTGGGCTCGGGCGTGACGGACATCGATAGCAGCGCACGCACCATCAACTGCATCTGGCGTTTGTCCGCGTGACCATGGCCCGCAATCGAAGCTTTCACTTCGCGCGGCGCATAGCTGTATACTTCCAGGCCGTGCTGCGCTGCTGCCAATAATACTACGCCTCGCACTTCTGCGAGCCGCAGGGCTGTCCGCACGTTCAACGCGGAAAAAATGCCTTCCACCGCCATGACATCGGGAGCAAATTCCTCGATCAATCGACACACCAAGGCATGCACGTCTTGCAGGCCCGCGCCTTCGGCTTCTCTTCGCTTTCTTTGGGGGATTTGGAAGGCGCCGTAGTGCAACATGCGGCACTCTCGCGAGTCACTCTCAATGATTCCATAGCCGGTCGGCCCGGTTGCAGCAGGATCCACGCCTAGAACGCGCAGCCATCCATTCTTAACTCGCATTTCCTTTGTGGTTCTTGCTTCACTCATCGCCAACAGTCTACGACGAGGTCCTCAATGCCCGCCACTTCTTTGCAAGCACATCGAACTGCGGTTTGTGCATCAGCAGGAGCACCCACGTCCGGCGTCCACCTTTTCTAACACTGCTGCGAAATGAAAACGGCCACTGCATTTTCACAGTGGCCGTTTTTCAACTCGCAGAATGGCCGCGTGCTCTAATTCGCTCCAACGGCCGCCTGAATTTCCGACTCGTCAATATCAAAGTTTGCGTAGACGTGCTGCACGTCGTCATGTTCTTCCAGCGCTTCCACCAAACGGACCATCTGAGTCGCCTGCGGGCCCGTCAGCTTGATGTAATTCTGCGGCACCATCCCAACATCTGCGGACGTCGGCGTAATCCCCGCCTTGTGCAGCGCTTCTTTCACTTTCTCCAACGCCTCCGGCGGGGTCACGATGTACCACGCTGAGCCATCATCCCTCAAATCTTCCGCGCCTGCGTCAAGCGCCACTTCCATCAGCTTGTCCTCGGTCGCCGCTTCCTTCGGAACCGTAATCTCACCTTTGCGGTGGAACATCCATCCGACTGCTCCCGCTTCCGCCAGGTTGCCGCCGTTCTTGCTCATCAGGTGCCGGAATTCGCCCACAACGCGGTTGCGATTCGTCGTCACCGCCTGGATCAGCATCCCCACGCCGCCCGGGCCGTATCCTTCGAATGTCACTTCTTCGTACTGCTCGCCTTCCAGTTGGCCCGTGCCGCGCAGGATCGCCCGCTCGATGTTCTCGTTCGGCATATTCTCGTTCTTCGCCGCGGCAATCGCCGTGCGCAACCGCGGGTTGGAATTCGGATCGCCGCCGCCGATGCGCGCCGCAATCGCGATTTCTCGAATGATTCGCGTGAATACACGGCCGCGCTTCGCGTCGGTGGCCGCTTTTTTGTGCTTAATTGTGGCCCATTTTGAATGCCCGGACATGACACATCCTCTTTTTTTCTGCGTGACCCTGCCTTCGCTGGGCCATCTTTTGCTGTAATTCGCGCCGCAATGGCGCCTCGAAACTCAACCGCCGATTTGCGCTCGCAAGATAACGACACCAGTGCGGAGACGTACGGTGAACCGCATACCCCTGCGGAACTGCCCTAGTTTAGCACAGCCGCCCATCCCGCGAAACGGGTATACTTTTCCCGATGCTTCCCTCTCGATCGACATTTTTCCGCCATCCACTTCGGCCTCTGCACTCCCAGGGCGAATCTCGCCATGCGTGACCGCCGCTATCGCGTTCTGGCCATCGGCACCCATCCGGTTCAATACATGACTCAATTGCTGCGCCGCATGGC
>Ga0187778_10002559_pt1 | contig 12359 bp, 17 predicted proteins | sample 1015_Q2_SP5_20_M_FD_132418 | JGI IMG/M metagenome (GOLD analysis project Ga0187778, IMG submission 132418) | Tropical peat soil microbial communities from peatlands in Department of Meta, Colombia - 1015_Q2_SP5_20_MG | ecosystem: Environmental > Terrestrial > Soil > Wetlands > Peat | place... | reverse complement strand
CCCCAACCGTTGCAACTCCGCTCCATCCCGCGTGCAAACCGGGAAAGACTTGCCGATTTGGGAACCGGAATCCCTTCGGCGTCGTTCATCGGCATTCCATCCTTCTCAAATTGGCCGCCCACCAGCGTGACGTTTTGCGAAGCATTGTCACATACGCGCGGGTGCAAGCCGCCAACGGGGATCGAATTTAATTGGCCAGACTCTTGCTCGCTCACGCCCGGCCCCGGGTACGAGGCGATGCCGAATCGCCTCGGATGGTTTGGGGAGCACAAATGGGGTGCTTCGGAATGCAATTGTTCGACACCGTCGATAGGAATAGCCTGGACCGGAGAGAGTTTCAGCTCGTCATGCTGGCGATGGGCAGTATCCTGCTCCTAGGTTCTGGGTTCGCTCTGCTTGCGTATCCTATGGTTTTCAGCTGGTCGAAAGTCCTCACGGGCTGGACACTCAGAGTTTGCTTTTGCGGATTCTGTGCTCTCTGCCTATTGCTCGTGAGCTACATCTGGCAGAGATATCGAGTCGTGTGCCGACTGCGGGAACAGATTCACGTGGAGCGCCGCGAGTCCGCGGAACTGAGGAGACAGGCCGCCCAGGATTTGCTTGCTGCCTTGCCTCGATTCAATCAATTTCAGGATCGATTGGCCATGGAATATAGGCGGACGCTTTCCGGTTCGGAGTCTTTCTCAGTGCTGGTCGTACTCCTTACCCCGGCAGTCAGCATTCACGATCAAACCGAGATGACAACGGCATTTGGCGATGCGGTAAAAGCGATGGGCCGGCGGTTGCGACGCGAGGATTCGCTTTACTGTTTCTCCGACGAAGCTTTCGGGACCATCCTCCCTGGCGTAACGATGGAACAGGCCGGCGGCTTGGCTTCGCGCCTAGAGGACGCCCTGCGAGATGCCGCCGGGGCGGCCAGCCGCTTTTCCGCGCTGGTCAAAGTGTTCAACTATCCTCAGCACGTCGCTACAGCCCATGAGCTTGAGCAAGCGGTCCGCTCGCTGCTCCCTGCGGATCTCATCTCCGAGCCGATAGTCGAGACCTCGGACATGGTGGCACTACGAAGCGAACAATGAACAGCCAGGTTTCCGCGGCCGTTGAGCTGAAATTACACCTCTCAGCCGGATTGCGACCGGCTAGTCAGCAGTTCAGCATCTAGCGGGTTCAGGGCAGAGGATCCCCCGGACGTTCGGTGACGGGCTTACCGCCCCCGCCCGGCAGAGGTGATTTCGTCCCGCCCGACGCCTCCCCCTGGAGAAGCGCTTCGACGCTTGCGTAAGCATAAATCGTCGGAGCTTGATTCTGCATCAAGCCTCCGGTGTCCGCGGTGGGGCCATAGTTGCTGTGCAGGCTGTGCCCGAGCATGCGCAGCATGGCGATTTGCTGGCCGCGGTGGTGCGCCGTGTGAGCGATGCGGCGGGTGATCACCCAGGCGCGCGAGCGCTTCACGTCAAAGAACGTGGTCTCGCCCTCCCACCAGGCTTCGTCCTTGGCGCGCAAAGCCGCCAGACGCTTGGCACTATCCTCCGCGTAGCGCCGGATGAATTCCATCCGCGTTTCAGGCTTGGGGAGCGGAGGCGCGCCCACATCGATACCCAGCATCGTGCGGAACCAAATGTCTTCACTGACGCACTGGTGCACCATCTGTTCATGGACGGTGCGGCCGCGCGGATCAGTCTGCAAGGGCCGCGCGGGGAGCTCCGCATCCCTGAATTCGCTCCAAACGCTGACCACTTTGATGCGCTCAGTTTCGTAGGTTTCCACCAGGAAGTCGTATCTCATGGGGTGCCCCCTGCATCGGGCTTGAGTCGCGGAGCGGAGAATTTACACCAAAGCGGACCTTTCGCCCCTGCACTTTTCTTGGTCTTTCGTCCAGTTGTTTGTTCAAGATGACGTCCGGCAAACTGGCTGCACCAGTCTCACTGCTCGAATCACTCGGAGCGGCCTTGGGCAAAGCGGCAAACCTTTCATTCGTCATGATCTTGAACCGGCCATCGGGATATCGGGGATTCCGGGAGGCGACATGAGTTGCAGAAAGATCGCTGTCTTTCTCTTTGCCGGGCTATGGGTGCAGAGCGCGGTATTCGCGGGGGACACAGCCACGGTGAAGTGCCTGGCGAACCAGGACCTCGTCTGGGTCTACGACTCCTTGAACAGTTTCGACGTGCAAGCCAAGCTCAAGTGCGGCGAGGGGGTGGAAATCACGAGCCGAGTAAAGGGGTTCGTTAAGATCAAATCCGCAAACGGCGTGGAGGGGTGGGTGCCAGACAGCGCATTCCCCGGTCTTCCGCCGCTCAAGGACGACAAGGATTTGCCCGTGGGCGGCCTTGGGACCGCCCCAAGGGCGCGCACAAATGCAGTGAATCGCCCGCTGGTGGCGGCGGACATCGAGCCGGCCCCGCAACCGATTTCGCCGATTCCGCCGGCAACGACGGGAATTCCACCGGCGGCGCCTCCCACAGCGCCCCCTGCTCCTCGGGCCATTGCCCCCACAGTCGCGGCGCTCTCAACTCCAGAAAGCACGCCCGCACCCGTGCCGACACCTGTTTCTGTGACGAGTTCTGCTACGACAGCCGCCCCCGGGGCGAGCACCGCCAGGACGACCGCATCCGCGGCGGCGAAAACCACTGCCTCGAACCCTCGCGCCACAAGCACGGCCTCTGCCTCAAAAGCGGCGCCGGCGCCAGCGTCCAGCAAGACCGCGTCGGCCAAAACGACCGCATCGACAACGTCTTCTTCAACTGGCCACGGCAAGTCACCCAATTCCAGCGGCTCGGCTCCTGCTGTTAAGCCTGCTCCTGCCGCAGCAAACACTGTCAGGTCTACGGAAAGCACGGCAAACGTTCAGCCCGTCCGCGAGGTCGCGAGCATTCACCCCGTTGCCGCGACCACCGATTCGGAAGACTACCCGGATTTCCAGCCGGAGAACGAAAGCGAGGATCCAGCCTGCCAGGTCTACTTCTCGGCCTATGGTTTGGCGCCTTCTCAGTTCAAGTGGCTGGCGCAAAACCGCAAGAAGAGATACCCGGGCATCTGCCCCGCACCGGAACCTTCCAAAGTCGACTTCGTGCTGATCTTCACCCACGACGAAGACGTGTACGCCTCTTCGCTTCCGGTCCCTGTGCACACGGATAAGAATGGGTTTTCGGACTTCAGCCCCTTGATGACCGTGGACACCGCGATGATTTCCGAATCGGCTGCGGACAAGGCCCGCCGCGACTATGTCTGGGTGTTTGAGTTCAAACGCGGCGGATTTGATCCCGGACGCTTCTCTCCCCGGCGAAAACCTCAGTTTGCAAAGGCGGAGTCCAAGTCTTTGGGCGGCTCTCCGGCGGGCCCCCGAACGGTGGAAGATGCGCTGCGATATATCGAGGCGCAAGGGCCGAGCCGCTAGCGGGTAGACGGTGAACCTGCCTGCCTTCTCGATCGCGTGACCACCTGTCCCCTCTGGTGACGGACCTAGAAACTTTCTTGGTTGCTTTTCTCCCCTCGGCGCATCTATAAAAGGCGCAACAGAAGCGGCAACCTTCGACTCTTGGAGGTTCCAGCCGCCATTTCACGGAGGGAACCCCATGAGATTTCGGAGCATTGTCGTAGTACCGGCGCTTCTTTTCGCCACCGCGGCGTTTGGGCAGGCTCACGCCGATATCGTCAACGGTCAGGGACAAAAGATAGGCACCGCGCAGTTTGTGGCTTCCGCCACCGGTGTGCGTGTGGACTTGGATGTCGCTCAGCTTCCCCCGGGTATCCACGGCGTGCACATCCATGCCGTTGGTAAATGCGAAGGACCTGACTTCAAGACCGCCGGCGGCCACTTGAATCCTGACGCAAAGCAGCACGGCAAGGACAATCCGAACGGCCCGCATGCTGGCGATATGCCGAACCTAGTGGTGGGGGCCGACGGCAAGGCCAAGACCTCGTTAATCGCTCCCCACGTGACGCTTGAGGCCGGTGCCAATTCCTTGTTTCACGATGGCGGGACTGCGATTGTGATCCACGAAAAGGAAGACGACTACAAAACGGATCCGTCCGGAAACTCCGGTGCGCGGATTGCTTGTGGCGTGATCCAGAAGTAGATTCTGCCCGGACGAGGCGCCTAGGCGTCGGCTGAAAAGCTGCCGAGCGCCGATTGTTCGTCGGGGAAGTCTGAGAAAACCGTGTGAAGATTGGTGAGGCGAAGGACTTCCCGGGCGCGCGGGCTGAGGTCAACCGCGCGCAGCTCGGCTCCATTCTTCCGCGCCGTGTAAAGCCCTCGAATGAGCTGTCCGACGCCGGAGCTGTCGAGGTAAGAGACTTCGCGGAAATTCAGAAGCACGCGCGTACGCCCCTCGTGAAAAAGGTCGAGCAACAGGTCGTGAATTGCCTCGCCCTCGATCATCGTGAAACGCCCTCGAACATCAACCACTGTTATTCCGCCCATTTGGCGGGTGCTTGCGCTGAAGCCCAACTCTGGCCCTCCCGGGGTCTGGGGAGACATCATTTTAGCGCACGGCTGGCCGGAAATTGAAATGCTGACCGAGGGCAAAATCCTGGAAAAGCTGCGCAAAGTGTGCCTCGCCCTGCCGGACAGCGAAGAGTGCTTGAGCTTCGGGCATCCCGCTTTCCGGATGCGGGGCAAGATCTTCGCTGTACTCGAAAAACACAAAGGCGAACTGGGGATTTGTGTAAAAGTGGGAAAAAACCTGCAAGGGATTTTTCTCAACGACCCGCGTTTCTTTCGCACTCCATACATCGGAAAGCACGGCTGGGTGACCCTTCGCGTCCACGCGGCGCGACTGAACTGGACGGAAGTCGCTGATCTGGTCAAGGGAAGCAGCTCTCTCGTTACATTCCTGGCTAAGACCGAGACCGGAAAACGAGCCGGAAGAAATCAAAGGATGGCTTGAGCAGTAGTATTCGCGCGGAGGCACTCAATTTGGCTTTTCCACAGCCGGATCAACTGACTGACGCCTCTCTGTTCTTGATGCGCCTCATGGTCGGAATCGTGTTTTTGACGAGCGGGTGGCGGCACGTGTCGAATCCGGAGGCCCGGTGCAAAGACATCGAAATGGGCAAGGCGTTCACAGTGTTCCTGGGCGCGGCGGAACTGGCTGGCGGCTTTGGCGCGATTTTCGGTGTGCTCATACAACTCGCCGGACTGGGCCTCATCCTTGTGATGCTTGGAGCGATTTACGTGAAAATCTTCAGGTGGCACACCGGCTTCTGGGGCCAGTCCGGCACCAACGGATGGAGCTACGACACAATATTAGTGGTGATGAATCTGGTGATCGTCACAACTGGCGGGGGCAGATTCGTTCTCCTGAAATAAATCCGAGAATGAGGTCACGTCCTCGGGGCGATGAGTTGGGGGGGGCGGCTATTCCGGCACGCCTAACTCCGCAATCCAAGCGCTGAGAATCTTTTGCTGGTCCTCTGCGATGTCAACAAACTCGACCCCCATGCCTGTTCCGGGCTCCGCGTGGATCACTTTCCCGGCCGATTTGAAAGTGTCCAAGCCGTGCGTAATTCTCAACCGAATCTGAGTTCCCGCCGGAGGGGCGCTCAACGTGTTGACGTAACATCCGGTCTGGCTGATCCGGACGATTCTGCCGGCGAGCACCACATCAGAGGCGTGGTCCACCACTTCGGCGCGGGCTGTGAATCGAAACCGCGGCACGGACCGCCGGTCTCCGCTCGGAGGGATCCTGTAATCAGATTTCTTCGGAATTTTGCTCATCCATTCACCTCGCCCACGGAAAAACTTGCGCGATTCATGCGCGCCTCATTTGTTGTCGACTTCATGCTTCAATGTGATTGGTCGAGGCCACCGGCCAGGGCCGCCGGCTGACGTGCCTCGAAGGAAGGGGACTCAGGAATGTCTGCTGCTAAGAGGAAAGTTCTTTCAGCCACGCGTCCAGCGTGTTTAATTGGGCCGGGGGAACGTCGACGAATGCGACCCCCATTCCCATCCCAGGCTGGACGTAAATGATTTTACCGTTCGTCGTGAACTCACCTTGATCGCGTGAGACTTTCAGGTTGATCGAGCTTCCCACCGGCAAGGGATTTAGCACGTCGATGTAGCACCCTTTGCGGCTGATTTCCGATATGCGCCCGGATATGCGGGTGCCGGTCGCGGGCTCAGTGAGTGCCACATCAGCGATAAGGCTGAACCGCGGCACTTCGCGTTTCTCGCGGTATGGCGGGCCTGGACTTTGTGGTCCTCCGGGTATTCCGCCCATCGGTGCACATCCACCTTTCAGAAGGTTGTCACAAACAGGGCGCCGGAGCCATCCGGTTAGCCGTCGTTGAGGCTAAACAGCCACCCCGCATCTTTCATATCGGCTGACATTTGCGACAGTCGAAGCCGTGTTACGTAAGCAGTAAATTCCAATTGGACGGAGCGGAGTTGCTCCTGCATTTTTGGCACCGCCAACCCAGCCAGGGAGCTTTCTCAGAGCTTGGCGAGTCTCCCGTCGAGCCAAATGAGCACAATCCACGAAGCCGGCTAAACTCCGGATTGGCAGAAGCTAGACACCTTGGCACACATAGAGATTGCAAGACGAGTGGCCCAATATGGGAATTCCAAGTCCAACTTGCTTTTAATACCGAGCAGAGTAATCGGAACAAGGTCTTATTCCCCGGGGCGAGAGGCACCACTAACTGCCTTGGCCTGAGGTTAAACCACCTGATAGATGGACTCGCATCGCTGACCTTTCGGAGCCGCTGGACGCCCCCGGAGCGTAAGATCTGCGGATAGTTCGACCGCCACACGCTAGTTGGGAGGATTTAGCGTGGGTTCCACATTCTTGGCACTTTGAGTGGTAATATACGATTGTTCCATTTTGGAACACATCGATGCCTCAGCCGACCCGCCCTGGCGACCAACTCAAGGAGCTTCGCAATCGCCTAGGAGTGACGACTCGTGAAGTGGAGGACCTCAGCCGCAAGATTGCGGAAGACTGCAACAACGAGGAATTTTATATCTCAAACGCCTGGCTCAGCCAGCTTGAGAACACCCTGTCTGTCCCCAGCATCTACAAGTTATTCAGCCTGAGCGTCATTTACCGCACGAAATTCGTCGATCTGATGCGGATATTTGGTGTGGACCTGGAAAAGACCGCCAGCTACCAGGCCGCGCTACCTCTTCAAAACACACACCTTGTGGCTTTCGATACGCCGGATCCGGATCGCGCGATCACCTTCCCCGTTCGATTTGATCGGAGTTTTTCCCTGGAAAAAACCAGCCTGATCTCACGGATGGTCGAAGTTTGGGGAGAGGTACCCGTCTCGTTGATCCAGAAGCTGGATGTGCGTCATTGCCAGTATGGGTATATCGGGACTGACGATTACACGATGTACCCGCTGCTGAGGCCAGGCTCATTCGTTCAGATCGACAGCCAGTTCGCCCGTTTGCACCCGTCCGCCTGGCGGACCGAATTTGACCGCCCGATTTACTTTATCGAATTGCGCGAGAGCTATGCGTGCTCCTGGTGTGAGTTGCACGGCGCGACGCTGACGCTCGTGCCGCATCCGCTTTCGGCCTGTCCCATCCGCCAATTTGCCTATCGCGACGAAGCCGAAATCATTGGGCAGGTGACCGGCGTGGCCATGCGCCTTGTTCCGGCGTCGGACGGCGGGTCGGATGGTCCTCCAAAATTGCCAAAGCGATCTTGAGATTCGAGAGCAGGAAATCAACGGATAGCGAATCGGTCTCGGCTGGAACCGCAATTCGGTAAGGTTCCAATCCCCTCCAGAGTGCAAGGAAACCCGCCGGATCCAGATGCGAAGAATCTCTATAGGCTGCGAGCTGGCCAACCAGGTCTTCAATCGAGGAAGCAAGCAACTGGCGAAAGGCTTCCTGATGGCATCCCGCCAAAGCTTCGCAAGCGGCTTCCTGCGAGAACCGCGAGGCTAAGCCATCGTGGTAATACATGCCGGTGTTGTAGTCACGCATGGAAGCCAGATAAATCAACCGGTCCAGCGGACGGGGCAAATGCGCGAGCGTCCGGCGCTGGAGGTCGCCGGAAGCAGCTTGAACATCCATACGCTTTGGAAAGTTAGTCATGAAGATTTCACAAGACCGCGGCGCCGTCTTCGGGCGATCTATCTCCAAATGAACCTGCGGTTGCAGGAGTCAAGAAAGCCAGTGACTTCTCCGAAGCCGCACAGATTCGCGCCGCCGCTGCCGCAGTTCTGCCTACCAGAGCCGGAGCGGCGTAAGGTCCGCCGATTCTCAATAGGAGCTGGAGCAAACGGCATTGTTGAAGCAGTGCCGCAAAGCTGAAGGCAAGGCTGAGCTCCGTGGCGGGGTTGAGTTGCGAGTAGAAGCGTGAATGCCGGAAATGGTATTCCTTCAGGCTAAGAATCTGAGATTTCACACGGTGAGTCCATGCCAGCGCAATCTTTTTCCGGTCACGCAAGAATTCGTCCTTGGTGGGCTCTCCCGCAGCCGACGCGACATACTTCCAATCGACCGGGTCAAATATGCGCTCCACCAATTCCTCGACTAACAGGTTCTCCTGCAGCGTCCTCAATGCATGCTTCGCTTCCACCAGAGCCTGCGCGGTTCCTTCGTGACGAGTGGGTCTTCGCGCCAGAGCGTAGAGCAGAACCAGCAGTCCGATGCCAATAAAAAGAAAGAGAATCAGCTCGATCATGGCCGGGCCGTCCTTTGCAAGTAGGAACGCATAGTTCCAAGCACGTTCCGCGTCTTGATCGCAAACGCTTCGTAATCAGAGTCGAGCTGGGGTACCGGCCGCTCGCCTGGAATCTCCTGGTAAGCCCACATCGCTATCAGCCAGACACACAGTGAAATGAGAAACGTGTAGGGCTGAATGAGCCTCCACGCGGCGTGGAACGAGCTGCCGGCGTAGGCGCGAAGTTCTGAGCTTATCACGCTGCTTGCCAGGTACAGACCGTAACCCAGGATCACGCCCTTGAGATTGCGGCCAATCGAAATCCTATAGCCAGATACCACAGCGAGGACCCCAGCCAACACGACTGCCTGAACGGCGCGCAAGTCCCTCTCCAATTCATAGTAGGTTGCTGCGGGCGTCCATTTGGGAGAGGTCAGCGATTGGAAAATCACGTAGGCGAATACCACGACGAAAACCGTGAGGACCATGGAAGAGGCGACGCGTTCCGCGCCCGCCGAGTCCTTGAACGACTTCTTAACAATTTCCAGAATTACTCCGTAGCCAACCAGTAGCGTCACAAACTGGGCGCCCCAATACCAGTTCCTGTAAATGGCTGGCCCAAGGGCATACACGCCATAAGACAATGCATCGACGAGGAAAACGCAAAAAATGTAGGCGTAGAAAAGTGGAAAGCTTCTGAGGAGCTTGGCCTTCAGAGCGCGCCCGAGGATGGCCAACTCCAGGATGATACCCGCTGCCAAAAGTGCTAGCGCCAGGATGTACCTCCAAAGTACGTGAATCCTACCATAAAATCAGAGGGAGGAGGCAGCGCTCCTCCCTCTATGGTAAAACCCACCAGTCCTTGGCCGCATGCTCGATCGGCAGACTCGCTCACCCGAGGTAGGGCGGAAGAGGGTGAGTGCCGTCGTGGTAGGGAGGCAGCGGATGCGTCCCATCGTGATAAGGGGGAAGCGGGTGGGTACCGTCGGAAAAGGCCTGCGGACACGCTAAATCGCGCGCCCAGTTGGAGATCACAGGAACGGTGGCTACCGCAAGCACAATCAAAAACACTCCAAACGCTCTCTTCATATTGTCCTCCTCAGGGGGAAGTGGAATAACAGACCCACTGGGAAGTTATGGAGAAACGATGCCTAACGGAATCGACGGCCATTGCTGCTCGGAATTCCGAGCAAAGCCTTTTCGTTTAGCTACTAAATCCGAGCAGTTCGCTCTTGCGAATGTATGAACAGGAACCAAGCCTAGAAAGGAAATCGAAACCAGCGTAGAACACGCGAAAAACCGGCGATCCTCTCGAAGGTAATTTGTGGCCTCATCGCGCGGCCGTAGTTAACGAGATTGAAAACACTGCGGAACATACCGATGGTTTTCATACTGCGACCCCTGATTTACTGGGAGCAGGCGTCCTAGCGGCGAAAGAATGGCAGACCTTTCAGAGACAACAAGAGAACCGCGTTCGGACTCGCAGACTTTGCGTCCGGAGGATATCGACCAGCATCTACGCCATCTGGACCACCGGCAATGGTGGCTGTGGTCCGCCTCTGTGGCGGTGATCCTGCTGCTCACTCTTGGGGTGGCATCCTTCGCATTTCCAGCAATGTTGAGCCGGGAAGAGAACACCTACTCATTTTTCTTGAACCAATCCGTGCGAGCGCTGGTCGGAATGGTGCTGCTGTTCAGCGTGTATCTGGTCTACCAGCAGTTGATGATTTACCGACTGCGGAGCCAGTTGGCCCACCAAATTCGATCGCTGGCAAAAGTCGAAAACCTTGCGTCGGAAGTTTACAAATTGGCCGCGCTGGATCAGTTGACGGGGCTCTATAACCGCCGCTCCGGCGAACAGCGGCTGGCGCAGGAAATCAGCCGGGCGCAGCGCCACGGGCGCCCTCTCACCGTCCTATTAATGGACCTGGACAACTTGAAACAAGTGAACGACAGCTACGGGCATGCCGGCGGGGATTTAGTGATCAAGAGTTTTGCCGAGCGATTGCAGCGAGCCATCCGCGGGTCCGATCAAGCTGTCCGGCTTGGCGGCGACGAATTCATGGTCATCTTGCCCGAATGTCGAGCTGATGAAGTGCGGCACGTTCTTGGGCGCCTGGAAGGACTGGCAATCGACTACATCAACGATAGAGTACCTTGCAAGTTTTCGTGCGGCTGGACCGACTATAAACCGGGCGAGTCTCCTCAGGATGTGCTCAAGCGTGCCGATGACGCGCTTTACGCCAACAAGCGGGCGGGGAAGCAGTCTGGCGCCGGCCCCGCTGATTCACCTGTCCCTCAAACCGTCGCTTAGTTCCTGCGAGTTGTAGGATCCGTTCATCCTCCGGGACCTCTCGGGCACTCGGCGTACCTTCGAGTGCGCTATCGCAAGCCTCTACTTGCGGTATGATGGGGTTTTGGCAGGTGGGACCTGGCAACTCGGACTTGAGCGACCCACGGCGCGGAAACTCGGCGACCCGCCCCGATTCAAGGAGACGATCATGAACAAGAAGATTCTCCGTTTATTTTTTCTCACGCTCTTGGTGACTTTCGCCACCCAATTCACTTGCGCCGATACGCTGGAATTGAGGAACGGGCAGGTGATCCAAGGAAAATTCCTAGGCGGCTCACCGCTCAACATCCGATTCCAGGTGGCAGGCCAGGAACAGGTGTTTGCGACCAAAGATGTGCTCAATATCAGCTTCAGCGACGCGTCCCCGGACGCCTCAAATCCTGCCGCAGCCAACTTACCCGACGCTCCAGCCCCGAACTACCCTCCGCCGGCGAGCGCCGGCCCCGTCCCTGATACTTCGGCCGCGGTGGCCACCCCGGGCCCCCTTGTGCCGCAGACCGGGAACAACGGCACAATCCCTGCGGGTACATCTCTGTTTGTGCGAATGATCGACAGTGTGGATTCGTCGAAGAACAATATTGGCGACGTTTTTCATGCCAGTCTGGAAGACCCTCTCTATGCGGGCGACGTCGTACTCGCTCCCAAAGGTGCCGACGTGTATGGGAAGCTTGCGCAAGTAAAGGAAGCCGGCAAAATTTCGGGAGGGGCGCAATTAACCCTTCAACTGACGGGCATCCGGATTAACGGCGATATCGTGCCGATTGATTCGACGACATATGATGTGGCCGGGAAAGGCCGGGGCAAGCAAAGCGCCGGACGCATTGGTGGTGGGGCCGTGCTCGGCGCTCTCATCGGCGGTATCGCCGGAGGAGGAACCGGGGCGGCGATTGGAGCCGGCGCCGGAGCCGCAGCAGGAACAACCGTGCAGTTGGTCACGCATGGCGAAAAAATTCGTATCCCGAGCGAAACGGTGCTCGAATTCAGGACCGAGCGCGACCTCGCGATTCCGGTGCCGGGCGCCTCCCGTTAGGCACCAACGTCAACGGATCTGCGCTGGCGGAAGACAAAGCTCGCACCACTTTCCCGTCGAGTCGACAGGCATGTGCGTCTGGCGAACATTCGCCGAAAATTAACTTGCACCTCCTAGGGGTGCTCCGTAAGATACCCGCGTGTTGTAGGAAAGGTTACCGTGCCCAAAGAAAAGCCGAAAGTGAATATCGGCGAGGTCATCCGGACTTACCGGAGCGACCGCGGGCTTTCGCAAGGGGATATCGAGCGGCGGACCGGCCTTCTGCGTTGTTATCTCTCCCGCGTAGAGAACGGCCACACGGTCCCTTCACTGGAAACACTGGCGAAAATCGCCGAGGCCATGGAGATAAGCCTCGCAGACT
>Ga0187778_10002558_pt1 | contig 12361 bp, 13 predicted proteins | sample 1015_Q2_SP5_20_M_FD_132418 | JGI IMG/M metagenome (GOLD analysis project Ga0187778, IMG submission 132418) | Tropical peat soil microbial communities from peatlands in Department of Meta, Colombia - 1015_Q2_SP5_20_MG | ecosystem: Environmental > Terrestrial > Soil > Wetlands > Peat | place... | reverse complement strand
TCACCCGAGGCGGAAGCGCGGCCGTCGTGGTTCGACGCTATGGCGGTCTATTTCAAGCCGCGCGTTCTCATTGTGATGTTCCTCGGCTTTTCGTCGGGCTTGCCGCTGGCATTGTCCGGCGCAACGCTTCTGGTCTGGATGCGCGAGTCGCGTGTGGATCTCGGTACTATCGGCCTGTTCGCACTGGTCGGAACGCCCTACACCGTGAAGTTTCTCTGGGCCCCGCTTACCGACGCGCTCGACATTCCATTGCTGTCGCGCCTGCTCGGGCGCCGGCGCGGCTGGCTGGTTTTCACCCAGATTCTGCTGATGGCTGCGATCGTCTTCCTCGGCTCGTGCAATCCGGCCGAAGCGCCCGGTCTCGTCGCGCTTGCGGCCCTCTTGGTCGCAACTGCCTCGGCGACCCAGGACATCGTGGTCGACGCCTTCCGTATCGAAAGCCTGCCGGAAAACGAACAGGCCGCCGGAATGGCTTCTTACGTCGCCGCTTATCGCATCGGAATGCTGATCTCCACGGCCGGCGCGCTGTTTCTGGTCAGCGCCATCGAAGCGCAGGGTTTCGACAAGCAAGCCGCCTGGCACTGGGGCTATGTCGCGATGGCAGTGTTGGTGTTGATCGGCACAGCCACGGCGTTGGTCGCGACCGAGCCGGAACGTTCGGTGCGGGCTGAAGCAAGCCATGCCGATCAGAAGCCATTTACCCGGTTGACCGAAGCCGCCACCGGCGCATTCAAGGACTTCCTCGGACAGGAACTCGCACTGGTGATGCTTGCCTTTGTGGTTCTGTTTAAATTTACCGACGCGCTGTCCGGTGCCATGACCGCGCCGTTCGTGATCGATCTCGGGTTTACCCGCAATGAGTACGCCGCGATCGTTAAAGGCGTGGGACTGGCGGCGCTGCTGCTTGGCGGCTTTGCCGGCGGCTTCATCGCGCGCGGACTGCCGCTTGTGACCAGCCTTTGGATCGGCGGCATTTTGCAGTCGGTTGCCAATCTCGCGTTCAGCGCTCTCGCACTGGTCGGCACGAACGCCACGATGCTAGCTGTCGCCATCATCGTGGAAAATTTCACCAGCGCCATCGGCACGGTGATGTTCGTGGCTTATCTCTCCGCGCTTTGTCAGAACCCATTGCACACGGCGACGCAATATGCCTTGTTAACTGCGCTCGCTGCTGTGGGCCGCACATACCTCTCGTCTAGTGCCGGTTTCATCGCTGAATCGACCGGCTGGGCGTGGTTTTTCGTGATCTGCATGCTGGCGGGCATTCCGAGTCTGCTGCTGCTCGCATGGCTCCAGCGCCGCAGACATTTTGCCCGGCTGGTCACAAAGCGGCCGTAGAACTGGGTTCCATCGAAAGTAAAAGTGCCGCGTCTTTCAGGAACGATGCGGTGCGGCAGACGTTTGGCCTCAAACCCGCAAAAGGAGGCTTCCATGCGTCTCAACTTCACAGCAGCGGTATTGGGTTGCGCACTCGCGGGCGCGGTATCCGCACCTTCATCAGCGTTGGCCGACCAGCACAGCCCTAATTTCTCCCGCTACACCGACGGAACCTGGACGAACATCAATTATGACGATGGTGTGTGTAAGTATTATTTCTCGCACAACTCATACGACGGCCAGACGAATCTAAATAAATATGGCGATTGCTCTCGGGTCGCGATCGCTCCAGACGGGACACCCATGCCGATCACTGTGATGCCAGGGCCGCGCGGCACGGTGATGGAAGTGCCGGTCCCCTACGGCGCGTCAACGGTCGGAAGCGGTGGCAGTTTAAAATAATGTCCGCTGCTTGATCGCGGCTGCGAGCGTGCCTTCGTCAAGATAATCGAGCTCGCCGCCCACCGGGACGCCATGCGCGAGACGCGTTACTTTCACCTTGGCGTCCTGCAACAGCTCGGTGATGTAGTGAGCGGTGGTCTGGCCGTCGACCGTCGCGTTGAGCGCAAGGATCACCTCTTTGACAGGTGTTTCATGCGCGCGCGAAATCAGCGTGTCGATGGCGAGGTCCTGCGGCCCAACGCCATCGAGCGGTGACAGCGTGCCGCCCAGCACGTGATAGCGGCCGTTGACGGCGTGCGCACGTTCCAGCGCCCAGAGATCAGCGACATCGGCGACGACCACAATGATCGATTGATCGCGCTTCGGGTCGGTGCAGACAGCGCACGGGTTCTGCGTGTCGATATTGCCGCAGATCTTGCAGATTTCGATTTTTTCCATCGCCGTCTCGAGCGCGGCAGCGAGCGGCGCCATCAACAGTTCGCGTTTCTTGATGAGATGCAGCGCGGCACGGCGCGCCGAGCGCGGTCCCAAGCCGGGGAGCCGCGCCAGCAACTGGATGAGGCGTTCAATTTCAGGTCCGGCAACGGCGGCGGGCATTACGTCAGATTCAATCCGGGCGGCAGCGGCAGGCCGCCGGTGATCGCTTTCATCTTTTCCTGAAGCACGAGTTCCGCCTTGCGTCGTGCGTCGGTGTGCGCTGCTACCATCAGGTCTTCAAGAATTTCCTTTTCCGAAGGCTTCAAAAGGGAATCGTCGATCCTGACGCCTTTGAGATCGCCCTTGGCCGAGATCGTTACGGTGACCATCCCGCCGCCCGCTGTACCCTCGACCTCGATCTGCTCGAGCTCGGCCTGCATGGCCTGCATCTTGGTTTGCAGCTGTGCGGCCTGTTTCATCAGACCCATAAAATCGGCCATGGCCTAATCCTCGTGCTCGCCGTCCCCGGCAGCACCTGACGCGCCTTCTCCGCTTTCCAGCGCGTTCTGCGTCACGCCCACGATCTTCGCACCGGGGAAGCGGTTGAGCACGGCCTGCACCAGCGGATCGCTCTGAACGCCGCGCTCGATCTCGGCCTGCTGGGCTTCCGCCTGTGCGCGAACGGTTGGCGCGCCCTGCTCCTTGGAGACCACGACAATCCAGCGCTTGCCCGTCCAGCCGGTCAATTTGCGCTGAAGATCATGCACCAGCGTCCTGGGTGCTGTTGCTTCGAGCGCAATCTCAAGCTGGCCATCCTCAAAACGCACCAGCCGTACATCGCGTTCGAGCGCCATCTTGGCAGAGATGTCGCGCTTTTCAGCGGCGAGCGCGATCAGCTCCTCGAATGATGCGACCGAAAGCGTCGGCGCGGCCGTTACCGGCTCCTGCAACCGCGCTGCTGGATCGTCCGCTGGCCGTGGCGATACCGCTGCGGCAGAGCGTGGCGAGCCGCGCGGCGCTTCATAGCGCGGGGCATAGCTTTGCGAGGTCGCCTGCATCGTACCGCCATTACCCTGCGGCCGCGCGGGAGCCGCACTATTTTCGGCAAGCGAGCGCACCACCTCGTCGGGTGTCGGCAGGTCGGCGGCGTAGGCGATGCGCACCAGTACCATTTCGGCAGCAGCAACGGGACGCCCGGAGGCCTGCACCTCCTCGACGCCCTTGAGCAGCATCTGCCACGTGCGTGACAGCACGCGCATCGACAGCTGTGTGGCGAAAGCGCGGCCGCGAACGCGTTCTGCCTCCGACATGGATACATCCTCGGCAACGGCAGGAACAACTTTGACGCGGGTGACAAAGTGGGTGAATTCCGCCAGATCGCCCAGCACGACCGCGGGATCCGCGCCGATGTCGTATTGTTCACGCAGCTCCTGCAATGCGGAAGGCACGTCGCCCTTCATCAGCGCCTCGAACAGGTCGACAATACGCACTCGGTCGGCGAGGCCGAGCATCTGCCGCACGTCGTCGGCGCGCACCGGACCAGCGGCGTGCGCGATAGCCTGGTCAAACAGGGAGAGAGAATCGCGCACCGATCCTTCTGCCGCCCGCGCAATCAAAGCCAGCGCCGCGTGCTCGATCTCAATTTTTTCTTTTGCCGCGATCGCCTCGAGATGCTTGACCAGAACGGCGGCGTCAACGCGGCGCAAATCAAAGCGCTGGCAGCGTGACAGCACCGTCACCGGCACCTTGCGGATTTCGGTCGTCGCAAAGATGAACTTGGCGTGCGGCGGCGGCTCTTCCAGAGTCTTGAGCAGCGCATTGAACGCCGCGCCGGAAAGCATGTGAACTTCGTCGAGGATGTAGACCCTGTACCGTGCGCTCATCGGCGCATATCGGATTGCATCATTGATCTGCCGCACGTCCTCCACGCTGTTATGGGAGGCTGCGTCCATTTCCAGCACATCAGGGTGCCGACTCTCGATGATCGCCTGGCAGTGCACGCCCATTACAGGCATTCTGATAGTCGGCTCTTTCACCGAACCGTCGGGCAGTTCGTAGTTGAGTGCGCGCGCAAGGATGCGGGCAGTCGTGGTCTTGCCCACACCGCGCACGCCGGTAAGGATCCAGGCCTGCGGAATACGCCCGCTGTCGAAAGCGTTCGAAATCGTGCGCACCATGGCGTCCTGACCGATCAGGTCATCGAAACTCGCCGGGCGGTATTTGCGTGCGAGCACGCGATAGCTGTCGGCCGGCGCGTCGGCCGGGACAGAACCGGGAGCTACGGATTTTTTCGGCTCACTCATTGTGCCATCCGCTTCGCCGCCGCGCGGCGCGCGGGCTCACTGCGAACGAATCGAGGAATATAGGTGGGAGGCTGACGAGCGACCCGAACCGCGCTCGTTAGGGCTGCTTCCTTCCGGACCTGACCCGGTTGGCGAGTGGCTCGTCCACCGCCAACCTCCCGTGTCCTATATCGGACCTATGGTTGGAGAAAGCAAGCAGCCGAACCAGGCCTCTGCTAGCTTTCCTGCGAAAGAATCGAGCGGATTTCCCTAATGATTTCCTCCGCCTGGTCCCTGCATCCGCAGCTTGCGAAAGACACGGTTCCGATCGGGGATCTTGCATTGTCGCGCCTCCTGTTGGCCGTCGACGCAAATTATCCCTGGCTGATCCTAGTGCCGCGATTGCCGGCGCTGGTCGAACTGATCGACCTTGAAGAAAATGCGCAGGTTCAGTTGCTCAGCGAAGTTGCCGCCGCCGCGCGCGCCCTGAAAAACATCACTGAATGCGAAAAACTGAATATCGCCGCCCTCGGCAATCAAGTGCCGCAACTCCACGTGCACATCATCGGGCGCCGCCACAGCGATGCAGCATGGCCCAAACCGGTATGGGGCGCGGTCGCGCCAACAGCTTACGATCCGGCGGTGCGCGACGGCTTTATTGGTGCGCTGCGTCGCGCCCTTCACGTCAAGCCCGTGGCCGGTTAGGCTTATCTTCCGCTTAAGGGAGTGGACATGTCATTCCGTATTGCTGTTGTGCAGCCAATCGCCAACCCGATTGAAGAAGCCGAGAAGAATATCGCCGATGCAGTGAACTACATTGCCCGCGCCAAAGCTGAAGGTGCCGATTTCGTCTGCTTCCCCGAAACTTACCCGGGCCCCTGGCGTATGCCGGCGACATTCGATCCGACACCGGCGATCGCCGAAGCCGCCGCCAAGCATGGCGTCACGACGATCTACGGCACGATTGAACCGCTCAGCCACAACGAAGGCACGGCGCACAATCTAATCTGCATGGCCTATGGAGATGGTCGCGCACCGGTTCGCTATCGCCGCACTCATCCGAACGGTCCCTGGATCTACACCGGCGGGCAATGGTGGGAGTTTCAATACGTGCCGGGCAATGAATTTCCGGTTTTCGATTCAACCCACGGCAAAGTCGGTCTCGCGATGTGCAGCGAGGCCTATATGCCAGAGGTAACACGCGCGTTGGCGCTGCGCGGTGCCGAACTGATTTTCATGCCGGCCGGCACCGACAAGAGGCGCTTGTGGGCGACCTGGCGCAACCTGATCTGGTCGCGTGCAATAGAAAATCTGGCTGTTGTCGTGACCACGCAAAATCTCTTCAGCCGCGCTGAGCGCGGGCTCGCCATGGTGGCCAGCCCGGAGGAGATTCTGTTCGAGAGCACGGCCGCCGGGCTGTTTGTGGTCGATGTCAGCCTCGACAGAGCGCGCGAAATGCGCGCTACAACCGACACTGTGACCTCGGCACTCAACTTTGGTGCAAAACAAGGTGTGCTCGGCCCGCAGTGCCAGAGGCCAGAATTGCGCGAGGCGATGTACCCGCGCGGCGAAGCGGCGGAGTAAGCATTGCGCGGATGAATTCGCCGTGCGACTTTGCCGGCGCATGTCCTCCAGTCCCGCTCTCGGCCCCAAGCCTCGCCTCGGATATTCCGACAGTCGCATTGAACGCGCTGCCGAGCTGCGGGCCAAAGACGCCGCCATTGAGGAGCTTGCTCGCGATCCGCGCGCCGGCGCTTATGTGATCGGCGGCGAAGCGATCGTCATGAAAAGGGCCGCCCCCACTCATGATCCGCTGTTCACGCTGGCCGAGGCGCGCGACCTTTCGGCGGCGACCGAGACAATCTTTCTCGGGTTAATCGATGGCGCCCCCCGGTTCGGCCATGGCCTCGCACCCAAGATTGCAGAAGCACTGAAGACGCGAGGTGAATTGCACATCACCGATTTGCGTTCGATCGCCGTGCAAGGCTTGGTCGCGCAAGACCATCTGCCGCCGATTGCCGAAGCCAAGGCCGTGTTGCACTGGCATGCGCGCCACCGCTTCTGCCCGAACTGTGGCTCGGCAACACGCCCTGTTTGCGGCGGTTGGCGACGTGACTGCCCGCAGTGCAAGACCGAGCATTTCCCGCGCACCGATCCGGTCGTGATCATGCTGGCATCCGACAGCAGCCGGTGCCTGCTCGGGCGCAGTCCGCGCTTTGTGCCGACCATGTGGTCGTGCCTTGCCGGGTACGTTGAGCCGGGTGAATCAATTGAAGATGCCGTGCATAGGGAAACCCGCGAGGAAGCCGGTATTACGTGCGGCAAGGTGGCCTATTTCGCTTCGCAACCCTGGCCGTTCCCCACCTCGCTCATGATCGGTTGCCATGCTCAGGCGCTGACCCACGAGATTGTGGTCGACCGCGAGGAACTTGAGGACGCCCGCTGGTTTAGCAAAGACGAGATAGCGGTGATGCTGTTGCGCAAGCACCCTCAAGGCCTGACTACGCCTCCACCGGTGGCAATTGCGCATCATCTTATCCGCGCATGGTTTGAGGACGAGATCGGCTTTGATTGAACGTGCGTCGAAAAGTTCGAAGATCCTGTGCGCAGGGATCGCCGTGCAGGATATCGTCATGCGCGTGGAGAATTTTCCGGCGCCGGGCACCAAGGTAGCGGCCAGTGAATTCATCATCACCGGCGGGGGCTGCGCCGCGAATGCGGCGGTGGCAATCGCACGACTCAATGGGCGCGTCGCCTTCGCAGGCCCGCTTGGGGCCAGCGATGATCATGTCAGCAATCGGATTCTTGCCGACCTGGGCAAGGAAGGCGTCGATTGCAGCGGTGTTGTTCGCGTCACCAGCGGCACGGCGTCTGCGTCGCTCATCCTGCTTGATGAGAGCGGCGAGAAAACCATTGCCACGCGCCGAGGGACCAATCTTGAAAACACTTTGCCGGAAGATTCTGCGAAGCTGGTGGCCGACGTTGATGCCGTACTGGTCGACAATCGTTTTCCGAAATTTGTATTGGAGGTTTGCCGGGCCGCACAAAAGCGCAAGATTCCGATTGTGATCGATCTCGATCAGGCAACAACAGTTGACGACCCGCTGCTTGCGCTCGGCACGCACGTCGTCTCCTCGGCCGAGGCCCTGCACGGCACGACTGGACTGAAGGATTATGGCCCTGGGCTCAAAAAACTGGCTGAACACATTTCAGGGTTTCTGGCGATCACTGATGGGCCGCATGGCGTTTATTGGCTCGACAACGGCAGTCTTCGCCATATGCCGGCTTTCAAGGTCAAGGTGATCGATTCGCTCGCCGCCGGCGATGCTTTTCACGGCGGCTTTACCCTCGCTTTGATAGAAGGCCGCGAGCTTCCCGAAATGTTACGCTTTGCCAGCGCCACAGCAGCGCTCAAGTGCACCAAATTCGGCGGCGCCGCCGGCGCGCCCACGCGCACCGAAGTCGAAACGTTTCTAAAGGCGCACTAGATCTACTTGTTTTTCGACGGACACGGCGCGCCGCAGGGTGCACAGGCCCCGGCAAAATCCTCGGGCGATACCGCGCGCCCGCTCGAAGGACTGGACAGGTGATCGACCAAAATGGCCGCAACACCGAGCAGCACGACAATAACGTATACCGCGCGCATGCAGCTATTCCCGCGACAGGCCGAACAGCGGACGAAGCCGGATGCCTGCCAGGCAGCCCGGAAGAGCCGCCAGGAACCAGACCCAGCCGTGCAGTGAGCCGGAGGCGACGCCACCAACAAAAGCGCCGATATTGCAGCCGAAACCAAGGCGCGCGCCCCATCCCATCAGCAAGCCGCCGATACCGGCGGCCAATAGAGAACGCATCGGCGGCCAGGCTGCCGCAGCAAACGGCTTGCTCGCTGCGGCCGCCGCCATGGCGCCGAACATCATGCCGAAGTTGGTCAAGCTGGACGTATCGGACAACACGGATTCAGCGAGCGCGCGTTTGGGGCCCGGCCACTGCCAGAAGGGCGCCTGCGACAGGTCGATTCCGAGAGCGCTCGCGGCCTTCGCTCCCCACAATGTGAATCCGAAGGTTACGCTCCAGGGATGACCGCCGGCCGCGAACACCGCGACGCACAGCAACCCGATCGCAATGCCGCCGATGACGTAGTTGCGTGATGGCAGGAAATTGGCGCCACGTGCGCGAGCTACCGAGATGATGATCGCCGCGGCAAGCGCAATGCTGGCGAGTGTCACCGCCAACCCGCCCCATGCGCCGAAATAGTCGGACGCAAGTACAGGATCGACGCCGCCGATCGCGAGGAAAGCGGGCAGTGACAGGCTGCCGAACACGCTCCCGATCACAAAGAACAACAACGCTATCAGCATGCGCCCAGAGCCGCCACCGACGGTATAGAGCGTGCCCGATCCGCAGCCATTGGCGAGCTGCATGCCTATGCCGAATACGAATGCACCGATCACCAGCGACAGACCGACCGGCGCAATAGCGCCGCCGTATCTCGGCAGAAGCGCGGCAACGGGAATCACGGCGAGCGCGGCGATGGCGATAACGATAAGCCCACCGAGCAGACCGCCCGCCTCCCCGCGCGTCAGGAAACGCCGCCAGGAAGCGGTAAAGCTGAATTCTGCTTTCAGAAACGCCACACCAAGTCCGAAGCCGCCCAGAATCAACGCAGCCGACGCTGGCTGCTGGTCAAGCAGCACCAGCGCAACCAGGATCGCCGTCACGGTAAGCGCGATGCCGAGGAACAGGCGGTCGATACGAACGGCCGCACCCTCACCGGACGCGGCCAGGCTTGCCGTGGACATCAAAGCTCCAGAGCGCAGTTAGGATCCGAGGCCAAGGGCCTTCTTCAGATCGTCCCATTTCGTGCGCGCGGATTCAATCGGCCGGTCGGTATTGCTGGTCCATTCGACCATAGAGCCGGCATAAAGTCTCGTTTCCTTGCGGCCAAGCAGCTCGTGCAGCACGAACCAGTCAGTGGATGCCCAATGGCCGGTATTGCAGTAACTCACCGCCGGACCGTCCGGCAGAGCATTAGCGATTGCCGCAAGCTCGGCCTTCGACTTCAGCCGGTTGGTCGTGGGATCGTAAAAGCGCGCGCTGTCGATATTGAGCGCGCGGGGAATATGACCATACACCTGCGAGGCCGGCAGCTTCTCTTTTCCGGAGAAGAATGACGCCGGGCGCGCATCGATCAACGTCGCGCCGCCCTTCCCTTCGATCGATTCGACGTCGCGCGCCTCCGCCAGAATGCTCTTGTCGATAGCGGCAGTGAAAATCTTCGGCGACGGCGGCTTCGTCCCGCTCTCGGTCGGCAGACCGGCCTGCCGCCACGCTGCAATGCCGCCATCGAGGATCGAAACGTTTTTCAAGCCGACGTATTTCAGCGTCCAATACGCGCGCGCAGCGGAGCCGAAATCGAGAACGTTGACGCCGGCCGGAACAACAACGACGTGACTGCTTTCGTCGATTCCGATGTCGCCAATAAGCTTTTCAAGCTCGGCTGTTGTCGGCACCATGAACGGCACATTGTTGCGGGTCACCCGCCAACCAGCCTTGTCGTAGTCGCTATAGACGCTGCCAGGGATGTGAGCCGCCGCGTAAGCCTGAGCGCCACCGCCGTCGATTGCCGAGCGGATGTCGAGCACCACCAGATCAGGATCAGCGCTATGGGCGTTGAGCCACTGCACGCTTACGAGCGGCTCTGCGTGGACGCCGGCTGCCGAAGCGGCCAAGGCGGCGCTGAACAGCATCGCCGCTCCGAGGCGGCGCAAGGCGCGGGGGGCGCGGAACCCTAATAACGTTTTCATGGCACGGACTTTGTTGTTGCGGGAGCCGCCTCCAGGAGGCGACCGATTGTTGTTGAAATAGAATATTTTTCTCTATAAAGACAGAGAGGGTGAGGAAATAAGAATTATATTCCTCATTTAAGAGCGAATACGAGTTTTCTGTTCCATGCCGTGAAGGAACGGGAGAATGGACGCTATCGATCGCAAGATTCTCGCCGTGGTCCAGCAGGACGCCTCGCTTTCGGTAGCCGAGATTGGTCAGCGCGTTGGCCTGTCATCGACGCCGTGCTGGAAGCGGCTGCAGCGGCTTGAGGCCGACGGGGTCATCACGCGTCGGGTCGCGATCATAGATCCGGAAAAAGTCGGTCTGGGCATTACCGTGTTCGTTTCGATTGAGACCGGCGACCACTCGCAGGAATGGCTCACCAAGTTCGCCGATCTGGTCGGGGCAATGCCGGAAGTCATGGAATTCTACCGGATGGCCGGCGATGTCGACTACATGCTGCGTGTGGTCGTGAGCGACATCGCTGGCTACGACGCATTCTACAAGAGATTGATTGCGACGGTGCCGCTGAAGAACGTCACCTCACGCTTCGCCATGGAAAGAATCAAATCGACAACGGCGCTGCCGATTGTCGACGCCCGATAGCCGGTCAGGTGCAGGTTTTAACAGCGCCCCCGCCACCGTCGTCATAGCTTGGCGGCGTGAGACGCGGACTCATGAACATCCTGTCTGACAGGGTAATCCCGTTTGCGCTGATATGGCTCCAGCCGGGAACATAGCCGGTGACCGGGATGTACAGATAGCTCACCTCGCTATACACGACGGAGCTGTTGGGCACGGCCAGGTCCGCCGGGATCGTGATGACTTCACCCACTGAGTGAGGAGTGGTGCCAGTGTTCGCGGCACCCCACGCCACTTTCGCGACCCCGCCTGCATCGATTTTCAAGCAGGATATTTTCGCCGAAATGGTGCCGGTATAAGGCGTCATGATCGCAATGGAAGCGTTGAGAATATTGGTCATGGCAGCCGAGGTGAGCGCCTGAGACTGCGCCGTAATATTGGCCAGCGTTCCCGACGTGAGCGTGACTTTACGGTCGGCGGCCACGCCTTCAGAAACTTCGACGACGCCGACGTAAAGAGCCAACATCAGCGGCGCAACAATCGCAAACTCGATTGCTGAAGCGCCGCGCCGATCACGGCCAAAAGAACGTAAGATTTTTGATATTCGAAACGATCTCGCGTTCATGACGCACCACCTAGGGCTTACAGCTGGTCGCAGGGCTTTGGGTTGAGAAGGGTTCGTTACAGAAGACTGCTGTCGCCAGCAGCATACGATTGCCGCTACCCATATTGGACAGGTCGTAGCCAAGCAGCGAAACATAGATCGGCCACTGATAGTAGAGTCTGACGACCTCGAGGCTGCCAGGGATACCCGGGCTATAGCTCGCCTTTGTGGGGTCGAGTTGGTTATTGGTGGTTGGCGTTGTCGTATCGTTGGTAACCGAACTGAAGCTGTCATAGGTTCTGACGTCGACCAGAACCTTGTTCGCGCAATCGAACAGTCCGCCGTTCAACTGCGCACATACCGCCGTTTTGAAGTCGTCTTGGCTCCATCCTTGGTTCTGCGCCTGACCGGTCATGATTAGCCGGGATGCATCGGCCACCGCTGTCTCGAGGGTCTGTCCGGCGAAGAAGACGAGCGCCGTCTCCATGATGGCGAAGATCAGCGCCAGAAACGGGAGTGCGACAATGGAAAATTCGACGGCGGCACTGCCGTCCTGCCTGCGCATGAAGCGCCGTGTCAGGCGATAAACACAAGCCGTAATCTTGCCTAGCGGAGCTCTGGACATGACAGCGCGCCTCGCTTGCTGGACGGTGCCGAAACACCGATCTTGATAGCAAGGGCGCGTTTTTTAATTCTTGCCAAAATCCTAAGGAACCGCCTTGGTCGCGTTAACCATTTGTTAACCGCGCTCTACCCGGTGTTCGCTCAACGACCGGCCGCTTGAGCCTGGCCGTTGCGGGTGCTGCTTTGGGTCAGGGTGGCGTTGAAGTACGCGGGCGAGTCGCCCAGCGTGATACGCCGCTCGCAATCC
>Ga0187778_10002557_pt1 | contig 12362 bp, 10 predicted proteins | sample 1015_Q2_SP5_20_M_FD_132418 | JGI IMG/M metagenome (GOLD analysis project Ga0187778, IMG submission 132418) | Tropical peat soil microbial communities from peatlands in Department of Meta, Colombia - 1015_Q2_SP5_20_MG | ecosystem: Environmental > Terrestrial > Soil > Wetlands > Peat | place... | reverse complement strand
TGCTCCCAAGCCTCGTCGCTCACTGCTTTTACTTCCTCGCGGCCGCCGCCGGCCTGAATATCCTCCATGTCGACTTTGACCGTCTCCAAATCTTCGGGGATTTCGCCCTTCTGAAACTGCTTGGCCCAATCCTCCGCCGCCTTTTTGGCCGCTTCTGCCGAATGAAAATCCGCCACGATCCGCGCGGCCAGATCTTTTTTCGCCTGCATCGGATGCGCCTCGCGCTTCATCTTCTCAATCTCAGCCGTCTGCACATCCGTGAGCAGCTCGTAGTACCTCCACATCATCTCGTCAGAAATTGACATCACTTTCCCATACATTTCCAACGGCGGCTCATTGATTCCGATGGCATTCCCCAACGACTTCGACATTTTTTGCACGCCGTCCAGTCCCTCGAGAATGGGCGTGGTTAGCACGACCTGCGCCTCTTGCCCGTAGCCGCGTTGCATTTCGCGCCCGATCAGCAGGTTGAATTTTTGGTCTGTGCCTCCCAATTCAACGTCGGCCTTGAGTGCAACCGAGTCGTATCCTTGGGCCAGCGGATAGAGCAGTTCATGCAAGGCAATCGGCTTCTCCTCCTGGAATCGCTGGTGAAAATCTTCCCGCTCGAGCATTTGCGATACCGTAAATTTTGCCGCCAGCCGAATCCAGTCCGCCGACTTCACTTTGTCAAACCACTCGCTGTTAAAGCGCACCTCGGTTTTGTCCGGCGAAAGGATTTTGTACACCTGCGCCATGTATGTTTTGGCATTGCGCATGATCTCTTCCGGACTGAGCGGCGGGCGCGTTGCCGAACGGCCTGTCGGATCGCCAATCATGCCGGTGAAATCGCCAATGAGAAAAATCGCAGTATGTCCGAGATCCTGAAAGTGTTTGAGCTTGCGCAGAATTACGGTATGCCCGAGGTGCAAGTCGGGTGCGGTCGGATCCATGCCCAGCTTAACCCGCAGCGGCTTGCCCGAGGCGCGTGAGCGCTCAATTCTTGCGCGCAGTTCATCCTCGCGGATGATTTCTGCCGCGCCTTTCTTGAGATATGCGAGTTGTTGGTCAACAGGGAGGAAAGCTGACATCTTTCGCATTATAAGGAATGCAGAAGCCAGAAGTCAGAATGAAGAAGTCAGAAATTTGGAAGTAAGAAAACAGAAATAGAGGCTAGGACCCGATGCCCTTTGCCATTCGAAGTGAGGTTATGGATCGTTTGGCTGTGGATTAGCTTAATCTTCTTGCATTCTTACTTCTGCATTCTTACTTCTGCATTCTTACTTCTGCATTCTTACTTCTTGCCTCTAACTTTTCCGCACCACCCGTCTTCCCACAATTTCGTATTTCCCCTCGAGCACAATCTTGATGGCCTCTGAATACGCGATGTGCTCCTGCTCGAGAATTCGGGCGGCTAGCGTGTGCTCACTATCCGTCTCGAGCACCGGAATTGCCCGTTGAACGACGATTGGCCCGTGGTCGAGTTCTTCATCTACAAAATGAACCGTGCAGCCGGAAACTTTCACGCCGTAGGCAAATGCCTGCTGCTGCGCTTCCAGCCCAGGAAAAGCCGGCAGCAGTGAAGGGTGGATATTCAGAATCCGGCCAGAAAATTGACGGACGAACCACGGCGAGAGCAGGCGCATGTATCCTGCCAGACAGACCAGATCAACCTGGTGCTGCTGCAGCGCTGTGACGACCTCACGATCATGTTCTTTGCGTTCTTTGCCTTTGGATGGAATCACCAGCGACTTCAAGCCAAGCTGGCCGGCAATTTCGAGCCCTCCCGCATCAGCTCGATTGGAGATTACGATTGCGATGCACGCATCCGGAACCTTTCCCGCCGCAACGTTGCGAGCAATCGCTTCAAAATTCGAGCCGCGCCCCGAGAGCAGGATGCCGAGATTCTTCCCGTATGGCAATCGTTCCTTAAGTTCTACAATCTGAATTCTACAATCTAAAGTGTTGCTGGTTTGCTCCGCTCAGTGCGCTTCGCTATAGTTTTCCTTATATGTATGAAAACTTCCACGCTGTTGATCGCTGGAGCAAGAAGAGAGTGCACTGCCTTTATCAGGCGCTGATTGTGGCCGTCGCCACGCGGCATGCCGACGCGGTCGACATCAAGTTTTTGGCCGATGGGCGTCCGGTTTGGATAGCGCTGCCACTTCCGGCCTGGGTAGAGTACCGGGAGCGCACCGGCAAAATGATTACCGATCCGCTTGCCATCGAAATCGCCGGGCACTTCCTGAAAACAGCGCTGGAAACTGGCGAGGGTATTGACCGGGAAATGTATTCCCTTACGGTGCCGCAAACCCTTGCCCATTTGGATGCGGTTGTCTCCCCGGAAGCAGGTGTCAAGCCTGCGTTAGCTTCTTAAGTTGCAGGCTCAAGCGGTTTTCCCAAGACCATTGTCAACGGCGGGTGAAAGAGGCAGAATATTAAGGCGTCACGGCTTGGGTGAGGTCTGCCTCGTAACGGCTCAATCGCTCACAGTCCTTAATTTGCATCCAAAGACGTCCGCGCTCGTGAATATTTTCATCGCCGGCCACCTTCTACCCCAGTTCCGGTGCTCAGCGCGACATGCTTGTAGGTCGTCAGGAGAAAGCTCTTATGGCTAGCACTACCATGGAAGTGAAAGCCGCTCCCAGCGGCAACAAACGGCTCACCGAATGGGTGCAGGAAGTGGCGGAGATGTGCCGGCCCGACCAGGTGCACTGGTGCGATGGATCCCAGCAGGAATATGAAGAGATGATCCGCATCATGACCCTGGCGGGTACCGCGATTCCCCTGAATCCGGCAACGCGGCCCCACAGCATCCTGGTGCGCTCCAATCCTGCCGACGTGGCCCGCGTCGAAGCTCAGACGTTTATTTGCTCGCAGAGCAAAGATGATGCCGGCCCCACCAATAACTGGGAAGAACCCTCGCGCATGAAGGAAACCTTGCGCAATCTGTATGCGGGATCGATGGCCGGACGCACCATGTACGTGATCCCCTACAGCATGGGACCGATTGGCTCGCCCATCGCCAAAATCGGCGTGGAACTCAGCGATTCGCCGTATGTGGTGGCCAACATGCACCTCATGGCGCGAGTTGGGACACCGGTGCTGCAGGCTCTCGGCACAAATGGAGAGTTCGTGCGCGGGTTGCATTCCATTGGCGTGCCGCTGGGACCACAAGATCAGGACTCCACTTGGCCATGCAATCCGGAGTTCAAGTATATCTGCCATTTTCCCGAGACGCGTGAGATTTGGTCGTACGGATCCGGATACGGCGGCAATGCATTGCTCGGAAAGAAGTGCCACGCCTTGCGCATCGCGTCCGTACAGGCACGCGACGAAGGTTGGATGGCCGAGCACATGCTCATCCTTAAACTGATCAGTCCCTCGGGCGAGGCCAAGTACATGACGGGAGCCTTCCCGTCGGCGTGCGGCAAAACCAATTTGGCCATGATGATTCCGACTCTTCCGGGCTGGAAGGTGGAAACCATCGGGGATGATATCGCTTGGATGAAATTTGGCGCTGATGGAAGACTTTATGCCATCAACCCCGAAGCGGGTTTTTTTGGCGTGGCACCCGGAACGAGCATGAAGTCTAACGCTAATGCCATGCTGAGCGTCACTCACGGCTCAATCTTCACCAACTGCGCGATCACTCCCGAGAGTGATGTTTGGTGGGAGGGAATGACAGAACAGAAGCCGCCTGAATTGATCGATTGGCTGCGGCGCCCGTGGACCCCGGCTTCGGGCCGAAAAGCTGCCCACCCTAATGCCCGCTTTACTACTCCCGCCAAACAATGCCCGGTGATCGCTCCCGAGTGGGAAGACCCCAAGGGTGTGCCGATCGATGCAATTCTTTTCGGTGGACGCCGTGCAGGTATTGTTCCGCTGGTAACCGAATCGTTTAACTGGCAACACGGAACATTTCTTGCAGCTACCGCCAGTAGTGAAACCACGGCAGCGATCGTCGGCAAAGTCGGACAATTACGGCGCGATCCAATGGCCATGCTGCCCTTTTGCGGCTATCACATGGGCGACTACTTCGCTCACTGGCTGAAGATCGGCCAGCATTCCGCCGCCTCCAAGCTGCCCAAGATTTTTTACGTGAATTGGTTTCGCCAGGATGAGAGTGGCAGATACCTCTGGCCAGGTTATGGTGAAAACAGCCGCGTGTTGAAATGGATCTTCGAGCGCTGCGACGACCAAGTCCGCGCGCAAGATACTCCAATCGGACGTCTTCCCGGCGCCGCCAATCTCGACACCAAGGGTCTGGATCTTTCAGCAGACAAGATTGCGAAGCTATTGAGCGTCGATATCCCAGGTTGGCTGGCAGAAGTGCCGCGCATAAGAGAACACTTCGCGAAGTTCGGCGATCGCCTGCCTCAGGGTATGCGCGACGAAGTTGATGCTCTGGAGCAGCGGCTCAAATCGGCAAGAGGTTAATTCCGTCAAAGGAGTAAGCCCGCAGTTTCTTGACGTTGTGACAAGTTACTGTTCCTTGCGAATCCCCACTACGCCCATCATTCTCCCGGTCACGCCTTTTTCGGCACGGTGGGAAAACAGCAGATCAGGGTGGCAAGCAGTACACAATGGCGATACCGCTATGTTCTTCGGCAGAACTCCCACATCAAGCAACTGCCGCCGGTTTGCTTCCACTAAGTTCAGGAAGATCTTATAGGGCAATCGGCTGTGGCCAGGCGGCCGGGCCGTGAGAAACAGCATTGGATATTTCTCACGGATTGGGTCGGATTCCTTTACTGTTCGGAATAGATCCGCAGCGTAAGCGAACTGCGATTCGAACTTCTCCTGCACTTCCTCGCCAACTTCGTAGCAGCAGCTATGAATTCCTGGGCCGATGGCGGCTTTGATGTCACCTGGATCCGTTCCGAACCAGCGCCGCATTTCTCCGACGCCTTTCTCTGCGATTCTCTTCAGTGTTCCCCGCCACCCGGCGTGAAACACGCCAACGGCACGATGGCTGACATCTACCAGAATCAACGGCAGGCAATCAGCCGTTTGTACGGCAAGCAGAATTCCGGCTGTGGCCGTAATCAAGCCATCGCCGGTCAGTTGCTGTTCGGGCTTGGTAGTGATGTTGTGAATCAGATCAGAATGGATCTGACGGGCGGTGGCCAACGGCCACGGATGGTTAGCGGTTATTGCACCGAGTTGCTGCAGAAACCTATGCCTGTTGCGTTCAACTGCAGAACGTGAATCTTGTTTCGTGAAGCCGAGATTGAGCGCCCAGCTGCCGTACACGCGAGAAAACCCATTCTTGCGCGTTGAGAATCCATGCACCAGCCACGAACTCTTGCTTAACAAGCCAGCTGTGAGAATCATGGCACCGTCAGTCAAGGTTTTTTTGGTCAAGCCATTATCCTAACGGCGCGCTTTGGATCGTAGTTCCTCACCCTGTCCTATAATGTCTCGCCTCAAATCAAGCATTCTTAAACTGTAACCCAGGGCCAAGCACAGGGGCTTAACGATGATCATTGAGATGCGGACGTACAAAACCAAGCCCGGCAAACGCGACGAATTCCTTCGCATTTTCCGCTCGAAGTCGATTCCGGCACACGAAGAGATCGGCATGAAAATATTGGGGCCATTTCTTTCCGTCGAAGATCCTGACACTTTTTTTTTCATGCGAGGTTTTCCGGACCTTGGTTCGCGTGAGCCCATGAAAGCCAGATTTTATGAAGGGGAATTATGGAAGCGTGAATTGGAGCATGTCCTTATGCCGATGCTCGAAAAGTACGAGGTCGTGCTGGTAGAAGATCCGGAGGAACTGATTCGATGGTAGCTGTAAACAGAGTTGCCGCGCGCGGCAGCGTTTGTTGGGATCGATGGCGCTGCGTCAACTAAATTAAGCGTTAGTCGCCTGAGGATGCACTCGAAGTTGCAGCCGAGAGGTCGAGAGTTGTGAAAGGGCTCTCCAACGGAGGCCTCGGTGGAAGCTTCGACAAGCGGACACGATACACATGGCGGGCCAAGCCGAGCTTTTGCAATATCCAGATGCCATACCAATTGATGTCAAACTCATACCAGGCTAGGCCATGCCGCGCCGATACGGGATGGGCGTGGTGATTATTGTGCCAGCCCTCGCCAAAGGTAAAGAGCGAACCTACCCACCAGTTGTTAGTCGAAAGGTCGTGAGTGGCAAAACGGCGCGATCCCCACGTGTGCGTCACAGAGTTAACCATCCACGTGGCATGTAGGCCGACGACGGTGCGGGCGAATGTTCCCCACATCAAGAATGGCAGACCGCCAATCGCCAAAAGCACCAGGCCCACGATGATGCTGGAAACATAATGATATTTGGTGATCCAGATATGGAATTTGTCCTTCGCAAGATCCGGAACGTACTTTGCCAAAGTTGTGGTGTCATGGTGCATGGACTTGCCCATGAGAATCCAACCCATGTGGGCCCACCACTTGCCATCAACGGGAGAGTGTGGGTCTCCGTCGTGGTCTGAGAATTGATGATGAATACGATGGGTGGCGACCCAGAAGATCGGTCCGCCTTCCAGAGCGGTAGTGGCACAGAGCGTCAGAAAATATTCGAGCCATTTCGGTGTCTTATAGCCGCGATGCGTGAGCAGCCGGTGATAGCCCATGCCGATGCCTAGGCTTCCTGAAACCCACCAAAGAAAGCAGGCCACGAAGAAAGCCTTCCACGTGAAAAAGAACAAAGCTGCCACGGCCCCGAGGTGAAATAGCGCCATGAAGCTTGTGGTTACCCAGTTGATTTCGTTGTTAGCAGCGGCTTTGCGGTTCAGAGTTTCGAGTTCCATGTTTTTGCCCAAATTTAGAAATGGCTGGCTGATACCTTAGCAGGACGAAATGGCCTTTTTTGTAATACTTGTGTAATAGACGCTATTACGAGAGTACAGGGCCGGAAAGACCATGGCCCAGCAGCAGCCGGATCGAATCGGTATTGGGGCATTCGCTCAGCCTGATTTTGGTGATCTTTGTTCCATCATTTATTCTCGAATCACAATGGCTGAGAGCTGAAATCTCGGGCCAAGAGCTATTTTCCATGAAAACCGGCATTATTGGTCTGCCGCAGGTGGGTAAGACCTCTCTGTTTCGCATTCTGACCAAGGCACGGCTGTCCGAGCACGCCTACGCCAATCCTCGCGAGGCGCACGTTGGGGTGGCCAAGGTGCCTGACGATCGCCTGGATCGTCTGGCAGCCCTCTACAATCCCAAGAAGCTGACTCACGCTTCCATCGAATACGTTGATGTGGGTGCCATCGGGCAAGAAGCGCTCAAGGAAACTAGCTATCTCGGCCATCTGCGAAATGTCGATGCCTTGGCTCACGTGGTGCGCGCCTTCGATGATCCTGCCATTCCACACGTAGGTCCTATTGATCCGCTGCGCGATATCAGGAACGTAGAATTCGATCTGATGGTCAGTGACCTTGGGCAAATCGAGAAGCGTCTGGAACGACTGGAAAAAGACCTGAAGAAGATGCGCTCCGCTGATCTGGAGAAAGAATTTGACTTGTTGAAACGCGCCAAGTCGCATCTGGAATCGGAACGGCCATTACGTGAGCTCGAAATGACCCCTGAGGATAAAAAGCGTTTCCGCGGGTTCATGTTCTTAAGCGAGAAACCCATTCTCTATGTCTTGAATGTGACTGAGAGCTCGGAACTAGGGAAGGATCTCGAAAATGTGGTCAGCAAATACAGGCTGGCGGAAGTGGTCACTAAGCCGAATGCTGCAGCGGCCGCTATTTGCGGCAAAGTCGAGGCCGAACTGTCGGAGATGAGCGACGCCGATGCCGCAGAGTTTCTCTCCAGCTATGGTCTTAAAGAGAGTGGCCTGGTGCGCCTGATTCGTACCACTTACTCGCTGCTGGGCCTCATTTCATTCTTTACAGCCGGGGAAGACGAATGCCGAGCTTGGACTATTCCTGTTCACACCCGTGCGGTGGAAGCTGCGGGCGCCATCCACTCCGATCTGGAGAAGCACTTCATTCGCGCCGAAACCATTCGTTGGGATCAGCTGCTGGAGGCCGGATCAGAGGCAGCAGCCCGTGCACGCGGGACCCTTCGCCTCGAAGGCAAAGACTACATCGTGCAGGATGGCGACGTAATGCATATACGCCACAGCGGTTGAGTACCCAGTACCGTGTACCTGGTTTCCGAGATAGGTGGACTTTCGAGCTTCCACCCTGTAACCTCGACGACGCATTCCCGTCAATCTGTTCTTGCTGGAGAGGCGGTACTAGCTACTAGGTACTCGGTACAAAAGAAGCATGCATCCCATCGTTCTCAGCCTCTCGCTGGGTCTGACGGCCGCTGCCGCGAACGTCTTCGGTGGCGCCATCATTGTGCACAAACATTGGGAGCGCGCCTACTTAAAATATTTTGTCGCGCTCGGGGCCGGTTTCATGTTGGCGACAGCCATCGTAGAGATTTTTCCTGCCAGCCTGGAACTGCGTGGTAAAGACGCGGCCTTCCTGGTTCTGGTGGGCTATCTGATTGTTCATTTCTTCGAACACACAGTGACCCCACACTTTCACTTTGGAGAAGAAACTCATGAAGACCAGTTTGTTCAAGCGCACAAAGGCTACTCGGTTTTGCTGGGCTTGATCATTCATACGTTCTTTGATGGCATCGCGATCACCTCTGGCTTTCTGGTTTCCAACTGGCTCGGATGGATTATTTTTGTTGCTATCTTTCTGCACAAAATTCCGGAAGGCTTCACCATTGCATCGGTAATGTTGGCCAGTGGAAGCAGCCGCGGAATTGCCTGGGGCGCATCGATGATATTAGGCGCAGCTACATTCGCAGGCGTGTTAACAATGGCCCTGCTTCGACGCGAGGTCAGCTTCGGATTGCCTCTCTCGGCAGGAGTGACAATCTACGTGGCAGCCTCGGACCTGATGCCGGAAGTAAATCGAGAACCGGGCCCACGCACGGCTTTTGTGGTTTTCTTGGGAGTAGGATTCCTGTTCCTGTTAGATCACTTTTTCCACGTGCACTAGTCTCAGGCCAGCAGTCGAGCGGCCTCTTTTGCGTAATAGGTGAGAATGATGCCAGCCCCGGCGCGGCGGATTGAGACCAGCGATTCCATGATCACCCGCTCACGATCAATCCAGTTATTGCGCGCGGCGGCTTCGATCATGGCGTATTCTCCCGAAACCTGATAAGCGGCCAGCGGCAAATCAAAGCGCTGACGCGCTGCAGCGATCACATCGAGATAGGGCATCGCGGGCTTGACCATAATCATGTCCGCGCCTTCCTCAATGTCGAGTTCAATCTCGCGCATGGCTTCACGCAGGTTGGCGCCATCCATCTGGTACGAACGGCGGTCCCCGAATTGCGGCGCCGAGTCGGCCGCCTCGCGAAACGGCCCGTAAAAACCCGAGGCAAATTTTGCGGCGTAGGAGAGAATTGGAGTGTTGGTTAGACCCGCTCCGTCCAGCGCCCCGCGGATGGCAGCCACGCGGCCGTCCATCATGTCAGAGGGCGCGATCACGTCCACACCGGCCCGCGCCAGGGATACTGCAGTGCGGGCCAGGATTTCGAGAGTAGCATCGTTGACAATTTCATACTCCACCCCAACGGCGGGCGGTGCTGCAACGGCTGCACCCAGGGACTGCGGGTGAGCGGCGCGCACCACCCCGCAGTGCCCGTGGGACATGTATTCACAAAGGCAAACATCGCCCACAACGACCAGTTCAGGAACTTCGCGCTTGATGGCCCGCGCAGCTTGTTGCACGATTCCATCTTCTGCCCATGCACCGGTGGCAACGTCATCCTTCTTCTCGGGTAAGCCAAAGAGGATGATCGCCGGGACTCCTAACGAGTGACTCTGCCTGGCTTCCTTTACGGCTTCATCAACCGACAGATTGCACACGCCTGGCATGGAGCGGACTTCTTTTCTCACCCCCTCGCCCGGGCACACAAACATCGGATAAACCAGCGATGCTGGCGAAAGGCGAGTTTCGCGCACCATGGTGCGCAATGGCTCATTCTGACGAAGCCGACGTAGCCGTGTGGTTGGAAAGCTCATAAGGAAGCTGCACGTGCTGCACCGATTCTAGCAGAGCCAAACTGCCAATCTGCGCAGTATTGGAGCAAACTACAAGCGTTTGTAATGTTTCCCGCGTGATCTCCATCACAGACGTACTTTAAACCGTGGCGCCTTCCAGCCATGCTGGCCCGTTCCTGTAACATGGGCTTGATGGCTACAGGTTTGCTTTCGCATGCCAGTGCCCAAGTCCTGGAATTTGATGCGTTGCGCGATTTGCTGCGCGGATACGCGCTGTCCTCCCTGGGACAAGCCCGTATTGCGAAACTCACTCCTTGCTCGGATCGTGAGTGGATCCAGAAGCAACACCAACTGACAACCGAGATTCGCGAATACCTCCGGGTAACTGGCAGTTTCGATTTCTCCGGCTTGCTTGACCTCAGCTCACTGCTCCAGAAATCACGCATAGGCGGTTCCACATTAGAAATCACCGAAATCAGGGATGTGGTTTTAGTCGTCGATCGTGCTGCCGAATGGAGAGAGATTGCCCTGAACCCTCCCGCTGCCATGAAGCTTGAATGGAAAGCACTAGCCGAGCTTTCCTCTGGTATCGCCGACTTTACCGAGTTTCTACGTTTCTTCCGGCACAAGATTCTGCCTGATGGTTCGCTTGACGACCGTGCTTCACCGGAGCTGGCGCGGATCCGGCGGGAGGTCGAGAAGCAGCGACGCTTGATTCAAGACTCGCTGCGCAGCTATCTTCGCCGCCTGGCCGAGGGAGGAACAGTTCAGGACGAACTGGTCACCATTCGTGGGGAACGTTTTGTGATCCCGGTAAAGATCGAACAGAAACGTCGAGTGGAAGGCGTGGTACACGGCACCAGTTCCAGCGGGCAAACCGTGTTCATTGAACCGTTGGAAACCATCGAGCAGAACAATGATCTGGTGCAGTTGCTGGACGAAGAACAAGCGGAAATCCATCGGATTCTGCTCGAAATGGCTCGCCGCATTGCAGAGTGTGCCGAAGCTATCCATGCTGCTGTCGACGTGTTGAGTGAACTGGAACTGCACTTCGCGAAGGCGCGGTTTGCGGAGGATTACAATTGCGTGTCCCCAGCTATTGGCGAGCAGGGCAAAGCCCACCTTAACCTGCAGAAGGCGCGCCATCCACTGCTTGAACGAAATTTGAAAGGTAAGGGCAGCGCCATCGTTCCGATCACTATTGAGCTGGATAATGACCATCGCGAGTTAGTTATCACCGGTCCTAACACTGGCGGGAAGACGGTCGCGCTCAAGACCTTAGGATTGCTGGCACTTATGGCGCAATCTGGAATTCCGGTTCCCGCCGATCGGGCCGAGATGCCGGTCTTTGACAATGTGCTTGCCGACATTGGCGATTACCAGTCGATCGAACAGAACCTTTCCACCTTCTCGGCTCATGTCACGAATATTGACTTCATCTCCCGCACTGCAACCCCGCAATCGCTGGTCTTGCTGGACGAACTCGGATCGGCCACGGATCCCGAAGAAGGCGCTGCGCTCGCGGTGGCCATCGCTGAGCATTTTCGCCGGATTGGCTGCACCACAATCATCTCGACCCATCACACTTCCCTTAAAGTTTTCGGCGCGAATACCCCCGGAGTGGTCAACGCCGCGGTCGGATTTGATGAAGCCAGTCTGCAGCCGACCTATGAACTTAAGATCGGTCTGGCTGGAGCATCGGCGGGAATCAACATTGCCCAGAGATTGGGCCTCAATCCATCGATCATTGAGGCGGCGCGAATGCGGCTTGGGTCGCAGGCACGGGATGTAAGTCAATTTCTCGACCGCCTTCATAGGCAATTGCGCGACCTGGAAGCCGACGAATTGCGGCTCAAGACAGAACGAGAAGTACTTCAGCGGGAAAAAGCTCGTCTTGCGGCGGACGGCCGAAAAGAACAGCAGGCCAAAGTCAAAGAAATGGAAAAGAAGCTGGAAATCCTCTTTAAGGATTTCGAATATCACGCGCGGGAGACGGTCAACGCCATCCAGGTTCGTGCCGCCGCCCAAAAGCTCTCAAAAGATGCCGAGCGACGGATTGCCCGGCTCAGGCGCGAATTTCGCGAGCAGTTCGATTCGGCACTGGTGGCCCACACCACCGGCGCGGACCACGGAGATCCCCACGCCCAGCCCCAATTAGTGAAGCACGTTTCCGCGGGTGATACCGTGAAGCTAAAGTCGGTTGGACGGCCGGCTTTGGTAAGCCGCCGGGTGGATGACAATCACTTCGAAGTTGAAATCGGCGCCATGAAGATGAAGGTCTCTCGCGATGACATCGCAGAAGTGCTGGTGCACGCCGCAGATTCACCAGTTCAGGCCGCGCGCGCGCGGCCTGAACTGGTGAATCTGCGGCGTGCACCAGCAC
>Ga0187778_10002555_pt1 | contig 12369 bp, 14 predicted proteins | sample 1015_Q2_SP5_20_M_FD_132418 | JGI IMG/M metagenome (GOLD analysis project Ga0187778, IMG submission 132418) | Tropical peat soil microbial communities from peatlands in Department of Meta, Colombia - 1015_Q2_SP5_20_MG | ecosystem: Environmental > Terrestrial > Soil > Wetlands > Peat | place... | reverse complement strand
TGTTGCTGGTCGAAAAGGAAGCCTCGGTCGGGCGGCATCAAACCGGACACAACAGCGGAGTCGTTCACTCTGGAATTTATTACAAACCGGGATCGCTAAAAGCTCGTCTATGCGTCCAAGGCGGAGCTGCAATGTGCGTGTTTTGCCGCGAACACGACATTCCTTATGAAACCTGCGGTAAGGTAATCGTGGCCACGAGCGCTGATGAGATCCCAAGATTGCAGGTGCTGCTGGAAAGGGGCCAAGCCAATGGGATTACTGGGCTGCGACTCATCGACCGGGAGCAGGTGCGTGAGATCGAGCCCAATTGCGGCGGAGTAGCCTGGTTGCTTGTTCCGGGTACAGGAATTACCGATTACGAGAGAGTGTGTCAAAAGTATGCGGAGCTTGTGATCGCCCAAGGCGGAGTGGTCAGCACTTCCACTGAAGTAACGAGCCTCGAACAACGTGGCGGAGAAACTGTGGTTGAGACCAACCGGGGTTCCTTCGCCACGCACTACTTGATCAATTGTGCCGGGCTGCATAGTGACCGCATCAGCCGAATGTCGGGCCTGAAACCGGCGGTCAAAATTGTTCCATTCCGGGGGGAATACTACGATTTGGCACCAGAACGACGACACCTTGTCCGTAACCTGATCTACCCAGTACCGGACCTGCGGTTCCCGTTTCTTGGGGTGCACTTCACGCGCCGCATCGGAGGGGCTGTAGATGCCGGCCCGAACGCGGTCCTGGCTTTCAAGCGTGAAGGGTACAAAAAAACTGACTTTGACCTGCGCGACATCTCTGAAACCTTGAGCTATCCCGGATTCTGGAGGATGGTAGGGAAATATTGGAAGGACGGCACTGCCGAATTTTATCGATCGTTTCGCAAGGCTGCCTTTGTGAGGGCTTTGCAGAAACTTGTGCCGAACATTTCGGGCTCTGACCTGGTACCCAATGGTTCAGGGGTGCGTGCGCAGGCGCTTCGGCCCGATGGCTCGCTGGTCGACGATTTTCAATTCGTGTGCACGGGTAACATGCTTCACGTATGGAATGTTCCCTCGCCGGCCGCGACCGCATCGATCCCGATCGGGCGCGAGATTTCTCTTATGGCCCAACAGGGATTTGGTTTAGCCGGGGCGCTGAAGGGCCGCCCAAGTCAATAGATCGGGGTTGAAGGGGCCTTTAAACGGTTGCGGTGAGTAAATATTTCGCATCCCACGATGCGCCTTGCAACAAAATGGTTGCAATTTTCAAGGGTACCGAAGTAATATGTTATCGAACGTAGCAACACACGTTCTCTAGTCGTTGTACCGCCCTTTCTTCCAAGGTTCAAGAGCCGTAACCAACTGTCTCGCTTCGGGATGGAATTATCCGTCCCGAATAACGGTACGGAGAATACCTGTATGGCGTGGTACGCATATTGCATCACTGAGCAACAGACCCCCAATGGAACACGCGCGCGGCGCCCCTTCCTGCTGGAAGGCATTCAAGGTGTGAACTCAGCTGCGGTTTTGAGCTACCCAAGTGGCGAATTTTCAGTGGTGGTAAGCGAATACGAACGGGCTACGGGGAAACTGGACGACAAGGCAGTTTTGGAGCACGCGCGAGTGGTGAGCGTCTGTTTCCGCAATCTAACGGTGCTACCTTTCCGCTTTGGGACCATTTTTGACAGCGATGAGGCTTTGCGCCAGGCAGTACGCGCTAATCGCCGGTCCTTTGGTCAGAGCGTCGCCCGCCTCCGTGGAAAAGCCGAGATGCACCTGAAACTGATGGTTCGCGACGGTTCGCTTCGTGATGCTTTGTTGGACGTAGAGCTACCGGATACCGTCGGCGGCGAGTACCTTATGAAGCTGAGGGAAAAGGCGGCGCGTGACCGGGAACGCCAAACCAAGGCGCGAGCGCTGTCGGTGCAAGTGCATAAGATGTTCAATCCGTTGGAAGAAGAAGTGAGCTGCAAACGTGTGAATACGGACGGCATGCTGATCGATATCGCTCACTTGATCGACTCCAAGTCCGTGGAAAAGTACCAGAACCGGTACAGCACCGCTGCCAAGCAATTAAAGAATTGTGAACTTAGCGTCAGTGGGCCTTGGCCGCCATACCACTTTCTACCTGGAAAGCTGCGTACTGTGGCGGGCAATTCTTAAATTCACTACAGTCCGCTCGCAGGACTTGACCTACACGCTGCAACCAATGTGCAGGACTCTGCAGTCCTCTCCCTCGTGGGCTACGCACTGATTATCGTTAAACTTCAACATCAATCAACTAAGCTAATGCAAATGAAGGATTTGCAGATCATGGGAGTTAAGCCGGTAACCCGGTTGTTTTTGGAGCGGAAAATGCACCTTGCCGGTGTCAATGAAAGAGGCCGCCGACGAATGACCTTCACTCTCTTTCTTGGACATCTCACACTGTGCCGCTTCCTTCGCTGGATCGGTCCCTTGCATTGCCTTTCCTGACTCCTTTCCAACTTGCCTCTTTTGGGATAGTGGCCCCAGAAATGGGGCCGCTTTTCTTTTGAGCGATGGCTTGGCCAAGATACTGCTGCCCCTCCTACCTTTCACCCCTTCCTTTCTGTCACTGCTTCCACTTACACTTGCCAAGGCATGCGCGTGGCAATTATGGCTTTTATGTTGCTGATCTCCACCTTGGTACCTTCGCAGGCGCAAAATCCCGATTCCGCGAACGCAGTGAAGCCGCTCTCACAAGAGCTGAAGAACCAGCTGATGGCATTGCGCGACGCTGCATTGAAGGATCAGTACGTTTATGAGCAGACAGCACATTTGACGGACAACATTGGCCCTCGACCGGTTGGATCCCTGCAGGCGCAAGCTGCCGTCCAGTATGTTGCGGGTGAACTCCGGCGGCTCGGCCTTGAGGTCCAGCTGGAAGAAATCGAAGTTCCGCATTGGATTCGTGGTGCCGAGACTGCCGAACTGGTTGATTATCCGGGCAGAGTACCTGAGACAATTCAGAAGATCGTGCTGACGGCGCTAGGTGGTACTGTTCCTACTCCCGCTGCGGGCATCACTGCCGAGGTGCTGGTCGCACAGAGCTTTGACGATCTCACCACGCTCGGGCGCGGGAAGGTCGCGGGAAAAATTGTGCTATTCAACGTTGTTTTCGACAAGAAAAAGGCAGCGAATGGTCTGGCCCTCGAGGCATATGACGAAGCAGTTGCTTATCGGTCCAAGGGAGCGAAACTTGCTGCTCAACTCGGTGCGGCAGCTTGTTTGATTCGGTCGGTTGGGGGAGCTGACTATCGTCTGCCGCATACAGGTTTCAGCGCGCCTGCAGGCATACCCGCTGGAGCTGTCGCCAGCGAGGATGCGGATCTGATCGCAAGGCTGGCGGCTCAAGGAAAGGTTCGCATGCATCTCACCCTCACTTCGGAGACCGGACCGGACACCACGAGTTATAACGTGATCGCGGACCTGAAGGGAAGTGAACATCCCGAGCAGATAGTGATTGTATCGGGGCACCTAGACTCCTGGGACCTGGGCACGGGTGCTATAGACGACGCGGCTGGTGTTGCTGTGGCGATGGAAACGGCATACCTGATCCGCCAATTAGGGCTGCACCCACGGCGCACGATTCGTGTTATTGCCTGGATGGACGAGGAGAACGGAGGGCGCGGTCGCGGGGCGTACGCCAAAGAACATAGCGCGGAGTTTGCTGACCATTTCGCCGCGATCGAGAGCGATTTAGGGGCAGGGCATCCTTTAGGGTTCGTAGCCAAAACCAGCCCGGAGGCTCTCCCGGTTCTAAAGCCAATCCAGGAGATTCTGCAAAGTCTTGGGGCGAATCTAATCCGTTTGACGACTCGAAGTCCAGGGGCCGATATTGCTCCGCTGGCGCAGGCTGGCATTCCCAGCTTTGGCATCATGCAAGATGCCCGAACCTACTTCGATTACCATCACAGCGCAGCCGATACGCTCGACAAGATCGTCCCGCAGGAGCTGCGCGAAAACGCGGCTGCAATGGTGGTAATGGGTTACGCACTGGCCAACCTGCAAGCACTGCCACGGTGATGAGCGACCAGCGAGTCGTGTGGGGCAATATCCGTCCGCTGCTTCCGTCGTGTTGCCTGCAATTCAGCCCGCACCGAATCCATGGTGGTGCCCTAATTTGTAGGACACCGCCGAATCCATGGTGGTGTCCTAGCACTCTTAGGACACTACCGAATCCATTCTGCGAGTTGACGCATCTCATTTCAGGCGCATATCATTTTCGTTTGGCTTAAACTCAGGAAGAACTGCAAGGTAAGAATCGGTTGGTGAAGCTAGCATCCATGGACAAGAAGAGATTAGATTCGTTTAAGAAGAGGCTAGAGACCCGGCAGCAGGAATTGCGTCGCATGGTCTCGCGTACACAGCAGGACGGGCGCTCGGCAGACGAGGATACGGCGCAGGACATCGCCGATCGCGCCGCGAGTTCCTACACTAAAGAGTTTCTCTTTCATCAGAGCAATAATGACCGCCAGTTGCTGCAGATGGTGGATGGCGCATTGTCGCGCATTCGCGAAGGCACCTTCGGCGAGTGCATTTCCTGCGGCAAGGAGATCAATCCCAAGCGCCTGGAAGCGGTGCCCTGGACGCGACATTGTATTGAGTGCCAGGAGAAGCTGGAACAAGGGCGACTGGAAGAGGCGTCGCGATAGCTGCCGCAGCGCTATTGCATCTGCCGGGAAGTTTTGGGCCGCTTGGGTTCGTGGCGCATGCTGTGGCCTTCCACCAGATGAAACAACTCCTCGCCTAGATTCTTGGCATGATCTCCGGCACGTTCGAATGCCTGCGCCATGAGCAGCAGATTGGTGCTGTAATCGAAACTGACGTCTTTATTCTCCAGATGCCGTCGAAATACTGCGTGGCAAACGTGATCGATTTGCGTGTCCGTCTTCAATACCCAATTGGCGGAGTCGAGATCGCGCTTCACAAATCCTTCCTGAATGTTCTCCAGCATTTTCTCCAGAATCTCGGCCATTGTGATCAAGTCCTGCCGGTCTTCCTTCAACAGCCGCCCGGTCATGCGCTGTAAACGCTGAGTCACAGACCAAGTCAAATCGCCAATACGCTCCAAATCAATGATGAATTTCAGGCAAGCGAGCAGCTCCCGAGCCTCCGCTTCGCTGACTTGAGTGATCGCGCTCGTGATCTGCTCGTCAATTTTGCGTTCGGCACGGTCCAGCTCTTTTTCGCAATCTTTCACGGCAATAAAGGCCATGTTGGATGATCTCTCGAGAAAATCGCGGAGGTTGAAGGCCGCATCCTTGGCCACGAGACAGGATTGCTGAATGAGGTTGGTCATCTCGCGGGTCGAGTCGAGTCCGTGAACCGCTTTGCGTCGAGTAGCAGCCATAAGCGAGCCAGTCTTCATATGATATCCCCGCGAGTTGCCAAAGCGCAGACTAAATGACACTCCTAGTTCAAGACTGCGCTCCCTGCAGGAAGAACGGGACCAATCGGAGCGGTAAGACGAGGTGGGGTACAATCATCTGTCGATCGCAATCATCATGAAGTGTCCTTTCTGCGGCTTCGCAAACGACAAGGTGGTGGATTCGCGCGAGAGTAAGGAAGCGGAATCCATCCGCCGCCGGCGCGAGTGCCTGAAGTGCGGAAAGCGTTTCACAACTTACGAGCGGATCGACGAAATCCCTTACATGGTGGTGAAGAAAGACGGCCGGCGAGAGAAGTTTGACCGGCAGAAGGTCTTGAATGGCCTGTTGCGAGCTTGTGAGAAGCGCCCGGTTCCGATCAGCAAGCTGGAGCAAATCGTGAATGAAGCCGAGAGTTTTGTGATCGAATCTCCCGAGCGGGAGCGCAGGACCAGCGAGTTAGGCGAACTGATCATGAATCGGCTAAGGCGTTATGACAAGGTTGCCTATGTGCGTTTCGCTTCGGTTTATCTAGATTTCAAAGATGTGCAGGAGTTCCTGACCGAATTGAAAGACCTGGTTAAGAGCAAAGATGCAGCCGAGGTTCGCGGCAAGGTTGCTGTCAAAACTCAGTAGTCCCACCCGTTCGCGTCTTGTCGCCAGTCGCCCGCGCTCCACACGAAGAGGTTGCGATGGATCGATTTCGGGCAGCCTTCACAGTACTTTTCGCGACATTTGCTGTTATCCGCGCCTACTATCGGATCAAGGCCAGGGGCAACACGCTGAGGAAGGTTCAGGAGAAATGGCTAGTGCCGGCGGAAGTTCTTCTTGGGCTGCCGTTCATGCTCGGGGGTCTGCTGTACATATTCCATCCTCAGCCCCTGGAATCTACAAGTGTTGCAATTGGCGCAGCGTGGCGGTGGGCAGGCGCCGGCATCTTCGCCGCTTCACTCATTTTGCTGACCTGGGCACACGCTGACCTGGGGAAGAATTTCAGCGCTGAGCTTCGCATACGTACCGATCACGAGTTGGTGACCGGGGGGCTTTATCGCCATGTGCGGCATCCCATGTATACCTTCTTTTTCTTTCTTGTGATCGGTATGGGGCTTCTGTCGGCGAATTGGCTCATTGGGACTGGTGGCGTGTGTGCGTTCATTGTGATTGTGTCACTTCGCTTGCACAAGGAAGAAGAGATGATGGCAACAAGGTTCGGGGAACGTTATCGCCAGTACGCCGCTGTCACAGGGCGATTTCTTCCGCGCCTGAGAAAGCGTTCAATGCAGGATTTAGGCCGCGCCGCCTTCTGATCAGCGGTTAGAATATAGCTTTCCAGCAGAGTATCCAGTGTCGCCTCATAAGATCACTCTCATTCCCGGCGATGGCATTGGACCTGAAGTGACGCAGGCTGCCGTACGCATTCTTGAAGCCACAGGGTTGATATTCGAATGGGAAAGTTACGCAGCGGGCGCCGACGCCTACGATAAATATCACGAGTACATACCCAAAGAACTTATTGACTCGATTGAACGCACTCATGTCGCGCTAAAGGGACCTATAACAACACCCATTGGAGGGGGATTCTCCAGCATCAACGTCGAACTCCGCAAGAGATTTGAGCTTTATGCGAATTTTCGGCCTATCCGCAATCTCCCGCATATTCCCACCCGCTACCCGGATGTCGATCTCATCATCGTTCGTGAAAATACGGAAGGCCTCTATTCCGGCATCGAGCATGAAGTCGTTCCCGGAGTTGTGGAGAGCCTGAAGATCATGACCGAGAAGGCATGCACTCGAATTTCACGCTTTGCCTTCGAATATGCCCGCAAGAATAAGCGAAAGAAGATTCACGCCATTCATAAAGCCAATATCATGAAGCTGTCCGATGGTTTGTTTCTGAAATGCGCGCGAGATGTGGCGAAGGGGTACCCGGAAATCGCCTATGCGGAGCACATTGTCGACAATACCTGCATGCAGCTGGTCATGAACCCTTACCAGTACGACATGCTGCTCATGGAAAATCTTTATGGCGACATTATTTCCGACCTGTGCGCGGCATTTGTTGGAGGCCTAGGAATGGTGCCCAGCGCGAATTTCGGCGATCGTTGCGCAATTTTTGAAGCGGTCCACGGCTCGGCTCCGGACATCGCCGGGAAAAATATAGCCAATCCAACCGCGATTATTCGCTGTTCCCTGCTGATGCTGCGGCACCTGGGTGAATTCGACGCGGCGTTGAAGATTCGCAATGCACTGGAGAAGGTATATCGCACGCGTGACAAGCTAACTCGGGACGTGGGGGGTAAGTCAAGTACCTCAGAATTTGCTGAGTCAATCATAGAAGCCATGCAATCGGAGCCAGTGTACGCTGGACAGAGTGGAACCTGATCGTAAGAGGTCTCTGGTGGGTGAATTCGATGAGAGGCAAAGGCTAAGTGGTGGGCTTGCGTAAGGTCGCGACTGATCTAGGACAAAACTCCGGACAGCCGTAGTGTGCTTACAATTGTCATAACGCTAACAAATGCTGTTGCAAGCAACTCCGCAACGTATGCGGCACCGCGTTGTAAGCGCGTTTCACTACCAATACTGCTCATGGACGGACCTCACAAGTAATACTTTTCAGGATTGATCTGCTTTCGTAAGATTGCCGGTTTCCACTCGCTCAGACAATGGCTCATTCGTGACAATCACGGCCCGAGAGTGTGTTTACGGTAGTAACCCTGTGCAGGTAACGAGGGTCATTCAAGGTGGGGTTCGAGGCTAACTGAGTTCTTCTTCCGGTATTCCGTGAATGCCCTTGCCACTCTTCAGCAAGTAAGCCATATACGCGACGATAGCTAGGTTAACAGCCAGCACGGCGATGTGGAACAGGCTCTGTCGATGGACCAGCCTGTAGATTTCGTAGGGTAAGTAGAGAGAACCGGAAATCAGAGCAATCCATTCAGCCCAGGCTCTGGCGTACCAGAGTCCATAAGCCTCGACAAAGCGGAGAACCGAATAGGCTAGGGCAGCACCAGCGACCGCCCAAAGCTTAGCGTCGGTTAAGGTATCCGCCCAATCGAGAAACCTCTGGGCAAAATGGCCGTCCGGACTGATATGAAGAAGGTGGAGTAGACCGTCGGCTAAATCCCAGGGATCGCGATGGACGTAGAAGAGGATGACCATGGCCGCGGACAACACGACTAAACCCTTGGCCAGTTCGATGGTCGCAATGCCCCGCAGAGCTTGCAGCGTATGATTACGATATTCACCCAGCGATCCAGCTCTGTTTTGGACCCTCAAGTGCATACTCTATTATCTGCCTCCCTGCCGCGTTAGATGTTGCGCGGGGGTAAATATCCGGCTGCGAATCAGCAATGGTACTCACTACAACGTCAGGCCGGAAGCGATTCTTGGGTTTGATGCGTGGTCCAGAGCGGACGTAGGTCCATCCAAAAACCTAACTAAATCAAATCCAGCAGGCTATGCGCTTGTCCGCTGGGCCCGCACTGCGGCGCGCAATTCTGCGACAATTTCCTGAGACGCTTTGCTAGCGGCATCTTGTTGGGAGACGTCAAAGGAGATGGCACCCACTCGGGCATGGCCGCCTCCCCCGTATCGTTCGCAAATTCTCGCCAGATTGACCACCGGTTCTGCGGGAGCCCACGGATTCGATCCCACCGAAACCTTTACGCGAAAAGTACTCTTACTCAGGCCCACACTATAGATCGACTCGGGATGCAGATAATAGGGAACGAATTTGTTGTAGCCTTCCAGTTCCTGATCACTGATATCAAAAAACAAAGTGCCATCCTCTGACTCGATACGTTCCCGGAGAACCGCGAGGGAATGCTGGTGCCGTTGGAGCAGCGGCGGCAACAGCGGGGCGATGAACGGCTCTTTCAGGATGTCGCCCAGTGGCTTGGTCGCAAGAAGCGGGATCAGGCGCGGCACGAAATCCGGATTTTGGGTGGCCTCGATGATCATAGTCAGCTTCATCGCTGGCTCGCGCATCTCCACGGCGGTGCGGGCATCGGGATAAAGTGCGCCGTCGATGATATCCGTCCACTTGACCAACTCCGCGACCGGAGCGGGATTGAAACCGAATCGCTGTTCAGCCACGGTGGCAATGAAGCTGGTACAGGATTTGAAATCTGGATCATAGAATTTGCGATTGCTCTGATCTTGCTCAAAATGGGCGGCATCGGCCGGGGAGAGAAATGCGCTTTCGTGATGATCAAACCACCACGTGACTTTCGGGGAACTGGAATACTTGAAATCTACGATTGCGTTTTCATCGCCGTTAAAGTCGTTTTCGTTGAACAAAGCGCCAGCGCGATGCAGCAGACCGCTGAAGACAAATTGGACGTCACTGCGGATGCGCTCCCGATAAAAGCGGGAGAAAAGCGCGGCCGAAGAAGCTCCATCAAAACACCTATCGTGATAAAACACCCGAACTCGCAAACCCGACTCCTCCCGTGATCCAACTAGACTACCGAAGTGACGATTGAAGCGAAAGAGAAAGACAATAGGAATGACATCCCAAGAGATGTTCTGTCAAGCCGAGAGCTGAGCAGAAAGTGGAAACGGTTTATGCAAAAACTAAAGAGGTGAGCCGCTCAGGCTCACCTCTAGAGATTGACTAAGCACTTGTGCGCGATTCCACTCACATCGCAGAAGCTTGCTTCTCAGCCATGTCGCCGATCACGGGTAACTTGAACATCTGGCCCTGATAGGCTTTCAGGATAAGAATGAGCCAAATCACGAATCCGGCCAAGCCTATGAGCGGCCAAATCAGGATCGTCAACCATCCGAAAATCGGAAGATGGGCAATGATATTCAGCACGATCCAGAGCGCCAACCACGCAACGGCGAAGAAAATGTTCTGGAAAGAGTGGAATCGAATGAATCGATTGCTGTTGTACGGCGCTATAACCAGGAACAGAATCGACGGAATGATGGTCACGTAGGCCAGGGCACCCGCGACATTGTCGGTTAGGCCGCCTGTGCTGGTTGTGACCGGTGCGGCGGTTGGAGCGGCTACCGGGCTGGCGGCTGGAGCCGCTGATCGGCTACACGCCGGACATACTGTGGCTCCGGCCGGTATTTGAGCTCCACACGTAGTACAAAAGGCCATAATCGTCCCCCCAAGCGAGGTCTCTATCATGCTGCTGACTGCGAAAATCTGCTTACAGCCTACGCCTTTTCTGCAAAATCTCCAATAACGGGGAGCTTGAACATTTCACTCTGGAGAGCCTTCAAAAGCAACACCGCCCAGAGAATCAGGCAACCGATGGTTGCGATTAAAACGCTGAGTGAGCCGAGCAAGTACCCAAATCTCGGTATTAGAGAAAACAATGGGAACAGGATCCGCAATGCCACTGCTGCCAAGAGGACAGAAATCGCAAAGAAAATGGACTGCCAGGAATGGAAGCGCACCAGGCGACTGTGCCGAAAGGGTCGCGATGCCAAGAAAATAATTGCGGGTATAAAGGTCATATACGCGAGTGCAGCTACGAAATTCTCTTTATCTCGTAGAAAACCGGGCATAGACGCGGCACTAGCGACAAACATTCGGCGCCCACAGCCAGGGCAGAAGGCAACATCAGTGGGAATTTCCGCCCTGCATTCTGGGCAAGAGATGGAAATCGTGTTCAAACTAAACCGACCTAGTTTCTCCTCTTGCGGCAATCTTCGCAGAGGCCATAGATTTGAAAGGTGTGGCGGGTAGTTTTGTAATGGTACTTATCCCCGATCTCCTGTTCCAGACGATCGACCTCAGGCGAAAAGAACTCAACGGAGCTTCCACATAGCGTGCACACCATGTGGTGATGGCTACGGCGGTTGTACTGGTGTTCGAAGCGGGCGATTCCGTCGTGGAAAGCTACCTCGCTGGCCAATCCACATTCGGCTAATAGTTTTAGGGTGCGATACACGGTGGTGAACCCGATTCTTGCATCTTTTTTCTGCACGAGCCTATGCAGTTCATTGGTGGAGAGATGTTCGCGAGTTTCGAGGAAGGTTCGCAAGATGGTGTCGCGTTGCGCGGTGTGCTTGAGGCCGACGCGTTTGAGGTGTTGATGCAGGATCTGCTGGGCTTCGCGCATCATCTCCCGGGAAATGGTGGGCTGGTCGTCAATGCGCCGCTGAAGCATGATCACCTTGAATAATACTGAGCTTTGGGAGATGCGCCAAGTTGTTGCAGGCCTGGGTAATGGTGCAGTTTGGCAAAGGATGCGAGCCAGACGCGCGTCTGTCCTGTCGCAAAAGGCGCCCTTCGACGCGCTTCGCTTGCTCAGGTCAGGCTACAAGCAGTTCGCGCGGCTCGCCCCAGATAGCTCGCTGCGCAAAAGACGCTGGCTCGGGATGACAACCAAACTGCACCATTACCAAGGCTTGCGTTAGCTGATACAGGGAGAGGGTAAAATCGAGAATTCGACATGGCAACCAGCACGCCAGCTTTTACCCGTCCTCCACTTGCATTTGTGAAGTTCATCGGATGGGGCTTTGTTGCACTAGCCCTTGCGGTGGGTGGGGCCGTTCTGTGGCTTCGATTGGCTGCACATTCTGCCCTGCCACAGTTCGACGGCACGGTTGTTGTGGCGGGACTCAAAACCCCAGTGACGGTTGCCCGTGATGCTCACGGCGTCCCGACGATTCAGGCGGCGAACCTGGACGACCTGTTCTTTGCTCAAGGCTACGTTACCGCGCAGGACCGCTTGTTTCAAATGGACGGAATGCGGCGGTTCGCAGCCGGCGAGCTGGCTGAGATCGTTGGCCCAGTCCAACTCGATCACGACCGGCAGCAACGAGTCCTCGGCATGCGCGTTGCCGCCCGCAAGACGATTGAAACCATTTCTGCCGAGGACGGTTCGCGTTTCGAGGCGTATGCGCGCGGAGTGAATGCCTTCATCGAGTCACACCGGAACCGGTTGCCGCTTGAGTTTGGTATTCTGCGCTATTCACCTCAGCTGTGGACGATTGAGGATTCGGCGCTTATCGGCGCGTATATGGTGGAGGATCTCAGCACAAGCCCACGC
>Ga0187778_10002553_pt1 | contig 12374 bp, 12 predicted proteins | sample 1015_Q2_SP5_20_M_FD_132418 | JGI IMG/M metagenome (GOLD analysis project Ga0187778, IMG submission 132418) | Tropical peat soil microbial communities from peatlands in Department of Meta, Colombia - 1015_Q2_SP5_20_MG | ecosystem: Environmental > Terrestrial > Soil > Wetlands > Peat | place... | reverse complement strand
TCGCCTGCCGGCAATGCCGCCGGAATGTCCGGTCGCCTTGCCATAGAACTCGTGCACCTCGCCGGTCCGGTATTTCAGGTCCCAGCGCGAGACCGAGGTGGCCCGCACTTTGACCATAACATCGCCGGCACCATAGTCTGGAAGCGGGTAATCGCCGTGCACGAGCTTGTCGGGCCCGCCAAACTCGAACAACCGGACGGCTTTCATAGTGCTCATGTCGGGGCGATCATCGACAATCGCCGCGCAGCGGGCAACAGCGCTACAGGATAAAGCGGCTCAAATCGGCATTCTTGGCGAGGTCGCCGATGTGCTTTTGCACATAGTCTGCGTCTATTTTGACGTTTTCGCCGGACCGGTCGGGTGCGGAGAAAGAAACCTCATCAAGCACCCGTTCCATCACCGTCTGAAGCCGCCGCGCGCCGATGTTTTCAATGCTCGCGTTTACTGCGACCGCAATGTCGGCGATGGCGTCGATCGCATCTTCGGTGAATTCGAGAGCCACTCCCTCTGTATGCATCAGCGCTACATATTGCTTTATCAGTGAGGCTTCCGGTTCGGTAAGGATGCGACGGAAATCGTCACGGGTCAGCGCTTTTAGTTCGACGCGGATCGGCAAACGACCTTGCAATTCGGGCAGCAGGTCCGAGGGTTTTGAAATGTGAAAAGCGCCGGACGCTATGAAAAGAATGTGATCGGTTTTGACCGGGCCATGCTTGGTGTTGACGGTTGTGCCCTCGATCAGCGGCAGCAGATCGCGCTGCACGCCTTCGCGCGAGACATCAGCTCCGCGCAGGCCTTCGCGGCCGGCAATTTTGTCGATTTCGTCGAGAAAAACGATGCCGTTTTGCTCGACGGCCCGAATCGATTCCTGCACGAGTTGTTCGTTGTCGAGCAGCCTGTCGGATTCCTCGTTGACGAGAACATTGTGCGATTCCTCGACGGTCACCCGCCGCGTCTTGGTGCGGCCGCCGCCGAGCTTGCCGAAAATGTCGCCGATATTGATGGCGCCCATCTGGGCTCCCGGCATGCCGGGAATTTCAAACAGCGGCATGCCCGCCGCGCCGGCCTGGACTTCAATCTCGATTTCCTTGTCGTTGAGCTCTCCATTGCGAAGCTTCTTGCGGAAACTCTCGCGCGTGGCCGGGCTGGCGCCCGGGCCGACAAGCGCATTGAGCACACGCTCTTCAGCCGCCTGTTCGGCGCGCGCTTGTACATCTTTGCGCTTGCGCTCGCGCGTCAGCGTGATGCCGATCTCGACCAGATCGCGTACGATCTGCTCGACGTCGCGGCCGACGTATCCGACTTCGGTGAATTTGGTCGCTTCGACTTTTAGAAACGGCGCGCCAGCCAACCGGGCAAGACGCCGCGAGATCTCGGTCTTGCCGACGCCGGTCGGGCCGATCATCAGAATGTTTTTCGGAAGGACTTCCTCGCGCAGCTTTTCATCGAGCTGCAGACGCCGCCAGCGATTGCGCAGGGCGATGGCGACGGCGCGCTTGGCATCGCCTTGCCCGACGATAAAGCGATCAAGCTCGGAAACGATTTCGCGGGGAGAGAAGTCGGTCAAAGCCGGGACTCTTTACGATTTCAGGGATTCAATGGTGATGCTGCGGTTTGTGAAAACGCAAATCTCGGCCGCGATGTCTAACGACTTGCGCACGATCGCCTCAGCATCGAGCGGCCCGTCAAGCAGCGCGCGCGCGGCGGCAAGCGCGTAGTTGCCACCGGAGCCAATTCCCATAATGCCATTCTCCGGCTCAAGCACATCTCCGGTGCCGGTGAGCACCAACGACACCTTGGCATCGGCGACGATCATCATCGCTTCGAGGCGGCGCAGATAACGATCGGTGCGCCAGTCTTTGGCGAGCTCGACGGCGGCGCGGGTGAGCTGCCCCGGATACTGCTCGAGTTTGGCTTCCAGCCGCTCGAACAGTGTAAAGGCATCGGCTGTTGCTCCGGCAAAGCCACCAATCACGTCACCCTTGCCCAAACGGCGCACTTTCTTGGCGTTGGCCTTGACTATGGTCTGGCCGATCGACACCTGGCCGTCACCTCCGATAACCACCGTGCCGCCTTTGCGCACAGTCAGAATAGTCGTGCCGTGCCAGAGACGGTCAGTCGAGGACACTTCATTCATCGTTGGACCCGCCGATCGAAACCCCGGCAGATGTAGGGACTAAGAGGCGCTGTTGCAAACCACGCAAGTTAACGCTGCCTTGCTGGAGGCATTCCAATCAAGCTCGAACTACGTAACCTGTGGCGAATCCGCAAAACCCCTGATAAAAGGCGCGCGCATAAGGGTATTTGCATGCGCAAGGGCGCCGTAAAGCGAAAGACCAAGGAAACCGACGTCGAGGTCGCAGTCGACCTCGACGGGTCCGGTCGCGCCTCGATTGCAACCGGCATTGGTTTTCTCGACCACATGCTCGATCTGCTGGCGCGTCACTCGCGCATGGACATTACGGTCAAGGCCAAGGGTGATCTGCACATCGACCATCATCACACCACCGAGGATGTCGGCATCGCGCTCGGTCAGGCGGTGAAGCAGGCACTCGGCGATATGAAAGGCATTACCCGTTACGCCGACGTGCATGTGCCGATGGACGAAGCGTTGACCCGCGTTGCAATCGATATCTCCGGGCGGCCCTTCCTTGTGTTCAAAGCTGAGTTCGTGCGCGATAAGGTCGGCAGCTTCGACACCGAACTTGTGCAGGAATGGTTCCAGGCGTTTGCCATGAATGCGGGCATAACGCTGCATGCCGAATGCTTATACGGCAGCAACGATCATCACATCGCCGAGTCCTGCTTCAAAGGCCTGGCGCGGGCCTTGCGGGCGGCGGTGTCCATCGATCCGCGCGCCAGGGACGAAGTGCCGTCAACCAAAGGTTCGCTTGGCGGCTGAAAATGACGAGAGTTCTGTTGAGAGTAACGCAATGCCAACTTACACCATTCACGCACCGCCGCCGAAGAACGGCTCGAACGCCCGCGATCCGGAGCGTTTCGTCTTCGTGCGCGACGGATTCCATTTCTGGGCTTTTGTGTTTGGGCCGCTCTGGCTGTTGCTGCATCGGCTGTGGCTGGCTTTTGTACTCTACGTCATCGGCTATGGTCTGATCGGTGTCGGCCTTGCTCTGCTGCGCGGGCCCGCGAGTGTACAGTTTTTCGTCGGCCTGCTGATTGCCGGTCTGATCGGCCTGGAAGCGCCCAGCATTTGGCGCTGGACCTTGGCACGGCGCAGATGGACAACGCTCGGTTACGTGGTGGCTGACAACGGCGAAATGGCCGAACAGCGATTTTTTGCACAATGGGCCGAGCGCTCAGCCAATAGTTCGTCGCCACCGACTTCTTCGGAAGCCAGATATTCCGTGCCAACGCGGCGTGGACCGCCATCGGCTTCGCACGTCATCGGCTTGTTCCCCGAGCCGGGAGGTCAGCGGTGAGTGTTGCGATCGTCGACTATGGCTCCGGCAATTTGCATTCGGCTGCGAAGGCATTTGAACGCGCTGCCCGAGAGAGCGGCAATGACCAGCCGATTGTGGTGACCAGCAATCCGGAAGCGGTTTCACGCGCCGATCGTATCGTCCTGCCCGGTGTCGGCGCTTTCGCCGATTGCCGGCGCGGCCTCGACAAAATTCCAGGCATGGTCGACGCGCTCGAGCAGAGTGTGCGCAAGAAAGGCAAACCATTTTTCGGCATATGCGTGGGCATGCAACTGATGGCCGACCGTGGGCGGGAATATCAGGTTACGCCCGGCTTCGGCTGGATCGCGGGTGAGGTCGATCGTATCGCTCCGTCAAATCCCGAGCTGAAAATTCCGCACATGGGCTGGAACACGCTCAACATGCGACGGCCACATCCGCTGCTGGAAGACATTCCGCTTGGGCCGGATGGCCTGCACGCGTATTTCGTGCATTCCTATGAGCTAAAGCCGACACAGAGCAATGATCTGTTGGCGCAGGCCGACTATGGCGGCCCGCTGACGGCCATCGTTGCGCGCGACAACATGGTCGGTACGCAATTCCATCGCGAGAAAAGCCAGCGGCTCGGCCTTGCGCTGATCGCAAGCTTTTTGAAGTGGGCACCGTGATCCTGTTTCCCGCCATTGACCTCAAGGACGGTCTTGTCGTGCGGCTGGAGCAGGGCGATATGGCCCGAGCGACTGTGTTTCACAGCGACCCTGCCGCGCAGGCCCGTGCGTTCGAGCAACAGGGTTTCGAGTATCTGCACATTGTGGATCTCGACGGCGCGTTTGCCGGCAAACCCGTCAATGCGTCTGCGGTCGATCGCATTCTGGAATCGATAACCATTCCCGTGCAGGTCGGTGGCGGCATACGTGATACGGCAACGGTCGAGGCTTGGCTCGAGAAAGGCGTGGCCCGCGTGATCATCGGTACCGCAGCGGTGCGCGACCCGCCGTTCGTCAAGCAGGCGGCCCGTGACTATCCCGGCCAAATCGCGGTTGGGCTTGATGCGCGTGACGGCATGGTCGCGGTCGAAGGCTGGGCGCAGACCTCGCAGTTGTCTGTGCTGGAAATTGCCCGGCGCTTTCAGGATGTTGGTGTTGCCGCAATCGTTTTTACCGATATCGCGCGTGATGGCATGCTCGGCGGACTTAATCTCGACGCGACCATCGCGTTCGCCGATGCAGTTTCCATCCCGGTGATCGCGTCCGGTGGCCTTGCTTCGATCGGAGACATCAGAGCGCTGCTGGAGCCGCGCGCGAAGAAACTCGCCGGCGCCATTGTCGGCCGTGCGCTTTACAACGGTCAATTGGATGCGGCCGAGGCGCTGAAGTTGATCCGAGCGTCGAGAACGGCGGCCTAAGCCATGTTCAAGGTTCGCGTCATCCCCTGCCTCGACGTCAAGGACGGCCGCGTGGTCAAGGGCGTCAATTTTGTCAATCTGCGTGATGCCGGCGATCCGGTGGAGGCTGCGATCGCTTACGATCTGGCTGGGGCCGATGAGCTTTGTTTCCTCGACATCACCGCCAGCCACGAGAACCGGGATACGATCTACGACGTGGTCACACGCACGGCGGAGGCCTGCTTCATGCCGCTGACGGTCGGTGGCGGCGTGCGGACGATCGAAGACATCCGCAAGCTGCTCGCTTGCGGTGCCGATAAAGTATCGATCAACACTGCGGTTGTAGGGCGGCGCGCTTTTGTCAAGGAAGCCGCGGAAAAATTTGGCGACCAATGCATTGTTGTGGCAATCGACGCAAAAAAGGTCTCGAAGCCGGGGGAGAAAGACCGCTGGGAGATATTCACCCACGGTGGCCGCAACCCGACCGGACTTGATGTGGTGGCCTACGCAAAGGAAGTGGTGGCGCTGGGCGCCGGAGAAATCCTGCTGACTTCGATGGATCGCGACGGAACCAAAAAGGGTTACGATATCCCGCTCACCCGCGCGATCGCCGACGCCATCACCGTGCCGGTGATCGCTTCGGGCGGCGTCGGCACGTTGGACCACATGGTCGAGGGCATCCGGGATGGTCACGCCACGGCGGTATTGGCGGCTTCAATCTTCCACTTCGGCGAGCACAGTGTACGCGAGGCCAAGGTCCATATGGCGAAAGCGGGCCTGCCGATGCGGCTCGATCCCTGAGCGCAACAATGCTATTGAGCCGCCCAAAGAGGCGTTCATGAGCAAATTCACCCTCGCTGATCTGGAAAGGCGGGTGCACGAGCGCGCCAAGGCGAGCGCCGCGGATTCCTATACCCGCGCACTGCTCGACAAGGGCGTCGCCCACTGCGCCAAGAAGCTGGGTGAGGAGGCCATCGAGGCGGGCCTCGCCGCGGTGCAGGAAGATAAAGGGCGGCTGATCGCCGAGACGGCCGATCTTCTCTATCATCTGCTGGTGCTGCTCGAAGCGCGCGGTGTTTCACTTGCCGAAGTTGAGGCCGCGCTCGAAAAGCGTACGGCACAAACTGGGCACGAGGAAAAAGCCTCGCGCTCGACTAAGGGATGAGCCGCCGATCGCGATGATGGAACAGCGGACCGAAGAAAATCTGTCGCCCTATCGCGCGTTCTCCCGCGCCGAATGGGCCGCACTGCGCGAAGACACTCCGATGACACTGTCGTCGGAGGAGATCACGCGCCTGCGCTCCCTGCATGACCGCCTCGACATAAAGGAAGTCGAGGAAATTTATCTGCCACTGTCGCGGCTGCTGTCGATGTACGTGGCTGCGACACAGCGTCTGTTCCGCGCACAGGAGCGCTTCCTCGGCACTGAAGACCAGAAGATGCCTTACATAATCGGCGTCGCGGGTTCGGTTGCGGTGGGCAAATCGACGACCGCTCGCGTGCTGCAGGCCTTGCTGGCGCGATGGCCGAATGTGCCAAAGGTCGACCTCATAACCACCGACGGATTTCTTTTTCCCAACGCGGTCCTGGAACGCGAAGGCCTGATGGAAAAGAAGGGTTTTCCTGAAAGCTACGATCTGCCGGCGTTGCTGCGGTTTCTCTCCGACGTCAAGGCCGGACGCCGCCCGGCGCGCGCGCCGATTTATTCGCATCTCATCTACGACGTCATGCCGAACCAGTCGATTGAGGTCGACAGGCCGGACATCCTCATCGTTGAGGGATTGAACGTTCTTCAGACCGGCCGCCTGCCGAAAGACGGCAAGGCGATTCCGTTCGTCTCCGACTTTTTCGATTTTTCGGTCTATCTTGATGCCGACGAAGACGTTCTCAAGTCTTGGTACGTGGACCGGTTTTTGACTTTGCGCGGAACGGCATTCCGTGATCCGAAATCATATTTTCATCGCTATTCGAGTTTGTCGGACAAGGAAGCGGTTGCAACGGCGTCGTCAATCTGGTCGCGTATCAATCTGGTGAACTTGCACGAAAATATTTTACCCACGCGCCTGCGCGCGGATCTCATTTTGAAAAAAAGCGAAAGTCACCTGGTAGAAGAAGTATCGCTGCGCAAGCTTTAGCGCGCGCTTTACATCACGCCGCGCGGCGGCTCACATCAAAATGCTCAAGATAGCGTTGCTTGATTGCTGAAACGGGCAGCACGATCAGCACGTCGGTCGTGCCGAATTCATAATCGATCACCGCGCCATCCCCGATATACGCGCCGAGGCGCAAGTAACCCTTGATGAGCGGGGGCAGAGCGCGCAGCGCTTCTTTCGGATCAATCGACTCTTTCGACATCCGGTTCATCTCGACGTAACGCCGGGGCAACGCGCGGGCCTGCCATGGTTCCGGCGCCGGCGCGTAGTGGCGGAGGAAAGACAGCGGCAGCGCAAGTCGCTTGGGATCGGTCCCATCAAGGCTCGCGCACCCGAACATGACGTCGCAACCGTTCTGGAGGATATAGGCATGGATGCCATACCAGAGCAGTTCGACGGTACGCTTATTGCGGTAGGGCGCGAGCACACACGAACGGCCAAGCTCAAGAAATTGCAGTTGGCCGTGCCGCGCAATCAACGCGCTGATGTCGAATTCGCCAGCAGTGTAGAAGCCGCCATATTCTTCGGCTAAGGGCTGCCGCAGCAGACGGTATGTGCCGACCACACTCGGCCGGTTCAATGCGCTGCGATCGGGCGTAGCATGGTCGACGACCAGAAGGTGATCGCAAATCGCATCGTAGGCATCGATGTCGCGGCGCGCGAACAACCGGCCAGGATTGGGAATAGCTGAACCTTCCTGGTAAAACACGCGATAGCGAAGTTTCTGCGCTTGCCGCACTTCGGCAGCAGTTTGCGCCAGCCGCACTTCGAGCGTACCGATGCGGCCGAGACTTTGCGAGGGCCGGTGTGCACGCGCCGCCCAAGCCTGCAACCCGCCATAGGCCTGTAGCGATGAAATCAGACCGGGTAGCCCAGGCGCGGCAGGCGCCGGGCGGAACCGCTCGAACAAGCTGCGCGGTGTCTGGAGTGCGGCGCGGCTGGTCATCAAGGTCCTTTTCGTCCGAACGCAATCCGGTTGTGCGGGTTTCTAGGCCGCCGAATCAGCACCTATTTATTTTGCGGTCATCCCCTACAGAGGGCCGACCACACAATTATGACAATCTGGGTAACCTTGCGTTAGGCCGCAAGCGGGTCGGTCAATGCTCGGGAAGCAGCATCCAATACTTCACGGAGCCGCTCGCGGTCGAGCGGTTTTACCAGCAAACCGTCTAGGCCTGCGGCAAGTGCGGCCTCGCGGTCTTCGCTTTGGGCATTGGCGGTAAGGGCGAGCATCGGTGTGCGTTTGCCGTCCGCTTGGTCTTCGGCGGCACGAATGCGGCGCGCGGCTTCCAGCCCATCCATGCCCGGCATCTGCAAATCCATCAGGACAAGATCATAAGGGCTGCCAGCGGCGCGTGCCGCCAGCCAGGATTCGACGACTGCTTCGCCATTCGTGGCGATGGTTGGACGATGACCGAGACGAGAAAGCAGCGCGCGCGCCAGCAAAGCGTTTATCTCGTTGTCTTCGGCCACCAGGACTGAGAGCCCTTTGTCGTTGAGTGGCGATGATTCCACCATTTCGGCGGCGACCTCCGTCGGCGAATGCTCGAAAGCATCGTCCGATGTGAGCCGCGCCGCGAGCGATGCGGCGCGTACCGGTTTGACAAGGTAGCCGGTGAATCCGGCCGCTTTAAGCGCCGGCAATTCGTGCCGTTCAGTTGGCCGGATCAATGCAATGCGGTGCCGCACGCCGAGTTTGGCGAAATCGACGTTCTTGGTGATCGCTGACGTGAGCGGGTAGTCGATCAGCAGCGCGTCCCATGGCCGCTCGGGCAGCAGCGCCAGGGCAATCCGTTCATCGATGGCGGTGCAGGTTTTTGCGCCCCAGCGGCCGAGCCGTCGCGCCACGAGCGTTGCCTCAACTTCCGCTGCCGCGACAACCATGACGGCAGTGTGCTTAAGATCTGGCGCGACAAAGTTTGTGTCGCATGCATCCGGCGCTACTGGTAACGGCAAGCTGAAGCTGAAGGTCGAGCCGACACCCTCGCTGCTCGTCACTGCAATGCGTCCATCCATGCGTTCGACGATGCGTCTGGAAATCGCGAGTCCCAAACCGGTGCCGGCAAATTTCCGCGTGGAAGAACCGTCGGCCTGCTCGAAGTCCAGAAAGATGCGCGCCCGATCTTCGGGTTTCAATCCAATGCCGGTGTCACGCACTTCGAAATAAATTTCATCGGCGTGCCCGCCAGGTTCGACGATGACTGCGACCCCACCCTTCTCGGTGAATTTGATGGCGTTGCCGACGAGATTGAGCAGAACCTGCCGTAATCGTGCAACATCGCCCACCACCTGCGCAGGCAGGCGCTCATCGACGTAAGAGGCGATCTCGATTTCTTTTGCCTGTGCGCGCGGCGCCATCAGCTCGACTGTCTCCTCGACCATCGCCGCGAGCACGAACGGTCGTGCTTCAAGATCCAGTTTGCCGGCTTCGATCTTGGAAAAATCAAGAATCTCCTCGATCAGCGACAATAACGTCTCGCCGGAGGTTTTCGCCGCCTTAGCGTACGTGAGTTGCTCAGGTGTCAGTGGAGTGTCGAGCAACAGACTGGCCATGCCGAGCATACCATTGAGCGGCGTGCGAATTTCATGGCTGACCGTCGCCAGAAACCGCGACTTGGCACGGTTGGCGGTTTCCGCCTGATCGCGCGCGGCGCTGAGGGCATGTTCGGCTTCGACGCGGCTGGTGACATCACGGCCGACGCTCTGCACCTCGGTGACGTTTTCTCCACGCACAGCGACTTCCCGCCAGGCGATCCAGCGTGCACCATCGCCGCAGGTGATCTTCTGGTCATGCACGCGGGTGCCATCCGCCTGCACCATCACTTCGCCACGCTCGACAACGGGGAGCTCGATCATGCTGCCGACCAGCGCCTCGCGCGGTTTGCCCGCAAGTTTGCAGAAGGCGTCGTTTGCATAAGTGATGAGTCCGGAATTATCGCGGCGGACGATGATGTCACCGTGTGCTGCCAGCAGACTGCGTGCCCGCTCTTCCGCCTCACGAAGCTCCCAGTTGCGGTCGGATAGCTCTTCAATGCGCGTTTCCATTGCACGCAGGGTCGCAGTTGTGCGCCGCTGCGTTGCGAAGAATGCGGTGCCGGCCCAAATCGCAATGAGCAAAGCGCCGGCGCCGACGGCGTAACTTACGGGATCAGCAGCCGCACTTTGTAATCGGACGCCGGCGATAAAACCGGCGGCCACTGCGATGGCCGCGCCGGCCAAAGGAGCCGTGAAGCGCAGTATCGCCGCCAGACCGCGTCGCTCTGTTTTGGCAGGTTCGCCCGACGATTGTGAGTTGGCTTGCATGGGATCCAGGGTCGTCTGGCCCGACGTGGCCGCACGCGCCGGTGCCCTCGATAATGGCCATTTGGCGCCCCGAATCTTGCAACTTTATTCCGGCTTGGCTGTTCGGCGGCCGTTCGCGCGAACATGGTAAATGCGAAGTTAACGAGCGGGATTCAGCGCTCACGCCGCGCACGTCGTCAGCAAGAGCGCGATAAGACAAAGCTTCCGCAAGATGCACGCGGCCGATGCGCTCCGCAGCGTCGAGGTCGGCGAGCGTGCGCGCGACACGCAATACGCGATGGTAGCCGCGTGCCGACAGGCGCATCGAGGCATTTATTGACAGTCAACGTGGTTGAAAGCGGGCAAGCCCGGCGCGACCTGCACCTGCACGTCGACTGCGCGGGCCTCAATACCCTCGAAGGCCACCGTGGCTACGCGCTGGACCATGCGGTTGGTCTATTCATCACCTTGAACCTAGATTGCTAGATTGCGGGGCTGCGTCCTCTAAATAGGGGATTGCGCCGACAGCAACGGATACAAAGGGCCTGAATGATTTTCACAATGCCCCCCAAGCGTTTTCTCGCCTCCACACTTGTGCTGACCATGCTGGCGGTGGCCGCCTCGGCGCAGGAACTCAAGCCGTGGAAGCATGGAGTGATCGAGCCGAAGGGCGATGCCGGTTTCATGCTGATGGTCGGTCAGAGCGACTTCGCCTCCAAACGCGGCCTGAAGCTGGAGATTGTGCCATTGAAGAATGGCGCGACCGCGCACAAGGCATTGCTGGCGGGCGAACTCGACAGCATTGAATCAAGTCCGGGCGCGACCATTCTTGCCGGGGCGCGCGGCGCCGACGTCAGGATCATCGGATGCGATTGGCCCGGTGTGCCGCACGGGCTGATGGTGAAATCGACCATCAGCAAAGTGGAAGACCTCAAGGGCAAGACCATTGCGGTCGCCGCGCCCGGTTCGCTGCCCAATCTGCTGATCAACGCGATCCTCGAGCAGCACAAGATTGCGGCGTCCGAAGTGCGATTTGCGAATCTTGGCGGCGATCTTGATCGTTTCAAAGCGTTGACGGCGGGTGTGGCCGATGCCGGCATTGTCGCCAGCGAATTCATGGCGGTAGCGCCGAAAGACCTGAAAATGCTGGTCACGGGCCACGAAGCGTTGCCGAACTATGTGCGGCTATGCCTGACCATCACGGGCAAGACAATTTCAGAGCGGCGCGCCGACGCGATCAATTTTGTCGCTGCTGAGGTTGATGCATTGAGATTCGCCGTTACTCATCGTGACGACACAATCAGACTGACGCAGGACAGCATCCACGCCAAACCGGACGATCCGCGGCCGGCTTATGCTTTTGACGATACCCTCAAGCAACGCGCAATCGATCCGGAAATCACTTTGCCGCTCGTCAAGCTGGACTGGCTGCAAAATGAGCTGGTGAAGGCCGGCAATCTGAAGACACCGGTCGATCTTGGCAAAATCACCGCACCGGAAATTCGTGCCGAAGCGCTCAAGCTGGCAAAATAGTCAAACTTTCACCGATGCCATGATGCCAGTCGGAAAAATCTCCTCGGGCTTTGCGAGGCGGTGCGCAATGCCTTGTTCGTGCGCGTAGCGCAAAAACAGTTCGAGTGTCGGTCGATTTGCCTCGATGCCATAGGGAAATGGATCAGCACCGAAAATCTGCTGCATGCGCACGGCGTAGTTGGTCAGCCACGGGATCGGATAACGCGATACCGCAGGATCAAGAATGCGCTCAAGGCTGCGGCGTTTCGATTCCTCGAAGGCGTTTAACAGATTGCGCGCGATCCAGGACTGGCCTTCGAGGAGTGACTTGCGCAGCGCCATCACGTGCATAATCGGGTAGACGCGCGTCTGCTCGTAGTAACGTTGTTCTATGGCCTCGTAGTCGGGGAAAAGGCGCACCACATCCGGATGCTCCTCGCGAAATGAGTTCGGTGCACGGGCGATGATGACGCAATCAAGCTCGCCCGCCGCAATCATGCCGCTCAGCGTTTTTTCCGGCATGCTGGTAAGCCGCACGCCTTTTGGCAGCGACAGCTCGACCTTTTCGATACGGCCCGCCTCGTTGGTGCCAGCCTGCACCCAATCGATCTCGGAAAGCGGCAC
>Ga0187778_10002551_pt1 | contig 12378 bp, 7 predicted proteins | sample 1015_Q2_SP5_20_M_FD_132418 | JGI IMG/M metagenome (GOLD analysis project Ga0187778, IMG submission 132418) | Tropical peat soil microbial communities from peatlands in Department of Meta, Colombia - 1015_Q2_SP5_20_MG | ecosystem: Environmental > Terrestrial > Soil > Wetlands > Peat | place... | reverse complement strand
TGGGCGGAGCGAACGGGATCAGCTGCTGCACCCCGCTCAGCTTTTGCAGCTGCGCCAGAGTGAACAAACCATTGTTGATGAGCACTTCCCCAGCTGGTGTGGGCTGATTTGCAAAATTCTGGTTATAGTTTCGAATCACATTATTGATGTTGCCGGCATTCACGCTGCGTGCAAAGGAGCCTAGATTCATTCCGGGCAGGATATCGCCAAGACCTCCGTTCGAGGAAAAGCTGCCATCACCGGTTCCATCTCCAGTGACATCACTCGCGAAAATACCACCCGGAAGTCCGGTTGTAGGGAGGTAGAGATTTTGCGGAAGCGGACTGTAAAAGTGGGTGATTACGCCCACATTGAATGAGTACGGCATGTCCATCCACCCGCCAAGCGAAAATTGATGGCGACGGTCGAGGCCGTTCGGACCGACGTAACGCAGCGGATTTTCGAAGTCCGTTGCAACGTTGATAAAGTCGCTGTCAGCCGCCGTGGCAATGTATTTCGACAATGAATACGAGGCTTGCAGATTGAGGCTCTTATTCTTGAATGGGTTTTGAACCGCCTGTTTGAAAGACAACTGCAAGCCGTTGTACTCGGAGCGGCCAATGGGGAAAAGCATCTGGTTCGCGCCGAGGTTCGGGTGAATACCCGGAAAAGCCGCTGTGGGGCATGGGCCACCTAGACAAAGCGAATAGCCAGAATCGAGACCGTTAGTGGCAAAATCAGAAATGCTGGCCCCTCCTCCTCCCGGATGGAGGCCCGGGCAGGAAGCAATGGCCGCATTGATTGAACTTACGCCCGCACCACAGGCACTGAGTGTTGCCGCAATCGCCGCCTGGGCATTCACCAGGCTGAAGTGGCGCGCATCACCGACGTGATTGACATCTATCCCAAGCAGCGTGTGGGTCTCGATATTGCGCAGGTAATTCGCCTCGAACACGGTGCCTTTGCCAAATTGGTGCTGTAGACCAAAGTTCATCTGCACGGAACGGGGACTTACATAATTCGGCGCCAGCATGGCAACCCCATCAATATGGTTTCCGGCTGCTAGGGTTGTGCCAATATATCCCGGATTCGGTGACTTCAGACCCAGAGTGGCGGTCGCTGCTTGGTATTCGGCCTGTAGAGCTTCGATCTCAGGAGCGGCGGCTCCAATCGTACTTGTGCCGCAGGTAAAGTTCAGCGGAACGCTGTGTCCCGTTGACAGGGTGAACTTGCTCGCGCCCGTACCGCCCGAGCAAACCGTGGGAGTCTGCAAGAAGAGTCCTGTTGGCAGGCGCCCAGGACGATCGAACTCCGTGTTGTTCCAGATAGCATTCTCATAAAACAGCCCGATCCCGCCCCGAAGTACCGTCTTGCCCTTGCCGCTCGGGTCCCAGGCAATACCGAGTTGGGGCGCGAAATTCAGATTCGGCTGGTTTACGCTTCTCCCCAGGCCGAGTTGCCATAGATTCAACGCAGGAACCGGAGGCAAATCGGCGTCCGAGCGGAACGTGTCGCGCACATAGCGTAGTCCATAGGTAACGGTCAGGTTCAGCCTGACCTTCCATGCATCGCCAAAATAGCCGGACGTACGATAATCCGGGCCAGTGCCGCCGGCGGGAAATCCGAACCTTGGTATTTCGGTTCCGTAACCTACCCCATTACCTATTACTACGCTTTGCACGGGATAATTCAGCGGGTTGCTCGCACCGCCGGGCTGCGCTAGACACGTGGCATTACAGTCTGTGATGTTCGCTCCTACTGCCGGCGCCAGCCCCAGAAAACTCGCAAACCCACCGCCCCAGAGGTAATTGAGGCCCCCTCCGTAGCGCAGGATGTGCTTGCCGATTGCTCTACTGCCGTCATACTTGATCTGGTGATTCGACTGATAAGTCTGCTGAGGCGCCAGATAGCTTGGTCCCGAGCAGAAGAAATCAGCACCGGAAGTCAGGCACAGCGGATCAGTGCCAATGGCGAGTTCGATGTGCGGCAACGGATCGAAAATTCCCGTACCGATGGTTGCGTCCACAACTCCGTTACGAAATTTTGTGTACCCAAAACGGACACTGTGAGTATACGGTCCGGTATTGAAATCCAGGCCCCCCGCGTGCACGGGGGTGTGATTTATGTTCGCAAAAGGCTGGAAAACATTGGGAAGAACTGCGGATACATCTTTGTTCTCATCATACGAAAAGCGGTAAAAGAGCTTGTAGTTATTGTTGATTTGCCAATCCAGCCGCCCAACCGCTTCCGCTTCTCGAAACGGAGAATCGTAATTTCCTGTGATGGCCCGGAACGGTCCGCCGGACAAAACCGGGTTCAGCAAATCCTGTTTCGTGCGTTCTGCATCCACAAAGAAGAACAACTTGTCCTTGATGAAAGCTCCGCCGAAGCTCCCCCCAAACTGATTTCTCTGAAAATAGTTGTCGGAAGCACCGGGAAGGTTTGCGTCAAAGTTGTAATCACGGAAAAGGTAGTATCCCTCGCCGTGATAGGCATTCGTGCCAGGCCTTGTTGTGACATTGACCGAACCCGAGGAAGTTAGTTCTGTCGAAAGATCCAACGAAGATTGCTCAATTTGAAACTCCTGAATCGCCCCTTCAGGAATGTTCTGTGTGGTCGTGCCGACGGTTTCATCGCTGATGTCCAGCCCGTCAACCTCAATCCGCGCCGTACGCCCGAAGCGGCCGCCAAAAGAGATCGAAGAAAAGCCATTCTTAGTGGGGTCGAAATTACCGCCATCCTGAATCTGTACGCCCGGCTCCAGCTGAGCTAAATCGAGGAAGTTGCGGCCGTTAGTGGGCAGGTTCTCAATCTGCTGAGTTGTCAGCACACCCTCAACTGTCGCCTGTTCGATGTTGATTTGCAGCCCCCCGGCTTGTACCTCGATGACCTGGGTGGCCTGTCCCACCTGCAGTTTCACGTTGCCTGAGGCGGTCACGCCTACTTGCACTGTGACCGACAACTCGGAAGTCTTGAAGCCCTGTGCCTCAACCCGCAGGATGTAATTGTCTGGGGTCAACGCGCCGGAAGCGTAGGTACCGCCAGTGGTGGTCGAGACATTAATGAGGCGTCCCGTGGATTTATTCGTAATACTGATCTTCGCGGCGGGCACGACCGCGCCGCTTTGGTCTGTCACAGTGCCCTGGATGCTGCCCGTCGAAATAGTGGTCTGAGCCTGAGAACAAAGTCCGCTGAGAATCATCGCCGACACAAGGACGAGTGATCTCGCCGGATTGTCCAGGATGAGTAGTGGTAGTCTTCCAAAAAGCCGCTTGAAGAGAAACCGAGTGGGGGACATGCTTCCTTCCTTTGCAGGCCGATCCCAGAATGTGCTGCACCCCTTGCGCCAACAGCATCGGCAGATACAGATCGCCATCTATCATGTCAGCCTAGGAATGGAGCGGCGCGCCGACGGCAATGCTAGTTGGGTGGCGCGGGTGAGCACTTCGAATGTTTTCGGCAGCTCTGTAGCGGAACAGCTGCAACTGGTTCAACCCGATCTCAGACGGATAACGTAAGTAGTAAGTAATTCCGGATTGCGGACACGCAAGGGGTTCTGTATCGCACAATAGTCCTCCATGTTGATCGAGTGCCTCTCTGCGAATTGCTACAGCGCGAAGAAAGACACCTATGTTTGGGCGGGGAGATCACAGTAGAACGTACGCTGTACGAACTCCGGGACCGCCCCGCCCACTCTTTCGCTCGATTGCTTAAAAGGCTAGGCACACCTTTCCCGTCACGCCACTGTCAGAACTTACAGTTATTCGCGGAGTAATCCTTAAACCTAGCCTTGAAAAGTGAGACTTGACAGGTTTCGGCTCAAATCCCAAATTCTGTCAATGGCTAACCGGAGTTAGTTTTGACAGTAGCATGCTGGTATGTCCTCGGGCTAGCGTACAAGGGCAAATTGTTTCTTCTCCCCTAGAAGGCGGCGTTGAGGCTAGTAAAAACGCGGAATTCTAGCCTTCGCGGTTTTTCTTCCGCCACTCACGGATCTGTATGACGTGATCGAATTTAAAATTCAAGCCCGCGATGGATTCAGTGCGTTGCAGCAAAATGCGCACAGCGAGGGCCTAGAGGGCAAAAGACAGGGGGGCCCTGAAGGCAAACAGACCCCCTTCACCAATCAATTTGTGGGGGGGACTTTTCCACGCTGGCGGGCCCCCACACGTTTCTGTGAGCAGGACAAAGCTACTGGTGCTTTTGCTAGTGTGCGACTGTAAAAATTGGCAGGGAGAACATAGGTCAGGCAGCTGCCTTCTGCCCCAGGAACTCTTTGGCTTTGGCCACGCTTGCATCCCATTTGGCGAGCTGATCGGCGGTCAAGAAATTGACCACACGTTCGCGAATGTGCGCACGATTCTCGGCAATCTTCCTGATCAGATCCTCCCGAGAGGCGTTGGGATTCTGTTGCTTGTATTCTTGGATCTTTTCGGATGCTTCTGTCATGAAGCGTTGCAATTTTTCTTTTTGCTCCTCAGATAGGTTCAGATCGGCTCCTATCTTTTTCAGTTCATTTGTCACAACTTCGCGTTCTTCCGGTGTAAGCATTGTTTTTGCTCCTTTTTGTGTGAAGGATGTGGTTCTTGGTCTAACTGATTACATGGAGGAAAAGAACGCGAAGGCTAGACTTCCGTTTTGACTAGTCCTCGCGTCGTTTATCCGCGTTCCTGAAATGAAACTTGTTTAAACCTAGCTAGACTTTCACGACCGTCCAAGTGTCAAAACTAACAGTAGAAGGTAAGCAAGGTTTATGGCTCGATATTCGCAAGCAAGGAAATATTCGCCCGGCGCACAAGCAACCGTGCAGAGAGCTTTCGCCCCATGGCCTGTGAGCAAAACTGCTCCAGCATTACGTATCGTCAGGGGCTACGCGGATGTCGCTGTCTGGCCTTCATTGCCGATTTCCTTGAGGGCTCTCCTTCTCCCAACCAATGCGGTCCCGACCTTTGTGGCGATCCTTCGCACGACTTTCTTTACCACTGACGGGGGCCAGAAGCATGCCCGCTCCCATACCAACCCTCGTCCGAAGGGATGCCATGTTCACACTTCGATGCCAATGAGCCACAATTCGCTTGTTGCAAGCTTGGTAGCCATCCGGATGTAGAAACGCGAAAGGCTAGACCGTTTTGACTAGCCCGCGCGTTCACCCAAGTTTTCCTGCAGAGAGAACGAACAATAGAATTAACCCTACCGGACTTTTGATAGCACACCACTGTCAAAATTGACAGTTCGTGTAGCCACTAGGAAGATCCGAGCAGATAGGATCTTTCGCCGATGTGCAGCGAAAAGGAACGATCCAGCCACATGCATCCGTGAGTAACCTTTCAAAAAGGGAAGGCGGGGGTAAGCGTGTATGCCCTGTTGAGCCGGCTTCTCGGCAGGCTATAAACACAATCTTAACCGTACCTATGCCCGCGCGCCACTAGCAAAGGCGACAGAATTGGGTCCGCTAAATTTTCGTGCGCCGAACCAGGATTTTTTGCTTGGCTGTACATAACTCCACGCGGATGCTATCTGTTTAGGTGGTCTTTCATCCCTAGACAGCAGAGTCTTAGGAATCTTGCGCGTTGTCCGACTTTTTTGAAAAAACTGAAATCGTACGCAGTGCTAACTGTTAGAAATGACAGAACGTCAAGGCTGATTTTCCACTTATGCTCGATACAGAGAACGCGGCGGGCCGCAGGGCCAGGAACCGTCACACAAGGAGAATGCCGATGCCACGAGTTGCTTTGCAAAAAGTCAATGAGCAGATCACCGCTCGAGCTGTGCGGCTTTTGTTAACCTGCACGTTGACGCTGTTAGTGACTTTATCGGTATTCGCTGCCGACAGGCAGAAAGACGAAGATACCCTTCGGCAAGCCAACATCGTGTTGAATGACATGCTCAATGACAAAAACATTCCAGTGGACCTTCTGGCCCGCGCTGACTGTGTAATGGTTCTGCCTGATGTGAAAAAGTTCGGGTTCGGTGTCGGTGGCAGCGGTGGCCGAGGTCCCCTTCTCTGTCGCAGCGGCCAGGACTTCGAAGGAAAATGGTCTCCGCCGGCAATGTATTCTCTCGGAGGTGCAAGCATCGGTTTGCAGATAGGTGGCTCGTCCAGTGACTTCGTCCTCCTGCTGATGAACCAGAAGGTTGTGAATCAGATTCTCGAAGGAAAGACGAAGATGGGCACAGATGCGACGGCAGCGGCGGGTCCCGGGGCAACCGCCGCTGGTTCTACTGATGCGGATATTCTGACATATGGCCGTGCCAAGGGGATGTTCGCAGGTGTTTCCTTGGGAGGCGCAGCCATCGAGCCAGATAATGACGCGAACAATCGCCTATACGGCCGGAGTGTCACGGCCAGCGACATCGTACGTAGAACCGACGTCAGGCCCACAAATGGAGGCGAGGGACTGGTTGCGTTGCTGGACAACAAAATCACAAAACACATCAGTAAGAAATAGATGCGAGACGTTAGGTCAGATCCAGTGCACGCATTATGTCGCATTTTCGTATTGCGCGCTGACGGAGGATTGTCCTCCTGCCGGCATTAAGGGCGGTCATTTGCGGGGTCACGTTCGCTATCAAATCCGCGAAAATCTAGGAGAAGCAAAACTTTCCCGTCAGTGAGTAAACGTGCTTGCGAGAAAGCGGTCGGCCAAACTAGCGTTGACAAACTGCTCGCCCTGGAGAACGGTATCTACAGCCGTCAATAGTTCGCGGGCGGCATCCGACTTGACCACATAGCCGCCGGCGCCTGTGGCGAGGGCTTCTGCTGCAATGTCTGGTGAGCGATTTTCGCTCACAAATAGAATTCTCGAGCTGGGGGAGCACTTGCGAATTCGCCTCGCAACCTCAATTCCATTTAATGTTGGTAATCCGATGTCCAGCAGAACCAGATCTGGTTGCAGTTCTTGCGCTTTTCGAACCGCTTCTAGCCCATCTGAAACTTCGCTGATGACTTGCAATGCCAGCCTGGTTTGCAACTGAGAGGAGATGAACTGACGAAACGGTTCGAAGTCTTCGACGATAAGAACACGAATTTTTGATTGCTCCAAGCAGAGCCCTCCTGAGGTTTAAAAGAGCTCGACTAGGCTACGCCTAAAATGCGTATTGTGGAACACTGAATCGCTGTGGATAAAACGGCATTTCTGTGAAATTCATCCACCGGCATTTCTCATTTTCTCGTAGGATCGAACCGAAGTGCTAGCCAACAGTCCTTGAGAATGCTGCTCCGACCGTTCTCGGGTCGGCCAGCTGACTATCAACTTTGCTTTTTAACTATTCTTGTTAAGTTCTGGTGGACCGAAGACACCCGCTAATAGCTGACAATTGTGACAGTGCCAATAATTACAGTCAGTCCTTAGGATAGCGTGCTCGCGATTAATCTTTTTCGGGTCTTCCTTATTCTTATTTTAAGGTTCTCGACGGGCAGCTAACACAAAAACTATGCCGGATTCTCTCCGCCAACTGCGCAGGACGTCGCGGCCATTCCGTCAAGCCCTGCTTACGAGCGAAAAGAAGCGGATCGTCGGCGTTGTTGCCTTCGTTGCTTTTTTTGCCTCACTTGCGGTAGTGCGCATCTTCGTGCTGGGCTCAGCGATGAGCCGTTGGGGTCTGCTAGTAGCGGGATTGGCCATCGTCTTCGAAGTGCAGCTTTGGCGAGGCGTGAATCGAGCCATGGCGGCCGACGAGGATTTAGCAGGCTGGGTCTGGTACCTCAGCACCGCGTTTGAATCTCTTTTCCCCGCCGTGGGGGTCGCTTTCCTGGTTAGCACTCGACTGCTGCCGGACTATCGCCCCTTGGCGACTCCTTGGATGCTAGTTTTTTTCCCATTCATCCTTTTGTCGGTTTTAAGACTGAACCCGAGGATATGCTGGCTCTCCGGAATGCTGGCGGCGCTCGGATATCTGGCAGCTGCCTATATCGCCGGATGGCGCTTGGTCCCAGGACCGGCGGGCTTCACGGTCACCCAGACCGCTGTGGTTTACTTTGCACTTGTGCTTCTCGTCATGGGGGCTCTGGCGGCCGGGGTAGCGGGAGAAATCCGTACTCATGTCGAGGGCGCGCTTCGAGAAGCCGAAACTCAGCACCAGCTAAGACAGGTTGAGCACGAACTTCAGATTGCCCGATCGATTCAGCAGTCACTGTTACCAAAAGTTCGACCCCAGATTGCAGGATTCCAGGTGGCCGGTTGGAGCCGAACCGCTGATGATACTGGCGGGGATTTCTATGATTGGAAACGGATGCCCGATGGACGCTGGTTCATTGTCTTGGCAGATGTAACCGGTCATGGTATCGGACCTGCCATTCTGGCTTCGGTATGCCGCGCATACTCACGGGCCAACTTTAATCTCCGCGCGAGTCTCGAAACCATACTTAGGAACATTAACCAGTCCTTTGCCGAAGATCTCACTCCAGAGCGCTTTGCGACTTTCGTTGCAGCTGTTTGCCAGGAAGGCAGCGACGAGGTCGAGTTACTCTCCGCAGGTCAAGGACCGATTTTCGTGTACTCTTCAGACAAGCAGTCGTTCAGCGTCTTAGAGGCCCAGACCCTTCCTTTGGGAATCCTCCCGGATTTATGGGAAGCAGTGCCAGTCAAACTCCACATGAAGCCAGGCGATCTCGTGATTCTCATCACGGACGGGTTTCTTGAATGGGAGGACAAAACCGGGGAACAGTTTGGAAGCGAGCGCCTTTCCGCAGTCGTGCGACAATTCATCGATCGCGAACCGGAGCTCATTATCGCTGAGGTTTACGACTCGGTGCTGAATTTCGCTCAAGGTACACCTCAACAGGATGATCTCACAGCAGTCCTGATCAAGCGCTCGCCTTTGCAGACTTTTGTCCGTAAGCTGGACGCACCCCCAAGGACTCTTAGCTCCGTACCAACCGAGAGCAATTCTTCACATCAGCTCCAATCAAAGGTCTAGGCTTACTTTTGTCCAATCGTAGGACTCGCAAACAGCTCTGTAACTTCTTACAGTTCCGTGATCAGTTGCGATGTGGGCGAATGGATGCACAGCTAACATGCCATGGACCAGTGTCGGCGACGCGAGAGAATCTTTGGAAGATTCTGCACGAACCAACTCTCTCCCGCAACAGCCAGACTTCTCCTTGGTTTTGGGGGGACCACTTTTCCAACTCCTTCGGAAGTCTCATCTCGAAGGAAGTGGATTGGAATTTCTAAGTCGCCGGACACTCGTAGCTATCCTGCTCACGTGGTTGCCGTTGCTGCTTCTTTGTACAATCGGCACAACCAGAGAAGGTGTTAAACAAATTGCGTTCTTCCACGACATCGAAGTGCACGCCCGATTTCTTGTAGCCCTCCCTGCTCTGATCGGTGCAGAATTGCTGATCCATTCGCGTATACGTCCCGTAATACGCCGCTTCGTCGAATGGCGGATTGTGCTGCCGCAAGACATGGTTCTTTTTCATAAAGCGATCGAATCTGCCGTAAAGCTTCGTGATTCCGTGCTAGTCGAACTTATGCTTCTACTTGCGGTTTATACGCTAGGGCTATGGGCCTGGAATAGTAGGAGCGATATCGGCCTTGTGACCTGGTACTCACTTCCCGGAGGCAGATGGCAACTGACTCCAGCAGGTTACTGGTATGTGTTTGTGAGTCTCCCGGTATTTCAGTTCATCCTTTTGCGCTGGTATATGAGGCTTTTTATCTGGTTCCGTTTTCTCTGGCATGTCAATCGAATCGAACTGAATCTGCTCGCGACCCATCCTGACCGTTGTGCAGGACTGAGCTTTGTGGGAAAGAGCTCCTACGCGTTTGCTCCAATCCTCTTTGCACAGGGCGCGATTCTGGCTGGTGTTGTTGCCGATCGTGTTCTCTATGGCGGCGAAAGTTTACAGTCCTTCAAATTTCAGATTGGCGGTTTCATCGTCGTCTTTGTTATCGGAGTTCTTGGACCGCTGTTGATGTTCACTCCCCGGATGGCGCGCGTAAGAAGACAGGGACTGGCGGACTACGGTGTGTTAGCACAACGATACGTCGAAAGCTTCGATCAAAAATGGGTGAATGGCAAGTTTCCGTCAGAGGAACTTCTCGGTGCCGCGGATATCCAGTCTCTTGCTGATCTTGGAAATAGCTACCAGATCATACGTGAAATGCGTGTTGTTCCCTTCGGGCTGCAGGACGTTTCGCGTTTGGCATTGGCAACAGCTGTTCCCCTGTCGCCGCTTTTACTAACTGTCTTCTCTTTCGAAGAACTGGTTATCCGCATTATGAAGGTCGTCTTTTGAGAGTTGAACGGTCAAGAAACAACTGAGATCCGGAGCAGTGGTGCAACACGATGGAACTCTAGAAACTGGAAGCAGAACTGGTACCGGCCGTATGAATAGAAGGCTGCTCTTCACCTGCTTCGCCCTGGCCGTTGCTCACATGCCACACCAGGCATCCGCCCAATTCACCGATCCCCGGAACTACGAGAATACTCCCATAGATACGAATCAGCTGGAGGTTAGCTATACCTACGTGCACGCGAACGCCTCGATCGATACTTCGCTTGTTGTCGCGGGTGCAAGACTTAATCCTAACCAAGGGATCATTGACTATACGCGGTTTTTCGGCTTGCTTCACCGCATGATGTGGGTGGAAGCGGCTCTCCCAATTGCAAATCTGAGCGGCTCGATCAGAGGCACCAATGTCCGGGGCTCCACCACCGGCGCAGGGGACTCCAGCTACGTCGTGGCCATTTTGCTGAAGGGAGGTCCGGCGCTCACCGCAGCGCAGTTCGTAGACTACAAGCCGACTACCACTTTGGGTGTGAGTCTCACCACCACCGCGCCCACAGGTTTATATGAATCCAACAAAATTCTCAACCTGGGTTCCCATCGCTGGTCCTTCAAGCCCGAAATTGCTCTGTCACATCCATTTGGGTCTGAGCAGAAGTTCGAGTTCGACGCCTATGCGAACTCCTATTTCTATACGGACAACACTTCTTACCACTCAAAGCAGATCCTGATGCAGGAGCCGCTGCCCGGGCTTGAAGGGCACCTCAGCTATTCTTTCAACGATACTTTCTGGGCTTCTCTGGATGGGCGATACTCATTTCACGGTACTACGTTTGTCAACGGTATCAATCAAAACAATGCACAACGAAATTTGATCTTGGGTAGTGAGGTGAATGTGTCCCTGAACACCCGAAACTCGCTGTTTTTCAAATTCTCCAAGGCGCTGGTGCATCAAAACGGCCCGTCCCTTACCGGCTTCAGCGTGGCGTATGACTACACGTGGGGAAAGGTCTCCAGGTAAACCACGATACGATCAAGGCGCACATTGTTCACATCTACATTTTGTTGGGACGTTAAATACCTGCATGTCAATCTTGGCGACTGTCAATCAGGAATATGATCTGGTCTCAACGTCGATCATCGTGATCCAATGTTTCCTCAGCGAAACAACTAGGTCTTTTGCGCGCACCTTTTCACAGTACCTCTGTTCTTTTTCTTTCGGCACCTGTTACTTCTTGCAGTTAGCAGCTTGGCAAACCATTCCTATGTTGGCCAAGAAAGCCAAACCGCACGGGTTACCTTTGCCATTTGCTAAGTTACCGTGCGTCGGGCCGAGCAGGGCTTCCTGTTTGGGTTGAAGTTTCAAAACGTAAGGTTCGGCCAGATTCAAACCAGCTTCTGGTCGGGCCTTTTCTACGCGAAGAATAGCCGCGAAGTAGTTGTCGACAAAAGATCGCGAGGTCACGTGCAAGGCCTGTTCGCTGCGGTAATGGCGCTTGCTTTGGCAGTTCAGGAAGGGCAGTTGTGGGCGCAAATAACGACTTCCCAAGATCCGGGACAAGCCGGACAAGAACGTGAGTCTTCCTTCGCCAGTCCTATACGGCAGAATCCACTGCGGGGAAATGACTCATCGTATTTCCGAATACCTCCTGAGTTCTCATCGGCACCCAAGCCCCTTTTTGATCTTAAGGACTCCGACGTCAAGTTTAGAGTTGAGAGCTTGATGAACATTCTGCGCGACCGCACACACGAAAGTTGGGTATTAAGGGCGTACCCTGACCCGATCACTGGCCGACCACTTATTGGTGCGGGATTTAGCCTGGATGTCAAGGCAACGCGGCACTTCCAGCGTAATCCTCAAAACCATTACCAGTTCATCGAACCCTCTAGCGCTGAATTATGGCAGGAAGCTGGACTTGATTTGGCACGCCTGCAAAACATTCTTGACCAGTTCACCCGTGATGTAAGGATGTGGACGAACAAAGAGTTTCGCAAGCGGATCAGATATGGTGAGCTGGTTCCACAACTAGCCGACGAAGATGCCAGTAGGTTGCTGCGTGTTTCGGTGCTCCAAGCTATCCACAATGCCAGGGCTTATTGTTATGATTTCGATCAAATGACGGGGTCACAGCAGATGGCATTAACGCAGCTGGTGTTTCAAATGG
>Ga0187778_10002550_pt1 | contig 12379 bp, 11 predicted proteins | sample 1015_Q2_SP5_20_M_FD_132418 | JGI IMG/M metagenome (GOLD analysis project Ga0187778, IMG submission 132418) | Tropical peat soil microbial communities from peatlands in Department of Meta, Colombia - 1015_Q2_SP5_20_MG | ecosystem: Environmental > Terrestrial > Soil > Wetlands > Peat | place... | reverse complement strand
CTGATTTTGCAACGGCCGGGAGTTTAACGGGGCGTAATTCTCAAGAGGAAGGACAATGGCAATGAAGCGTCTCTCTCGCTTAAATTGTGCCTGTCTGATCGCACTCCCGGTGATTTGGGCGGCCACACCGCCAAGCCTCACTGGCAGGGCCCAAGAGCCGGCTTCGGCTGAGCCTGCCACTCAAGCAGTGACGCCCGGACCGAATGGCGGAGAAGATCAGTGCTCGAAGTGGTCCCATTCGATGGAACAAATCGAGGAGCGGCTGCGTAATATCGATCAGGAATTGCAGGACAAGCTCGCCTATCTCCAGGAAGAGGCTGTTCAGGAGGTGGAGATGAGTTCGCCCGAACTCGGGAAGCTGCAGGATCTCTCGGCCCAGCTTGAAGACAATCTCGACGATGTGGAAACGCGCGCCGAGGAATTGAGCGCCCACGCAGCAGAAATGGCCGAAGAGGCGGCAGAAAGCGCATCCCAGATCGTTGGGCAGGAGCCGGGAATGGTTGTCCGCACGACAAACGATGCCGGCGGATGGCTGGGCGTGGAGATCGATGAGGTTTCGCCTGACAGGGCCAAAGATCTAAAACTCCCGGCCGTTCGCGGCGTAATTGTGCTGGATGTGGAGCCCGACAGCCCCGCAGCCACAGCGGGACTGAAAGAAGACGACGTGGTCACCCAATACAACGGCCAGACGGTGGAAGGAACCGTGCAGTTCCGCCGGCTGGTGCGCGAGACGCCTCCAGGCCACTCGGTCAATTTGGGAATTTCTCGAGGCGGTGTGGCGCAGAGCATCACGGTGGAGCTCGGTGACCGCAGCGCTTACTTCGAGAAAAAAATGAAGACGAAAATGCGCGATTTCGGTGAGCCGTTCTCACGCGTTCCGCCCAACTACGGACTGCAATTCGCGATGCCAAATATGCCGGAAGTGATGGATTGGCGGATGCCCGTGCTCGGAATCAGCGCGGAGGATTTGACGGGCCAACTGGGCGCGTATTTCGGAGCACCCGAGAACGCGGGGGTCCTCCTGCGCGAGGTGCGTCCCGATACAGCCGCGGAAAAGGCCGGATTGAAAGCCGGCGACGTAATTGTGAAGGTGAACGACAAGCCCGTGCATTCGCTGGATGAACTGCGCGAGCAACTGCGCAAGAACCGGGACCAGAAGAGCGTCAATCTCGGCATTCTGCGCAAAGGATCCGAGCTCAGCGTCGCAGTGGCGGTCGAGAGGCCGCGGCCCGGTGATATGCCCCACGGGACGAACCGGGCAGAGGAACGCTAGCCGAACGAGTCCCACCCCATGCGTCCTAACACGCAGAGGCCCGGGATCACGCCCCGGGCCTTTCCTTTTGCAGCAGCTAAACTGATTATTCGCGGATGATTTCGGCGTTGGCGCTCGGCGAGACGATACGAACCAGGCGCTGCCCATCGAGGAAGAGATCGATTTCGAGATCCTCGGTTTTCACCCGCAGTTCGTCGAGTTTTCCTCCGCCGGCTTCCTGCTTGCCGAGCGACTCGACCGTGACCGTGCCGGGCGTATTCTCCTGAGGGACAAGAACTGAAAAAGTTTGCGCGCCTTTCTTTTCCCAGTTGTAGAGCCGCGCCAGGATCGCGTACTGGTGGAACATATTGTTGTCGAGGATTGCGACCGGGGCGGAAGTGAAGGTGAGCTGCTGCGTGAAGGGGCGTTGGCCTTCGAGGTGAAGCTCGATGCTGGCTATCAGTCCATTGAAATTAATTGTGGAGGAAGCTTTCTTTGGGCCCTGCATCGTCCATTCGTAGCGGACAGGCGTCCCGTCGGGCTTGAGCTCGAGCGTGGCGGTCACGCGCGCGGAGCCCTGAGGCGTCTGGACTTCCGATGTGCCGCGCGCCACCCAGTTGTCGCCGTTCGGGCTTATCTCAAATTCCTCCTTTCCGGCCGGTTGGCCGCCCACGAGGATGCGGAACTTCCCTTTGTCGGGCGCGAGGAGGGAGGGCGCGTTCGAGGTTGCAGCCAGCGCGAGCGATGCCAGGCAAACGGTGAGGAACACGCGTGCCGGAGAAGAAGTCACGCCGTCACCTTCGGGAAAATTCCCAGCGCCAAGATTTGCTCGACTACACGCAACGGTTCGATATTGCTCTCCACGCGAAAATCGGCAAGCTCGTAAGACGGGAGCCTGTCTTCGTACAGCTTTCGAAAGCTGCCTTCGTCGCGGAAGAGCGGGCGGTTCGTAATGCGGGCGCAGCGCGGGAGGAGTTCTTCGATCGGACAGTGCAGCCAGACCAAAACGGCGCCTTTCTCGCGGAGCAGCGACACATTTTCAGGCTGAGCCGTTGTCCCGCCGCCGAGTGAAACGATGCGCGGCCTCTGAAACTCCACCGCTTCTCCCACAATGCGGGCAAGCTGTTCGTGCTCGATTTTACGGAAAGCCGTCTCTCCCATGCGCGCAAAAATCATGGGGATGGTCATCCCGGTGGCTTCGATGATGCGCTTGTCGAGGTCCACGTGCTGCCAGCCGATCTGGCGGGCGAGCAGGCGCGCGGCAGTGGATTTGCCGGTGCCCATGAAGCCCGTGAGACACACGATCCGGCGCGGGCGGTTTTCAATGGTCATCGAACTTGGAATGGGCTCCGCCGGGTAATGGGGCGATCAATCACGTTTCAAGACGTTGATTGTACCATCGAAGGAGCTCAGCTCCACCTTGGCTCGACCCGCGTTCAGCGTGCCGAGAATCGTGTTGCTGAATTTTGAGAGATAATGCGGAGGATGGGTGGGCGGCGTGAGTTTGGCCTGATTGTTGACATGCCCCTTCAGAGAAGTTGCGGTGAGATCGAAAGAATCGCCGGGAGAAAACCGGACTTCGATTGCGCCACTGTAATTCTTCAAGCGATAGAGTCCGTTGGGCAGAAACTCGCCGTCAAAAAGAATGTTGCCGGTGGCCGTTTGAGCTCTGACGTGATAGCTGCGAAGCGATAGCAGCCGCAGAGCGCCGCTGATGGAAGAAACTTCGAGCCTTCCGGCGCAGCGGAGGCACTGGAAGGAACCTCCTACGGTCTTGACGGTGAGGTAGCCGGCGGCGTCCTCCAGGTCTACTCCGGCAGCGACAGTTTCCACATTCATATCGCCCAGCACGTTGGCGACGTTCACTTCACCGGAGTCATTGTGAATCTGGAGTTCGGCGTCTTCCGGAACATTGATTTCGTAGTCGGCGCGAAGATCATCGGGAGAAATGGTGTCCTCGAGCTGGCGGGTCATAATGTCCACGCGGTTGCCGCTCAGCTCCGCATTCACTTCGACTTTGGCGCTCGCGTGATTGGCCACGACCATCACTTCCGGCTTGGCCCAGGCCCGGACGATAACTTTGCCGTTCGGATTGTGGATTGTAATGACCGGGCGTGGATCGACGGTGAAGTGCTGTTCGAGCCGGTGAGCGAGGGCTGGCGTGGCGGTGAGCAGCAGGAACCCCGGGGCGAGCAAACCAGCGACTTTCCAAGTGATTCCGCTTGAGACACTCTGGGAAGTGTTCATCGGCCATTCCCCCCGCGTTCGCTAAGCTGCGCCAGCAGTTCTGCTTTTTGTTGGTACGCGTCGACCAGGTAGTCGCGTGCGAATTCGTTTTCGGGTTCTTCCTGAACGCTTTTCTCACACAAAGCGATGTACTTGTCAACGATGGCCAGATTTTCGTGGAGCGAAGCAGTCGCTACCGGATTCAGATCCGGAACGGCGGATGGAGCCGGCACATTGGTCCGCTGTTCCACGGATTTGATGTGTGCCGTCACAGGCAGCATGGCGCTCTCCGAACCACGCAGCCAGCGCGCCTTATTGATCCGCTGATTGACCGGGCCGCTGAGCGCAAACGCCACGGCAATCAGCGCCGCGAGGTAAGCCCCGGCAAGAACCGGCCGCGGCAGAACTCCAAACATGCGGGGAAACCAGCCCGGAGCGACGCCGGCACGTTCATGAATCAGGCCCTCTTGCTCCAACTGTGCCCGGAGAGAATTCCACAGTGCCGGCGGCGGTTCCATCACAGCCGGCGCAGAATCACGCGCCGCCGCCGCGATGAGGCTCAGATCATCAAGGAGGCCGCGACAACGGGCGCATTCGCGGACGTGGGCCTGGCCCTGCGGAGAGCGTTCGCCCTCCATCCACTTTTCCAGGTGGTTCTCAAAATCCGTGCAGCCACTGGTTGGCATTGCTTTCAGTCCTCGCCGGCTGCGTTGCCTCCCGCAGCCTTGCGTTCTTCACGCGCCTGTTCGCGAAGCGCTTCATGAAGCAGTTCGCGCAGGCGCATGCGAGCTTTGTGAAGCTGAGATTTGGAATTCCCAATGGAGCAGCCCATGATTTCGGCGATCTCGTTGTGTTCGTATCCCTGAACGTCGTGCAGCACGAACACCGCCTTGTAGCCCGGGGGCAGCTGGTCCACAGCACGCTGCAAATTGACGCGGTCAATCGATCCGCTGAGCCTCAAGTCCGGCGCCCCGAAATCCCGCCGCGGACCGCCCGACTCTTCATCCGGCTCTGTCACCTCGTCGAGTGAGGTCTCCGTGCCTGACTTTTTGCGAAGCCGCATCAAGACCACGTTGACTGCCAAACGGTGCAGCCACGTGGAAAACGCGGATTCGCCGCGGAAGGTAGAAATCTTGCGGAAGAGCTGGAGGAAAGCCTCTTGTGTGAGGTCCTCCGCTTCCGCCATGTTTCCTACCATGCGCAGGCACAGCGAGTACACCCGCCGGCAATGGAGTCGGTACAGGCGTTCGAAGGCCGCCGCATCGCCTTGCTGGGCCAGCCGGATGGCTTCCGCCTCCGGCAGCTCCCCTGATTCGATTCGTCTCGCTCGGGCCACGCTACCCGTCGGGACGCATCCATCCATGCGATGCGTCAGCCGCTCCAGAAGTTGTACTTAACGTTCTCCCCGTGCAATTCCTCCGCAGCCAGACCGGCGGCTGCAGTCAAATGTCTTTGGATTGCCCATAGGATGCCGGGCAGAACGGGGACGCACTCTTCATTTTCATCGGATTCCGTTAAAACGTCCAGTGTCGTGCCAGCCCGAAGCGGCGCACGATTGCAGAATTTGCGGCTCATTTTGGACCGAGAGCAGTGTAAGCGGCGGATCCCCTATGGAAAATCACATACGATCAATGAAACTTTGGAAGCTTCTAAGCTGTAGCACGGGAGAACCGCTGGCGCACTTTTAGAGCACGCGCTGGCACGGGAGATGTCAAGTCTCCCGCCAACGCAGGCACCAGATCCCCAGGCAGCGCTCGAAGGAAGGATTTCAATACAACTTCGGCCTCACGGAGGCAAGTATTGAAGTCGAAATGGAGTGAATCGAGTGAATTCCACGCATCACAGGGCTGCACGGACGTCCCTAGGGTTATTTCCTCAGCCGCACGTTCAAATTCGTGCCCAAGCTCTTCGACCGTCGCGGAGAGAATTTTCAGCTTGTGGAAAAAGCGCGAGCGCCCCCCGAACAAGACATGATGCAGGAGCCCGTTCCAGGATGCGGCGCCTTGTGCAGTGTCACCGCGGAAAAACTCCTGTTTGAGGGGTTCAACAACGGGAAGATTGCCCACATGCTTGCCACGTTTCGCCAGGCAATCGCAGGCGAGAATCAGCTTGGCATTGAGCCGAGAGAAAAGATCCGCAGCAATGGAAACCTGCTGGCAGGCGCATACCAACTCTCCGCGTGCGCGAAGGGTGAGCGCTTCATCCAGAGCCACGCTCATCATCGCGTAGGAGCACTCCCAGTCGCGCACTACAACGTCGAAGAGCTGGCTTTTCTCCCGCGGAAGCGCTGCAATCCAATCGTCTGAGACATTTCGTCGCGCGGGAGGGCAATTCCTCTTTCGCCTGAAGAGCAAGCTGCCTCCGAAAGATGGCGCATTATACCACCGGTTCATCCGCAGGGTGCTTTCTTGACGCTCGGAGAATGTGCCCGCTATACTGCCGCAGGGATCGCAGGAAAGGATTGCCCTCTTGGATTTTGAGCCGCGCGACCAGTTTCTCCAACGCCGCAAAAAGCTAAGCGAAATCGAGGCCCTGGGACAACCCGCCTATCCTCATAAGTTTGCCTGGACTCACACCCCCCGGCAGATCGTCGAGCAGTTTGGCCCGAGGAGCGCAGAGCAATTGGAATCCGAGCGCGTGGAAGTGCGCGTCGCGGGCCGCATCGTGGCCCTCCGGCCCCATGGCAAAGCGGCTTTCGCCCACATTGCGGGCGGTGGGGCGCGCGTGCAGATTTATGTGAGACTCGATGTGGTGGGAGAGAAGGATTTTCAGCTCTTTCAGCTTCTGGACCTGGGTGACATCATCGGCGTTGCCGGCCATTTGTTTCGCACCAAAACGAACGAGCTCACTGTCAAGGTCCAGCACCTGGAGTTACTCAGCAAGGCGCTACTGCCTTTGCCGGAAAAATGGCACGGCCTGGCCGACGTGGATCAACGCTACCGGCGCCGCTACTTGGATTTGATCGTCAACGAACGCACCCGCGAGATTTTTTTGCGGCGTTCGGAGGTGATCCGGGAGCTTCGACAGTTCTTGGAGCAGCGAGGGTTTCTGGAAGTGGAGACCCCAATGATGCACCCGATCCTGGGAGGTGCCACCGCGCGGCCTTTCGTTACTCACCACAACACTTTCGACATGGATCTGTATCTGCGCATCGCTCCGGAGCTCTACCTCAAGCGCCTGGTAGTGGGCGGGCTCGACCGCGTGTACGAGATCAACCGCAATTTCCGGAACGAAGGGATCGATGCGATCCATACGCCCGAATTTACGATGCTCGAGTTCTACCAGGCCTACAGCGATTATCTCGAGCTGATGGATTTGACCGAGGAACTGTTCCGCGGAGTGGTCGAGCGCGTTTGCGGAACGGCGAAAATCCCCTACGGTGACGCCGAGCTTGATTTCGGCCGGAAATTCGACCGCTTATCAATGCGGCAAGCCGTCATCAAATACTGGCCCGCTGAGGCGGGCTCAGCGCCCACCGAGGCAGCATTGGCGGCTCAGGGCGGTCCAAAGACGATCGCCAATCAGTACAACGCGTATGCCCGTTCCAAAGGATTGGACAAACTCGCCGGCGCAAAGGGATCGTCGGACGGGGAATTGACCGGCGAGCTCTTTGAATGCATCGCCGAGCCGCATTTGATTCAGCCGACTTTCATTTATGATTTTCCTACGGCGATTTCGCCGCTCTCGAAACAACGCCCCGAAGACCCTACGGTCACCGAGCGGTTTGAACTATTCATTGCCGGGATGGAGCTCGCCAACGGCTTCTCCGAATTGAATGATCCTTTCGAACAGGAAGCGCGCTTCCGAGTGCAAGTCGAGAAAGGCGGGCAAGAGGCGCCGAAAGAAGTGGATATCGATTACATCCGGGCCTTGAGCCATGGATTGCCGCCCACTGCCGGCGAAGGGCTCGGGGTTGACCGCCTCGTGATGCTGGTGACGAACTCCCATTCCATCCGCGAAGTCATCCTTTTTCCACTGCTGCGCGCGGAGGCTGCTGAGTCTGCTGCTGCCGCATCGGCAGGGACGGCCGCCGATGAAATAGCGCCATCCGACAGCCACCCAAAATGAATTTTGAATGGCTGGTTGCACTGCGGTATCTGCGATCGCCGAACCGTCCTGCGGTGCTGCGGGTTGTGACGCTGCTGGCAGTTGTGGGCGTGGCCGCGGGTGTCACGACGCTGGTGATTGCGCTCTCGATGAACACAGGCTTCCGTCAGGTGATCCGCGACCGGCTTCTCACTGTCACAGCCCATGTGAATCTGAAGCCGGCCGGGCCGCAGGGAATCCGCGATTATCGAGGATTGAGCGCACGGCTTGCTGGGACCCCGGGCATACAGTCGATCGAGCCCGCCATTTACGATACTGTGCTGCTTTCGTCCGGAAATCACGCGCGTGGGATTGTGCTCAAGGGAGTCGATCCCGAGCTCGAGCGCCGGGCAAGCGGTGCACTCAGCCGCATCGCGGCAGGCGCTGGAAATTTCGACCCGGACGTAGATGGCCTGCCGGCTCTACTGGTGGGCCGCATCCTCGCGTCGGACCTGCACATTTCCCCCGGAGACTACGTCACACTGACAAGCCCGCAAGGAAACCTGACGCCTTTCGGCATGCTTCCTCGCTCCCGGCGGTTTCGAGTCAATGGGATTTACGATTCCGGCTTTTACGATTACGACGCCAACTGGGGATTCGTCAACCTGAGCTCGGCGCAGGGACTTGCCGGAGTCGGAGACTTGGTGAGTTTGCTCGAGATTCGGGTCAAGAATCTTGACGACGCACGAATTGTAGCAAATGAGGTTCTTCGCGCGGCCGGCAATGGGTTCATAACCTCCACATGGATGGACGAAAACCGGGCGCTTTTTCGGGCGCTGAGCCTGGAGAAGCTTGTGACCGCGCTGTTCATCGGACTCATTACTTTCGTTGCTGGGCTGAATATCCTCGTTGTCCTCACTATGACAGTTGCCGATCGCGCCCGCGATATCGCCGTGCTGATGGCCATGGGAACAAGGGTGGAGCAGGTGCGCAGAATCTTCATGTGGCAGGGTCTTGCCGTCAGCATAGTGGGCATTTCTTGCGGTCTTTTGCTGGGTTATGGCTTGGCTTGGGTGGCTGATAAATGGCGGTTGATTCCACTGAACCCCGAAGTCTATGCGATTCCCTATGTCCCGTTTCGGGCGAATGGCCTGGATGCAATCTGGATCGCAGCCGCGGCCCTGGCCATCAGCATTGCAGCCACAATTCTCCCCGCGCGCTCAGCTTCACGGATTTTGCCGGTGGAGATTCTGAGATTCGAATGAATCGTCGCAAATTGAGTCATAGGTTGATTGCGGAATCGGCGCTTGTGGCGGGGCCGCGATGCCTGGAGAATCGCTGAACGTGTTAAAATCCGAAATGGAACAGAAGTTGCACGTTTCAAATAAGTTGGCAACGGGAGTTCGTGAGCGTGGCTAGCGGTAACAGTACGGCAAAAATGTGAAATGTTTTAGAACCAATTCTGCTCAGAAAGCGCGATTTATCAGCAGGAAAAGGACATACGGTTTTGGCAGTTCGGCATCTAAAGTGACATAGAGGTTGCAGGCGATGTATAGGCAGGCGATCTTGGGCGCGACTGTCGAAGAAGGCTCCCCAACCGGGGCCGCGGGGAGTTGCGAGCAGATCCTGCGCGCTGAGGGCCTTACCAAGACGTTCACTTCTGGTACTTCCCAAGTCACCCCCCTCGACGGAATTGAGTTCTCGGTTCGCCGCGGGGAAATGATCGCCATTGTAGGACCCTCCGGGGCAGGCAAAAGCACGCTGTTACACTTGCTGGCCGCGCTGGACACTCCAACAAGCGGTACAGTATACTTCGCCGGAGATTCGCTCTGGGCGCGGACGGAATCAGAACTGGCAGAATATCGAAATCGTGCCGTGGGTTTTGTTTGGCAGCGGCATCACCTGCTCCCAGACTTCACGGCGGCGGAGAATGTGGCGATGCCTTTGCTGATTCGGGGCGAATCGCTGGGAGGCGCGCTGCGAGCCGCGAGTGAATGGCTCGGAGAGGTGGGGCTGGCGGGTCAGTCGGAACAGCGGGCGGGGGAATTGTCCGGGGGAGAACAGCAACGCGTGGCCATTGCGAGGGCGCTCGTAAATCAGCCAGCGGTGTTGCTTGCCGACGAACCAACCGGGGATTTGGACGAGCGGAGCGCCGAGAATATATTCGAACTTATGAAGCGGCTTCATGGGGCCCATCACCTGACGTCCATCCTCGCAACGCACAATTCGATGCTGGCTCGGCGCGCTGACCGCGTGCTCGCTCTAGAACATGGAAAACTGGCGGAAGGCGGCAGCGCAAGCGAAGAGTCCGCGAGAACAAGGGTGACCCGTGTTTGAACGCTACACTGAGAAGGCTCGGCGCGTAATCTTCTTCGCCCGGTATGAGGCCAGCCAGTACGGCAGCCCGTATATCGAGACGGAGCATTTGCTGCTCGGGTTGCTCCGCGAAGACAAGGCGCTGGCGAACCGCTTTCTCCGCACCCATGGTTCGATCGAATCGATCCGCAAGGAAATCGAGTCGCGCATCACGGTCCGCGAACGCATCTCCACATCCGTGGAGGTTCCCCTCAGCCAGGAGTGCAAGCGCATCCTGAATTACGCGGCTGAGGAAGCCGAAAGGCTAGGCCACAAGCATGTGGGCACCGAGCATCTTCTGCTGGGGGTCCTGCGGGAAGAAAAATCCTTTGGCGCAGAAATCTTGTTGGAGCGCGGATTGCGGCTTTCCACCGTGCGCGAAGAACTCGCGCGCAGCACGGGAGAGAAGGTGCCAGTGAACAGGCCGAAAGAAGCATCGTTACTCGCGGAATTCAGCCGGGACCTCACGCAGGCGGCGATGGAAGGGCAGCTCGATCCTCTGGTCGGACGCGATCGAGAGCTCGAGCGCGCCGTGCAGATTCTCTGCCGGCGGACGAAAAACAATCCCGTCCTGATCGGCGAACCGGGCGTGGGCAAGACAGCGATCGTGGAGGGGCTGGCGCAACGGATTGCCGATGGCGACGTGCCGCCGTTTTTGGCGGACAAGCGGATCCTGTCTCTCGACCTGTCCTTGATTGTGGCGGGCACGAAATATCGCGGACAGTTCGAGGAGCGGCTCAAGACCATCATGAAGGAATTGATGGAGAGCCAGAACGCGATCGTGTTTATCGACGAGCTGCACACGCTGGTCGGCGCGGGCTCGGCCGAAGGGTCGCTCGACGCCGCCAATATCCTGAAGCCTGCCCTCAGCCGCGGCGAAATCCAGTGCATCGGCGCGACAACCCCTGCGGAATACCGCAAATCGGTGGAGAAGGACCGCTCGCTCGAGCGCCGGTTCCAATCGGTCAAAGTCTCGGCGCCGAATGAAGACGAGGCGATCCGCGTCCTTCAGGGTGTGCGCGACCGCTACGAGAAGTTTCATGCCGTCAGCTACACGGACGAGGCGATTCGGTACGCCGTCTATCTTTCGAATCGATACATTCCTGACCGTTTTTTGCCGGATAAGGCCATCGATCTTCTCTACGAATCCGGCGCCCGCGTGAAGCGGCGCCAGGCGATGCTGCCCGATGAGGTCGCCGAGGTGCAGAAGCGAGTCAAGTTCATCACGCACCGGATGGAAACCGCCATTGCCAACCATGAGTTCGAAAAGGCGCGTTTTTATTCGGAAGAAGAGCGGAAGGAAAAGGAACATCTGCGGGTCCTGCGCGAGAAGCTGAAGATCGACGACTCGTCCACGGGCGTGGTGACGCGTGAGGACATCGAAGAAGTGGTAGCGCGTTGGACGGGGATTGCCGTCACCTCCATCAAGGAAGACGAGCAGCAGAAGCTGCTGCGCATCGAAGAGGAGCTGCACCGCCGGATCATCAGCCAGGACAAGTCCATCACTGCATTGGCCCGCGCCATTCGCCGCAGCCGCGCAGGCTTGAAAGCTCCAGGGCGTCCGGTGGGCTGCTTCTTGTTCCTCGGTCCCACGGGCGTGGGCAAAACCGAAGTGGCCCGTCGGCTGGCGGAGTTCCTATTCGGCAGCGAAAAATCCCTGATCCGCTTTGATATGTCTGAGTACATGGAAAAGCACTCCGTATCGAAGCTGATCGGCGCGCCTCCGGGGTACGTGGGATACGAAGAGGGCGGCCAGCTCACCGAGCGCGTGCGGCGCACCCCTTATTCCGTGATCCTCCTCGACGAAATCGAGAAGGCCCACCCGGATGTTTACAATATCCTGCTCCAGGTTTTCGAAGACGGGCAGTTGACCGACGGACTCGGTAATACAGTTGACTTCCGCAACACCATCATTATTATGACCTCGAACATCGGTGCCCGGCAGTTGCAGAAGCAAACCGGCCTCGGCTTCCAGTCCGCAGACGAAGTTGCCGTTGCAAAAAGCCAGGACGACATGGTGATGAGCGAGGTCAAGCGTGTCTTCAACCCGGAATTCTTGAACCGTTTGGATGAAGTCATTCTGTTCAACTCGCTCTCCGATGACGACCTGCTGCGGATTATCGATTTGCTGGTAGGCCAGTTGAACGAAACGCTGGTGCACCGCCAGGTGCAAATCGCAATTACGCCCGAGGCGCGCCAGTGGATTCTCGAAAAGACCTGCAGCGATCGAAGTTACGGCGCGCGGCCGCTCCGGCGCGCGTTACAGAAGTACGTCGAAGACCCACTGTCGGAAGCCCTGATCCAGGGTGGATTGCAACGGCCCGCAACGCTGGAGGTTTATCTCACCGGCGAGGGCCTTGCGTTCCGTCCCGTGGCAGAAGCAACCCCGGTGGCCCACTAGGAATCCTACACGCGCAAGCCGGACGGGAGCGGTCCGGCGGGGGAGCAAAATAAATTGGGCGGGGGAGTGCGGCCTTGAATCTATCCATGGCCGCCGGCAGGAAAATTTTTCTGCGCCTG
>Ga0187778_10002547_pt1 | contig 12388 bp, 15 predicted proteins | sample 1015_Q2_SP5_20_M_FD_132418 | JGI IMG/M metagenome (GOLD analysis project Ga0187778, IMG submission 132418) | Tropical peat soil microbial communities from peatlands in Department of Meta, Colombia - 1015_Q2_SP5_20_MG | ecosystem: Environmental > Terrestrial > Soil > Wetlands > Peat | place... | reverse complement strand
CCCGCCTGAGACCGATGTAGACGGCCTCGTGGAGAAGCTTCTCGAGATGAAGGCGGACTCACCAGGGGAAGCCAAAGTCATCACAGAAGGGGATGTCGAGAAGCTGATTCCACAGGAGGCACCCAAGGAGCAGGAACGCTCATCCGTCGGCGACGCCACGGAACTTGAAGTCATCTCGGATCCCACCCAGGCCATCTCCCCGGCGGATGGGGCAGAGGGCTTCGGGAAGCTCTTCCGCGACCGGTACCAGCGGCTGTTTTCAATAGTCAGGGAGAGGCTGGACACCAAGAGCAGTGCCACCGTTTCGGCCACGAAGAGTCTTGCTCCAGGCAAGAAGGTGAAGGTCGCCGGCCTCCTGTCCGACCGCTCGAGCAAGAGAGGCGTCGTCGAGCTTAAGGTGGACGACCCGACCGGAACGCTGAAGGTGCTGTGCCATGAAGGGCCGGTCGAGAAGGCGGCCTTGGAAGCGCCCCTCGACAGCATGGTGGTAGTCGAGGTTTCGAAGGCGAAGTCAGGGCAGCTGTTCACGGATTCGGTGGTGCTTCCTGACGTGCCAGGGAGGAGGGTTGTCTCTTCCGCGCACCGGGTCTACGCCGTCCTTCTTTCAGACGTCCACATTGGGAGCAGGATGTTCCTGGCCGACGACTTCGCACGCTTCCTTCAGTGGCTCAACGGGGGCTTCGGTGACAAGGACATCGTAAGCAGGATCAAGTATCTGGTCATAGCGGGAGACTTGGTGGACGGTGTAGGGGTCTATCCCGGCCAGGAGTTCCAGTTGGCAGAAAGGGACCCGAAGAAACAGTATGAGCTGGCCGCCCAACTTCTGAGACAGGTCCCTACAGACGTACAGATCGTCATATCCCCTGGGAATCATGACGCGGTGAGGCAGGCGCTCCCGCAACCGGCCGTTGCGGTCGACATGGCCGAGTCTCTCTATGCGATGGATAACGTTCGCTGGGTGGGGGACCCTGCATACATCAAGTTGCATGGTGTGACGTTCCTAGTCTACCACGGTAAGAGCCTCGACGACGTGATAGCCACCACCCCCAACCTTGCTTATGACAGGCCTACTGACGCCATGAAATTGCTCCTCAGGGCTAGACACCTCGCCCCAACCTATGGCAAGAGGACCGCCCTTTCGCCCGAGCTCCGTGACTTTTTGGTCGTCGATCAGGTCCCAGACGTCTTCCATGTAGGTCACGTGCATACCTACGGGGAGCTTTCCTACAGGGGGACTCTCCTCGTGAACTCTGGCACCTGGCAGGCCCAGACGCAGTTCCAGTTGAACATGGGGATGGAGCCGACCCCTAGCATCGTACCGGTGCTCGATCTTTCGACCCTCAAAGCGGTCAGGCGTAACTTCGGCGCTGCCGGGTTCCAGGCCGCCTAGGCCGCGGCTCCGAAGGCAGGGTCCTCAGACAGGGTCTTCTCGAGGGTTTCCTTTCCGATCAGAAGCTGGATCTTCTTGGTCCGTCCTCGGCGCCCCTTGCTGACGACAGACGCCTCCACGAGGCCCAGAAGGTCGAGGTCCCCTAAGATTCCGCTCATCCTCCTCTGGGTCAGGGTTTCAATTCCAATCCGCTTGCAGAGATTGGCGTACGCGAGATAGAGCTCACCCGTGTTTGTGCCTCCGTCGAAGCGGGAGACAGCGGCCATGATGGCCTTATTCTGGACCGGCAGAGAGCGGATGGCTTCGTCCACCCTGTCAACTTCCATCTTTGCTGAGGCCGTCCTGATGCAGGAGTCGTCAATTTGTTTAAGCCCCTCCCGCTCTGCCACTTCCCCTGCTATCCGAAGTAAATCGATTGCGCGCCGTGCGTCGCCGTGCTCGGATCCTGCCATGGCGGCGCATAGGTTGATGGCTGCAGGTGAAGCCACCGACGGCCTGAAGGCGACCTTCGCCCGTTCAGTAAGTATCTGCCTTAGCTCGTCAACGGTGTAGGGTGGAAAGACGAGCTCTTCTTCGCTGAGGCTGCTGAGAACGCGGGGGTCGAGGCTCTCCTTGAACTTGAGGTCGTTAGATATGCCCACAAGGGCGAGGAACCCCGGCGCCAGCCTCTCCCCAGACCTTGTGAAGGCATACAGGATGTCGTCCCCGAAGAGCTTCACCAGATAGTCGATTTCGTCGAGGACCAGGACCACTTTCTTCTTGTTCGAATTGATGTTCTCCGATATCCTGTCGATTACTTCGCCTATGGCGAGGCCGGTCAGTGGAATCTGCTTCTCCTTCTTCAGGTTGAGGAATTTTGCGAAGTCGGCTAGGGTCCGGTACTCGCCGTCGGCCAGCCGGGTGTTGACGTAAGCCAGCACCAGGTTCGGGTTGTTGGCTTCTGCCTTGAGCCTCGAAAGGACGTAGTTCGTGACTGCTGTCTTGCCGGTGCCAGTCTTGCCGTACAGGAGGAGGTTCGACGGCTTGGAGCCCCTCAGGATTGGGGCCAGAATCTGGGCTACGGCCTTGGTCTGGGCGTCGCGGAACGGCAGGTGTCCCGGCATGTAGTCGGGGCCCAGGGCCTCCCGGTTCAAGAAAAGCGGCCGTCCCTCTTTCGCCCTGCGAAAGATCTCGTCTATGCCTTCTGACAAGTGAGAACAGTGGAAACACTGGTCTAGATAGGTGTTTGGAGGGTCGGCTTATTTTTTCAGGGGGACCACAAGGTCTTTCCTGAGCGCGTTATCCATCTGATGGCTGTCGAACTTCCATCTGTTGTCCTGGTACATGTTGTAGGGAATGGTGAAAGATGACGCCTCAGAGGGCATGACGAAGCCTACTTCGACTTTGGAAGACAGGTCAGGAACAGCTCCGTTGATGTAGCTCATGACGTTAGTCAGGTCTGTAACGGGGGCGTAAAGATAGGCGATGTACTCCCCTCCATGGAGGAGGTCTTCGCTCCACAGGAACGGGATTTTGCTGACTGCCGCCTGCACTTCGGTGAACTCTAGCCTGCTGAGGCCGTGAAATTTGAGCATAGTGCCTGCTACAGAATGGATTAGTCTTTTTGTTGTGTCTTGCGTCCATCTGGTCGTGTAGGACGGCACAAGCTTCCACTTCTGGACGTGGGTGCGGTAGTGGTATTCGAGCGTCTTCTGGTGCACCTTCAGCTTCTTCGCTATGCCAGTCAGGTGCTGTAGGGAGTCCTTCTGAAGCTCCTTGATCACAAGCAGGTCGTAGTAGTCGAAGTCCTCGGTGTGGGATTTGGTGCCCTGGCTGAGGGGGATTGGCACCTGCCGTGAGATCTTCTCCCACTCGATTTCCCATCTTCCTGACCTGAAGTTGAAGAAACGTGGGTCCATTACCTTGTGCCTGTTGACCAGGACCTCGTCCAAAGTGAAGGTGTTCAGAATTCCTTTTCGGGCGAGCCCTGACAGGAACTCCTTGTACTGGTCGGCGGTATTGTCGGGGAGGGCAAAAAGAGCAACGTAGTTCCCCTGCGGTACAATCTTAGCGAAGTAGGTCAGATAGCCGACTTGGTTCAGGGCCCTCAGAATCTGTGGGGCCGTGGGGTAGTATCCTTTGGAGAAATCCATTGCGGCCCAATGCAGGCTTAGCCCGATTTTTCCAAAGTCGACCTCAGCGTGGAATCTGAAGCCGAGACGGCCGAATCGTTTCTTGATTTTGTACCTGATGGTCTCCTGGTGGGCGCCCGTCATGCGGGAAATCTTGGCGACGTTCCTAGGCCCGGCCACGCCGATTGCCTTGACAATGCGAGCCTCGAGATCTGGCGATTCGTCCCTGGCTGTTTCGATGGACCTTGCATGAGACACATGAAGTGTTGGCAGAATTGAGTAGTTAAGCGTGCCATGTCTGCGGTTCTGTCAAAGATCGGTGGGTCGGATGGATGCTTGCGGTTTTTCAAAACGAGGGGCGCCGCCTACCCCACTGGGGAGGGCGGCCTGTGTAGACGGTGCCGTGCTGCGAAGAGCACCACTGCGAGGGCGGCTACGACGAATGCGGCTGTCGTGATGGTCAGTGTGTCGATGGTGGTAGCCTGCTGGGTCACCGCAGACCCGATTTCCGATGCCTGCACTGGGGGAATCTGTGATGGCAGGTAATACTGAGTTGAGCCCTGGGCTTCAGAACTGGTTGACGCCAGCGAGGGTACACCGCTCGGCTGGCTCGCTATGGTCCCCGAGGCTGCGCCAGCGGAGAGTGCGCTCCTAGAATCGACGTTTGCCGGCAACACCCAGTAGTCGGGCTGCTGATAGTGGAGGGTTATGTTGATGGTGTTCTGTGGTGGGAGCAGGAGCCCGGAACCACTGAGGCCGACATATGTGGGCTGCCAATAGACGGTGACATTCACTTTCTGTCCCCCAACGGTTGTCTGGACTGTGCTGCCGTTGGAGCCCGCCGTGATTGGCACCCATTTCCAAGCTGTAACCACCGCTGGGGCCGCTGGGAGGACCAGGTGTACGATGCCGCTGCTGTCTGTCTGGCCCCCCATGGTGACTGACGAGTTGGGTCCCCACCAGAAGTACCACTCGCCCACGATCGAGGCGTACACAGAAGCGTCTGCCGCCGCGGTTCCGTTGACATAGGAGACCTTGACTGTGACCGGAGTGGTGGGAAGGGTGGTGACGTTCTGCATCTGTATGTTGATTGTTTGTGGGCCCGAAACGGAGGCGGTGGCGTAGCCATATTCAGAAGATGGCGGATAACAGACTGGAAGAACGGTCGGGAGGGTGGACTTGGTTGCATTTGGTGTCGGTGGTGAGGAGCTGGTGGTCCCTGCGCCCTGGGTGGCTCCGCCTTCCACGAGCGGGCAGGCATAGCCGACTCGGTCGGAGAACGAAGTCGCACTGACGGTGAACAGGTACCCACCCGCCGGGAGCTCGAAGGCCGCTGCGGGATACGAGGTCTGTGTCGAAGCTATGAGGCTCCCCGAAAGGTTGTAGGCGGCGAACTGGAAGTTGTATGCCAGAGCAGATGGCGTCGTAGCGAAGACTTGGACGTTTTCGAATGACCCTGCCGAAGCTGGATGCACCAGCAAGACGGTCCCCGCAAGGAGGATCGCTGCTGAGAGAACCAGCGCCCTTGCTTTGGCTCTTGTTTCGGCTTTGGACATTTTCCTCGTCAACAGCGGCGGAGGGTGTTTGGATATTCCTATTGCGCAGAACGAGGCGTTCCAAACGCTAGAACGGGCCATTCCGACCCCGACGGTCATCTTCGGGTGGGGGGACGTCCCTCATGAATGAGGCGTCCTGTTAGATGTCCGGCGTCGCCCTTTGGAAGGCGGCCGCTTTCGCCGTGCCATTCATCACATTGGTCGTTGGCGGTTCCTACCTTGTTGCCTACCTTGTCACGGTCTTGATGGGGTTGCCCCCTTCTCTGGGGTTTCCTTTGGCTGTTAGAGGCGTCGGCGGGGCGCTGGTCCTCCTTGGGCTGGCAGTGGCTGGATGGGTCTTCAGCTATAGGAGCCCGGCGGCAATGATGGTCTCCACCTACATCACCCTCAGAAAGTTGGTCCGAGGAACCGCTGTTGAAGAGCGGTCTGGAAGGGCGGAACCCCTGGTGGTCGAAGGGCTTCAGAAGTACACCCGGAACCCGCTCTACTTTGGGATACTCGTTAGCGTCTTCGGCTGGGGCGTGGTTACCGCTTCCACCTGCATTCTCGTCTGGTCGGCAGCCTTGGCTCTCTGGTTTGGCGTGATTCTAATTCCGTTCGAAGAAAGAGAGCTTCGGGCGTTGTTCGGGAAGCAATACGAGGAATATGCGGTGGCCGTACCGATGATTGTCCCGTTCGTCCGGCGAAGGAAGCGTCGGACGCCCAAAGAAGCTCAATCTGGTGGGGCAAGTCAAACGTAAATATTCTGAGGCGCCTGTTTCTAGGTCAGTTAATGGATTCGGTGCCTGGCCGGCTGGAGGGAGTCCTCTTCGACTGGGATGGGGTCTTGCTCGACTCTCTCGGTGCGGCTTTCAACGTCTACAACAAGATTTTCGCGAGGGTTGGGACGAAGAAACTCACCAGGGACGAGTATCTTGAACTGCAGAGCCCCAACTGGTATGAGTTCTATGTTAGAGTTGGGCTGCCAGCGCATCTCTGGAAGGAGGTTGACAACGAGTGGCTCCAACTTTACGAGGAGGAGAACCCTGATCTTCACCCGGACGCCTTGAGGTGCTTGTCCCTTCTGAAAGGCTCGGGGCTCAAGTTAGCGCTGGTGTCAAATGGTTCTGGAGCCCGCGTCGAGAAGGAGCTGGCGAAGTTCGGCCTTGGCCAGTTCTTCCAGGCGGTTCTCTTCGGAGAGAAGAAGGAGGAGCTGAAGCCGTCTCCCGTAATGATTCAGAGGGCGCTCGGGGCCATGGCCGTGGAGCCTCGGGACGCGGTGTATGTCGGAGATTCGCCGGCGGACATCCAAGCAGCAAGAAACGCGAGGGTTCCGTCGGTTGCGATAGCGAGGGGACCAATTCAAGCAGAACGTCTCCGAAAGGAGAGGCCCGACCGGATGTTCGCTGACCTTGACGAGATGGCGCGGTCCCTCGTGGGTCGCCTCTGATTCCCAAGCCCGGCAGTTCAATCGGCTCTCGGGAGGTGGGATGAACTGTGTCGTGACTCCAAAGGGTGCGTGGTTTTTGGGAGGTTATGCCTTGGTAAACTCGCCCGTAGACAAGAAGGGTTGATTCGGACTATCTTTCGGCAACCTGGGCAGGCTTCAAGTATACTCTGCGGTATACCCACGAGTTCCCAAATCTTTCCCGTTTGATGTACTGTCTGTCAGCAAGGCGCGCCAGATATGTCGAGATTGTGCTCAACTTGACGGGCTGACCGTACTTGTCTTCAAACTCTCGGGCCACGTCCGATGATGAGAAGTCTCCGGCTGCAAACGTCGTTTCCAAGAGCGCCTGCACTTTTCCGAAGAAAGTTCCCTGGTCTGGTGACCGAGGCGAATGGTCCAAGGGTACGTCCATGACTTCGAGCATGTCCATGGCCTTCATCAGTTTGTCCCGGGACACTGTGCCTTCTAGCGCAAGTGTGTACTTGGTTCCTTCGTCGTCTTCCAGTTCGATCTTGATTCGCTTGCGCAAGTTATGGCCCCGCCGCTGAATTCGGCCCCGATAAAGCCGTGTCTGGTGTGAACTTGTGAACTAGAAGGTTAGATGGTTTGACTGCGGATTGAGGCGCTCGAGGTTGTTCACTGCCGTTCACTCAACGTTGATTTTGGAAAGGCCTGGACTGGCTCCAATGGAAACAGGGGGGTCAGATTCGGGGGTTTCACAGCCTTTGGGGCTGGACCGGCTCCAGTGGAAACACAGGGGTGTCCGCCTGGCCTAAGGTGACCGCCAGTTCACTTGCCTTCACTTGGAACCCCCACCCCACCGTTTCCATTGGAACGCTTGCTCCCGTTTGATCTGACATTCCAAACGCCGAACGCTGACCAATTGCGATGGCGACTAGACCCCAAGGCATATCCGTCCAAGCCCGGCAACCGAGAACGGGCTCCTTTACTTACGTGAATACATTCTACTTTTGAAGGGCTCCTTTCGAGTGGAAGAACAGGAAAGACAGGGGTGGGGGGCTCTTAGAATTGGGCGACAATCAAAAAGGACATAGTCAGCAGGATCAACCCAAACCAACTGTCAGGCTGGGTCCATGCACCCTCGAAGGCACTCTGATACGCCTTGAGCCCCTCCGCGAAAGACACACGGACGCACTGACGATGGCGGCCGGAAAGCTAGACTGGGGGTGGTTCTTGACGCCGCTGCATACGAGGCTGGACGTCGAGAAGCGAATATCCAACGGCCTAGTGGCCGAGGCCAAAGACGAAGCCTACGCATTTGCCGTCATAACGAAGAAAGACGACCTAGTGGTAGGGAGCACCTCGTACCTCCACGTGGCCGCCGAGCACAGGAAGGTGGAAATAGGCTCCACCTGGTATACCACAGACACCCAAGGGACGAAGGTTAACCCCGAGTGCAAGTACCTCCTCCTGAAACACGCCTTCGAGGACTGGGGCGCGGAGAGGGTTCAATTCACCACGGATGCCAACAACCTCCGTTCCCAGCGCGCGATAGTCAAGCTGGGTGCCAAGCTCGAAGGGAAGCTGCGGAGCGAGAGGAGACGGTCAGACGGCTCCATGCGCGACTCGATGATCTACTCAATCATCCCAAACGAATGGCCAGTGGTGAAAGAAGGGCTCCTTGACAGAATTAACAGTCCTTAGGCGGTCGCGCGTCAGACCTCGCTTCACAATCGGCAACGGACAAAGGGCTATGTCAGGACAAGCCGGGACTTGAAGGCAAGTACCTTCTTCCTTTGTCTGTGAGCTGATACACGAAAGGCTTCGTCGCATCGTTGCGAGCGACAACCCCTGCCACGAAAAGCGCTTTCATCAGCCGAGCGGTATGCTCACGAGACATTCCGATGGCATCAGTCAATTGGCGCGTGTTCTTAGGACTCTCAGCAAGCAGGATAACGGCTTTCAACTGCGTTTCATCTAGTCGGACATCATATGGAGGGGCCTGTGATACCTGTGACTCTCCTTGTGACTCGGGCTGTTGCATAGGGGGAGACGTCGAAATCACATCGCCGGCAACCTCTTGGAGAGGTGGCGGCTGCGCGGTCGCAGCCGGCACTGAAGGAGAACCGGCAGGGGTTTGAGGGGGAGGAAGAGCCAACACCCTCGACTGGATGACCTCCAGTCTCCCCATGACATCTAGTATGCGTTCATCTTGCTTCCTCATCCTCTGCTCAAGCGCCGACCAAAGATCACGGCCCATGTCAGAGGAGGCAGTAATCTTCTGGGAAACCTGTCTGTATCTAATCAAAAGGCCGAACCCCAAGGCGACAAAGAAGGCAGCCGAAGCCAGGAGGACGGCTGTGACCAGGTCGTCGACCAGGGCCATCTGGCGACGTCACACGAGGTTGTGATTTAAGTGTGATGCCAGTCACACTATGATTCGCCGCAAGAGAGCGTCGAGGAGCTGCGTAAACCGCTCTGCGTCCTCACCAGACAGCTCACGGGTTCCTCCGCCCACCAAATCAAAGAGTCTACGTACGTCTTCTGCTCTGATCACTCCCAGCCACAGCGCAATAACTACGGTTACGAGAGACTCTCTGACATTTTTGCGGGCCTGGCGGACGGTCCGATAGTACGACCCGATTGTTAGGGGTCCGTCTCGCCTCCCTTTTGTTCGTCCATGAGACGCCAGTGAGGCAGCATCTCTCAGTTTAATCTCACCTGTTGAGACGCGCATATAGCTGCTAAGCGACTCGAGCTGCCTTCGGGTGATTGATGATTGGTCCACAACGCGTTCGAGGAAACTCATGGTGACGATGTTAAGCCAATAATGTATTAAAGACAGCGAACACCCAGCCGACCATTCTTGGCTGTTTCAGTGTCAAAAAATCCAAAATCTCACATAAAAGTCTCAGCTTTGCAATATTTATGGAAAAGCCAACTCCACCACATGAGACGCTATTTTATTTACTTCAGTTAACCAGCCGGCGGGCGAGATAAATGGGTAGGAGACGTAAGAAGACTCTCCGAGTTATCCACCGAACCCTGCCGAAGGTCTTCGCATGCCCTCGTTGCGGCCTGATTTCGATTCGTATCACATCAGAGCAAGACGAGGCATCACAAGACACGGTCTTCCGGGTCACATGCGGCAACCCCAACTGCCCCCTGCACGCGGGCAGGGAGATGCGATATGCGACGAAGCGCGCCGACATAGACGTCTACAACACCTTCGTTGACGACTATGCCAAAGCCGGGGCATGATTTGATCACTCTCGGACCAGTCGAAAAACTTCTCATTGAAAGGACCGCGAAAGGCCCAATCTGCGCCGCCCTGGTGGACCCCGAAGACTTCTCCCCGACACACGCGAAAGAGACCGCCTGGAAGGCAGTCGATGCTGGGGCCTCTTTGATCTTGGTCGGAGGTTCGACCTTGGCAAATCAAGGGAGGCTCGATTCAGTCGTCAGGGCCATCAAAAGTCACAGGCCATCACACCATGGTCACACAGGGTCACAAGTCCCCGTCGTACTCTTCCCTGGCAATATCACAGGCGTATCGCGCTTCGCTGATGCCATTCTATTCAGCAGCCTCCTCAATTCAACCAATCCTTACTTCATCATCGGGGCGCAGGCACTCGGATCGATTGAGGTCTACAAGAGTAAGATTGAGAGCATCCCAATGGCCTACCTTGTTTTTGGCAACTCGAGCGCCACCAGTTTCATTGGTCAGGTCAACAGCCTCCCTGTTTCGAAGCCCAACCTCGCGGTCATCTACGCGCTAGCCGCGAAGTATCTGGGGATGCGCACGCTCTATCTCGAGGCCGGAAGCGGGACCGGAGAACCAATCCCCCCAGAGACGATTCGCGCGGTCAAGAGAATCTACGATGGCCTTCTTATCGTGGGGGGCGGCATCACAACCGCGGATACGGCGAAAAGGGCGGCGAAGGCAGGAGCCGACATCTTGGTCATCGGGAACCTACTCCAATCAACCGGGTTCGAGGACGCTCTCAGGCAGATTGTAGCCTCAATCAGGCGTTAGCTCGGCCCAGGGCCGACAAAGCGATAAAGGGCAATGGCCACTCACCCTTCAGGTTGCCGTACTGTAGCCGATGCGGAAAGGAGGTTCTAGTCACAGACAGGTACTGTCCTGACTGCGGCCAAATGGTCGATGGGAGGACTGGAGGTCCCGCAGCCGCAACACCACCGTCTCCCCGCCCGCAAGAGGTTCCACAAACATCGCCCCCAGGGACCAAGAGCCCGGTTGGGGCAGCCGTGCTCAACTTCTTCTTTCCTGGTCTGGGTTACGTCTACGTTGGACTTGGCCGTGATATGGGGGAGACCATCTTCGGGGCGCTAGTGTTCGTCTTCTATTTCATCGGTTTCGAGGTCGGGTACCTAGTTGACGCAATCACCTATGTTCCTTCGTCGACTCCTGCCAGCATTTCCCCCTATGCGGCCCTCATACTCTTAGCGTTCCTTTTGCCGTTCGCCTTCGCCTACGATGGATACCGGAGGGCGAGGCCGTCTTAGTCCTCAACTACTGTCCGAATTGCGGAGCCCCCCTGGCGGTCGGCCAGAACTTTTGCAGGAGTTGCGGTGTAGATCTTCGGCTGCTGAATCAACAGGCGCAGGCCGAGGCACAACAGCCACCGACGGTAATACGGGGTCTCGGACGGAACTCGGTTGTATACCTCACTCCGCAAGGGTTGCACGGAGTCGTGCTCCGCCCAAGTGGAGCGCTCTTTCTATCCCCAATACTGCCAATCCCGCTGCTCGTCGCGGCATATCTCGTAATCCAGGAAGGCGCCTTTGCCGTTTACGCCGTCGTCTGGATTGCCCTGTCACTCCTGATTTACGACGAGCTGAGATCGCAAGGTTTCCGTCGCCTGGGAGGGTACTCCCCCTCGGCCCCTCAACCGAACGAGGCATCATGGCTCGTGCCCTGGACGTCCTTGCGGATGGCAGACTGGAATGGTAGGACACTCTGGTTTACAAGCGTCAGCCCCCCGCGCAAGATGTCCATAACCTTCGACCGCGACGATGCACCACTCGTAGAAAGGACCTTGGCGTCGTGGGGCGTGCGGTACTCTTCAAGGTCCCCCAGGCTCCCCCGGGCCCTCACTCGTTACTCCACCCTGGCGCTAACCCTGTTCTTGCTCAGCCAACTCATCCTGATTCTTGCGGCCGTCCTGCCCTTCTTCCCGGGCGAACAGCAAATGTACACCACGATTCTGAACACCACCACCTCCGAGGTCAAAGGCGCTACCTTCATTGAGGCGTTCAAGGCAATCTTCGTCAACAACCTGCAGGTGGCCTGGGGCGGCATGCTGCCCGTACTCGGTCAACTCTCCTTCGGGCTGGCCAGCTACAACACCGGCCGCGTCATCCAAGTTATAGCCATCTCCGACAACTATTCCCCGCAGGTAGTGCTCTTCACGTTGTACCTGCTCCCGCACACTTGGGTTGAGGAGTCCGCTTACCCACTCGCGACCGCAGCTGGGCTGTTGGCGGTCACGACATGGCGTTCGGTTTCGCCCAGCGAGTTCGCTCACAGGGCCGCATGGGGATCGTGGAAACTTGCCTTCGCCATGGGCGGTGCCGCGCTTATACTGGTCGCAGCCGGCCTCATCGAGACCGCAGGACTTTATCTCGGGATTTGGGAGCTCCTGCTCTGGATTCCTGTCGGCATCGTGGTTTTCCTCATGGTAACGTGGGCCCGCGCACGGGCACAGACGACACAACTAGGTAGTGCTTAATTCCCTCTCCCAAAACAACGGCCAAGCTTGTCTTTCTCCGCCGACCTCGCATGGGAGCGCGTCAAGACGCTTGCTCCTTTCCCCACCAGACTCGATTCCTACTACCGCGACATCCTTTCGCAATATGAGGCCGCCCAGAGGGCAGCGTCAATAGCGAGATCGAAGGGGCTCGATCCCACTGATGCCGT
>Ga0187778_10002546_pt1 | contig 12396 bp, 11 predicted proteins | sample 1015_Q2_SP5_20_M_FD_132418 | JGI IMG/M metagenome (GOLD analysis project Ga0187778, IMG submission 132418) | Tropical peat soil microbial communities from peatlands in Department of Meta, Colombia - 1015_Q2_SP5_20_MG | ecosystem: Environmental > Terrestrial > Soil > Wetlands > Peat | place... | reverse complement strand
CCTCCTCCTCCTCCTCCTCCTCCTATGGGCTGCGGCGGCCTTCTTCTGGGCTCTGGTCTCGGTGGACTTGCGCCAAGGGGCTCGACGCCAGATGGGGTCCGAGCAACCTGGCCAACAAGACTCCGGGGAGTGACCGTGAGCGCAAGCCCGCCTTCGGCATCGTTCCTGCGGCGGATGTTGATCCCTTTGGCGCTGGCTCAGTTCATCTGCAGCTTCGCCGGCTCGAACATGGCCGTGATGATCAACGACATCAGCAAGGACCTCAACACGACCGTGAAGGGTGTCCAGAGCGCGATCACGATCTTCCTGCTTGTGATGGCGGCGCTGATGATCCCCGGGGGCAAGCTCACCGTCCGCTGGGGGCGGAAGCGCTGCTTCATGGTCGGCCTCACCGTCTACGCCGTCGGTGCCGTCATGAGCGCACTGTCGCCGGGGCTGGGCGTCCTGATCCTGGGTAACTCGATCCTCGAGGGCGTCGGGACGGCGATGCTGATCCCGCCCGTCTACATCCTCACCACGTTGCTCTTCACCGAGGTCACGTCACGGGCCCGTGCGTTCGGGGCGATCAGCGGCATGGGTGGCATCGGCGCCGCCGCCGGACCGCTGCTCGGCGGCCTCATCACCACTGCCATCAGTTGGCGGGCGGCCTTCATCTTCCAAGCACTGGTGATCGGGGCCATCGTCCTTCTCAGCCGCAAAATCGAGGACCCGCTGCCTGCCGACCCCACCAGCCGGCCCGACACGCTGGGCACCGTGCTCTCGGCCGTCGGGTTGGTGCTGGTGGTGATGGGGATCCAGGTGGCGGCAGACAACCTGTGGTGGACCCTCGTCATGGTCGTCGCCGGTGCACTGGTCCTGACGTGGTTCTTCGTCCACATCAGGCACATGGAACGAACCGGTCGAGAACCGTTGCTGTCCACGAGCCTGTTTCGGAACCGAACCTCGAACTTCGGTCTCGTGACCCAGAACGTGCAGTGGCTCCTGCTCCTCGGCACTTCCTTCGTCGTCTCGGCCTACCTGCAGGTCGTCCGCGGCTACAACGCGATCCAGACCGGTGTCATCTTCACCGCCGCCACAGCGGGAATCCTCTTGTCGTCCCTGGGAGCAGAGCGCTTCGCCAAGCGTCGCCCCCAGCGGACCCTGATCATCGCTGGGTTCGTCTTAACGCTGATCGGGGTCGGCATCCTGGTGGCGATGGTGGCCGCGGCCGAGGGGGTGTGGGCCTTTGTTCCCGGGCTCTTCTTCATCGGGTTCGGCTGCGGGGCGATGCTCACACCGTCTGTGAACGTGGTGCAGTCAAGCTTCGTCGAGAGTCAGCAGGGCGAGATCTCGGGGCTCTCCCGTGCCGTCTCGAATCTCGGTTCAACGTTTGGGACGGCGATCGCCGGCACCATCCTCGTGGCCGAGATCGTCGAAGGCAACAAGTCCTACGGGCTGTCGATGATCGTGCTGGGCGTCGCCGGGCTGGTCGGTCTCGTGGCGGCGCTCTTCCTGCCGAGACGGCTCACGGTGGCAAGATCCGGGGCTCCTGCCTCGCCCTGACCCCCGCTGTGATCCCCTAGGCCGTTGGGGACGGGGCTTCCATCCGCAATGTGCCGGGTGAGGGCGGTGGGCCGCGCCGGCGGACCGAGCGATAATCCCGCCCCGGCGACATTTCCGGGCGGGTCAGCCCCGGGGCCGGGGGCGCGACCACGGCACTTCTCGGGCGATCAGCCCGTGGACTCAGCGGCTGCCTCGACTGCCAGTCCGGCCGCGAAATACGGATGCCCCCTGGTCACTCCAGGCTTGAGCTTCTAAGAAGACCCTTCGTGCGTGAGCGGGTCGATCCCGTCCACCTCGTGTCGATGCCGACGCCAGGGCCACCGTCCATCGGAGGAGGCGGGTTCGGGTACGGGAGCTACTCGGACTTTGAGACATGCATCGCAGAGGTATAGGCCCTCGTAGAGCCTTGTTCGGCCACGGAAGTGGCAATCGGCACAGAGCCGATCGAGATAGACCATGTGGTCGGCGGAAAGTGGACCTCTGTGTCGCACGATCTGATTGAGCCGCTGTTGTGCGGCATCGGTCAGTCGCCATGTGGTCTTTGTCTTCATCTCGCTCGGGATGACTAAACCCCATGCGACTAGATCTCGGAGAAGGGGATCGAAATTCTCGATGGGATACGTCCTGCGTTCGTCCATCCGATTATCAACTCCCTCCAAATGCGGCGGTGCTCCCCCACGGTCCCGTCTCTAACGCGCTCCTGACGGCCGCCAAGAGTTCGCCAGTTCGCACTGGCTTTTGGAGATAGGCGTGGACCTTCTCCCGCCGGGCCATGGCCTCTGCGTCATACGGTTGGGCTGACACGAGAACCGTGGGCGGCGGCTCGTCGAGCCGGTCGAGGAGCTGGAAGCCGTCCATGACGGGCATTCGCACGTCGAGCACCATGGCCCCGACCCGTAGCGACCGGAGCAGTTCCAGCGCTACGAAACCGTCGTCCGCCTCGGCGACCGAGTAGCCCGCTCCCCGAAGAGCGGACACGAAGCAGTGGCGAACGTTCTCATCGTCCTCGACTGCCAGAACATCTACGTCTGCGCCCTGCATGGCTGGTCCAGAGGTGATCAGCCACTCATGCGGCGGCCGGGCGCTCGAGACGCGAAGACCACGGCGAGTCCGCCGACGGGCGCGTGGGTCGGGGACCCGGCGGCCAGGGCAGTGGTGCCCGGCGCGACCGTCAGAGCCAGCTTCTTCATCGCGTGCAGTATGACACGTCGCAGTGACGGCCGACAATGGTGATCGACAATGTCGACCCTGGTCAGGGGGGTAGAGGGATGGGGTACCGTGGAGTTGTGAGGGGAGGCCCGCCACCGCTGGATCCGCCACCGCTGGACCTGGGGTCGATCGGGGACGTAGCGACGGAACTTCAGGTCTCGCGCCAGCGTGCGGACGTGATTAGCCGGGACCGGGCCAACGGCTTTCCCGAACCGATCGGAATCATGCGGGGTGGCCGCGTGTGGGACATGGCCCAGGTACGGGCGTGGGCGTACGCCCATCGAAACAACACGGCGGACCGACGAAGCGGTGTCGATCGACGGCAGAAGGTGAAGCCACGCAGGGTCGAGCGGCGCAGCGGCCGCGACCGACGGCGATCCTGACGCTCAGCGAGATTCTGGCGAGTCCCGGAGGCAGTTTCATGCCCTACGGAACGCCCGGACTTCGGCACTGGGGACGTCAATTGATAGGGAGCACCTTCGACGGCTGCATAAAGCCAAGGTGACAGTCGAATGAGAGCCAGCACACCTCCCGTCCCCCCAAGTGCCTTGAGGCACCCGCGGACCAAGCCCCTTAGTCGAATTACGGCCGCCTGGTACTCCCATAACGCCGCACTCTACGACCGCATGGTCACCCACGGACTGCTGCGTTTGGCAACGAGCGGCGGAGGCCGTGAAACCATCGTCGACTTGGCGCGCACGGTCCCACTGGACATGGTGCCACTGCTCGACGTTCCGACCGGGACCGGTGAGTACCTTCCCTTTCTTCCCCGGCCTGCGGTCGGTGCCGACCTTGCCGCAGGGATGCTCCGCGAGGCGGGTGCCCGTGCTCCGGGAGCCCCCCTCATTCGCGCCGATGTCTTCTTTCTTCCGTTCCGGACCGCCGCATTTGGCTCGGTGTTCACCTCGCTTGGGCTGCATCTGTTGCCGCGGCCACGAGAGGCGGCAAGGGAGATGGCGCGCGTACTGCGGCCGGGCGGCCAGCTGATCGGCGCCGTGCCTATCGGCATGTTCTCACGGTTCCTCACCACGTCGAACCTCCAACGTGCACTCGAGGTGCCCGAGCTACGCATCGTTCGGATCGAGCGCCGCGGCTGGCTCGCGACGTTCGCCGCGGAAAAGGTGTGAAGGGTTTGCTCGAACGGCGCACCTTGTGCGAGGCCCACGTGCCCTTCTGACGTTGGCCTGGCGCCGATCGGCTTTCCGGGGGGACATGCCCATCGTGACAGATCACAGGACGCACACGCCGAGCGATGTTCCACTCGGGACGGGTGCTCCGTTTCAGGACACCGGCACCTCGATATGGGCCGGACCATGGTGCAAGAGCTGGGCCACTCCCCGACGCAGCGGATGGGGATGATCGGCGCTTAGGCGGTCAAGAGTTGCCTGCATGAGGCCGGTGATCTCCTTGTAGCAGGCGTCTACTACGGCCTGGTCGTCGGCTGCCTCGGGGCCGAAACCGCTCCAGTCAAGGTGGGGAAGGAACTCCACGGTGATGGCCGCCGGCATCGGAAGCGGGGGGATCGGTGTCACCCCGAAGGGCGGTCCGACCATGATGGGGAACACCTTGACGCGCAGCCGGCCGAGCCCGAAGGCTCGGGCCATACCTTGGCCTCGGGACAGGACCACCACGGTGTGCTGGGCACCTTGGGCGACCACCGGCACTACTGGCGCGCCGCTGCGCAGCGCCAACCTCACGAACCCCTGACGCCCTGCGAAGTCGATGCGGTCTCGATCCGACCACGGTCGGCAGGCCTCGTAGTCGCCTCCAGGATAGACGAGCACGAGCGCCTTGTCGGCAAGGGCAGCCTCGGCCTGCGCCCTATCGGCAGGGATGCAACCCAAGCGGGCCAGGATGCTCCTCAGTCCGGGGAGCGAGAGGAAGAGGTTGTGGGTAAGGACGTAGGCGGGTTGCCCCAAACCCCGCCAGCCGAGGACGGCCAGGGTGGTGATCCACATGTCGGGCATGTACGCCGTGCTGGAGTGGTTGCCCACGAGCAGCACGGGTCCTGTCTCGGGCAGGTGCTCGATACCGCGTACTTCGGGCTGGAAGAACCCCGCGTAGCGGGCGATCAGCGGAGCCAGCCGGCGGATGAACGCGGGATCACGATCGCAGAGGCGTTCCTGCTCGGCCTGCCTGACGAGTACCGTCGCCGGCAACTCAAAAACCCCTGCCGGCCTGCTCATGGGTCCGGTGGCTTGCACGCCAAAGGTCATGGCGCCCCCTCTCCGGCGCCGTCTCCTTGTTTGTCGCGCTGGGCGGAGCGCTGCAACAGGGCCGTTTGCCCCTTGATCAGATAGGCGAAAACCGCAGCACGTCGCTGGTGCATCACGCCTTGGCGTTTCCTCAGTCGGCCTTACAGCTGTGGGTACTCACGTTCGGGCGGACTACGCCTTTGCTCTCGCGTTACCTCAAACTGTGCGGATGCTGGGGCGGCTTCGACTGGGTGGACGTCCGTGACGTCGTGCTCGGGCTCGTCGCCGTCGGCCGAGCGGGGCCGGACCTGAAAATCGGGTCCAAGGCGGCGGCCGAGCTCTCGCATCATCCGCGGCCGCTGGAGGACTCGGTGCGCGACACCGTGCACTGGTTGGAGGGCGAAGTCCACCTGTAGCGGGTCCCCGGCCTCCGGGTCTCCGGCCGTCATGACCTTCGGCTCTGGCCCCGGGCGATGTCCCGGCCGACCATGACCCTCACGGAACCGGTTTTTGACCGACGGCGGGCCGGGACCGATCAAGCCCGACGACCGGCGAGGGGGTTCGGTGAGAGAGCAGAACCGTTCCTTCGTGTACCGGGGCGACCGGCTGGTATACGACACCTACGGCGAGGGCGACCGGCTGCTCGTGTACCTCCACGGTCTGCTGATCGATTCGGAGCTCAACCGCGGCATCGCCGAGGCGCTCGCCGCCCGCGGCAACCGCGTCGTCCTGCTCGACCTGCTCGGCCATGGCCGCAGCGACAAGCCGCGCCACGCCTCGGCCTACCGGATCGACACCTACCCCTCGCAGGTCTTCGCCCTGCTCGACGAACTGGGCGTCGAGGACGCCGTACTGGGCGGGATGTCGCTCGGCGCCAACGTGAGCCTGTTCGCCGCGGCGCAGCAGCCGGAGCGGGTCCGGGGGCTCGTCATCGAGATGCCTGTACTGGAGCGGGCCGTGCCCTTCGCCGCCATGCTGTTCATCCCGCTGCTCCTGCTCGCGCACTACGGCCAGCCGGTGCTCCGGGTGACCTCCGCGGCGTTGCGGCGGGTGCCCCCGACCCGATCGGGCGTCTTCAACGGCCTCGTCCATGGCGCGTCGCTCCCACCCGACTCCATGGCCGCCCTCCTGCACGGCATCCTCGTCGGCCCGGTGTCGCCCACACAGGAGCAGCGATCCGGGATCGCCGTGCCCACGTTGGTCCTCGCCCATCGCAACGATCTCCTCCATCCGTTCGACGACGCCGTGAACCTGGCAGTGCAGCTGCCCGACGCCACCCTCGTGCGGGCCCGCTCACCGCTCGAACTGCGCAGGCGGCCGGTGAGGCTCACCGACGCCATCGCCAACTTCCTCGACGCCGCCTGGGGACCGGGTGATGCTGATGCCGAGCGGCGTTCCGGCGCCGAGGAGCGCGCCAGCCCCGTGACGCGCGTACGCCCCGAAGAAATCTGGGACGGGGAGTCGGGCCGTGCCGTATGAGCGTCTGAGTCCCCAGGACGCCACCCTTCGCTGCGCCGAAGCTCCGGGCTCACCGCTGCAGATCGGCGCACTGTGCCTGTTCGAGGCCGACCCACTGCTCGACGAGACCGGCTGCCTGCGGATGGTGGAACTCCGCCGACACATCGAGAGCCGACTCGGCAATGTTCCCCGCTTCGGCCAGAGGCTGCTCCCGGTCCCCTTCGACCAGGGTCGGCCGGTCTGGGTCGACGACGCGTCGTTCGACATCGCCAACCACGTGCGTGCCGCGGCGCTCCCGCATCCCGGTGGACCGGCGGAGCTGCGGGCCTTCATGGCCCAGCTGCTCGAGGTGCCGCTCGATCGCAGCCGGCCCCTCTGGGAACTCTGGATCGTCGAGGGCGTCGAGGGCGACCGCATCGCCGTGGTACCGAAGGTCAACCACGTCATGGCCGATGGCATGGCGGTCCTGGAGTTCGCCCTGTCGGTCCTGGATCTCGAACCCGGCCCACCGGCCGAGGCACGACCGTCCTCGGAGCCCCAACCACCACCGGCACGTGGCCGGCTTCTCCTGGAGGCCATGGGCGACCAGTTGCGGTGCCAGGTCGCCGTCGGCCTAGGCGCTGTCGCCGCCCTGGGCCACCCCGCTCGCCTTCTCCGCGGGATGCGGACGCTGGTGAAAGCGGTGACGTTGACCGCCATGCCGGCGCCGAAGCTGCCCATCACCCGGCCGGTGGGCCGCCATCGCGACTTCGCCTGGGTCCCCCTCCCGCTGGGTGACCTGCGAAAGATCGCGCGAAGCCAGGAGGTCACGCTGAACGACATCGTGCTGACAGTGGTGGCGGGGGCTCTCGACCGCTACCTGGCCGACAAGGCGATGCCACCGGAGGTCCGCCCACGCGTGCTCGTGCCCGTCTCCACCCACGGCCGACCCGGCGAGGTCGAGAATCGATTCTCCATGATGGTCGCTGACCTCCCGCCCGGCGCACTCGATCCCCTCGGTCGGCTCCGAGTGGCCCATGCCGACATGGCCGAACGCAAGGCGTCGGGACAGTCGATGATCGGCTCGCTGCTCTTCAACCTGGGCGCGTTGGTCGCGCCCTGGCTCCTACGTCCGGTCGCAGCACTGGTGCTCGAGCACCAGCCGTTCGTCAACCTCGCCGTGACGAACCTGCCAGGGAGTGACGATCCCGCCTACTTGCTCGGCTCTCGGATGCTCGAGCTGTTCCCGTTCGTCACCGTCACGGCCAACATCGCGCTGATCATCGGCGTCCTATCCTACGACGGCACGCTCGGCGTTGGCCTCACCGCTGACGCCGACATCATCGGAGACCTCGATCGCGTCGCCGAAGCCTTGGCATGTTCCGCGTCCGAGCTCGTCGCCAGCGGACGCTGCAGCGCATCGTCCGTCGCGATGCAAGGCTCTCACTGACCCGTCCGCTCAAGTTACAGCGGATTGCTCTGGGCGCTGACATCCGTCGCTCGTACTGGATGGGGCCCATCGGGCTCGAATTCCGGTGTGATCGACGTATGGGTGCGGAGAACCCATGCCCTCGGCGATCCACTCTTGCGTGATCACATAGCGGTTGGCCGGCGTGATGGGTTCGAATCCGCGTCTGGCTCGAGCCGTAGGGAGTATGTGGAGCACCCCCATGCGTCTGTGATGCCAGCAGCGAGGTAAGCGAGCACGAACGCCCCCGCCTGCACGGGCTAGCCGCACCATAACGACACCTTGGAGCGACACCGGGCGGTCTGGCCCTCGCCAGGCAGGCGATCGCTGTCGGTTCTGGTACCCCCTAGTTGGCCCCGCCGACAGGTCACAGAGGGCGGGACGCCGACCGCCGCAAAGACCGCGTGACCGCGCTCGCGGGTGCTCGCGAATGTTGGGCTAGGCATGCGAAAGACCAGGGCATACGATCAGCCCCGATCCCCCGGAGTGGGGCCCTGGGACGCTCTGGGTCTCGCGCGCCAGCGACGCGGGACCAAACTGGGGGGCGATGGCGGGGGCGCTGCGGCGTTCCCGCTCCCGCGATTACTCCCCCCGCTTTGCGCGTGCTGGCCTACCGGGAGGTCGATGGCCTGGTGACTTGGGTGGCGTCGGAGGCTCCCGTGCTGCTTGCCACGATCCAGTCAGCAGGTCGCGATTCGGTAACTTCGTGTGATGCAGTCCGTCATCGAGGTTCGGGATCTGCACAAGTCCTATGGTGACGTGGAGCGGCTTCACGGGATCAGCTTCAATGTCTACGCCGGACAGATCTTCGGTTTCATCGGCACCAACGGCGCGGGCAAGACGACAACCGTCGAAATCCTTGAGGGCTATCGGCCCCGTACCTCGGGCAAGGTTTCGGTGCTTGGTACCGACCCCGCTCAGGCAGGTCGCGCCTGGCGAAATCGCATCGGGCTCGTGCTACAGGAGTCCGAGCTCGATCCGGTCTACACGGTGCGCGAGACCGTGGGTATGTTCGCCCGGTACTTCAAGGCGCCGACCTCCATCGACCGCACCATCAGCGCCGCTGGCCTTTCGGACAAAGCTGATGAGCGCATCGGTCGTCTTTCAGGAGGCCAGAAGCGCCGAGTTGACGTTGCCCTGGGCCTGGTGGGCGATCCAGAGGTGCTGTTCTTGGATGAGCCGACCACGGGGCTAGACCCGGCAGCCAGGCGTGAGATGTGGACGATGATCGAGGGCCTGCGCGACTCGGGAAAGACGGTGTTCCTGACCACTCACTACATGGATGAGGCGCAACACCTCTCAGACCATATCGTCGTCCTGAGGGAGGGCTCGATTGCCGCCCAGGGAAGCCCCGATGAGTTGAGCCGCCAGCTCGGAACCACTTCGGTTGTGTCCTTCGTGCTGCCATCTGGGGTGACGCCAGCACAACTCGGCACGGCGATCGGAGCAAGCATGGTTGTCGAGGCGGGATTGGTTCGGTTCCGGACGGACGCGGTCCAGCGTGACCTCACCACCCTGCTCGGCTGGGCGCAACGTGAGCGTCTTGAACTTCTCAATCTGCAAGTGACCCAACCCAGTCTCGATGATGTCTTCGTAGAACTGGCGCAGTCGCCTCATGACATTGGACGTGATGGGGGATCGATGCCCGGTGAATGACCTCGCGTTGGCTGCGTACCAGACTCGCTATTCGCTGGTGGGGTTTCTTCGCAACCCACGCGCGTTCGTCTTTACCATCATCATGCCATTGTTCCTCCTCGTTATCCTCTGCACCATCTTTCACGGCTTGACGAGCTTTGCCGGTACTAAAGCTGCAGCGATGTACTACACACCGGCGATCGTCTCATATGCGATGATGCTGGCTGGCTTCAACTCGCTGACCCAGTCGGTCGTCGCCGATCGGGAGGCGGGGCTTCTGAAGCGCTTCCGCGGCACGCCGATGCCGAGTTGGATCTACCTCGCGGCCGAGATCGCACGAACCATCGCAGTAGTGATTTGCACAGTGGTGGTGTTGGTCCTGGTCGCGGTCATCTTCTACAAGCTCAAGATCGCCGCGGACACGGTGGCCGGCTTGGTTGTCTACACGGTGATCGGCACGGCGGTTATGTGTGCTTTGGGCCTAGCGGTGACGAGGGTGTGCTCGACCATCGACGAGGCGGCTGTGGTGGGCGTATTCGCGACCCTGATTCTGGCGTTCATCTCGGGTGTGTTCGTTCCGGAGACCCTCTTGCCTGCGTGGCTGAGAGACATCGGTCGGGTCTTCCCACTAGAGCACCTCGCACAGGGATTGCGGATGACGTTCTCGGTCCGGGCATCGAGCGGCATCACTGGGGAAGACATCGGGATACTGGCACTCTGGGGCATCGTGGGAATCGTGATAGCGATACGCACCTTCCAGTGGCAACCGGTGGGTGGTCGCTGACCTGGTGCTACGGCCAGCTCAGGAACAGTGGCGGCGTACTGCTGCCAGGATTCCCCACAGGGCTCCTGAAGTGTCATTTCCTCGACTGACTGCGTACCGCATTCCAGCAGCGACGGCGAGGCTAAAGGCCAACAGGACCGGACTGCCGAAATCGGCTGGCTCCCAGTCGATTGAACGGTCCGGACCGACTTCTTTTCTCGCCGACTTCGCCCCGGCCAGGGGCCCACCTGCTCGACAATGACGGCCCGGCGAGCGATCCAGGGCGCTTCCGGCCTGCTGACCAGGCCCGGCCGGGTATTCCAGGGGGCGCGCCTTCCGGCAAAGCATCGGATGGTCCCCAGGCCGCGGTGCAGGAGGCGCTCGTGGTGCCCGGATGGTGGGTGGTGCCGGGCACTTTGACTCTGTTTCGACGGTCTGCGTCAGCGCAGCGTCGCTCTTATAAGGAGTACTGGGACCGACGGTGTGTCCCGGCGGAGGCGCGCCATGCGAAATCGTTGGATGTCGAGGCAAAGGTCGTTTGCTCTGTTGGTCGGAGCCATTCTGCTCTTTTCAGGGGTCGTGCTGATGGGCGGCGGGAGTGCTTCTGGGAGCGGTCCGTTGGGAACCGTCACCGAGTACCCGACCCCGACCGCCAACTCGTTCCCCACCGAGATCATCGCAGGTCCGGATGGCAACATGTGGTTCACCGAACAGCTCGGGAACGCAATCGGCAAGATCACCACCGGCGGCAGCGTGACCGAATACCCACTCCCGAACCCGAATTCCCACCCTCTGAGCATCGTGGCGGGTCCGGACGGGAACCTGTGGTTCACCGAGGGGATAGGGAACGGGAACAGGATCGGCAAGATCACCACTAGCGGCACCATCACGGAGTACCCGGTGCCCACCGCCAATAGCGCGCCCGATGACATCACGGTCGGCCCGGACGGCAACATCTGGTTCACCGAAGCCCTCGGGAACAAGATCGGCAAGATCACCACCAGCGGCACCATCACGGAGTACCCGGTGCCCACCGCCGGAGGATTGGCCGCAGGTTCTGGGATCTGCGCGGGCCCGGACGGCAACATGTGGTTCACCGAAGGCACTGCCAACAAGGTGGGCAAGATCAGCACCGACGGGTCTTCGATCACCGAGTACACGGTCCCCACCGCCAACAGCGTGCCGGACAAGATCGAGCCGGGCCCTGACGGGAACCTCTGGTTCACCGAGTACGCCGCCAACAAGGTGGCCAAGGTCACGACATCGGGTGCGTTCACCGAGTACACGGTCCCCACGACGAATAGCGGGCCCAACGATCTGCGGGCAGGACCGGACGGCAACATCTGGTTCACCGAGTACAACGCCAACAAGGTGGGCAAGGTCACGACATCGGGTGCGTTTGCCGAGTACGCGACGCCGACCACGCCTAGCGGACCGAGTGGCATCGCACCAGGGCCGGACGGCAACATGTGGTTCACCGAAACCTCTGGGAGCAAGATCGGCACGATCGGCACGGGGATCCCCGATCCGCCTACGGCGGTTTCCGGGATTGCTGGGAACGGACAGGTCAGTGTGTCTTGGGTTGCACCGGTCAACAACGGCGGCGCACCAATCACCAGCTACACCGTGACCTCCTCGGGCGGTCAGCAGTGCACTTGGACCTCGGGCCCGCTGACGTGCACGGTGAGCGGGTTGACCAACGGCACCTCGTACACCTTCACGGTGGTGGCCACCAATACGAACGGCAACAGCCTCCCGTCGGCGCCCTCGGGTCCGGTGATCCCCGGCCTGATCTTCCCGTCGTCGGGGAACTTCGTGATCGGCGACCAACACGCGGCCGTCGGGAACAGCATCACGTTCTGGGGTGCGCAGTGGGCGAAGCAGAACACCCTGAGCGGGAGCCCGTCTCCGTCGAGCTTCAAGGGGTTCGCTGCCGCGCCCAGCGGGATGCCGAATTGCGCGAGCGGTTGGTCGAGCGGACCCGGCAACAGCACCGGGCCGCCGGCGACCGTGCCGGGTGTCATGGCGGTGCTCGTGAGCTCGGCTTCGTCCAAGACCGGGTCGGGGGTGTCTGGCACAGTGACCGAACTCGCCATCGTGCAGACCAACCCTGGCTACGGCCCCGATCCCGGCCATACGGGAACGGG
>Ga0187778_10002543_pt1 | contig 12407 bp, 11 predicted proteins | sample 1015_Q2_SP5_20_M_FD_132418 | JGI IMG/M metagenome (GOLD analysis project Ga0187778, IMG submission 132418) | Tropical peat soil microbial communities from peatlands in Department of Meta, Colombia - 1015_Q2_SP5_20_MG | ecosystem: Environmental > Terrestrial > Soil > Wetlands > Peat | place... | reverse complement strand
TACAACGTGCTCCGGATCCTCCGGGGAGCGCCGGACGGGCTGCCTTGCGGTGAAATCGCCAACCGCATGATTACCCGGGACCCCGACGTTACCCGGCTGCTCGACCGCCTGGAGAAACGCGAGCTGATTGCGCGGTGGCGGGAGGCCAAAGACCGGCGAATGGTGCTGGCCGGGATTACCCCGGAGGGACTCAAGCTGCTAGCCCGCCTCGACGAGCCGGTCAGGCAAACCCACCGCCGGCAATTGGGCCACCTGGGGAAAGACCGGCTTCGCGCACTCACCGCGGTACTGGAGGTTGCCCGTGCGAAGGTAGGCTGATTTTTGCTGGCAAAAATGTGTTGCAACGAATATCGTCACAACGCATCTAAGCAGGTGAAAGGATGACCACCATGAGCACACTGGCGACACCGCAAACAGCAACCACCACCTGGAACCTTGACCCGGCTCATTCCGTTGCCGAGTTCAAGGTCAAACACATGATGATCTCCAATGTGAAAGGACGATTCGCGAAGATCGCAGGAACCTTGACGCTGAACGAATCCGATCTGGCAAACTCCCGAGTCGAGACCTCGATTGATGCGTCTTCTATTGCAACCCACGACGCCCAACGCGATGCCCACCTCAAGAGCGCCGACTTTTTCGATGTGGAGAAGTTTCCCACGCTGTCCTTTAAGTCCACCCGGATTAGCGTTCTGCGAGATGGAGAACTGACGGTAGAAGGTGATCTGACCATTCGGGGGGTCACGCGCAAAGTGCTCTTTTCGGTGGAGGGACCGACCCCGCCCGCGAAGGATCCCTGGGGAAACAGCAGAATTGCCGTCGCGGCGACTGCGAAGATCGACCGCAAGGACTTCGGCCTAACCTGGAACGCAGCCCTCGAAACCGGTGGCATCTTGGTGGGCAATGAAGTAACTATCACCTTGGATGTCCAATTTGTGAAGGCATGAAACGGTGCGCACGTTGCCTGGCAGCACAACCGCTGCGTGGCACCGAAAACAGGAGTAGACCATGTCACTGCGACCAGTGAAACAGATCATTCAACCGCAGCCCACCATCGAAGGTGCCGGCGTGAAATTGCAGCGCGCCTTCGGGTTCGGCAAGACCAAGGATTTCGATCCCTTCCTGCTGCTGGACGATTTCCGCAACGACAATCCCGCCGATTACCAGGCGGGATTCCCCTGGCATCCCCACCGCGGCATCGAGACGATCACCTACGTGCTGGCCGGCTCGGTCGAACACGGCGACAGCCTGGGCAACCGAGGCAAGATGACCGCCGGGGACGTTCAGTGGATGACGGCGGGCAGCGGCATACTGCACCAGGAGATGCCGAAGGGGGATCAGCAAGGTCGGATGCACGGTTTCCAGTTGTGGGCGAACCTGCCCTCATCCCTGAAGATGACCGATCCCCGTTATCAGGACATTCCGTCGAGCGCCATACCGGAGATCACTGACGATGACGGTACCCGAGTGCGCATCATTTGCGGTGAGTTCTGGGGCAAGAAAGGTCCCGTGGCGGGAGTCGCCGCCGATCCGAATTACCTCGACATTCTTGTGCCGCCGGGGCAACAAAAGCGGATCCAGGTCGAGACGACCCGCAACGCGTTTGCGTATGTATTCGCCGGATCCGGTTCGTTCCGAGATGCGTCGGATCCCCGCGCGGTTCTCACCGAGCAGGCTGCAGACGCGAACGCGCCAGCCAAGTACGACGTCAGAAATCATTCCCTGGTGCTGTTCGACCGCGGAGACGAACTCACCGTCAAGGCGGGTCCAGAGGGAATTCGGTTCCTGCTGGTGTCCGGTAAGCCAATCGAGGAACCAGTCGCCTGGTATGGCCCGATCGTCATGAACACGCAAGAACAACTGCGGCAGGCGATCTCGGAACTGCAGACCGGCAATTTTATCAAGCATCGCTGAATCGCAAGTCTGAGCGGGATGGCCGACTCACTTCCATCGCAATGACTTAGCCGGTGATCGTGACTCCTCAGCCGAACGGCAGTTCGGTCAATTGGCGGAGAGGAAGACCGAGATACCAGCGGTTTTCGTCTTAGGTTTCGAACTGGCTAGGTGTCCCTTTTGCATGGCTTTCCGGGCAGACGGGGCGGCTAACAGCTTTGCTTGCTTGTCTTGTGAAGTCCAGATTACGACCGGGGCCAGAGCCTGCACCCTTGGGAATATTTAGAATCAGCGCTTTTAGCCGGGACACCGTGATCAGTCTGCTCAGGTCTTCGCCGCTTTCCCGGGCAACTCGACAAACACTTCGGAAGGAGCCGGGTCCAATCACCTGAGATGGTTCAGGAAGAATCTTCTCAGGTTCGTTTGCGCAGAATTGACCGGAAGCCGATAATATCGGCATGCCGGAAGGCCGAGAGATCTCGGCCTGGAGCGCACGTGGGAAATTCGGCTCTAGTGTTTGTCGAGTCTCTGCAACGAGTATTCCTCGGGAGTAGATGCCAAGCCTGTAGTCCTGCTCTGGACCTTCTTCGGCGTGGTGTGGCCGCAAGTTAGGCGGGCGCGACTCCTAAACCGGACTGGTAAGGTTGACAGTTGTTCTTCTCCCTTTGCCAGCGTAGAGACGAGATAAGCTGAGCGTCGATGGAGGACAATTCGCTCCACCAATAAATCAGTGTGAAAGGAGGACTACGATTATGAAACGCTGGCTGCGTATCGGTGGAATTGCATTCGCAATTCTTCTCTTGATCCTGATCGTGCTTCCGTTCGTGATTAACGTGAACAGATTTCGACCGCAGGTGGAGTCGCAAGCGAGTGCTGCCTTGGGACGGCAAGTCACGGTCGGCAACCTGAGCTTATCCCTCCTATCGGGCACCGTCGGAGCGGACAATATTGCGATCGCTGATGATCCTGCCTTCAGCAAGTCCCCGTTTGTGACAGCAAAATCCTTGAAGGTGGGCGTCGAGGTGCTGCCCTTACTCTCTTCCAAGTTCAACGTCACCGACATTACCCTGGAACAGCCACAGATAACCTTGCTCAAAACGGCGAACGGGAAATGGAACTTCTCGAGCATCGGTGGAGCTTCGGCGAAGAAGGAGCCGGAACCGGCGAAATCCGGGTCGGCACCGCCGAGCGTCTCGGTGGCAAAGCTGAAAGTGAACCAGGGAAGGTTGTCGGTGGGGAAAGTGAACTCTTCGGCCAAGCCCGTGGTCTACGATAATGTGAACATCACAGTAAGCAATTTCTCTTTCACCTCAGAATTCCCCTTCCAGCTTACGGCACAGCTGCCCCGTGGCGGGGATGCGAACATCTCGGGGAAGGCCGGGCCCATCAGCCCCGAGGACGCTTCCAAAACTCCGTTCGAAACCTCGGTCAAGATCAACAACTTGAATATCGGGGCGGCCGGAATCATTGATCCTGCCAGTGGTATCGCCGGGCAGGCGAACTTCGATGGGACGCTGAACTCGAATGGCAGTCAGGCCAAAGCGGTCGGTCTTTTTACAGGCAGGCAGCTGAAGTTCTCTCCCAAGGGCACACCGGGTCCAAAAGTGGTTACGATCAAACACACCGTGGATTTCGACCTTGACAAGGACACAGGGACCATTAAACAAGGTGACATTGCCATAGGTACTGCCCAGGCCCATCTGACTGGAACCTTTCAGGCCCAGGGCGACAGTGAAGTGGTCAACCTGAAGCTGAATGCGCCCAACATGCCGGTCGACGAACTTGAGCCCATGTTGCCCTCGATGGGTGTGGTCGTTCCCCAGGGATCGCAACTCAAAGGAGGCACTTTGTCAGCGGAACTGGGAATCGTGGGGCCGCTGGACAAACTGGTCATCACGGGGCCGGTCAAGTTGTCCAATACCGAGTTGGCCAACTTCGACTTGGGGTCGAAGCTAGGAGCCTTGGCGGCATTCGCGGGTAAATCGGCGTCCAATCCGAATACCGCCATCCAAAACGCCAGCCTCGATGCGCGTGTGGCCCCAGAGGGTACGAAGGCAGATAACATCAACCTCAACGTGCCGGCCATCGGGGTGATAACCGGAGGGGGAACCGTCAGCCCGGAAGGAGCTCTGGCTTTCAAGATGCTCGCCGACCTGCACGGCGGTATGGTGGGTGGGCTCTCGAAAGTTGCCGCAGCGGGTAGCGGCAAGGGCGGAATCCCCTTTGCGATCGAGGGAACGACTTCCAGCCCGAAGTTCATTCCAGACATGGGTGGAGTCGTCGGGGGTTTGGCAAAGGGCGAACTTGGCAACGTCGCCAAGGGCCAGGTTCCGGGAGCCAACAACCTTACCAACAGCCTTGGTGGGATCTTGGGAAAGAAGAAGCAGTAAGGAAAGGGTTGGCAAGATAAACAGGCAGCACTGCGAAGAGCAAAGTGGGAATGCTCCGAGTGGTGGTAGCCTATGCACGGATATCTCAGGGCACGGCAGCGTCAGCGGGGAGCTCCGTGCCTGAGATTTCGGTTCTGGGATGCAGTCTTTGCCCCGATTGCCTGGCGGTGAACAGCGACTTTGCTACGCGGCGCGCTTTCCTTTAGCAGATTTTGCAGGTTTCGGGGGAGGGAGCTTGGCCGCTTGAATCCTGCCGGTCTGAATTGCCCGTATGAACTCCTCGAAATCTTTCGTATTCTGGTCGGCGTAGGCGACACCAAAGCCGGCGATTGCCTTGTCGAACTTGTCGCTGTTGCCGATGTACCCGGCGATGGCGTACGGGTCCCCGGTGCGAGCATGTCCCTTCGCCAATAGTTCTCCGCAGACTTGCGCGTATTGCACCAGGCCCTCGCCCTTCAAATCCCCGTCCTCAATGCCTGCCTTGTGATCGCGCAACTGGCGGACCAGGTAGTCGCGGCCGGCTATGGAAGTCCACCCCAAGAAGATGTCCGACTGCACCTGCATGGAGCGTTGTCCTAGGGCTACACGTTGACCTTGGTTGGGGAAAACCTCGGCCTTAGGCAAGTAGCGGGTGTACGCCGAAAGCCCCTCTTCCTTGATCTGGACGAAGAGAGGGTCATTTTTTACCGTGCCAAACATGAGGACGATATAGTCACGCACTCCAATGCTGCCGGTCCCCACCACACGAAAAGCGACGTCCTCGACCCGATAACGCGTGAACCAGTGTTGTCGTTCCGGCAATAATGTGTCGATATAGTTGAGCAGGCCGGAAACCACCAGCTTCACCGTCGCGGGGGGTACGTGGAAGCGCAGCGGTTTGTTGTCCCGAAAGCGCCATTTTCCGTTGCGGTGCTCGGCCAACTGTTCGAGATTGTGGGCCGGCGTGGCACGCTCCGCCTTACGTAGCACGTTGTGCACGGGGGAAACATCCAGGTGGCGGAAAACCTGATACCGGGCCAGGTCCACCACGGGCATTTTGGAGAATTGCCGCATGGCCTCGCGATAGCTCTCTACAAAAGCCAGCGTGGCGATCTTGCATTCCTTCTCGCTGTTGCTGGATTCGCGGCCGGCCAGCACCAGACTGCCAGCCATGCGCTTGACGTCCCATTCCCAGGGCCCGCGTAGGCTCTCGTCAAAGTCGTTGATGTCGAAGATCAGCCGTCCGTCTTGCCCTTCAAAAGCCCCCAAATTGTGAACGTGCGCATCGCCACAAAGCTGTGCATAAATACCGGTGTTCGGGAGAGTCGAGAGATCGCAAGCCATAACCGGGACGGCACCCCGGTAGAACCCGAAGGGTGAAACAGCCATCCGTGCGGCCTTGTAGGGGAGGAGATTCTCGAGTCGTCCGCGCTCCGACTCGCGTAGCAACTCCAGGAAAGGTACCTTTCGCTGCGTCCGGTCCCAGTTTGCCTGGCTCGCTCGGGTGACCTTTTCGCGCAACGACTTTCCATATCGCAGCCGCTCTTCGCGAGCCGGCATCCTGAAGGGAGAGTCAGGCATAAGCAACCACAAATGATACCCCACTTCCTCTCTCGTACCGAACGGCAGTGGCCCTGGCAGCGGTTATGGGGTCCCCGGGACTCTCCGTTCGATTGCAGGCGATCCGAACTGCGTTGGGCTTCAAGGCACCGATTAGACGGAGTTTCCTGAAACGGGAGTCCTTCAGGTTGCCCTAGCCCCTACCCAAGGACCCCGCCGGAAACCACTGATCGACAGAGGTTTACCTCATTTGGTGGGCCTCCGTCGCGGTCACGCACTCGGGTTCCGCGATCGCCTTCGCCTTGGTCTTATCGACCCGGCTCCGTGGCGATCACCGCTTTTCAACACCCGATCGAGGTGCTTGACCTCGGCTCAAACAAGGGACATCGCATGCCTTGTACGATGTGGCGCATGGATCCATCAGCGAAGGAGACGAGCGGTGATTGACAACCTGACGAGTGGATGGTTTGATACTTTCACTCGCCCGAGAACCACTCAGAGTATGGATCGCGGCCGGCGGCTGGCAATGATCGCGGTCTATTCTTCAGACCGACTCCCGGCAAGACTTCAGGTGCCTAGCTGTCGGTAGCAAGGATGAGAAGGAGTCGAAAAAGTATGCTTCGCACGGGAACAGCGTACGGTCTATGGCTAATTTCATCTTCCCGAGCTTTTGTCGAAGGAGTGTGATCGGTGGGGCCGACCGCGGTCTTATTGATATCGTGTCCTGATCAAAAAGGGTTGGTCGCCGAGGTCTCTTCCTTCATTTACCGGCACGGCGGAAACATCGTACACGCCGAGCAGCACATCGATGTGCCGCAAGGAATCTTCTTTCACCGGATCGAGTGGGAGCTGAATGGATTCGATCTTTCCCCAGAGGAACTTGAATCATGCTTCGCCCCCATTGCCGAGCGCTACCGGATGTCCTGGCGCCTGTCGTTCTCGGAAAAAAGGTACCGGGTGGCGATCTTTGTCTCGAAGTACGACCATTGCCTCGTGGACCTGTTATACCGTCATAAAATTGGCGAGCTGCCTTTACATGTGGTAGCGGTGCTGAGCAATCATCCGGATCTCGAAGTACTGGTGCGCGGGCATGGTGTTCCGTTCTTTGTTTTTCCTATCACAGCCCTCACCAAAGACAGTCAAGAAGCTCGTGAGTTGGATTTGCTGCGCGAGCTTCAGGCGGATGTGCTGGTATTGGCGCGATACATGCAGGTGCTGACCTCACGGTTCGTGCAGGCATATCCGAATCGGATCATCAATATTCACCATTCCTTTCTGCCCGCCTTCATCGGAAAGCAACCATACAACCAGGCGTATGAGCGGGGTGTAAAGCTCATCGGAGCGACCAGTCATTATGTCACCGACGAACTAGACCAGGGCCCGATTATCGAGCAGGACGTGTGCCGAGTCACGCACCGCGACTCGGTCGAGGACATGGTTGCCAAAGGGCGAGATTTGGAGCGGCAGGTACTGGGTAGGGCGGTCCGGCTCCATGCCCTCAACCGTGTCCTTCCATACGGCAGAAAGACAGTGGTTTTTACTTAACCGTTGGCTGCGGGAAAACGTGCCATCCGACTGACAGGGAAGGAGTGCAAGGTCGCTCGTGAAGGGTGGTCCTGCGGCCGGGCTCTTAAACTTGCTGTCGCCCCAGATCATGCAGGGCGATCCCACACTTGTGGGAGTGTCGTGACCGTCTACCTAAGCACAAGTCCGCTCGAAAGAAAAGAGTCCTTAAGATTCCGCCGTCGAACGTCAGCTTGTTCCAGGCGGTCTCAAGCACAATTCAGTTGCAAGCAAGTGCGCAGCGCCCTCAAAGCATAGAGCCCCTTATCCACGGCTCTGCCTTCTTCACTGTTGTGGCAAGCTATCCTGAACAATTCTCGGGCGCGCAGCGTCATTGCTCTTTCGGCTTCAGCGATGCGCGATGGCAGCTTTTGCTTATCCGTCTCAAACAGCGCCGCTAGGTACAGTTGACTCCAGTCGGGAACGCCAGTGGGCGCCGCGGAACACAGATTACTTCTCGTCATGACTTTCCTTCACTAACTTCGGGATTCGCAAGGCGCCGATCGGCTCCGCCTTAATGTCCAGTGTCCGAAAGCCGGACCGTGCGGAACTCGACCACACGGTCCGGCGCAACCGTTGTTGTGTAGCGGAAGGCGGCTATGCAGCCTGCCTGGCAGCAACTTTTTCAGTGACCTTGGCTGCAGCAATCAACCGAATGAAACGATGGGTCCGCTCCGCCAGGGCGAGCTTATTGGCGAGGGCACTCTCAAGCAGTACGCCTACGCCGTAGTGGCCTGACAGGTCGGCAGCCGCAATAAGCACCTTGTATTCAGCGATGCGAAGGTGAATCAGGTGGGTGATCTTGGCCAAGATGAAGAGGTGCCGAGCCGCTGGATTCTGTATTTCGGCGAGTTCCTTGCGGAAGTCCTCGGCAAACACTTCGTACAGGCGTCCGCTGAGTTTGACCGGCTGCTCGCCAATGAGCTTGAAGCATTGATCAATAGTGCTAAGAATGTTCTGAGCGATGAATCCGCGCGCCTCTAGCGCCTCTTTGATATCGGGGTCTTGCACCATGGGGGTGACTTCCTCAAGGATCTTGGTTGTTCGTTCGCTGTTCTGCCGCAAGTCACTGAGCAGAAGCACGAACATTTCCTTTGGATTCTTGACTGGCATGATTATTCTCCTTTTCCTTTTTTGACTTTGTTTCGCTTCCCAAAACCCGGGGTCTTATCAGTTAGGGCTGCTTAAATGGCCACGCGATTGTGCCTCCGAGCACTCTTCCCAGGCTGGCCGGCCTGCCTCTTCGAGTGGCCCCGCCGAGAACATTCGTTGCTGTTCCGGTTCGGCCGTACGATCCAGCTCCAAAAAGAGCATGAGCAGCTTGTTGACATCGGTCTCGCACGCAGCTCTGCGACATAAATCATGCAATCTCTTCTCGTGTTCTAAAGCCGCTCTGCCCACTTTCGCAGCCTCCTAAGCAGCAATCATATGGTTTCGGACCGCATACTTGACCAGATCAGCATTAGTTCTGGCTCCTAGGGCCTCCATGATCCGGTACTTGTGAAAGGCGACTGTCCGGGTCTTCATATTCAGGATGCTGCCGACTTCCTTCATCAGCTTCCCTTCGGCTAGCAATTGCAAAACCTCGCGCTGCCGGTCGGTGAGCCGTTCTTCTTCTTCCACCGGCATCTTCGATTGCCGGCGCAAGAAGTCGACAGTCTCCTTGGAAAGGCGCGAGGACACGTACGCCATGCCCCGCAGCACTCTGCGAACCGCGGTTACCAGTTCGTCCGTCGTGCAGGTCTTCAACAAATAACCCGAGGCTCCGCGACGGAACGCCTCCGCTGCCACCTCAGGATCGGGGTTCATCGTCAAGTAAATGAGCTTGACCGCAGGTAGCATCTCTTTCACTTGCTGGCCAGCATCCAAACCATTCAGCATCGGCATCGCAATATCGACTACGATCACGTCGGGCTTTAGTTCGAGAGCACCGCGGACCAAGGCGTGACCGTCCGACACCGTACCCACGACGTCAAACTCCGTCTGCAGCAGCTTTTTGCACAAGTCGGCAACCAGAACGTGATCATCGGCGATCAAAATGCGGGAACGACTGGTCATAGGCAGAATCCTCGGGACCCCACTTTTCTAGAGCAGCCAGCGGCGTGCCGCCAACTAGGAAAACTCCTAGGTCGCGGTGACTGGCCTGAGTAAATCTCCTTGGATGGAAAAAGTCGCACCTAATTCTTCAGGAAGTGCGGGGTGATGGCGTCGGCCCAGGATCGGCGACCGGTGAGGTCCGTTTACGACTACCCTCAGAGTGGAATCGAAGGGGAAATGAAGCGGTGGCCCGACAGTACCTTACTGATGGCGGGAACAAGATCGGTGCCCAAGTGCGATTTCGCGACATAGCCAAGCGCTCCTTCGGCAAAGCACGCGTGGAGAAACGCAGGCTGTTTATGCACTGTCAAGAACACAAACTTTGAGGTCGATCCCGCCTCGCGGAGCTCATGGGCGGCCTCGATCCCGGTAAGTATGGGCATGGTTATGTCCGATATAATAATGTCCGGTTGCAGGCGTAGGGCTTCGTGGACTAGGTCCCTGCCGTTGTTCGCCGTCCCAACCACGTGGAAGTTCCGCAAGAGCGATCGCACCCGTTCGAGCACCATGCTGTGGTCGTCCGCCAGGAGAATCGTGGGCGGTTTCAGCGGCGAGTGTTCTTCGCCATGCAGAGAAGCGTCGATGTTCTGCTTGTCGATAATCACTGACCGCGCCCCGAGCATTCCTTGATGTTCAACAGTTTGCCGGTTCCCGCAACTAGGAAAACTGATAGGCCCGCATCGCACCAGCTAAGAGGAAATCAGGTGGTGCTTGAGAGCGAACAAAACCAACTCCGCGTTGTTCTTCAGGTTGAACGATTCCATGATGTGATACTTGTGGAACATGACGGTTTTCTCACTGACCCTCAGAATATCGGCTACTTCTTTCATGGGACGACCTTCGGCAAGTAACTGAAGCACCTCCTGCTGGCGAGGGGTCAGCTCTTTGGAGAATTGCCGGGCACGGGCCTCGCGAACGGCCCAGTTTTCGGCTCGCAGTTTGGGCGTCACGTAGGCCCTATCCTGAAGCACTTCCGAGACTGCTTTCAGCAACTCCGAGGCGGCGGCATGCTTCAGGACGTATCCCACCTTTCCCAAATTGAGGGCGGCGGCAGCAAGGTTGGGGTCATCCTTCATCGTCAGGAAAACAAGTTTCACGTTGGGCAGCAACGATTTCAGTCGCTCCGCGGCGTCTAAGCCGTTGAGCAGAGGCATGCCGATATCCAGAACGATGATGTCCGGTTTTAGCCTGGGGGCCTGGGCCAGCAATTCTCGGCCGTCGGGAACGATTCCAATCACATCGTATTTCTTTTCAAGCAGAGAGCGAAGTCCCTCGGCCACGATACTGTGATCGTCGGCGATGAGGACCCGGAGACGAGTCGTAGATTGGTCGAATTCCGGCATAGCCTTTCATCGGAGGGGTCGGAGCACCCTCCCCTCAACCTACCCCTTGGCTAGCAGCGACCTCGAAGGGCAGCCACGCGTCAATCCTAGTTCCCTCCATAGGCCTGGATTGAACTTCCAGTTGTCCTCCCAGAGGTCGCAGACGCTCCTCCATACTCCGAATGCCGATACCACGCTCCGCCACAGGTTTCTTGGCGTCGAAGCCCTTGCCTCGATCCGAAACTGCCAGATGAACCTTCCCGTCCGACCATTCAAGCCGAACCGCTGCTCTGCGGGCACCGCTGTGCCGTTTAATGTTGCGAAGCGCCTCCTGGGCGACGCGAAACAGGCATAAAGCGGCATCTCCGGGAATACCACGAGGAACATTCTCGTGGGCAAAGTCGACCTGCATTCCCTGCTGTTCCGAGAACTCCTGGCAGAGCGCTCTCACGCCCGCGACCAGCCCCAGATTTTCAAGCGTGGAGGAATGCAAGCTGTGGGACAGGGAATGCAGGTCGGCGCCGAGTTCACTCACACGATTGTTGAGCTCGCGCAGTTGCTGGCCGGCTTCGACGGAAAGATCTCCGAGGTTCTCCGCCAATTTTTCGAGGTCGATTGCGACCAACGCCAGCCGTTGGTTGTAATCGTCATGGATCTCGCGGGCGACTCGTTTACGTTCCTCTTCCTGCGCTTCGATGAGGCGGCCGCTCAGTTCGGCCAGGGCATCCTCCGCCAGCTTGCGCTCGGTGACATCGATGCAAGAACCGATGTACCCTTCAAAGGAACCGTCCGAGTTAAATCTCGGTACACCAATATCGAAGATCCAGCGGTATATTCCGTCGCTGCGACGAAGCCGATACTGCATCTTGAAAGACTCCCGTCGACCTAGCGCCGTGATATAGGTACCCAAGCATGACTTCACGTCTTCACGATGGACACCTTGTGCCCAGCCGTCGCCGAGTTGCGTATCAAGGGGCTGACCGGTGAAGTCCAGCCATGGCTGATTGAAGTAGGTGCACTGCCCATCGGGACTGGACATCCAGATGAGGACGGGCGCGGTATTCGCCACCAAGCGGAAACGTTCCTCGCTTTCCCGCACCGCAAGTTCTGCCTGGTGACGTTGGGTGATGTCCCGAATGATGACCGTAAACACCTTCTTGCCGCTGATCTCCACCTGCGAGATAGAGGCCTCGATGGGGAATTCCTCGCCACCTGCTCGCAACCCAAACAATGCTCCCAGGGAGCTCATGGCGCGATTCGTCACGCCGGTTTCGCTGAAATGAAGAATATGGGTGCCGTGCGCAGCGCGGAAGCGCAGCGGGATGAAGCGATCAATGGAGCTCCCAATCGCCTCCGCCATCGGACAAGCGAAGATTTCCTCGGCGGCCGCATTGAACAGAACAATTCGGTGCTCTTCATCGATGGCGATGATCGCGTCCATGGCTGACTCAACCAGGCCCGCCAACCGTTCCTTACTCTGCTGCAACGCCTCCTCGGTCCGCTTCCGCTCGGTGATATCCTCGGAAAAGATCAGAATCCCTTCCGGCAATCCTTCGCGGTTTCCCCATGGTCGGATCTCCCAGCGCACCCAGATGCTGGCTCC
>Ga0187778_10002542_pt1 | contig 12407 bp, 12 predicted proteins | sample 1015_Q2_SP5_20_M_FD_132418 | JGI IMG/M metagenome (GOLD analysis project Ga0187778, IMG submission 132418) | Tropical peat soil microbial communities from peatlands in Department of Meta, Colombia - 1015_Q2_SP5_20_MG | ecosystem: Environmental > Terrestrial > Soil > Wetlands > Peat | place... | reverse complement strand
GTGGTTTCCCCGCTCGCTAAGGCTCAGTCGTCCGAGACGTCCGAGGCGACTGGGGCTGCGAGCAAGCTCACAAAGCGACTGGTCGGCGATTACGGGTATTGGAGCAGATACCAGAAGCCGCCGTACTCGGCGGCACAGATTCCCTACGGAATGCTTACCCATATCAATCATGCCGGAGTGAGTCTCACCCCCGAGGGAACGCTGTCGGTGCCGCCCGGCTTTCTCGAACCAGCGCTTCTCAGCAAGGCCCACAAGGCGGGGGTCAAGGTGTTGCTGCTGTTGGGGGGAGATTTTCCCGCCCTAGCGACTCCAGGCCTAATGAATCTCGCTCTGGGCGAGCTCTGGACCTTTGTTTCGAAGCACGGGTACGACGGGGTAGACATTGATTGGGAATTTCCTTCCACCGCTCAGGACCGCAAGACGTTTCTTGATCTGATGACCGGCCTGCGGGAACAATTCCCGCGCCCTACCTACACGCTCTCGGCCGACATTCCGCCGTGGGGAGGATGGGCGTACGACCTCAAGGGTGTTGAACCGCAGGTCGACTACTACAACATCATGATGTATGACTGCGCCGGACCCTGGACCGATGACGCGCAGCTCAACTCACCGATTTTTTGGGATTTCCACGACCCTGAGCCCTGGGAATGTCAACCCGGAGGCAGCGCGCACGATGCAATTCGCATCTTCGTGGACGAGAATCAGATCTCGCGCGCCAAACTAAACATGGGAACACCGTTCTACGGATATTATTACACCGACGTCCGCCAGCTCTTCGAGTCGTGCCCCGACATCTCGACAACTTGGGACAACAACTGCGACTGGGCCGTTCTCACGGAAAACTACGGTACCTACATCAAGCAACGCATCAACCAGCTAGGCTGGCAAACCTTCTACGATCCGGTCGCTCTAGTCCCTTACATGTTGAAGACCAATGGAGAACCGGGCTTCATCACCTATGATGATTCCTTCTCCACGTATTACCGAACCTGGTACTCGGATTGGAACCAGGGGTTGGGCGGAACCTTCATGTGGTCCCTTGACGCCGACTACGACGGGCATACTCAGGATCTTCTCCAGGCCGAGTACTCCGGAAGTCTGAAACCAACCCAATAGCTGGGGAGAAAGCAGTGAAAACAATCGGCCAGTCCTTGGACGGCCGATTGTTTTCGTCCCTTGGGATTGCCACAAGCAAGTGTCCCGAAAGCCGCATCCGTGACCACAGGATTATTGGCAAAGGCCGGCCGCCCACCAACCATCGGGCGACCATCGCCCTTGAGCGACAGCCAGCTGTCTACGAATGACTCAGACCCGTCTGGGAGCGCAGTTCCGCCGTCTTCGAATCAGGTTGGGAGCTCCAGTCGCCATCAAAACCGTGGCCGTTAGGTTGGCCCGACTTGTATATCGCATGCTGCGCTATGCAATGCCATATACATCGCAGCCGGCAACGGGATTACAGCGGCATGGTTACAACCAGCCCATCCTGCTGGCTATCACGAGAAAGCTCCTTTTCCCGTTTACGGGAATAGAGGAACTCGTGGCCGGCGAGAAGGCCAGGATAATACCATTTCAGGAGTGCCTCCGGCTTGTCGTAGGGACGCTCGGCAAACTTGATTTCTGTTTTATCGGTTGCCTGGGGACGATCTGTGGGGATCGTTAGCAGCGTGGCGTAGAAGTAGGACGAATCTTGACTGAAGACCTGGACAATATTGCGCTCAGAATCACTGCGCAGCAAGACAAACCAATACGTACCCGGGGCCAAAACACGACCGGGAATCTCTACCGGCTCGGTGAAACTCATTTTTGTCTTCTGATTCCACTCGTCGGCTCTCGCAGCGGGCAGTACGACCGCGCACGAAAGAACACAGCAGAAAACGATTGCGAATCGCTTGTACTTGTTCATTGCTCTTCTCCTCCTTACCGTTTTAGTGGCTCTAGACAGTACGAATGCTACGACCAAGATCGCGTTGCCTCGAGGCGTACACGGCGGTTCTTCTCGACAAAAATTCATCTTCCTTGACTGAATCTTTACCTCCGTCCACCCCCAAACGGTGTTCCCATCAGAGAAACAATCAGGAATTCACTAGGACGCGAAAGTCTTGAAGGAGCGTGACTATGACTCGGGATTGGGAAGGAGCGTATCGGGCGGCGGTGCTAGAAACGGATCGTCACAAATTGCTGGGCAAAATTGATCGGGCTAGGAACGTGCTCCGGGCCTGTTTGCTCGAACTCGCTTCTTCCCCTACGGCAAGTGGGGAAAAAGAACGCATCGCCGATGCCTTGCGCACCCTGGATGTGATACGGCGGGTCGAGCTCGAGACCAGGGCTTGATGGGCTACCGTAGCTTGACCCCAGGCAAGCTCTACGGCTTTCACCCTACAGTCCGCCAACGACGCCAGACTCGCTAATCGAGATCGAAGTCGCGAATGGGTTTTCCGGTGTCAGGAGACTCTTTGGCTCGCTTGATGGCCTCCTGGAACTTCTTCTCCAGCAGGTCGGAAGCGTGCTTCTGGGCTTCGACAGATTGCCGGAAGATGGATTCGCGGCGACTGTCCTGCTCCTTCATCGCCCGGGCGGCTTCCTCGATGTCGTTGAAGAGCTTGGGCTTCACCGCTGCGGTGTGGGCGATGACCGCCTTGGTTGCGGCATCGATCTTCAACACCGCGCTGCAGCAGGGACAGGTCACTTCAAAGGCTGAACTACGTCGAGACATCGTTAGGCATGATACCGCAAACCTGCCTTCAATGGGGTGCAAGTCTGATGGGGAGGATGTGGAACACATTGAGCATTTCCAGGCCCAAAAGCAGGACGGAAACCACGACGACGGAGATGGCGAGAATCTCACCGAAGTTGAGTCCGCTGCGGCGCGGTTCAAAGCGTCGCAGCACCAGGCCCAAGATGTTGAGCGTGGCAAAGCCAAAGACCAGGACCCACAACATATTGTAGACATTGGTCTTTTTGGGCGAGTAAACCTCTGAGAACTGAGGGACCTGTAGCAACAGCAATCCCAGCAGTCGCAGGCCGACGATGCTCGGTGGCGAGCTCCGGGTCGTACACTCGGCCACGCTGGTGGTTAGGAATCGAACCATGCCCGCGTTACGCGATGATTGAAATCTTTGCCATACATACCAAGATTTAAAGATAGTAACTGTTTTGGCCAAGCGAAGTCAGCGTGAATATGCGAGAGGAATAAGCGGAGGCACGCACACGAGATCGAGCACACCGCGACGGCGATTTGAGCTTGGCTCGGTGGGGAATTTCACTGTGCCTTATAATGGAGGATTCCGCATCCCTCTTCGAGGTTTCCGGTCGCCCCTGCCACCAAACCACAGGGCACGGACTGGGTAGCGGCACTCTCTAGGAATGTCCACGGAAACCATTGTTGTTCGCGGCGCGCGAGTTCACAATCTCAAAAACATCGATTTTGAGATCCCGCACAACTCGCTGACCGTAGTGACCGGAGTCTCGGGTTCCGGCAAGTCGTCGCTCGCCTTTGACACCATCTATGCCGAAGGCCAGCGCCGCTACGTCGAATCCTTGTCGGCCTACGCGCGACAGTTCCTGGAGAGAATCGAGAAGCCGGATGCAGATCTGATTGACGGAATCGCTCCGGCCGTGGCGATCCGGCAGAAGAACAGCACGCGCAATCCGAGATCGACCGTCGGCACGGCGACGGAAATCTATGATTACTTGCGCCTGCTGTTTTCCCGCATCGGCCGGACGTACTGCGTTCGCTGTGCCCAGGAGGTAACCAAGGACACCGTGGATGAAGTGGCCGAGAGGCTGCTTTTGCTGCCGGAAGGCACGCGGCTGAACGCGCTATTCCCGCTCCGAACCGCCCCGCCGGGCACCGAGGAGCAAAAATCGGCGCGCATCACTTTGCCAAAAAGGAAGAAGGAAAAGGGGACTCCCACCAGGGTGCTCTCCGATGCCCTCAAAGCTCGCCTCGTCGATCTCCGCACCCGTGGCTTTAACCGGCTGTATCAACACCACCAGATTTTCGAGTTCTCCACGCCGGAGTCCTTGTTGGACGTGAATTTCGCCGAACCTGTTTTCCTCCTGGTCGATCGCTTGACGGTGTCGCCGGACGTCCGCGCACGAATGGTGGACGCCATCGAGATCGGCTATCGCGAGTCAGGAGAGATCATCTTCGAAACCTTCCCCCGTGGCGAGGAAGCTTCCGAACTACTGCGCTTCTCCCAGCGTTTCGAGTGCAAGGCTTGCCAGCTCCTCTACCAGGAGCCTGAGCCGCGTCTATTTTCCTTCAATAACCCCTATGGCGCCTGTCCCCGCTGCCAAGGTTTCGGCAACACCATCGACTTCGACCTCGAGCGAGTGATCCCGGATACGTCCAAGACCTTGAGCGAAGGGGCGATTGAGCCGTGGACCAAGCCGCAGTACCGCACCCTGGCTGCCGAAATGAAGCGTTTTGCCCGGCCCAGGGGAATTCCTCTCGATGTCCCTTGGGCCCAACTGGAGCCCGAACATCGGCGTCTGATCATCGAAGGCGAAGAGCGATTTCCCGGGATTCGCGGTTTCTTCCGCCACCTGGAGCGCAAGAAATACAAGTTGCACGTGCGCGTTTTCCTAAGCCGTTACCGGGGCTACTCCATTTGCTCGGATTGTCAGGGAGCTCGATTGAGGCTCGAGGCACGCCATGTCAAGATCCATGGCAAGAACATCTGCGACGTTTGCTCGATGACCGTGGAGGAGGCGGCGAAATTCTTCGCGGCGGTCCCGCTGCGAGGTCAGCAAGCTGAAATCGCCGACAAGCTGTTGGAAGAAATTCAGCAACGACTCCGGTTCTTGAATGAAGTGGGTCTCGAGTATCTCACCTTGGACCGGCTTTCCTCGACACTCTCCGGCGGAGAAGCGCAGCGCATTCAGCTTGCCACTTCGCTGGGATCCCGTTTGGTGGGAACCCTGTATGTGCTCGATGAACCTTCCATCGGGCTGCACAGCCGGGATACCCACCGGCTGATCAAGATCCTGCATGACTTGCGAGATCTCGGGAACACAATTTTGGTGGTGGAGCACGACCCCGACGTCATGCGGGCCTCCGACATCATTCTTGATCTCGGACCCGGTGCGGGAGAAAACGGTGGCCGACTCATCGCCGCCGCGAGCTTCGACCGACTCCAGAAAGCTCCTGGATCCTTGACCGGACGCTACCTGGCCGAAGAATTGAGGATCCCGGTACCGAATGCCCGCCGCAAGCCAGGGCGCCAGCAGATCAAAATCTACGGCGCTCGAGCTCACAACCTGAAGAATCTCGATCTGGTAGTTCCCTTGCGAATGCTGGTGGCTATCACCGGAGTTTCCGGATCGGGCAAATCCACCTTGCTGCACGATGTGTTGTTTCAGGCTTTGGCCCCCAACGCCAAGCAGCCCACTCCAGCCTCCTCGGTCTCGGCCTGGGACCGGGTGGAGGGTGCCGAGTTCATCGATGAGGTAGTGATGGTCGACCAGTCCCCGATCGGCCGCACTCCCAGATCCAATCCCGTAACCTACATCAAAGCCTTCGATGCCATCCGCGACCTGTTTGCTTCCCTGCCGGAAGCCCACAAGCAGCGGTTCGCCGCCGGCCACTTTTCGTTCAATGTTCCCGGAGGACGCTGCGAGGCTTGCCAAGGTGACGGAACCGTCACCGTCGAGATGCAGTTTCTTGCCGACGTGGAGCTGACTTGCGAAGAATGTAAGGGAACACGTTACAAGCCGCAGATCCTCGATGTACGTTATCACGGCAAGAACATCCACGAAGTGCTGAACCTGACCATCCAGGAAGCTTTGCAATTCTTCGCCGGCGTTCCAAAAATCACGGGAAAGCTGCAGGTCCTCGAAGAGGTTGGTTTGGGATATTTGCGGCTGGGACAGTCTGCCACCACTCTTTCCGGCGGAGAAGCCCAGCGTATGAAACTGGCTGCGCATCTCCAGCCTCGCAGCGCTCAAGCCGGCGCTTCGCGCGACGGCAGCGGCCGCCGCCATCTTTTGTATATTTTTGATGAGCCCACCACCGGCCTGCACTTTGATGACATCAGTAAGCTCTTATCGGCCTTTCGTCGGCTCATCGCTGCCGGGGGCTCGATTCTGGTCATTGAGCACAATCTGGAGGTCATCAAGACGGCGGATTGGGTCATTGATCTTGGGCCGGAAGGGGGAGAGCGCGGCGGTTATCTCGTAGGCACGGGGCCTCCGGAAACGATTGCCCAGCTCCCGCAATCCTACACCGGCCAGTTCTTGGCGCGTGTGCTCAACGGAAATGGATTTTCACCCCATGCAAACCAATAGGCGAACCGCTTGGTGGAAGAAGGCGGCCTTGCTTCTTGCCAGCTTGGCGGTGGGTTACTTGTCGCCTGCACTCGGCGCATCCGTGCCGGCCCAAGCCGACGGACAAACGATTCGACATCACAGCGTGGCGGAGCAGGACTCTTCCTGGCCCGCGGAGCTGACCCAGGCGGAGACGGCCATCGACAAGAAGGATTATCCGACGGCCGAGACCTTGCTCAAGAAGGTTGTGGCCGGCGCTCCGAACAATTATCAGGCCTGGTTCGATCTGGGATTTGTCGAGAACGCTCTCGGCAACACCCAGGAGTCCATTGCCGCCTATCGCAAATCGGTTTCCGCCAAATCTGATGTCTTCGAATCCAATCTGAACCTTGGCCTCATGCTGGCCAAGACGGGGCAACCCGATGCCCAGCAGTTTCTGCGGGCGGCCACCACCTTGACCCCTACCGGCGATCGAGAGCTTGGTCAGGCGCGAGCCTGGCTGTCCCTGGGCCACATCCTCGAGAGCACCAACCCAGAGGAAGCCACCCAAGCCTATCTGCGGGCTGCCGCGCTGGCCCCCAAAGATCCTGAACCGCACCTTTCGGCAGGGCTCCTGCTCGAAAAGCAAAACCGCTTTGCCGATGCTGAGCAGCAATATCGACAGGTATTGACCATCGACCCGCAATCGAGTGAAGCTCTGACCGGCCTGGCCAATCTGTACCTGCGGGGCAAGCGGCTGACCGATGCCGAAGCGGTTCTGCGCCAGTTGGTTTCCTTGCGGCCACAGGATCCCGCGGTTCATCTCGAACTGGGCCGCGTGCTCGCGGCCAGCGGCAACAACCAACAAGCCATTCAGGAACTGGAGAGCGCAATCAAGCTGGCCCCCGCCGATACGGAGGTGAAGCGCCAGTTGGCGGATCTCTATAGCGCTAGCCAGATGTATGATCAGGCAGAAGCAGAGTATCGCTCCTTGGTGGCAGAAAATCCGCGGGATGCCGAGGCCCATCATGGGCTCGGTGTGGTACTGATAAAAGAGAAGAAGTTCGCCGCCGCCGAGCAGGAGCTACTGACGGCGGTGAAGCTGAAACCCGATTACGGAGAGGCGTACGGAGACCTCGCGGTCGCCGCCAATGAAAACAAGAATTACGAATTGGCGATCAAGGCGACCGACGCACGCGCGCAGTATCTGCCCGAAATTCCTGTCAGCTACTTTCTCCGCGCCACCGCCTATGATCACTTGCGGGCCTACAAACAGGCCGCGGAAAATTACCACAAGTTCCTGGAAGTGGCCCATGGAGAATACCCGGATCAAGAGTGGCAGGCTCGGCATCGCCTGATCGCCATCGAACCCAAGAAATAATCCATGCACCGGCTCCCGATTCTCGCGCTTGTCCTCGCCGTAACGGCTACCTCACTGGCCTCGAAAGAGCCCTCGCTCGAGGAGCTGATCGCGCGTGCCAAATCAGCGCCCGTCAAGGAGCAACCTTCCTTGTATGTTGAAATCGCCGAGCGCCAGCTCAAGTCGGCGGACGAGTTGTACAATGCCGGCAATGTGGAGGAGGCGCGGAAATCCGTGGCCGACATCGTAACTTATTCGGAAAAGGCGCATGATGCCGCCATCGAATCCGGCAAGAAGGTCAAGAGCGTCGAAATGGCGGTTCGCAAGATGTCGCATAAGCTGAACGATGTGAAGCGCACACTGAATTTCGAAGATCAGGCGCCCGTGGGGGAGGCTGCCGACCAGCTCCAGAAGCTGGCCGACGATCTGCTCACCTACATGTTTCGCAAAGGAAAGTGATGCTGGTCCTTCCCAAAACCGGTGGTTTGGTTGTGTTGCCCCTGCTTCTGCTCTCGCTGGTTGGGGGACAGTTTCGCCCGGAGCCTTTGAACCCTAAGGAGATTGATCTGCTGCGGGACGCAGCCCAGCAGCCGGCGCAGCGCTTGAAGCTCTACGTGGAATTCGCCCGGACAAGACTGGTTTCGCTTGAGGAAATGCGCGCCGACCCCAAGACCAAAGACCGGGCGCAGCAAACCCACGATAAGCTTGAGAATTTCCTCGCCGTATATGACGAGTTGAACGACAATATCGACACGTTTGTAGAGCGCAAGGAAGATCTGCGCAAGCCTTTGAAAATGGTGATCGAGGCCGACACCGAATTTCAAGCCAAGCTGCGGGCTTTGGCGAACGCCCGCGACTCCAACCCTAGCGAGGCCGAACACTACCAGTTTCTCCTCGACAATGTCGTCGAGACGGTGGACGCCAGTGTCCAAGATCATCGCCAGTTACTGAACGAACAAGAAGAGGCAGCGAAGCACAAGAAAAAGTGAAGATCATCGTTCGACCTAGGGGATATCAGCCCCGGGAGCGATCCAAATTGAGTGAATCCCATAGAATTCCCGGGACATCTTCTAGCCTCAGCGGTCGATGGAATGCGATCTCAAAGATCTGCCCGCCGTACTCGAGGCAGCCGTCCAAGGAGCCAGCCCCGAAGCCATGCAGAAGGCTCCGCAGGGGAAGTGGAATTCCACCCAGATCCTCGAGCACCTCTATCTGACCTATACGGCTACGAACCAGGCACTTGCACGGCGCCTGAACTCAGGCAAACCCGTGGCCAAAGCCCCGACTCTGAAGCAACGTCTGGCTGTCTTCCTGGTCACAGGGCTTGGCTACTTCCCGGAGGGAGTCAAAGCGCCGGAGGTCTCGGTCCCACGCGGCGTTCCCCCCGAACTGGTGCGGAGAACCATTTTCGCAGAAATTCAGAAGATGGCCTCTGGTCTTGATGAGTGCGAGCGACGCTTTGGCCCCAGAACCAAGATTGTCGACCACCCTATCCTAGGACCGTTAAACGTCAATCAGTGTCGCAAATTGCACTGGATCCACGCACGTCACCACGTCCGCCAGATTCGAGAACGCACCAGCTTGTGACGCGACCCGTCCGCGACCGAGTCTCCCCTGCGTGGGCGCTATTCCTCTCCCAGTTTCGTCGCTAACTCCGCGACAAAGATCATTTCTCGGGAGCGTGCGACCTCGAACGGGCTGGCATCCCAGTCTCCGAAAACGTCACGTATTACCAGTCCTGAACGCTCGATCAGAGCCTCTACCCGCTCTCGCGATGGAAACCGCAGCGTGCTGTTTGTGCTCAGCGTCTGGTGCGGAAGGCGGTAGGAAGTGCGAAACGAAATGAATTCACCGTCCTCGCGCGTAATCGCCAGCGTCTCGCAAAGTTGTCCGGCGGAAAACTCGTGGACCAAAGGTGGCCGCGCCGTCCACTCGCCGACCCAATCCACGCGCGGATTGCGAGTCTCAAAGGCGGCCCGGCCGCCGTCCTTCAGATGGCCACGCATGGTCTCGAATACGGCTAGCACGTCGGCGTCGCTAAGCAGGGTTTGGAAAGCATGTCCGGTCATGACGACCAGGTCGAAGCGCCGGTCGAGCTTGTAGCTCTGCGCCGAGGACTCGATCCACTCAACCTGTTCCGCATGAGGTTTCCTCCTGGCCACAGCCAACATCGCCGCCGCCGGATCAACACCCGTCACCTGATGTCCGCGTTCGGCGAAAGCACAGCAGAGTGTGCCCGTGCCGCACCCTAGCTCGAGGACACTACAGGGGCGCACTCCGGCTAGCGAGAGATAGAAGTCCGTATCCTGCGCCCGCGGGTTGGTGAGGTCGTAAATCTCTGCGATCTGCGGGTCTTGATAGTCCATAGGCTGGCTGCGCTGCCGCCAGGGCCTTTCACAACTGATGGTACGGTTGTAACGCAAGAAAGGTGAAAGCGTTCGATACCCGGCATACTCGAAAGCGAAGGTGATTCGCGTCGTGAAGCATTCTCCCTATCTTCGCATCCAGAGATTCGCTCGTGATTAGGACCGTGCTAAGCTAGCCTCAAGGTGAGACAACGGCTTTTTGAGATCTTTCAACAGAGCTACCACGAACTAAGACTGCGCACACCGGTCCCCGAGCTTAGCATCGAGTTCTTCGCCTTCACCAACATCACCAGCACAATTCGCCTGCGGAAGGGAAAGCTGCTGGTGCGACTTTCCGACCTCCTCGAGGGAGCACCGGAAGCCGTGCTCGAATCTATTTCCCACATCCTCCTGGCAAAGATCTACCGCGTGCCCATCGTGCGCGAACATTCCACCCGCTACCGCCGGTACGTGGGGAGTTCGGAAATCAGGAGGAAAGCCCATCTGATACGCGAGATTCGCGGGCGAAAGCGGATTTCTACCCCCCGGGGCAAGATGTACAACTTGGAAGCAATCTTTGAGGACCTCAACGCTCGCTTCTTTTACGGCTTGCTGGCCCGTCCTCAGATCACCTGGAGCCGCGATCACTGCCGCACCCGCCTCGGCCACTACGATCCTGCGCGCAATACCATCGTGGTCAGCCGTGTCCTCGATCATCCCCGCGTGCCGCGCTATGTCGTAGAGTACATTGTGTACCATGAGATGCTGCACCTCAGGCACCCCGTAAGACTGCGCGGCAGCCGCCGATCCGTGCATTCGCACGAGTTTCAGGCGGACGAGAAGCTATTCCCCCGGCTCGATCGGGCGAAGCAGTTCTTGCGGCAGTTGTGAGAGTTGGCAGGCTTAGGGTGCGCGAGGAGGCGGGTCCAGGGCGTCTGGCAGCGAGGCTTGGGCCAATGCCCTTTCCCCGCTTCTCTCTGGCCGCATTGCGTTGGCGATTGGCATCTTCCGTGCATTGACCATTGCGGAGTTCGCAGACTATCCTAAATAAGTTGAAATTGAAATTCATTTTCAACATTGCAGGAGGCGTTCCAGGGCATGTTGCAAGCATTCGTAATCACTTTGAGGGAGGGTGTGGAAGCCGCTTTAATCGTGGGCATCACCCTGGCTTACCTCGACAAGATCCACCGTCCCGAGCTGCGCAAGGCCGTCTACGCGGCGCTGGTCGCGGCCTTTCTGGGAAGCATCGGGGGAGCGGTGCTGGTGGCAAGGATGCACTGGAACGAGGATGTGTATGAAGGCTGGATCATGCTCGCCGCCGCCTTCTTTGTCGTCACCATGATTGTTTTCATGATGAAGACGGGACGCAAGCTCAAGGGGGAAATTGAAGGCAAGGTGGGTTTGCTGGTGGGAGAGGATGCCTGGTTCGGCCTCTTTCTCTTTGTCTTCCTCATGGTATTGCGGGAAGGCGGGGAGACGGTCTTGACTCTGGCCGCGGTTTCTCTCAATTCCTCTTCGCTCGCCAGCTTCCTTGGCACCCTCGCCGGGGTGCTCGCCGCCATAGTGTTTGGCGTCACTTTCGTGAAGGGCAGCGTGAGGATTGACCTCGGAAAGTTCTTTCGGGTTACGACCGTGATCCTGTTCTTTGTGGCGGCTCAACTCGTGGTCTCAGGTCTGCATGAGCTATCGGAGAATGGGGTACTTCCCTCTTCGAAACAAGAGATGGCGCTCATTGGGCCGATTGTCCGCAATGACGTGTTCTTTCTGATTACGATTCTGGCTTTGGCCGCCCTGATGGTGCTGTTTGAGGCTAAGCGCCGCCAACCCATGGCTGTGCCTACGTCCCCGGCCGAGCGACGCAAGGCCCAGTGGAAGGCGCGCCGAGAGCGTTTATGGATGATCTCGGTTTATGCGAGCTCGTTCGTGTTCATCGTGCTGGTCACGGCGGAGTTCATCTACGCCAAGAGCGTGAGTGCGCTATCTCCGGCAACCCCGGTGACCTTCGTGAACGGACAGGTAAGGATTCCGCTGCGCGACCTCTCCGACGGCGAGCTGCACCGCTATGAGGCGAAGGAAAATGGCGTCGACGTGCGCTTCTGGCTCTACCAGAAGCCGGACGGAAAGATCGCCAGCGTCCTCGATGCCTGCCAGATCTGCGGCGCCGTAGGCTTTTACAAGAGGCAGAACACGATCATCTGCAAGAACTGTGCCGCCCCCATTAACCAGCGCTCGGTCGGAATGCCCGGCGGATGCAATCCCATCCCGCTCTCGGCAGAGCAAACCTCCGACTCAGTCATCATCGAGGAGGCGAACGTCGCGGCCAACAGTCGCGAGTTCCAGAAATAACCCATGTTCCTGCGGCTGGTGTTCGAGTCATTTTGGCGCCAGAAGCGCAGGAAAGCTCTGGCCGGCGCAGCCATTATGCTCGGGGTCTCGGTGGCCACGGCCATGATCGC
>Ga0187778_10002541_pt1 | contig 12411 bp, 10 predicted proteins | sample 1015_Q2_SP5_20_M_FD_132418 | JGI IMG/M metagenome (GOLD analysis project Ga0187778, IMG submission 132418) | Tropical peat soil microbial communities from peatlands in Department of Meta, Colombia - 1015_Q2_SP5_20_MG | ecosystem: Environmental > Terrestrial > Soil > Wetlands > Peat | place... | reverse complement strand
TTAATTCGAATGGAGTCAGGGCCTTAGCTTCCATGCTGAACTTCTGTTCCGTTTTTGCACGCTCCTGTCAGAACAGGCTTCTAGAACCGCTACTCGGAGAGGAAAGCTGGTAGAGTATGTTTTCAGAAGCACCAAGGCGACCCTTCGTTCCGGGAAGAAAGAGGAGAAGTTGATGCATATCGCAGTTGTGGGGTCGGGATACGTAGGTTTGGTGGCCGGGGCATGTTTCGCCGACTTAGGCCACACCGTCATCCTGGTTGACAATGACGAGCAGAAGCTGGCTGCCCTGAAGGATGGCCAGTGCCCCATCCACGAGAACTTCTTGCCCGAATTGTTGCAGCGCCATCGCGGCCACCGGCTCACTTTTTCCGACGATCTGCACTCCGCTGTCGCGGCCAGCGACGCCATTTTCATCGCGGTCGGAACGCCCCCTACCGAGCAAGGACACGCCGACCTTTCCTATGTGGAATCCGTCGCCCGGAGTATTCCTGGCGCGATCAATGGCTACAAGGTGATCGTCGAGAAGAGCACCGTTCCCGTGTACACCAGCGAATGGGTGCGGAAGATCATTCTGCGCAATGCCGCCGCTCCCGATTCCTTTGATGTCGCCTCCAACCCCGAGTTCCTGCGCGAAGGCACTGCAGTCACGGATTTTCTCTATCCCGATCGCATCGTGGTTGGCGCGGACAGTGACCGCTGCGCAGCCGTGTTGCGGGAAATCTATGCCCCGCTTACCGACGGCAGTTACTACCGACGCCAGGATGCGATTCCACAACCGGACCGGACGCAGATTCCACCACCATTGATCGTTACCAGCACCAAGAGTGCGGAGCTTATCAAACACGCTTCCAACGCGTTTCTTGCCATGAAGATTTCCTTCATTAACGCTGTCGCATCGGTTTGCGAATCGGTGGGAGCCAACGTACAACAAGTGTGCCAGGGAATCGGAACCGACAGCCGCATCGGCCCGCGCTTTCTGAATCCCGGAATTGGCTATGGCGGATCTTGTTTTCCGAAAGATCTGAAGGCCTTCCGCGCGGTGGCCCACGAATGCGGATACGAGTTCCGCTTGCTGGATGAAGTCATGCACATCAACGAAGAGCAGCGCCGGCGTTTTCTGCACAAGGTGCGCAGCGCCTTATGGACATTGCGCGGAAAACACCTGGCGGTGCTGGGCCTGGCGTTCAAGGGTGGCACCGACGACATTCGCGAGTCACCGGCCATGGCGCTGGTGGAGACCCTGTTGCAGGAAGGCTGCCGTATTTCGGCGTACGACCCGGCCGCCCACGAGCGTGCTCGCGAGGTGCTGAAATCCGGGGTAAAGTTCGCGGACAGTCCCTACGAAGCCGCCCGCGACGCCGACGCGCTTCTCATCCTCACCGAATGGGACGAATTCGCGGCGTTAGATCTGCCTCGCCTGCACAGCCTGCTCAAGTATCCCATCGTGGTCGATGGCCGAAATCTTTATAATCCGGAATCCATGGCTGCCCTGGGATTCACTTACTACAGCATCGGACGTGCCGCGGTTTCGCCTGAGATTCCGTCCGTCGAAACCCACCCCGCGCCCCGGGCGTTCAAGACATCATGAGCCAACCACGCGGACTGGTGACCGGCGCAGCCGGTTTCCTCGGTTCTCACCTGTGCGACGCCCTGCTTGCCGAGGGTTACGCGGTGATGGCAGTCGACAATCTGCTCACCGGCAGACTGTGCAATCTCCAGCATCTTCGCAACGACGCGCGATTCGAATTCCGCCAACTGGACATCAACCAGCCTTTCGACTGCGGCCGGATTGACTATGTGTTTCATTTCGCCTGCCCCGCCAGTCCTGTCGACTACATGAAGCATGGCATCGAGACCCTCCAGGTCGGTTCCCAAGGCACCATGCACTGCCTTGAATTAGCCCGGAAATACGGCGCCAAATACCTCATCTCCTCGACTTCCGAGTGCTATGGCGATCCGCTCGAGCATCCGCAAAAGGAAACTTACTGGGGACACGTGAACCCCATCGGACCGCGCTCGGTTTACGACGAGGCCAAGCGCTTCGGCGAAGCGCTCACCATGGCCTATCATCGCTATCACAAAGTGGATACGCGCATTGTCCGCATCTTCAATACCTACGGTCCACGCATGCAGCTCAACGACGGTCGCGTGGTTCCGAACTTCATGAAGCAGGCGCTGCGTGGCGAGGCTTTGACAGTGTACGGCGACGGCAGCCAGACCCGAAGCTTTTGCTACGTGAGCGATGAAATCGAAGGCTTCATTCGGCTGGCCAGGTGCTCGGAACATTATCCGGTTAATATCGGAAATCCCGCCGAGTTCACCATTCTCGAATGTGCCAAGCGCGTGCTTGCCGTGACCGGGTCCAAAAGCGAGATCCGCTACGAACCGCTTCCCCAGGACGATCCTAAGCAGCGCCGTCCCGACATCACCAAGGCTAAAACCTTGCTGGGCTGGGAGCCCAAGATTGATCTTGAAACCGGTTTGCGCATGTCGCTCGACTACTTCCGCCAAGCCGTCAGCGGCGAAGAAATGGCCATCGAAAACCGCTGAACAAATTACTCGGTCACCTTCGCTTCTCCCTGTGCGCACAGAATCAGTTGCTGCACCTGCTTTTTCTGCTCCTCGTTGCGCAGGCTAAAGCGAACTGCCATGCCGAAACCCGGATGCTCGCTCAGCACGGTTCCCGCAATTCCAAACCTCAGATCACGAGTGCGCACCACAATTTCGAGTGCAGTGCCCGCCGGCAAAGTCTCGCTGGCCTCGAGATAGCAGCCACCTGGACTGATGTCACTCAGCATGCAGCGGATCGGGGCGCGGCTGGCCATGCGGTACACTTCGGCGCCCAAGCGGCACGCCTGCCGCTCCAGCTTGCGCCGGTCGGCTGCAGATACTGACAGCAAGCCTAGTCCGGCCGAGAGTCCCATTCTCAAGCCGTCCGTTGCTGAAACGGGCGTCCCTGATTCCTGGCTTGGTTCCGGAGAGGAATTGTCTTGTACCCAGGCTTGCAAAACCTTGCGCGAACCCTGCGGTATCTGTGCGAAGCGAATTCCCACCCGCCCGGACGCGTCTTGCCACATCACTTCCCCGGCGAGGCGAACTACAGAATCATTCTGCGGCAGGGAAAACTGAAAATATACCTTGCAGCTGGGCGATAACCGATCATCGGCCCGGACACCAAGGCCGCGGTCATTCAGGTCCACCAGCGTTGCCGGAGCGTCCTCTTTACCGGCATAGGCCATGGAGGCTCGCGACTGCACGGGAAAGCGCGGCTGAATCCGCCGCTCATGCCGGATCAACCCCCTGGCCGCCCGGATACTGTGCGCCGCTCGCTCCCGCGATATCGGCTTATACAGGGCGAAGTTTGCGCCCTTGGCAAAGATCTCGCTCACCGGATCTCTTCCGTTCACCATGACCACGATCACGGTGGATTGATTCCTAGATGTTTTCCGGACATAAGTAATGAAGTCTGCCGCGGCGCTCTCATCCACGCAATCCACAATCACTGCGTGGAAGGGTTGTTCGTTGATCCGCGGTCGGGCGGCGTGGGGGTCACTGCAGGACTCCACCTCAATGCCAAGATCCTCTAGAACGCGGCTGAGTACCTGCACCGCCTCAGCGTCCGCGCACACCAATAGCGACGTGAGTACCATGTCCCCTGCATGGTAGGGGCCGTACCCGGGTTACGCCAAGTTACTCAGGTCACGACCGCGAGTCGCCGAGCCCCGGTGGACAAGCCGTTCTTGGCAGAGAATGCACCAGACCTACCGCCGTGTTTTCCATCAGTTTCGGATTCTCGGCTGCCAAAATGACCGAAGTTATTTCCCAAAATTACCTTACGTAAGTCCAGTGCATCCCATGGTCCTTTTGTTACTTTGAGAGCCTTTGCCTGCCTCTTACGATGAAACAGTCAAGGGTCAGCCAGCAAAGACGACAATGGCCGGCCCGTTTGCTTGCCCCCGTTCTTGGCGAGACAGAAATGCCGTGGTAACGGAGTTCGCGCACAAGGGCTTTTAGGGTGCGAGCCCCGACTCCATCAAGGAAAGAAAGGTCTCATGGTGCAATACCGAATGCGTGGTTTTTCGCTGCTCGAGATGACGGTGGTGCTGGGGGTCGTCATCATTGTGGCCGGCATCAGCATGATGAGCCTGCAGCCGAGCCTGCAAGCTCAGCGCGTGACCAACGCCTATAACACAACCCTGATGGCCATGCGGCAGGCACGAGATACCGCGGTCGCGCAACGGCAAACCTACTATGTGACCTTCACCCACAACACCGTGCCGCCAGACACGATCACCATCACACAAGGTGCAACCGGGACGGTTGTTAGTACCCTGCAGCTTCCCCTCGATGTCAGTTTCCAGACGGTGCTGGGGATTCCCACGGCCGCGGGTACGACGCCCGATGGTTTTGGCCTGGGTGCTGTGGCGATTGACTTCGACCAGAACATCGCTGGCGGCGCCCCCAACGTGATCTACTTCATGCCCGACGGAACCGGACAGGATGTCGCCGGCAACATCAACAACGGCGTGATCTATATCGCGCGCGCCCAACAAATTTACAGTTCGCACGCCATCACCTTCTGGGGCACCACCGGACGGATACGGGGCTGGCGGCTCTTAACTTTCAAGGGATCTCCGTATTGGGGGGAAATGTAATGTCGGCCAAAGTCGCTCCACTCCGACCGCAGCCAACGCCCGGGCAGAGAGGCTTCTCTTTGATCGAGGTCATGATCTCCATGGTGATCATGACCGTCGGTCTGGTTAGCCTGCTGGGAGTCTTTGGGCTGGCCATGGCAGCCACCCAGAGTTCGGAACAGAACGCCATCGCCAAGCAATTGGCCAATGAGGCATTGGAGAGCATTCTGACCGCCCGCGAGACCGCCACCATTCCGTGGGCCTCCATTCAGAATACCGGGGCGGGTGGAATTTTCCTTCCCGGAGCCCAGCCCATCGATTGTGCCGGAGTGGATGGCATTATCGGCACCGCAGATGATGCGGCATGCGGTCCTCAGACGCTGCAACAGCCAGGCCCAGACGGTATCTTTGGGACGGCCGACGACGTCTTCATGCCCCTGACCAACTACACTCGCACCATCACCATCACGGAAGCCACCGGCCCTCCGCCCCTCAACCAGCCGATCCCCGAACTCAACGTGGTCACGATCGTTGTGACCTACCAGAATCCGCAGATCAAGGTGCAGCAAAACTACACCCTCAACACCTACGTCTCAGAGTACAGGTAGAGAAATTCTATGGAACAAACAGGATCACGAACGCGCGGCTTCACATTCATCGAGCTGATGGTCTCCATGGCCCTCGGCATGATCGTGGTAGGAGCGGCCGTGAAGCTGTACAGCCAGGGTGTCGATGCGACTTGGGTGATTTCGCAGCGGGCAGAAATGCAACAGAATTTGCGGGCCACGGAGAACCTCTTACTGAGAGACATCAGTCTGGCCGGCGCCGGGCTGACGGGAGTTCCGGGAGAGAGTGTGACTCTGCCTTCCGCTGAAGCTTCTCCGATTTATGGTTGCGATCAAACCCGAACCGCCGCCGGATGTTTACCCGTCGGAGGAGTGAACTACCCAAGCATACCGGCCGGATCTTCACCGACTCTCTACCCGATCATGTCTGGTTACGGGCTGGGAATCACTCCGCCGGGCGCCGTCATATCTGGCACCGGAAAAACGGATCTAATCACGGTCGTGTACAGCGATATCACTTTAGCTTTGAACTGCTACACTGTGACTTTTACTGCGCCGGGAAACTCGATCACGTTTACAGCGCCTCCCAACAACCCCCTTCCTACCACTTGCGTGTTGCCCGCGGGTCTTGCCTATCCTCAGGCGGTGAATGACGCTGTGGTCGGCCTGACCCCCGGTGACATCCTGCTGCTCAGCACACCGCTCGGATATGCGGTAGGGGAAGTCACGAGTGTGGTCGGACCAGCGGGTGCACCGGCGCCGGGCTCGGCGTACGTCGTGGGCTTCGCGGACGGCGATCCTCTCAACCTGAACCAGAATGGCCAGCCCAACGACTTGACCCAGGTGTCCGGGTTTGCCAGCGCGCCGCCGGCCGGGGTTGCAGGAAGCATCGCCAACCGGCTGCTTGTGATCACCTATTACCTGCAAAACATTCCGGATCCTACTGGCCAGACCGCGGGAATCACCATCCTGTACCGCCAGGTCAACGGACACACTGCGGTTCCGGTAACCGACAACGTCGTGAACATGCAATTTACCTATGACACTTACGACACCGCCGGCGATCTCTTGAGCCAGTTAGGCGACCCCACGCAGGGAAGCACTGTTGCCCCCAACGTGATCCGCAAAGTCAATATTGCTCATTTGACGATTCACAGCCAGCTCGACGGCGCGCGAAGTTTGCTCATGGCTACCAAAGGCTATCAGGCCTACGACGTGCAGACTTCGATGAGCGCTCGCAACCTGAGTTACAACAACCGCTACTCATTTCACTGAGAGCTAGGCCCGGGGAGGCAGGTTTTGGAGATGGCAACAAGGAGTGACGCGATGATTAAGTCCAAACACGATTCGAGGGGGTTCACGCTGGTTGCAACCCTGTTGTTGCTGCTGCTGATGTCTGGCATTGCAATCGCTATGCTCATGATGGTGAACACGGAGGTCAAGGTTGGAACGCAAGACCTGCAGAACAATGCGACCTTCCACGCTTCCGAGGGAGCCATCGAGCAAATGACGGCGAACCTGGCCAATACTTTCCAGAACATAGAATCCCCGAAGGTCTCGGACATCACGGGCTTGTCTTCCCTGGCCCCGGCGAACACCGCCTTGATCAGGTACCCGGTTTACAGCCTGACGCCGGCAACCACAACTGACGCCAAGGGCAACCTGGTTCTGTCCACCTCGTACGGCCAGGTGGCGGCTGGGCAGAACGGGGGACTCTACGCCCAGCTCCTGCCGATAACCCTGCAAGCCACCGCGCAGGGTCCACTGGGAGATGAAGTCAACATGGCCCGCACGGTCGAGGTCGCTCTAATCCCGGTGTTTCAGTTTGGCATCTTCTCCGAATCCGATCTGTCGTTCTTTGCGGGTCCCAACTTCTCCTTCGGCGGCCGCGTGCACACCAATGGCGACTTATATCTGGCGGAAGGCGACGGCGACAATTTGACTTTTGGCGACAAACTCTCGGCCTATGGCAACGTCATACGTACCCAGTTGGCGAACGGCAACGGGCTTGCCGCCAACAACTACAACGGGGGCATTCTGATCCCCACTGCAGCCAATGGCTGTGCCGGAGCCCAGCCCAATTGCCTCGGCCTGGCGCAGACCGAGGGTAGTGTGGTCGGCGGACCGACCTCGGCTTACAACTCGGGACAGAACGATGGCGGCATCTCCTGGCAAACTCTGTCGTTGACCGATTACAACGGGTTCATCATCGATGGTGACAACGGCAACACCCAGTTTGGCACCGGAGCGACCCTACTCAATCTTCCCTTTGTAAACGGCGCCAACGTGGCCGGGAAGGGGCCACAACAGTATGAAATCATCCGCCGGCCTCCCGCAGGAGAGTCGGCCACCTCGCCCCTGGGGGCCTCGCGGCTCTACAACATGGCCCAAATCCGTGTCCTGCTAGCCGACGATCCCAGCGAATTGCCCGGCGGAGCCGGAGACACGAACAACGTGCGGCTGGCGAACATCAAGGACCCGGATAACGCCGTCGATTATAGCCACGGCGTGCCCCAGACTAACATGGCAAAGTTCGCCGATGGCGGCTACCCGTCAATGTATTTCGCCACCGCGAACTCTGCCATTCCCAACTCCGTTGGCGGCGCGAGCTACTGGAGCAGCGCAGCGACCACCGTGCCCTCGGATTGGGAGTTTGGCCCCCTCTACACAGCAGGTCAGGCGGTGACGACCACGCTTCACGATCCTTCCAACAACCCTTCGATCGCGCCCTATTTGGTGGTCGACGCCAGCGCCACCAGTGCCGCCACCACTGAGGCACCGCCGTGGGAGAATCTGGTTCTTTGCAATCCCTCGACTGTAACTTCAAATACCACGGGCACTCCGCCTTATTGTCCGGATGTCGATTCATACCCGTACTTCTCCACCGCTGCCATCACCACAACCGCATCCGACCCTGCTCTGACCTTGCCTTTTATAGGGTTAAGCCAGGCCGGGGTCGCCGCAGCCGGAACCACCACTGTTTCCAACGCGAATACCAGCACATGGAATCTGCTGGACGGATATTTGCGGGTTGAATACAAAGATACGAACGGGAATTGGAATGCGGTGACCCAGGAGTGGCTGGGCTTGGGATTTGCCCGTGGTCTTACACCTCCCCTCCTGCCCGGAACGAACCCGGTGAATCCCAACGCGATTCTCATCTTTCAGCAGCCGTCGGATCGCAACGCCGACGGAGTCCTGAATTCGGCTGGAGTTCCTCCGTCCTATAGCACTTCAAAGTCTACGAAAACGGTGGACACTACCTGCAAAGTATGGAAGAACCCCCCGACAGACACAATCTGCAAGACATGGAACACTACTACCGTCACCACCTATACCTACACTCCTTCGCCGGGCAAACCGCCTGAGGTCGTCCTGGATCCCATGTTGAGCGCTACTTATTTGAGCGCCACTTCGTACGCCACCGCGCCGCTGAGCTTCGCCTTTGGCGACAGCTCGCTGGCCACGGCCGGCCAGCAGAGCCCCAGCCAGTTCAACTGGTACCCCATCAACTTCTACGATCCGCGGGAGGGCGAGATTCGGGATATCAACGCCGGCGATGCGAGCTGTACTCCCATCGGCGTGATGAACGCGGTGGAACTGGATGTGGGGAACTTGCAGCAATGGCTCGCGGGCAACATCCCCGGCACGAGCGGCAAAAAAGTGGACTACGTGGCCCAGAACGGGTACGTGCTGTACTTCTCTGACCGCCGCGGCATGCTGCCGAGTCCCAATGGAACCCAGCTCGCGGGAACGGCCAACACCAAAACCGGTGATTCTGGCTTCGAAGATGATGTCAATAGCGCAAACGCCAACGGCGCACCTGACGGTGCTCTCGAGCCCGATCCGCCCAACAAGAACTTCTCCCCTGAAGATTTCAACTTAAACGGCAAGCTGGACAGCTTTGGCTCGGCCAACCTTGGACTGGGTTTTGGGTACAACGTCGCCGGCTTCCCCGCTACACCCATTGCCGGAGGCACGGCCTTTACCGTTGTCAACCAGATTAAGAACGTGGTCAATGGCGTCAACCCGCCCGATCCCTACATGACCGCCAGCGCGGACCGCATCAGCAGCTGCACGGTCGCGCAAAAGAACTGGGTCAGCGGCGCCCGCCACGTGCTCAAACTGGTCGACGCCCAGCTCGGAAATCTTCCGCTTCGCCCGGACAACGGCAAGGGAGGATTCACCGTGGGGTCGGAGAACCCGGTTTACGTACAGGGTGACTACAACAGCAACGCTGGCGATCCCACGTGGGGTGGTGGTGCCGATGCCGCCGGAATGGCCGCAGCCAGCATCATTGCCGACACCGTAACCCTGCTTTCGGACAGCTGGAAGGACTGGAACAGCATCCTGAAAAGTCCGGACAATCAAAACAACCGTAAAGGTACGACCTCGTACTATCGCATGGCGGTTGCCGCCGGAAAGAACATCAACTTCCCCTTGCCGGCTGGGGGATGGGCCGCGAAAGACTATGGCACCGACGGCGGCATGCACAACTTCCTGCGCTACATCGAAGACTGGGGAGGCACCCTCAACTACAAAGGGTCGGTCGTGAGCTTGTTCTACTCCACCTACAATACCGGAGTCTACAAGTGCTGCACGGTCGTCTATTCCCCGCCCACTCGTGGCTATAGCTTCGATGCGGACTTCGCCAATCCATCCGGCTTGCCGCCCGGAACGCCCTTGTTCCGTGACATCGACAACCTGAGCTACCGGCAGAACCTGACGGCGTGTCAAATCAATTGGAGCACGGGGATGTGCTCCAACTAGTTTCATCTCAAACTCAACGCCACCAACCGGCCCGGAATCCGCAACCAGGATTCCGGGCTTTTCGTATTCTTCCCGCCGCAAGTTAGAATCGGATCATCCGTAGTTCCTGGGAGGATGGCTTGCCCAAAATCACCGCAACCTTTTGGGATGTGGGCGGGGTACTGCTTACTAACGCCTGGGACCGCGCGCAACGCCAGCGCGCCCTGGCATCATTCGGACTCGACGAGGTGGAGTTCGACGACCGTCATGACATGCTGGTCTCTTCTTTTGAACGCGGCAAGATCAGTCTGCAGGAATATCTGGAGCGCACCATCTTTTATCGCCCACGGTCGTTCACTCCCCAACAGTTCAAAGACTGCATGTATTCGTTATCACAACCGAACCATGACACTCTGCAGATCGCGCAGTCCCTGGCCCGCTCCTGCAAATACCTGATGGCCACCATCAACAACGAATCTACGGAATTGAATCTCTACCGCATTCAAACCTTCGGGCTGCGTGAGATTTTCGACCTGTTCGTGAGCTCATGCTTCGTGGGGCTGCGCAAGCCAGAGGAAGGAATCTACCGGTTGGCTCTGGAGATCACACAGAGGCTGCCCGAGGAATGCTGCTTCGTCGACGATCGGGCGCTGAACCTGGACAGCGCGGCGCGATTAGGCATGCACGTGATCCCCATGGATAATGCGGAACAATTACGCGGCGAATTAGCGAAGCTGGGCGTCGCCCCTTGAATGTAGGCGCCTGGATCAAGCGCTCTTGGCGGGATTGCGTGCTGCAGCTGGCGCCGACTCGACCCCTGCCAGGCTGAGGTCACTCGACCAACAATCGACCAGAATCTTCCATTCCCCGGCCTGGCGCGCCGCCAGAATCACGTATTTGCCGCGTTCTTCGCGCCGCTTGCCGCCCACGCTCGGCGCCAGCATGGTGCAACGGCCTACGTCGTAGGCCAAGTCTCCCATAACCTCCACCCGCAGGGGTTCCATTTGGACTTCTCCCAGCCCGGCTTCCAGCGCGGAGAAGAAAAGTTCGCGAATGGCGGCAGTGCTCCTTACCGCGGGGACATTGGGGCGTAACACCAGCGCATCGCCTGCGTAAAGATCAATCAGATCGTCGAGATGTTTGGTGTTGCAGGCGAGAGCCCACTCCTGAGCCAGCTTGCGCACCGCAACTTCCGCCCGGCTCAGGCCCGTTCCGCCAGCGACGGGCGCGTGGACGCGAGCCGCTTCGCGAATGGCGGAAACACTGGTGGCCGCACCCTGATCAGATGCTGTGCCAGAAACCGATCCCTCACCGGAAGCGAAAAAGTGGTGGTGATAATGATGATGATAGTGGTGCTGACCGGGAGCCGGAGTCAACGGGTTTACCAACTGAACCGCTGACGGCGGCGGGGCGTCACCCTCGGGGGCATCTTGCAGAGGAACACCGCATCTGGCACAGAAGCGATTCTCTTGAGGATTCACGTTGCCGCAGGCATGACAGGCGTGCCGCTCCTGAGCTTCGGCGACCGCGCTCACCGCTTCTCCGGCATCAATCTGCAATGCCATTTTCTGAACCGCTTGGACCGCTGTCGCCATCTCTTTCCCGCTCGCCTGTGGGAGACGCATCTCGGATCTCAATCTCCGAATCAGTTCCTCCACTGCCAGATTTTGTGCGGGCTCTGGCTTGCGCCCAGCCAATGACGGATTTTTGGGGTGCTTTTCCGGTTCCACTTGGTTAATCCACTGTTCAGGCTGGAATGAATTCATTCTAGTCGAAAAACACTCTTCAACGGCTCGAAAACTCGACACGGCTTTCGCTTTCGGCCGGCGCCGCGTTGCACATGGCAGGGCGATAGCGCCAGGATCGCAGCGCATTCAACACATTGCCATCTTCGAGCGATCCCGCACTCTCCAGGATCACAGGAGAGTGCACCTGCCCGTCGGCCCCAATGATGAAGCTAACCGCAACTTTGTCACCCGCGCCGGTCGCGGCAAGTAACGGATCAGGTGTGGCCAGTGCCTCGGGAGGCCGAGACACCTCACAGCTCGCACTGGCAGTGGGCAGGGCAGACGAATCGCGAAATGAGTTCCCGACTCGCAGCTGTCGGGTTTGCCATGACACTGGATTCAGCGCAAGCTGCCGGTTTGAGTCGACCGAAGCCACGCACTGCAGTGCGCAGGTGGTCAGGATCAGCCAGCAGAGCGTGTGAAAAAACCTTGTCCTCGGCACCCGACCCTCCCCAGCTCTTCAGCGCAATCCAAGTGCCAGCAGAAAATGACTGCAACTAATTGATCCTGAATATGTTACTCGACACTCATTTCAGCGACTGGCCGATTCAGATGAAAACCCTTGCAGTTTCCCATTCGCGCTTGACGCTCGCCCATCTTGTCTTTTTGGTGACGTGGAGAACATGCTTCGGTGAGACAGATCACATCCTGCTATGAGCAATTCTCCGAGAATGG
>Ga0187778_10002540_pt1 | contig 12415 bp, 12 predicted proteins | sample 1015_Q2_SP5_20_M_FD_132418 | JGI IMG/M metagenome (GOLD analysis project Ga0187778, IMG submission 132418) | Tropical peat soil microbial communities from peatlands in Department of Meta, Colombia - 1015_Q2_SP5_20_MG | ecosystem: Environmental > Terrestrial > Soil > Wetlands > Peat | place... | reverse complement strand
GCCTTCAATTGACAGCCCCCAGACCCGTGCGTACATTGCGCGGCCTTCCTCGCCTGCCCGGGTGGCGGAATTGGTAGACGCACTAGTTTCAGGTACTAGCGGGTAACTCCGTGGAGGTTCGAGTCCTCTCCCGGGCACCAGTTGATCTTCCCACCTCATCCCTCTCGATCTCACCTTGTCACTCACGGTGACTCTTTTCCGTTTAATTTCAAGTTATTAACCGTCTCATCTCGCATCATCCGATCCCAGGCGATCCCACCACAGCCCCATTTGAAATCGGGTAGCTTCATGGGTAACACTTGGTCCAGATGAAAAGAGGACCCCAAGTCAAAAACTGTTACCCATTGGCGGCCATTCCCGGGACCAGATGCTAGGGCCCTCGCACGCCCCTTCCAAGCCCATGCCGCTCACTGACGTCGCGGTCCGCATGGCTCGTGCGCGCGAGAGAGCATACAAGCTCTCTGACGGCGGGGGGCTTTGTTTGCTCGTACAACCGACCGGCAAGAAGTGGTGGCGCTTCCGCTATAAGTGGCACGGCAAGGAGCAGATGCTCTCAATGGGCGTCTATCCCGATGTCTCTCTACTTCAGGCTCGCGAGCGACGCGACGACGCACGCCGGCTCCTCACCCGCAAGATCGATCCGGGGGCCGAGCGCCGTGCCGCACGCCTCGTCGATCGGCAGTCTTTCGAAGCGGTCGCCCGCGACTATCTCGCTAAACTCGCCCGTCACGTGCGCGACAACAAGCGCTCGCCGGAGACGCTGAAAAAGGCGACCTGGATGCTCGAGCGGTTTGTGTTCCCGGACTTGGGAGCTCGCCCCATCAGCTCGATCACTTCGAAAGAGCTTCTCCTGGCGCTGAAAAAGATCGAGTCTCAAAACTTCCATGAAACGGCGCGCCGCACGAAGCAGAAGTGTGGACAGATCTTCCGCCATGCCGTCGGCCTGGGCCTCGCCGAGCGCGACATCACGGTCGATCTGCGTGGCTTACTTGAAGCGCCGCTTGTCGAGCACCATGCCTCGATCACCGAGCCTGCCCAGGTCGGCGCCCTCCTCCTTGCCCTCGATAGTTATGAGGGTCGCCCGGAAACCCGGGCCGCATTGCGGCTTGCGCCGCTCGTCTTTGTACGCCCGGGGGAGCTGAGGACCGCACAGTGGGCGCATGTGGATTTCGAGGCCGCGCAGTGGCGCATCCCCGCGCACCTCATGAAGATGCGTCGCCCGCATATCGTTCCCTTGAGCCGACAGGCGATCGAGATCCTGCGCGAGCTCAGGACGTGGACCGGCGATGGACCACTTCTCTTTCCCATGCGCTTGAATCGCGAACGCCCGATGAGTGAATTCACGGTTAACTTCGCCCTGCGATCTCTGGGATATCGCAGTGGCGAGTTCACGGGCCACGGTTTCCGCAGCATGGCGTGCACCTTATTGAACGAGCGCGGTTGGAACACCGAGGCGATCGAGCGTCAGTTGGGTCACGTCGAAGGTAACGGAGTGAAGGCCGCCTACAACTACGCTCAGCACCTTTCTCTGCGACAGGAGATGATGCAAGGATGGGCCGATTACCTCGACGAACTTCGCGACCTTGCGCGTCGGACTGCGCCCCAGGAGCGTCGCGAACCGCAAGTGACATTCCCCACGCACCGCTCGCAAGCGCCTCGCGCCAGTGCGTCATTTGGCGACGACGTCCCGTCGGCGGACACGACCACGGTCGCTGCACAAACGTCTTTCGTGATCCTTGACGAGAACTGAGTCAGCAGCTGCACCTCTTTACGACGGTGGGATCTTCCATCAGCAGTCGTATTTCGATCCGCACAAAACAGGCGGCGATGCCCAACAGATTTGCGTCCACCGGTGAGGTCGAGGACAGAGCGGCAGGATTCTGCCGCCCGATAGGCGGTGCGTCCAAGCAGCACCGTCCTGGCGCCGGTACTGGATGAAAACGCGACAGTGTATCCTTTCACCTCTGATGGCCTACGAAAAGAACAAACCCACGCCGGCTTCCGGATGACTCTACACATCGTTCAGGGCGGAGTGGACAACGGCGATAAGCGTTGGCTCGAACGCGCGGCGGCGCGCGGACGAGCCACCAACTGGTGGGTCGTCCCTAAGTCCGTGAACATCGGCGATGACGTGGTGATCTACATCGGCGGCTACGGGCTGTTCGCGACAGCGAGAATCTCGACCGCGCCGCGGGCCAGACGGGACTGGCCCAATCGCTACGGAGCGGGCGTGAAGTCAGTCCGTCTGATCAACCCGCCTATCTCGCTTGAGATGCTTCGCAGACGCCTGCCCGCACTGAAGTGGGCGATCTACCCGCGGAGCATCACGACGCCCGACGCAGACCTAGGACAGAAGATCCGTCAATTGATTTTCGAACGTCGGAAGTTTCGCGCAACAGAGATCCAAGAGAAGGAGTTGCCGGATGCAAACCTATCGGAGCTGCGGGCGCTTGCTCGGGCGCGATCATCGCCGCGCGCCACCGCACGTCAGAGGCTCGTGACGCAGCGAAAGAGAGAGGCAGCGATCAAGGCGTACGCTGTGGCTAGAGCCAACGGCCGTTGCGAATTTTGTCGGGAAGAAGCGCCCTTTCGAATGGCGAGCGGATCGCCGTACCTCGAATCGCACCACATCCTGAGGTTAGCCGACGAGGGACCAGATGACCCAAAGAACGTGATCGGCGTATGTCCGAACTGTCACCGCCGCGCACATTTCGCCCACGACCGGAAGAAGATCAAGGCACGTATGAGACGGCGAGTCGCGGTGTTGGAACGGAAGGCGTCCTAACTCCGAATCGGCTCTCTGTCGGCCGGCCCTGCAATCGAGTCGCGCGTGATCGTGAGGGTAAGCTTGGGAACCCTTGACGATCCTCTCAAGGCTGTAACACGGGTTCGAATCCCGTAGGGAGCGCCAATAAATCAACAACTTATGATTGCCGCGATGCCTTCGGGTGAAAATCGGGTGAAAAAACGTGCCAGTTTCTTTCCCTAGACTGGGCTAGAAACGCGCAGACGTCTGCTGACAGGTCCCAACCTCGATCAGGTGTTGATGGGTCGTCGATCGATGATCTATCCAGTGTGCCGTCCAGCTCTGTCGGAACAGCCGAAGCGGACATTCCTAGAGTGCTTCACCGAAGATTACTGGTGATCTTGCGGGTCTTCAGTGGGATCGCCATGACATCAGTGGTTTCTGTGCCGACGCAACACCGGCCTATGCCCTGGCGAGTAGAGGCCTAAAGACTCTATCGAAGGCTTCAAGTTTCTCGCGCAGCCAGGCGAACTGCTCCGGCCACGTGTCCTCCTTATAGCCGTCAGCCGAATTGAAGACCACGATCCGAGAGGCCTTCTTGTTTGGCATCTCGCGCCAGTCCAGTGGCCCACCGATGGTCTTCTCGACGGCATCCTTCTGTTCATAGAGTTCACGAAAGACTTCTTTCGCGTCGTCCGCATTCATCGCGAGTTCCACCGCAATCTTGTTATCCCGAGTGATTAGAAGTGCAGCGGTGTGAGCTCGGCTAGTGCCTATGCCAAAGCTGTACCAATGATCTCGCGAAGGCTTCTGCGGCCGTAATGTGCTGTGATGCTCGCGCAGGTAGTCGCGGAACGCGGTCCAATATCGGATTCTCAGCTTCTGAGACCGATTTCCCTCTCCCGCACCGATCGCATCCTTTGCATCATCAACGGTCGATTCCCATTCGTTGGGCTTGCAGACCACGTTGAACCGCGGAGCCGCTAGCGAGTCCCCAATCTTCCATAGCTCGATTTCGATCCCGAAGAATCGCACAGATCGGTTGGCGATCCGATTGAGCCAGTCGATGGCGGCGCGATGCTCCTCACTAATCTGCGAGGAGATCCAAACGATTGTCTTGGCGTGCAGTCCGGAGGCATACGTCAGAAGCTGCCCGAGGTGTTTATGGTCCGTCCTTTCAATCTGATTCTCGATGACTACCCAGCTGTCTTCCTCCGCAGTGTTCTTGCATAACAAATCGGCTCGGAACGGCCCAACGTCCTTTTCCTGCGCTTCGAGCTGGAGGTCGATGCCCAACGCCTCGCCAAGAAGTTCGAGGTTCTCCGCCTGCGCGAGCCATGGGGTGAGGTGCTTGTCTTCACTTGTCCAGACTTCACGTAGGTCTACTGAGCTTATTCGGCCCAGCTTCGGCGTCCCAGGCCTCTGATCAGTTCCCGCTGACGTGTCGCTCACTACCGGCGCCTGGAAATCTTGTGATGCCATTTGCGGAATTCTCTGCCAAATATTATGCAGCGATACAGGAATCGTGCCCAAAAGCCGGGATTTACCAGTGCGTCGGTAGATATCCGGTAGTTTTCAGTAGACGTTGGCCCAGAATGCCTTCACACGGCAGGGGCCACTGGTTCGATCCCAGTACCGCCCACCACCAATCAAGTACTTACGCTCCAAGTCACCAAAAAGTACGGCAAAAGTACGGCATAATTTTCGGGAAATACGAAAATATGGGTAGCTATGCGTGGACGAGACTGGAAGCGCGTAGACCAGAAAACCTGAGCCACAGTCCGATCGGATCAAGGGTGTCCCCCCTATCCGCCACTCCGCCAATCCGCTTCAGAGGATACGGCAGCAATCAGTGCGGCATCTCAGCCGTGAAGGCAGACCTGAAGCCAATCCGTACTCGTGCACTTCGATCCCACGCGCACAGCCATGTGCACGGGGTTCGGGAACTCAGCGAGCGAGCGGCCGTAGTTCCAGTTGAAGTTCGCGACAGTGATCCTGATTTTGCGCGCACGCACCTGCTCGATGATCGCGCGCTCGATCTTGTGCATGCCGCTCAACGTCTCGCTCTTGGACTCGATGAAGCGCATGGGGGTAGGTCTTCGGAGCCGATCTTAGTCGCGATAAGAGGTTACTCTCACACGGCTCGCCGACCCATCATGATACATGTGATCGATTACCATATGCCCCATGAATCTCGAGAAGCTGAAAGGCAATGTCGGCTGGCGGGTGCAGATCGCGCCCCAGGCGATTCACCTGGACGAGTGTGGCCGGGACCTTCCTCGGAAGAACGAAGACTGGATCATCCAGCGTGTCACCGACAATGAGATCCGCATCGATGATGACGTCGTCATGGGACGGTTCACGACGCTGGGCAAAGACCACGTGCAGAGCTTCGCCAGCAACCCCTCGCGCTCGACCCCTGGCGGGGTGCAATACGGATTTCTGAAGCTGCACGTGCAGCTGTATATCCCTCGAACGGACCCGATCTGGTTTCAACCCTGCGTGCGACCGGGAGAGCCCGTGTCGCCTCCGCCAGTGCAGATTGTGGAAAAGTGGGTTGATTTCCACTACCCGGAGAAAAGCGGCATCCAGAAAAAACTCAAAACTGCGGGTTATCGCATGGCTTGGGTTGGTGCCACGCGCCTGGCTGGCCTTGAACTCGAAGGGTGGGAAGTAGTCCTCGAGCGGGATAATCGCGGGGTCGTGACGAGTTTTCATCTGTGCACCCATCCCGAGAACCAGATTTTTGTGAAAAAACGCGTGGTCGGACCTTTTCAATGACCAAGGCACTCACGAACCTTGAGGACACCGTGAAGTTGCCGGCGCTATTCGGACCGCATCAGTATGCGGCGCGCCCATGCCCAGGCCGCGAGGAGTTCGCGACCCGGTGCGAGCGCCAAAGCCTGCGTGCCGCGAGCTCCGGGACATCGAGACCGGTCGAGCGCGCGTGCGCGACGGGCCTCTACGACCGACGGGACGATGTGCTCCGATGAGATCGAGCGGATCGTAATCTGACTGCTCCAAAAACGGTTATCAAGAATGCGTAGCACTCAATAATGGAGGCACGACCCCGTGTAGCTCATGGCTTTTTACAGGCTGGTCGAGTAGGCCGGCGACCGGCGGCGCAATCCGCCGGCCTACTCGACCAGCCGCGCGCGTTTTGACGGCACTGTTGGACACTGGTTGGACACCAGGCCTGCAACTACGAGTAACCCGTTGATTTGTTGGCGCTCCCTACGGGATTTGAACCCGTGTTACAGCCTGAGAGGGGTTACGACCGCAGCCTGCGCACCGCTGGGTCAATGCGAACGCCAAAACTTGGCAGATTTGCCCGAATCGTTTCGTGGAGAACATTGGTGCAAGATGTTGGTAATGCTTACTGACCATGCGCGTGGCCGAGTGCTGCGGCGACAAAGGCGAGCGGCGAGCAGTAATGACCACCAACGCTTCTTCAGTTACAACGAAAGGAAAACCGTGAAAACGATCGTCATATTCGGAATCGCGGCGTTTCTCGCCGGCTGTAGTGTCTACTCGCCAGACGCGGGGCACGAGGTTGTGCTGATCGAGAAACCTTGGGTCTTCGGACATGGCGGTGTGGACAATGAGTCAGTCAAGCCTGGTCGAACGTTCACCGCTTTTACGACGGAGGGCGTTGACGTGTACATGCAGCCTCAGAAATACGAAACGGAGATGCATGACACCATGACCTCCGACGGCGTGCCGATCAGCTTTCACGCCATCGTCGTGCTACAGGTCGCGGATTCTGTAGCGCTCATCAAGAACTTCGGGCCGAACTGGTATCAGAACAACCTAGAAGAGCAATTCAAAACGATGGTGCGTCAAGCTGTCCGCAAGCGCGGCATGAACGAGACCGCAATCAGCACGACCGCCTTGGACGCGATTGACGCCGAGATCCGCGACTCCCTGATCGCATTCATCAAAGAGAAAGGTTTGCCTGTCAGGCTCATTACGATGACCGTTGGACGCGCTAATCCACCGGATGCCATCAAGAACCAACGAATCGAGACCGCGACCCAAGAGCAGCGAATCCAAACGGAACAGCAGATCAAACTCGCTGAAAACCAGCGGAAGGCCGCAGAGGAAGCACGAGCAGCGGCCGACAACGCTTATCGACAGGCCATCGGACTATCACCTGAGCAGTACGTGCAGCTCAAGCGAATTGAGATGGAGCTGAAGGTATGCGCCGACGGCAAGTGCACATTCATTGAGAATGCTGGCGCTGTTCCGACATTCAATGTGAAGTAGAGGACCCCGACCCTGGGCGAATGGACCCCTACCGGGCGGCTGGTTGCTACGCCAGGGTGGAACATATCCGGTGCCCGGGTTGCTCACTCCAGCTAGTTTAGAATGTTCCGAAGAAACACAGAGGAGCATCTCGCAACTGAGTCACTGGGATGGAGGGTCGTTCAAGAAGCCACTCAGGGCGTGGTGATGTCAAGGAGTACGGAAGGAAGCACGGAGCTTGGTCAGCACGTGCTGGAATCTGTTATCGCGAGCCGAGGCTCGACGCGGAGGAAAACTCCCAGGGGGTTAGTGCCGAAGGCCGAATGACCGGGTCTGTCAGTGTGGACCCGTTCGCTACGCACTCAGCGCGAAACTTGCCGAAACAATGAGGGTATTTCGGAGCCGATAGTCTGCCTCCCGCTGCGACAGAGGGCGGCGCCTATACGCGCATGCGGGCGTGCGCGGGACTTTCCGGACAATTCCGTAGGGTCGTCGGTTGCAAGGGCACTCCGGCGGTGAAGCCCACCGACGGGCGCGCCACCCGGCCGAGTGTGCTCGTCAGGGCCGGAGCGATTCCAGAGGAGGGGCGTCTTTTACTCCGCTGGTGACGGTTCCCAAGGCGTAAAATCGCGACATATGGCCGCGACTGTGACCATTACACCTCGACACCTCCGGCACGCAGTGACCAACCGGAAGGATTGTAATTGCGACAACTCAGGAACACGTGACCCTAAGTGCGAGAAGGATTGGGCGGATATTTGTCCCTGGTGGGCTTACCAGATCTATCGTCATGCGACGGGAGACTTCTCAAGCCCTGAGTGGTGGGAATATCAGCTTGGCCTGAGGGATGCTTTCTCCGATCAAGCGCCAGACCCGAGAGAATTTGATTCGGAAATACCCCGGACTTTCACTCGCAACTGACGCCCCGAGTCGCCCGGTCATCGCGGGACCGGCTGGCTTAGATCCGCGCTGCGGAGATCACAGTCCGGCGGGCCATCCTTCAGAACTTTCCGCCAGGAGAGGAGCGGACTCAGCGGCTGCGGTGGATCGCGGCGGTTGTCTCTGCTGAGTTAGACTTCGCGCACCATGGCCCGCAGCAAGAAACCACCGAGCTGGAGTCCCGTCGCAATCGAACGTGACGGGAAAGCCTATTCCGCCAAGTTCTATGTTGACGGGCGCCTGATTACTGTCCTTTACAACGGGCGCACGAAGACCACGCAACTGGCCGGCAGCGACGCGTCTGCAATCGCATCGCAACTGCTCTCGGAGCTTCTACGAGAAAAATAGACGCCCCGGAGGCCCCGTTCTCGCTGTCCCGTCAGCATTGGTTGGTTGCCTTGATCGTGTGGGACCGTGACCACGGCCGGATTTCCGGGCATTCGAACGGATCGTTACCGGGCAGGATCCGTTGACACGATGGTTTCAGTGTCCTCTTTCGCGAGCCCCATTACATCACGCAGTGCAGCGATATCGACTCGTGCTGCATCCAGAGCCTCCGCCGACTTGGGATTCGTCACCTGTTCAACCCCGCTTTGGATCTCGGCGAGCCACAGCGACCCTTGCGCCGAATCACGCATGTCGCCGCCGAACATATCCATCAGGTCATCGACCCGGCGTGCTGCCGGTTCCAGCTTGTCACGATCGGCTCGATCGTTTTTGAAGTGCATGAGGGCATCGCGCGCTTGCGTTAGACTCGTACGAAGAGTTCTGAGGTGCGCTCGAATCTTCGAATGCTCCGCACGCGTCAAGCTTGTATTGGTTGCCATAGACATTCCCGGGCCGACATTGGCCTAGCGAACCATTTTACTTGCTTAGTGAAGGCGTCCGGAGCGCAAATATCCAAGACGGCCGCTGGACCATAATCCGCCGCCATCGTCCATTGTCTAGATCTGGTGCTCATAACGATCGATCGACCGAGTATCGCTGGCGAAACCAAAAAAGGAGACTCACACAGAGACAAAGCCCGAAGTCACCGCACAGCCAAACGCCAGAGCGATGTCGTCTCAGCTGCGCGCGCCGCGTGCAGCGGGTCGGTGGCATCGGAAGCCCGGGGATGCTTCGGCCGCGCATCGGTTCGCTCGACCACCCTCAATCCTGCCGCGTGGAACGCAGCGAGCAGCTCCGACCTTGGCCGCAAGCCCAAGTGCTCCGCGAGGTCAGAAAGGATCATCCAACCCTCACCCCCCGACTCCAGGTGCGCAGGCAGCGCGCCCAGGAAACCACGCAGCATGCGACTCTCGGGGTCGTAGATCCCGCGCTCGATGGGAGAGCTCGGTCGTGCGGGAACCCAAGGCGGGTTGCAGACCACGAGCGCGGCTCGGCCCTCGGGAAAGAGATCAGCCTGCATGACTTCGACTTGCTCCGCAAACCCCAGAGCCTCGACGTTCTCGCAAGCGCAGACCACCGCGCGAGGATCGCAGTCGGTGGCGACCACACGCTTGAGGCCGCGTCGCGCGAGCACGGCGGCCAGCACTCCTGTGCCAGTGCCGATGTCGAAAGCCAAGCTGGGCGATGTGCTCGAGGCAGGCAGCGGCGCAGTGGCGACCAGCTCAACGTATTCGGAGCGAATCGGCGCGAACACCCCATAGTGCGGATGGATTCGGCCCCCGATCGCCGTGATTTCAATTCCTTTGGTGCGCCACTCATGCGCACCGATAAGCCCGAGCAACGCTCGCAGCGAGGCGAGCGAGGGTCCCGCAGCTGGGCCGTACGCCTCCATGCAGGCTTGCCGGATGTCGGGCGCACGTCGCAGCGGAATGCCGTAGTCCTCATCGAGCGGCATCAGCAACGCGCTCAACGTACGCGCCCGCTGTGCTCGCGCCTGGCGATAGAGATGGAAGGCCTCCGCAGGCGATCTGGGCATCGAGGGCGCGCTCAACCTCTTTTGCTTGCGCGGGGGGCGGTCCGCGCGAGTCGCCAACGCAAGCAGCATCTGGCGCGCGTTCTGGAAATCACCCCTCCACAGCAGCGCGGTGCCCTGGCACGCGAGGCCATACGCATCGTCGGCCGTGATGTGGTCATCGGCGACGATCACGTGCCTGGGCGGCGGCACCCCGCTCTCCGAGCGCCAGCGCGCCGAGCACGCCTGACCGCCCTCGGTCCAGTGAACGACCGGGTACGCGCTCACGCGAGGGCCGGTCTAGGTCGGTGGTTGCTAATCGTTGCAGGCCGTCTCATGTTCGCGCAACCAGGCTCGCCGGAACCGCCGGGACCTGGAGTCTATGATAGCTACAAAGCTCGAAGCAGGCCCCGCTACCATTTGCAACGTTTTGCACCGCGTCGCAACGGATCGCACCGCCCGATCAGTCCGCAATTCCAGCGAATCCCACTTAGGGTGCAACTGTCTCGTCTCGACCCTGAGCGGTCCGTTGATCCTGCCGTTAGCAGCCGCTGACTCTTTGAAAACCGGACGCTCGCAGGGCTGCGTGCCGACGAGGGAGTTGCCTAATGCGCGTATCGCTCCCGATAGAGAGCCTCGATGATCTCGCGTGCCGAATCAACTTGGTGCTCCCGGAGGATTGACGCACCTTCTCGCGCAACCCTGCCAAGCCAGGCACGCGCAGGCTCAGTCGGATGGCGGCCCAAGCCGAGGATAGCGAACTCGTGTTCGAGCTCGCGAAAGACACGGACCTGACGACTCGCCGGTTCCTGTTGCCCTCGAACTGCTGCAGCCCTGGGTCCCTTGAGCTTGGAGATTCTTTTGGCTCGGAGCGCCCCGAACCATGTAATCGCTATGAGCACGGCGATGCCCAATGACCAGAGGAGCCCGGGATGCTGTGCCGTGCCCAGCTCTCTGCGCCATACTGAAAAGCGAAACGACACGAAGTTGGCAATATCCAGGATGGGTTGCCAGAACGATGCCGCTTCTTCCTCGGCGAAGATCCAACTCAATGGCGTCGTATCGACTTCAATCCAGTGCCCATCCACGAGCGCCTCAGCCCACGCATGGGCGTGTCGCTGACGTACCAGAAATTTTCTTTCACGCTGGCTGTATTCCTCGACCACATAGCCGGTTACGTAGCGTGCGGGGATCCTGAGCATTCCTGCAGCGCGTGGAGCTTGAAGCACCCGTCATCGAAACGTTCGCTGAGCGTCGCATACTGGGTGAGGAGCCGCTCGAGTTCGTCGTAGCGCTCGCTCTGATACTGGCGCGCGCCGTCTCCTGCACTTCGCCATCAAATGCCTCCGGTCCATCGGTTGCGACTGGCTGGGCCGCCTCGTGGTCGCAGCCGCTCAGCAGCATCGCCATGATCGAAAGCGAGGCGCACAGCGCTACTGGACTCCGGTAGCGGCGCGGCGATCGGCTTGCCCTCGCGCTCATCTGCCGTGACTCGTTACTCAGCCACGCCGGCCGACGAGGGATCCGCATCTTTCGATTCCTCACAGTCCCTCGGCGCCGTGACTTTCCTGAATCCGAAGTAGCGGCAGTGCCAGGCAGTCTGACCGGTCGCGGCATCGTACTCGGGAGAGAGCGACAGATAGCTTCGATGTGCCTCGACGAAACCGGGATCCAGCGCGCCCGCTGAAGAGAGCTCATCGAGTGTGAATTCCGCATAGAGCACGCCGGCGGGCGAGAGGACGTAGCGCGTCGAGCCGCTCATGGGCACGTATCCAAGAGAGTCGAGACGGGGAGTGGCCGCACCGTCCTGACGCGGGCGCGTCTGCACAAGTCTGGCGTAGTGAGCCAGATCGGATTCGATCGTGTCCAGCCGCTGAAAGTTTTTTGCACGGCGCAAGTAGTCATCCGAGGACGGCAAGGCGATGGATGCGATAATGGCGATGATGAGTATGACGATGAACGATTCCGTGAGCTTCGCCACGCCGCGATATATCTGCGCATGTTGAACGACGAGCGTGTGTGCTACACGATCAGCCCAGGATTGCTTACGGGGATTGAAGGCGGCCATCAGGTTGGGGTAGATCAGGACCGTTCCGATGAGCGAGCACATTGCTCGCAGGAACGCGCGGCGAAAGCCGATGGGCTCACCCGTCGAGGCATCGACGACCGCGATCTGTGCCGCATCTCGTGCAGGGGTTGCGAGCAGGCGGCTGCCGGTGAAGAGTGCGTGGTAGGCGAGCCACATCGCCACACCGATGATGATGATCACAAAGACGAACACAGCATACATGGGCCTCCTGACGTGCACGTGTAGCGAGAGGAGCATGACCCGGAGAGCTAACCAGCCGGTGAGCCAGAAAAGCGCGACGTCGAACGCCAGCGCGCCGAGGCGGCGCCAACACCCGGCGAACTCATCCTCATCGAACGCAGCCCGGGCGACTTCGACGCGGTTCGGGGCGGGCTGGTCGGGTATCGGGGTTGGCAGCTGCCGGTACCGGACCACGACCGTGTGCAGAAGAAGGTCGGCAGCGGATTGCCTGCGCTTCGTGAAACCGACCAGCAGGTTTGGAACGATTAGCACGGAG
>Ga0187778_10002539_pt1 | contig 12423 bp, 12 predicted proteins | sample 1015_Q2_SP5_20_M_FD_132418 | JGI IMG/M metagenome (GOLD analysis project Ga0187778, IMG submission 132418) | Tropical peat soil microbial communities from peatlands in Department of Meta, Colombia - 1015_Q2_SP5_20_MG | ecosystem: Environmental > Terrestrial > Soil > Wetlands > Peat | place... | reverse complement strand
CAACATAGTCAAGGACTTCAACCGTCTGATCGAAACCTACGCCGAGCCCGAATACAAGCAGAAGTGGAAGGTCTCCATCCAGGATTCTCAGGTCGCCTTCGGCTCTTCGAAAGACAAGTGGGGCTTCAACTTTGACATGCTGAAAACCGCAGGGATGACGTTCAAAGACGTCTTTGACGCCTACAGCGCGTCAACTCCGGAGAAACTCGGCGAGAAGCTTCCTCTGCATGAGGCGCTCCTCGGGATGGTCGTCCGCCATCACCCTCCGCCTCACGTTGCCCAGGCTTATCGTATCCCCAAGATCTGGCCGCAGGGGGACCTGAACAGCGATGTCGGAAAGGCCCTGCTCGCGTGCGACGAGAACGGACCGACAGTCATGATGGTTACCAACGTCGTCGTCGACCCGGCCGCGGGCCTGGTTGCGACTGGGCGGCTCTTCTCAGGCAGTGTCTCGAACGGCGACACGGTCTACCTACTCAACTCGAAGAGGGAAGGCAAGATCCAGTCCGTCCAGATATTCATGGGCTTCCAGAGGGAAATAGTCGACTCATTGCCCGCCGGCAATATCCCGGCTCTCCTCGGGCTCGATATCCGCTCGGGGGAGACGATCTCCAACCAGAAGGGAGTCGCCACCTTCGAGTCGATCCACTACGTGAGCGAGCCCGTGGTCACCGTCGCCGTTGAGGCGAAGCACCCCAGGGACCTCCCCAAGCTGGTCGAAGTGATGCGAAGGCTCAACATAGAGGATCCGAACCTCGTCGTGACCATCAACCAAGAATCTGGGGAGACGCTCATGTCTGGGATGGGGGTCCTCCATCTCGAAATCGCGACCACCCAGATCCAGCAGGCAGGGTTAGAGATCATCACCTCCCCGCCCATCATCAACTACAGAGAGACGATCCGCGCAAGGGCTGGGCCCATCATGTCCCGCTCTCCGAACAGACACAATAAGATCTTCATCGAAGTGGAGCCACTGGAGCCCGACGTCATCGAGCTCATCCGCAACGGGACCATAGGTGAGAATGTCGAGAAGAAGGCTGTCATTAAGACCCTCAGGGACCACGGCTGGGATCCCGACCAGGCGAGGAACTTCCAGGGCATCGACGAAAGGGGCAACGTCCTCACAGAAGTGACCAAGGGTGTCCAGTTCCTGCAGGAGTCGATGGACTCCATCCGCGCCGGCTTCGACGACATAATGAAGAACGGGCCCCTCGCCTACGAGTTCACCCGAGGAGTCAAGGTTGCCCTCACCAATTTCGTTCCCCACGAGGACCCCGCCCACAGGACCTATGCTCAGCTAATGCCGGCTTCTAGGCGCGCGATCCTCGGAGCCATGCTGTCGGCGAACCCAACTCTCCTCGAACCCATCTTGGGCATCGAGGTCAAGGGACCTTCCGACCTCATCGGGGCGGTCACCGGTGTCATCAGCTCGAAGAGGGGGAAGCTGGTCAAGATAGACCAGAAGGAGGTCATGACGATAGTGGAGGGCGAGATCCCAGCATCGGAGACGTTCGACCTCAGCGAAAAGATGAGAGGGGCCACCGCAGGCAAGGCTGTGTGGAACACGCACTTCAAGACCTGGCAGGCCGTACCTCAGAACATGCTCTGGGGTCTGGTCACCGAGATCCGCAAGCGGAAGGGGCTTCCTCCGGAGCCCCCGAAGGCCGAAGAGTTCATCGACAAGGAGTAGTCGCAGAGCCCGAGGCCGTCAAAGTCATTACTTGGGGGCCAAGGCAAAGGGTAATCTGGGAGAACCGTCGAATCCACGTTAACAAAGCCCCATGAGGCATCCATCACGTGTCGCGACGGTGTTCTTCGTCCTCCTTACTGTTTCGTCCTTTGCAAATGTTGCAGTCTCTTCTGTATCCGGGTCGCATTCGAGGGAGACTCTTCCCAGGCTCGGCAGCTCGAAGGCTCTGTCCCTGCCGTCTGCCCCCAACTACGACGAACAGATTGGGCTGACCTTCACTGACTCCTTTTCCGCACTTGCCTACAACGTTACTGCAATCCCGCAGTCCAACGGCGCAGGATACGGCCCTGCCTACCTGCTGAACGGCCTAACCAACATCGGCTACTGGTACCAGGTGGGACTGTCCTGGAACTGGAACCCAGGGTCGGACCCGGGATCGGGGTTCAGCATGAACTACGAGGTGTGGGACACCAACGGTTACTCGATATTCCCCACCGACGGGGGAGGCGGCCTTGCATCTCTGTCCGGGGTAGTCAGAGCCGGGGACAGCGTCACCCTGTCTCTCAACTTCACAGGCGCGTCTGTAGTCATGGCTGTAAGAGACCTCGACACAGGAGCGGGAGCCACGGTTCGATTCCTATCCGAAGCCGCGAGCAGTTTCGTCGGCCTAATCTACCCATCGAACTCGAACGGCTACTTCTCAGGGCTCATGACGGAGGAGTACTATCCAACGCAGTTCTTCGGGAACGTCCTCCCGGTCAACTATTCGAGCTCGAGCCCGCTTACCAACGGCTTCCTGTGGGCGGACGAATTCACCGTTTCCCCAAGGACCACCGTCTTCCACGGGCAGAAGTTCGTGTCCTTCGCCAACCCGACACAGATACAATCCTTCTCCAGGAATGGCACCACCTCCTACGCGGACGCCAGGACCTTCGTTACCGGGGCGATCAGCCAACAAATCCTTACCCTAAGCTATTCTGTTTCAGGAGGCGGCTCCGGCTACGGAGTTCCTGTCCTGAACTACTTCAGAAACGGCTCCCAGCAAATCGTCAGCCTCACAAAGACCCCTACATCCTACTTGGGCGACTCCGGGAGCACATGGCAGGTCAGCTCCGCAATGCCCGGCGGTTCAGCCGAGGAGCGGTGGGAAACCAATGGCCAGGTCAACGGGACTCTGGTGTCCGGGTTCACCGAAGCCTTGAGCTACTTTCATCAATATCTGTCCACCTTTGGCTACAACGTAACCGGGGGAGGCACCGGATTTCGGCCCCCACTCGTCAGGGTTCTCGAATATGGAAACTCCTCGAGCGTCCAGGGCGATAGGACTGCCTGGGTCGACTCCGGTTCGAACTACTCCTACAACGAGGAGCTTCCGGGAAGCGTGGCGGCAGAGAGATGGGAAGCCAGCGGCTCCTTGTCCGGTCGGGTGGCAGGTCCGGTCAACGCCAGCGCTCTCTACGTCCACCAATATGGGTTGACTGTGAGCTACGTCATAGCGGGGGGAGGGGGGCCGCCAGCTCCAACCCTGGTTGGAACCGCCCTATCACTTGCCTATTCGTCGCAGGTTGTGAACTCAACGGTCTACTATCTAGATTCTGGGACAGCTTGGTCTGCCTCATCGACTCTGACCAGCGGCAGCCAGGAGGAGAGATGGTTAGCATCCCAGGGGACCAACGGCACCGCGTCTTCCCCTGTGAACATAGTATTGACCTACCAGCACCAGTATACCGTCTTGGTCTTCGCATCCCCGACCAACGCCGGGACGGTGGCCCGACCCGACTTCTGGCAGGACGCCGGCGCCAGCATCAGCCTGGCACAAAGTGCGGCCAGTGGGTGGAGGTTCTCCTACTGGACGGGATTCGAGACTGCCAGATCCAACACTACCACGATTCAGGTAAACGGCGCGGTGAATGAGACAGCCGTATTCTACCCGGGTCTCGCCATCGTGGCAGGCGCCGGTGGGGCTGTGACCTACACCTACGGCCAAGAGACCGGGACGGTGCCCGGGGGCACTTCGAGGCTCCTGTATGTCGGTCCGAACATCACAGTCATCCTTCGCGCATTGCCCTCGTCCTTCCTGTATGCCTTCACGGGGTGGTCCGGGAATGCCACGGGGACTCTCGGCACCACGACCATCATCGTGGGGACCCCTGAGACTGTGCGGGCGAGCTTTGGCTTCAACGTTCCCGTGGTTGGCGGCGGGATCGGAGCCGCCGTCCTTGTGGCCGTTGCCGCGAGCGCATTGGCCGTAAGGAGCAGACGCAAGCCAACACAATCGACATAAAGGGTACCCGACCCTTTCGGGATCAGTTTGTCTTCCGACGACGCGGCCTACAGGAAGAGCGTAAGGAACATGTCCTTGGTCCTCGCCGCGATAGTCATAACGGTTTTCGCGGGCCTCTTCATTCCCCCATACCTCTTCCCATCTCACGACGTCTTCGTGGGGTCGACCTCGAGCTACTCTCCCTACGGACTCGCGCTGCACCTGCAGATGAACACCACATCGGTGGCGGAGGGCGGTACCCTGCAGCTGAGCGGCTGGCTGAACAACACGTCATCATCGCCCGAGAGCATCACTACAGCCAACAACTGGGGGGTTCCGAAGTCCAGCCTGTGGGGGCCGCAGTGCAGCCCAACTTGGCCCGTCGGCCTCGGAGTCATGCAGGGCCACTACACCCAGGACAACTACACCCAGGGAGTGTTGTTGCAGGCTCCCACCATTTCTTATGGATGTCCCAATCCGGAATTCGCGCCGTCCTCTCTCACCTTCGAGCCGTTTTCGTCCAAGGTAATCTTCGTGGTCGGTGGGACGCCGGGAACCTGGAACCTCTTAACAGAGCTTACCGTCTCTCCTGGTACGTTCGGTCCGATGTCCCCTGGAGTCTATACCGCGGTCTTCGCCGACGAGTTCGGCGATGTCCTGACCGCCATCTTCCAGGTAACCTAGCGACATCTTATCTAATCGGGCGCGAGACGAGACACCAATGAAGGTCGACCCATCGCTCCTTCATAGGCTCTTCTACCCTCAAGTCCCTGCAGTCCTCGCATCCCGGTACAGAGGGAGGGTCTCGGCGATGCCGGTGGTTTCCTACACTGCGGTCTCGACGATCCCTCCTCTGGTGGCCGTAGCCTGCAACCCGGAGAGTTACACCTGCAAACTAACCCTACGATCGAGGACTTTCTCAATGAGCCTTCTGGGGAGAGACGGGACATCAAAGCTGGACAAGCTGGCGACGATTCATGGCGGTGACCTGAAAGACAAGTTGGACTCGGCGGGCCTCGCCCACAGGAAGGGTGTGAGGCTCAACGTGCCCGCCATTGTCGGAGCCTGGGCGACCCTCGAGTGCTCGCTTAGGTCGAAGCAAAAGCTCGGAGACCACCTTCTCCTGGTGGGCCTTGTCAGGGCTGCCTACGCATCCGACGCGTTCTCTGATTTCTGGGACTTCAGACGCTACAAGCCGATTCTTTACACCGGGTGGAAGGACGGGATGACCGTGTTCCAGGGGCCCTACGAGTAGCTGGCCACCACTTCGGACCCGAACTTCCTCAGGTCCGCGATTATGTCAGAAGCAGCAGGGTGGTTGATCGATGCGCAGTAGTATTCCAGCCCTGCTTCTACATAGGTGTCGATTTCCTTACGAACCTCGGCCGAGCTACCCGACACAACCATCCTCTTTTCCTTGTTAAACAAGTAGGACTCTCTCCTCTTCCTTACGTCGGTTGTCATCCTCATGGACAGGGTCACCTTCCTCCCTGCCTCCCGAATCGCCTCCGCTCCCCGTCTGAACCCCTCGATGTCGAGCCCTACAGGGTGCCACCCGTCTCCCACCATCAGCGCACGCCTGACAGCAGGGGGGCCGTTGCCGCCTATCCACACCGGGATGTCCCTGCCGACGGGCTTTGGAAGGAAAAGCGCGTCTTTCACATGGAAGAAGCTCCCATCGAAGTTGACAACCTCGTCCCTCCAGAGCGCTTTCATTACCCTGATGCTTTCGTCGAACACCTTCCCTCTCCTGGCGAAGTCTGCGTTCAGATACCCGAACTCCTTCTCCGCCCACCCTGCCCCGAATCCGAGGATCACCCTCCCGCCTGAGAAGACATCGAGCGCCGCCGCCTGTTTCGCGACCAAGATGGGATTCCTCTGGGGGAGGACTATGCAGGAGGTCCCAAGCCTCAGCTTCTGGCTCGTCGAGGCGATGTACGCCAAAGTCACCAGCGGTTCCAGAAGCTGGCCGTAGGGTTCCTTCAGCTCGACGGGCATTATCACGTGGTCCGTGGCCCACACAGAGTCGAACCCCACCTCCTCACATACCGCGGAGATCTCCACCAGTTCCTGCGGCGATATCTTGTCGCCGTAGTTGGGGAGGATGTACCCGAACTTCAGGGCCTGCTCACCCTTTCCGTGAGACGAACTTCGTGGCCAGGTTCCCCGTCCCGTTCAGCCTCGCCAGGTTGAGGACAAGCGCCGTCAGCCGCTCCACGATTCCCGCCTGCGATAGGGGGCCAGCATACAGAGGACGCATCTGCCCCAGACCTCTGACCAGCTGGGCCGCCACCTCGTAAGTCTCCTTCGAATCAGCGGCCACTAGAACATCCACAGGATGGTTGAACTCTTCCTCAAAGAACGCGCGGGGCACGTTGTTGAACGCCGTCGCGACCTTGGTCTCCGGGAGGAGATTTGCCAGCTCTTCCGCGGCCGACCCCTTCTCCAGAGGGAACTGCAGCAGCCCGCCTTCCATCTTCAACGGGACGACCATGGACACCGCCACCTTTCCGGCGGCGTCCTCTCTAAGGTCCGCCATCGAGGCCAACGCCGAGTAGGGTATCGAGAACAGGATTACCTCCGCCATCTTGCATGCCACATGGTAGTCTGCGCCGACTGCACCCTTGACCTGCTTTGCCGCCGCTTCCGCCCTGGCCGGGTCTCGAGAACCGATAATCATCTCGTGGTTCCTCGCCAATCTCCTGGCCACGGCCAGCCCCATCTTTCCTGTACCTCCGATTACCGCGACTTTCACTCTTCTAACCTCGATTGGGCCCCTTCCTCCGAGTGCTTTGTGAATTTTGCGTCCAGCACCTCCTTGATCTTCTCCGCCCTCTTCCATCCTATCCCCGGCGTCATGGCCAGCTCCCCTGCTGTCAGGCTCATGACCCTCCTCGGGGTCCCATACTTTGAGAGCAGCTTCTCTGCAAGCTTCCTCCCTACGCCCGGAATCGACGAGATGAGGTACAGCTGCTGCATGGGTACCGTCTTCGCCTTCGGCGGCAGCTCCGCAGGCATCCGCGCCAGTGGTTTCGCCCTCGCATGGTTCAGCAGCTCGGCGATGGCGAGAGCCGTCTCCCTCGTGTTCGCTGTGTAGAGCACCCTCAGACCGTAGGCGAGGGTCACGTTCGCTATCGCTCCGTAGAACGACTTCAGGTTCTTGGCCAGGGTTTCGACCTCCTTCGAGTCACCTTCCACCAGAAGGTAGGGCTTGGCATAGGCGGCCGAGAGCTTGGCTGCCTGGTAGAAGAGCCTCGAATCGTAGACCGACGACACCAGGTCCCTGACCGACTTCCTCTCCACCGCCAACTCAGGGTTCAGCACGTAGTCCGCGACCGGGAGCCTGCTGAAGTAGACCCTCACGTTGAGCTTCGAGAGCTCCTCGGGGACTCCGCTCGCCCTCTCCCTCTCGTCGGCTACCACACGGGTGGGTATCACGGGAATTTCGCCGGGAAGATGAAATAAAAGGAGTAGGCGGCCGCGGCGAACAGGACCACCGCAAGGAGGGCCGTCACCTTGTCCATGGCGCTCGCCCTGTACTCGACGAGCGACGTAGGGTGGGGGACTGCACCGTAGGCCCTCGACTCCATAGCCTCCGCGAGCTCGCCGCTCCTCACGACCGAGTTGACGACCAAGGGGATCAGGATTGGGATCATGTTCCTGACCCTGCGGAGGATGTTCCCCTTCTCCAGCTCCAGCCCTCTGGACTTCTGGGCGTCCATTATCTGGATCGTATCCAAGAGCATCACGGGGATGAAGCGGACTGCGGTCACGAATGCGAAGACCACGTCTCTGGGGAGTCTGAATGTTTTCATCACCTGTTCGAGCTCGTCGGGGGAGGTCGTGATGAAGAACAGGCTCGTCGAAATCACGATCGCAATGAACCTAACAGCATAGAGCAGGGAGGTCGCAATGCTGCCGGTGAACACCAGGTTCAACACGAAGATCACGGCCGAGAAGGCCCCAGTGAACGCCATCGTCCTCCCCACCCTCCGCAACACCTGGGCCACTACTGCTATCGCGACCATGAACACCATGACTCCTACAAGCTCGTATACGGACCTGACGAGTAGCACAGTGGCGAACATGAGCGCAGAGTTCAGGAGTTTGACCCGCGGGTCCAGTCTATGGTAGACTGAGGTCCCCTTCCTGAAGATGAAACCACCGCTCACCCACATCATCCTGCAGCCCTCCTCCCTTCCACCCAACGCCTTGCGTCCAGAGCGTCGGCGAAGGGCGAATCCGGCCTTGTAGCCAGAGCCTGGTACAGAGCCACGAGCTGAGGCTCGGCCACCCGCGCCGAGTCCAGCAGTTCCTTCTGCTGCATAACAATCGGCGCCGGCCCATCCCCCACCACCTTCCCCGCCTTCATCACGATCACCCTGGGCTGCATCGGCCAGAGGAACTCGATGTCGTGGGAAACTACCACGACTGTCTTCCCAGCTGCACCGAGCATGCCAATGGTCTGCGCGAGCTTCTCCTTCTGGATCGAGTCCTGCCCCACGGTCGGCTCGTCGAGTATCACCACCTCTGGGTCCCAGGCCAGGATGCACGCCAGCGTTAGGCGCTTCTTCTCCCCCCCGCTGAGGACGAGAGGGGACGACTTGCGGTACTCTTCCAGCCCGAAGGTCTCGAGCCCCCAGGTCACCCTCTGCTCCACGACCTCGGGAGAGAAGCCGAAGTTCCTGAGCGCGAAGGACATCTCCTCATCCACGCTCTCGGAGAAGAGCTGATGGTCGGGGTTCTGGAACGCCACCCCCACCTTCCTTGAAAGCTGGGCCGTGGTCATCTCCGTGGTGCTCTTCCCGTCGACGAGCACGGTCCCCGACGCCGGCTTGAGGAGGCCGGTCACATGCTTTACCAAGGTCGTCTTCCCAGCCCCGTTCTCCCCCACGATCGCCACAGTCTCCCCTGACTCGATCCTCACACTGACGTCATCAAGCGCCCTGACCCCGTTCTGGTGGACGAAGGTCACATGCTGGAGCTCGATCATCTACTGACCCCCGCCAACTTCTGCGCCAGCTCCCCGGGGGACAGTATGCCATCTTCCCGGAGGAATCCGTCCTTGGCAAGCATCTTCTGGAGCTTCGTCACCGAGGGCACGGCAACCCCATAACCCTCGGCCTGGTCCCCGAACAGCACCTCCTTCGGGGTCCCCTCAACGACCTTGGCACCCTCGTTCATCACCACCATCCTGTCGGCGACCTTCACGAGCAGGTCCAGCCTGTGTTCAACCACAAGGAAGGTGGTCCCCAGTTCTCTCCTCAGCTTCGCCACAAGGTCCACCAGCTCCGCCGCTGTCTTGGGGTCTAGTAGGGAGGTGGGTTCGTCCAGTATCACAAGGCGCGGCCTCATGGCGAGGACCCCCGCCAGGGCGACTCTCTGTTTCTGTCCGTCCGAGAGCTCGTAGGGGGCGCGGAACGCCAGGTCCCCTATCTCGAGGAGGCCGAGGGACTCATCCACACGCGCCCTCATCTCCGGCCTCGGCACTCCCAGGTTCTCCAGGCCGAAGGCGACGTCCCTCTCAACTGTGAACATGAAGATCTGATTCTCCGGGTTCTGGAACAGGAACCCGACCTTCTGCGCCAGGTCTCGCATGTTGGCGTCCTTCACGGCGCCGCCCCCGACCCTAACTTCGCCTGAGTAGTCCCCGCTGTACATGTGCGGGATGAGACCGTTCACAGTTCTCAGCAGCGTCGACTTGCCACACCCCGAGGGCCCGGCCAGGACGACTATCTCTCCTTCCGGCACCTTCAGGTCGAAGTCAGAGACAGCCTTCTTCTGCGAATCTGGATATCTGAAGTTCAGGCCTTCGATTTCAAGGATGTCAGCCAAACACTTCTCACCGGCCGCCGTCCACATAGTTGGTAAAACCTTGCGTCGGCTGGGCGCCTTGTCCTCCGAACCTGGGAGGTATGACGTTCCTTATCCCGTAGGCGGCAGGCACCACGTATAGGGCGACAGTCGCGTTGAACACCCCGATAAGCACAAGCAGCCAGGGGACCTGGGCCTGCGTGACCCCGAAGGTTCCGAATCCTATGGGATACGGCTGCGCCAGCACCATCCAGTTCACCACGCTCATCACCGCCGTGCGTACGGCTGCACCGAGCGCCGTGGCTGCTACGACCCCTGCCAGGGCTCCCCTGCCCCTGGTTATCCGCGCAGCAACCAGGACCCCGCCGAACATCGAGACTTCGGCGACGAAGTTGTAAAGCGGGCCTGTCGGCAGACCTCCAGGGTTGATGAATTCCAGGGCGACCCCGTTCAGCGCAGCCACCGTCAATCCGCCCCAGGGGCCTAGCATCAGGAGCCCTAGAAGTACAGGGACTTCCCAGATACCGTAAAGCAGGAACCCGGCGTAGGGAGCCGGGACCGTGAGCCCGTTGAGCACCACGGCCAGCGCAGTGAAGAGAGCGACAAGGCTTATGCGGCTAGTCCTTCTCATCCTGAATCGGCGCCGACCCGGTATTCTTATAATGGTTTGGTACTTACCAGTATCCTTGTAGATGCCGAGGCGCAATCCCAAGTCAAAGCCAGAAAGGCTCACCACCCTGCTCCACCTCGCCAAGCTGGGGGCAGGCGTCTCCTTCGCGAACATCTCAACCAAGGAGCTCGCCCATTCGATCGGATTCAGCCAGCAGGCCGCTTCTTTGAGGCTCATCGAACTTCAGAAGTCCGGCCTCATCCAGAGGGCTCACTCAGGGAGGGGCCTGTCGGTCCGCCTGACCGACCAAGGCCTGCGAGAAGCAGGGGCTTTCTACGGAGAACTCAAGGGAGCGCTGGAGGGCAAATCTGGCAGCTTCGAGTTCGTCGGCACTGTCTTCACAGGCTTCGGCGAAGGCGGATACTACGTCTCGCTGAAGGGGTACGCCAAGCCCTTCCTCGACGCCCTGGGTTTCGAGCCATTCGCTGGCACCCTAAACCTGAGGCTCACAAGCGAGTCCATGGTCGAGCAGAGAAAGAGGCTCGACTTCCTCGAGGGTGTCGAGGTGGCTGGCTTCAGAGACAGGACAAGGACCTACGGACCTGTGAAGTGTTTCAAGGCCATCGTCGGAGGCAAATCCCAGGGCGCGGTTCTCGCCATAGAAAGGACGCACTACGACAGCAGCGTCATGGAAGTCATATCTCCGGTCAACCTCAGGAAGGCGCTCAGGTTGAAGGACGGCGACGAATGCGCGGTCAGAGCGTTCCTCGGGAACGTTTCATAGAGAACGATTCCCTTAATTAGAATCGGCCACCCTTGTCTCCTCGTTGCCAAAGCAGGAGATCCTCATCCTTGTGGACGACAACGACAACGAGATTGGCACCGACACTCGGGAGAATTGCCACTCGGGGGTCGGCAAGCGCCACAGGGCATACACGGCGCTAATCTTCCACGACGACAAGATGCTCCTCCAGCAGAGGAGCGAGAAGAAGCTGCTCTGGCCCCGAGCCTGGGACGTATCCTTCACAAGCCATGTCTATCCTGGAGAGACGTACCAGGAGGCCGCATCTCGCCGGGCGCAGGAAGAGCTTGGCGCAAAGGTCGGAGAGCTGAGCGACGTACACTCGTTCGTCTACTTCGCACCCCAGGGAGCCAACGCCGAAAACGAGTTCTGCAGAGTCCTTGTGGGCGACTTCGACGGCAAGATCACTCCGAACCCCGAGGAGATGATGTCTGTCAGGTGGGCCCGAGTGGCAGACCTCAGGGCCGATGTGAAAGCTCATCCTGAATCCTACACCCCCTGGTTCAAGCTCTCCTTCGAAGGATTCCTGAGGAGCCCGGCCTCGAGGAAGTACGCCTAGTCGAGCTCGGCCAACTCGCCGAGGAGCTCCGACGCCCGTTTCAGGGTCGCGTCCATCGCCTCCTCTTCCCCCACGCTGGTCGAGAACGACGCTGCGGTCGCGTGCCCTCCGCCATGGCCGCCGAGGCGGTTCGCCATCTCCCCCGCCAGCTGGGTCCCGAGCTGGACCCCGGTCCCGTCCATGAACCTCTGGGTGGACCGCATGCTCACCCTGGTCTCGCCATCAGATTCGCCGGCGACGACCGCCAGGTCTGCACCAAGATACAGAAGCGAGCGGGCTACGTGGGCCTGGAACGAGCCGACGAGGCTCGAGGCCGCCACCCAGTTCCCCAGCTTGTAGATCTTGAGCCTCTGGGCCCCCTTCAACTTCGCCAGCACCTCCCCGTAGTCAGGTTCGCTCCGCAATTCTCTTCGCGCGAGCACAACATCGGCACCGGCGTCCATCAGCTTGACCACAGCGCGGAGCCCCGATGGGCTCGCTATGGCCAGGTGCGAAGAGTCGAACATTATGGCCTCGAGCAGGGCCTGCGCATTCTTCCTGTCAAGTGGGGCGCCAAGCTCCTGATACAGCGCGAAGACGACCTCGGCCGCAGAGGTCGCCTCCTCGTCAACCACAAAGTCGTCGTAGCCGGCCCCTTCCCTAAGGGGGTGGTGGTCCACCAGGACCTTGACCCCACGGCTCGATT
>Ga0187778_10002538_pt1 | contig 12429 bp, 11 predicted proteins | sample 1015_Q2_SP5_20_M_FD_132418 | JGI IMG/M metagenome (GOLD analysis project Ga0187778, IMG submission 132418) | Tropical peat soil microbial communities from peatlands in Department of Meta, Colombia - 1015_Q2_SP5_20_MG | ecosystem: Environmental > Terrestrial > Soil > Wetlands > Peat | place... | reverse complement strand
GTTGGTTGCCGCCTGCACGCTGTTGTATCCGACCTTGCGAGCGTAAGCGACAGCGTCAAGAAAATAGGGCGAAAGCGTTGGTTCGCCGCCAGAGAACTGCACCGACATCTGACGCCGCGGCTTGATGGTGACGGCGTTGTCGAGCATGGTTTTGATTTCTTCCCACGTCAACTCGTGGACGAAACCGACCTGGTTCGCGTCCATGAAGCAGGGATCGCACATCATGTTGCAGCGGTTGGTCAGGTCGATCGTCAGCACGGATCCGCGGCCGTATTTCACGGTCGACGAGCCGTGATTGTGGAGCTTCTCGTCGTTGTGCGCCACGATGTCGCGGCCGGGGAAGACGTCTTCCAGGTGCTTGGAAAACTCGGTGTCGATCGACATCACGTCCTCGAAGCGTCCGTGCTTCGGGCACTCCTTCACCATGATGATCTTGCCGTCGCGCTCGATAATCTGCGCCTTGACCTCGCCGACTTTCTCATTGAGCAGGATTTCATGCGGCAGGTGGCCGTCGAGAATCTGCTGGCGAATTTCCGGCACGCACTTCGGGCAGAGCGAATCGGTGGTGCGCGGCCAGCCCAGCGGCGGCTTCGACTTCTCGTAGGACTTGAGCAGCGGCTTGTCAGACCACTTCGGCGTCGGCGCCGGGTTGGGGCTGATGCGGTTCAGACGCTCAAACACCACCCAGGTCGCCTTGGCGGCGGCTACAGCTGCTTTCTCTACGTACTTGATCGGCTTGCGCATAATGGCTATTCGCTCCTGGCCTAAAGCTTTCTAGTTGCTAGCTTCCAGCCCAACACTTGAACCGTTGTCGTTCCGAAACCGGGCATCGCCCGGCGGAGGAACCTGCTTCTCTCCCACTGCCTCAGACATCTGAGACCCAGCAACAATGGCTCTCCCTGGGAATGCCCTGGGTTTCAGCCTGGGTTCTACACTGCTCCCTGGGTTACGGATAGGCCTATCCTATTGCAACGGCAAGGAATGGCGCATCCATATCCCAACGAATGGTGCAAATTAGGGGTTTAAAGGTTGCTGGCAGGATTATACGGGGCTAAAGCATTGAAAGTAAAGGGCGACTCCCGGGTCTGCGGCGCGCCGGGGTTGCGGCTTTTTCGATTGTCACGCGATGTCATTCCGAACCGAGTCGAGACCCGGTGAGGAACCCGCTATTTGCTGACGCCAGGGCAGGAAAAACAGGTTCCTCACCGGGCGTTGCCCGGTTCGGAATGACATCCTCTGCTAAAGGCTGGTGCTCGCGAAGGTAATCCGCAGCTGCAATGGAACGGTGGATGCGCTAGAACACGACTCCCACGCCCCCGGTCACGATGTCGGTCCGCCAGTTGTAGATCTGGTTGGGATTGCCCAGGGTCGGCTCGAACTTGAAGTAGCGGGTTTCGTAATTGGCCTTGGCGAACCACTTGCCAAACGAGTATCCCACGCTGCCGCGGATGAAATAGCCGTGGTCGAAGGCGGGATTGGGCAGCGTATAGTTGGCCACCGTCGCTTTGTAGTGGGGGGTGAATTCCGGCGAAATCTGTGCCTGAATAAACGCATGCCGCGGCGCGGTGCTGAATTTGTATTGCAGCACAGCCGGCAACTCCAGCAGTTTCATGTCGAGGCGGTTAAACGTCACGCCATTCAATATGCTGGGGGGAACCTTGATTTCGCGCACGTTCACATGGAAGCCCGCCGAAAACTTCCTCCCGAAGCGAAAGATCGGGCCGCCATAGACGGAGTATTCGTCGGCATGGTTCTGAGTATTGGTGGGAAACACAACTTCGCCGCCGGCTACGATGCTCGGCCAGTTTCCCTTTCTGCCGCCGCGCAGCACCGTCACTTCGCCGTCGATACTGCCCACGAGACCGTTGTCGGCCGAAACGCCGCCGAATTTGTCGGAAGTCTCCCCGAGGTTAATTCCGAGAGTAATTCGTGGTTGCGGTTGTTGTTGTTGACAATAGGCCGGGACGATAGCCAATAGAAAAATCGCCAAGAGAACCAGGCGGAAATGTATGACATGCGTCTTGCCGAGCTTCATCAGTCCTTTTTTCTCCTGTCGGCAGTGTACACTGCCGCAAATGTTGTGCGACAGCCGGGCGGTTCGCACCCAAGCCTCTTGCTGAGATGCAAGAAATGCGACCAGCGGGCTCCCTCTACAAGCAAGTTGCGTCAATTCTGATCACTTTGGATTGCGTCATCCCGAGCGAAGCCGTTCTTCAGCGAAGCGAGGGATCTCGCGTGGAACGCCTCGACAGTCCGCGCAAGACCCCTCAGCCCGCGGCTGCGTCGCCCCCAGTTAAAGCTGGGGGTCTACCTGCGAGCGCGGGCTTTCGGGATGACGCCGCAAGGGTGATGGAGCCCCGGAGGCAGTTAAACGCAAGGATTGAGCGGATGACATCTCTCCGCAGAACGGCTTACAATAGCGGGCAGCAGTCCCCTCGTAGGAACTGACCCGCAGTTCCCGTCTCTTTTCCGAGCCCCCAGCGAGGACGTAGAGAATAGCGCGGGTAACCCGGTTGGAAAGCGTGATCAAGAAGCGAATCAGCCGACTTTGCCCGGCCATCGTGCTGTGTCTGATGGTCCCGCCTACAGCGGGCGTTGCGGCCCAAGTCGGCACGGACGCCAAGACGATCGCCGCCGCCGTGGACGGCCATTACAACCATCTGCGCTCGCTCCAGGCCGAGTTCACCGAGCTCTATCGGGGAGCAGGGATCGACCGCACCGAGTCAGGCACATTGTGGCTGAAAAAACCCGGCAAGATGCGCTGGGAGTACCGTTCTCCCAAGGACAAGCTGTTTGTCAGCGATGGGAGAGATGCGTGGTTTTACGTTCCTGAGGATCGTCAGGCGCGGAAAACAGCGGCGCGAAAGCTGGAGGACTTGCGTTCTCCGCTGGCGTTTTTATTGGGTAAAACCAAGCTCGAGAAGGAGTTAACAGGGCTCTCTCTGGCCCCGGACGTAGCTCCCCTGGAGGCGGGAAACGTAGTGCTGCGGGGAGTGCCGCAGGCGCTGGCCGACCGGATCAGCGGAATTGTGCTGGAGGTCGCGCCCGATTCGCGCATTGTACGAATTGTGATCGAGGACGTGGACGGATCCTCGACCGAATACCGCTTCGTCGAGATGAGGGAAGACGTTGAGATCGCGAATGCCAGGTTCGAGTTCAAGCCTCCGGCGGGAACCGAAACGGTAGAGGAGCTGGGGCCGTGAGCGGTGTTAGACTGAGCGAAGAAAAGCCTGGGAAAGTGGTAGAAAAACCAGAAAAATGGCGGAATTTGTAGTCAAAATCGCGGACGAACGCGGCAAAGTCCATCAGCACATCGAGCAGGGCTATTCCGAGGCTGAGGTGCGGGACCGCTTCTCGGCACAGGGATACCTGGTTTATTGGGTAAAGCCGCAGGGAGTGTTATCGGGGGGATTCTCCCTGCACCGTCGCCGCAAGCTCAAGCAGACCACGTTTCTGGTTTTCAATCAGCAGTTCTTGACCCTGATTCGCGCCGGGATGCCCATTCTGGGAGCGCTCGAACTGCTGATTAAACGGCAGAAGGACGCGCACTTGCGGCAGATTCTGGAGAACGTGCGGGACCGGGTTAGAGGCGGAGAATTGCTTTCGGATGCCTTCGCGGCACAGGGAATCATTCCTAAGATTTACACCACCACACTGATGGCTGGCGAAAAGAGCGGCAACATGGACGAAGTCTTGACCCGCTACATCAACTTTCAGCGGCTGGCACTGACGTTCCGCAAGAAACTGTTCGTTTCGCTGATTTATCCGACACTTCTGGTGACCGTGGTCATGATCATGGTGACGTTTTTGTTCACCTATGTTGTGCCCAAGTTTGCCGAACTATTCAATAGCCTGGATGCGCAGTTGCCGGCGATCACAGTCTTCATGTTGGCTGTCGGTCAAAACGCGCAAAAATACGCGCCGTTCGTATTGATCGGACTGGTGATCTTTGGGTTCGTGTTCTGGCGGTGGAAGGACACGGACCGGGGCGCCGACCGCATCGACCGGTTCATTCTAGGCCTGCCGCTGCTGGGCGAAATCCGGCTGAAGCATCAGGTGGCGAGTTTCTCGCGCATGCTTTCGACGCTGCTCCAGGGCGGCCTGCCGCTGGTTCCGGCCATGGAGACGGCAGGCTCCTCGATGACCAGCCGCCGCATTCTGAAAGGGGTAATGCGGGCCGGCGCGCGCGTGAAAGAAGGCCAGGGACTCGCCGGAAGCCTGGAAGCGCAGAATATTTTCCCGGAATTGGCGGTGGAGATGATCGAGGTGGGCGAGTCCACCGGCGCCCTGCCCGCCATGCTGAACTCCGTAGCCGAGTTTTACGAAGAAGACGTGCAGACGGCGCTGGGCGCAGCCATGGCGCTGATTGAGCCGTTGATTCTGATCATCATGGCGGTTTTTGTGGGCGGCGTGCTGATTTCGCTGTATTTACCCATCTTCACGCTGGGAGTGCATTGAGAAAATCGTCGTTGGCCGCTGGTCGTCAGTCGTTGGCGCAGCAGGGGAACTGGCAGCAGCGCGCGTTTGCTAACGACCAACGACGCGGGTTAAGGGAATGGCAACAGTAGACAAAAAATCCGTCTTCGTAGGCGGCGGAAACGGAGGGCCGATCAGCCCGACGGGCAACGCCGTCACGGATCTCGAACGCGCGCAGGACGTCGCCCGGCGCTACCGTTGCGAATTTGTCGACCTGAGCAATTTCGAACTGCATCACGAACTTTTCAAGAGAATTCCGGTCGAGTTGATGTTCCGCTACGACTTTGTTCCCCTGGAAGAGACGGCCGACGGACGGCTGGCAATCGCCATCGCCGACCCCAGCAAGCTGATGCTGATCGACGAGATCAGCCTGCTGCTGAAGCAGCGCATCGTCACCAAAGTTTCCACGCTGAAGCAGATCTCCGACATCCTCAAGAAGACCGAGCAGTCGCAGCGCGTTCTGGAAGAGGCCAGCGAAGGCTTCACCATCATCCGCGAAGACGAGGCCACGGGCGCGGAAGAGACGCTGACCATCGACAAGCTGACGGCGACGGGCGACACGAGCCCCATCATCCGCCTCGTCGATACCACGATCTTTACTGCGTTGCAACGGCGCGCGTCCGACATTCACATCGAAACGCGCGACGACTCCGTGGTGATCAAGTTCCGCATTGACGGCGTGTTGACGCAGGCGATGCCGCCGATCGGCAAAGAGCACCATTCGACCGTGATTTCGCGGATCAAGGTCATGAGCGAGCTCGATATTTCCGAGCGGCGCGTGCCCCAGGACGGGCGGTTCCGCGTGAAGTACAGCGGCCGCGCCATCGATTTCCGCGTCTCAATCATGCCCTCGATTCATGGCGAAGATGCCGTGCTCCGCGTGCTCGACAAAGAGTCGATGAGCGAGAAGTTCAAGAAGCTCACCCTTGACGTAGTGGGTTTCGACGACGAAGACCTGCGCAAGTTCCGGCGCTACATCAAAGAGCCCTACGGCATGGTGCTGGTGACGGGACCAACCGGCAGCGGCAAGACGACCACGCTCTACGCCGCAGTCAACGAGATCAAGACCGATGAAGACAAGATCATCACGATTGAAGACCCGGTCGAATACCAGATCAAGGGCATCACGCAGATTCCGGTGAACGAAAAGAAGGGACTGACCTTCGCCCGCGGCTTGCGCTCGATCCTGCGGCATGACCCGGACAAGATCATGGTGGGCGAAATCCGCGACACGGAGACGGCGCAGATCGCGATTCAGTCGGCGCTGACCGGTCACTTGGTGTTTACCACCGTCCACGCCAACAACGTGGTGGACGTGATCGGGCGCTTCCTGAATATGGGCGTCGAGCCGTATAACTTTGTTTCGGCGTTGAACTGCATTCTGGCGCAGCGGTTGGTGCGGCTGATTTGCGAATCCTGCCGCACCGAAGTACATTATGCGCCGGACGTGCTGGAGGCAAGCGGGCTCAATCCGGCGGAATGGGGAAATGTTCCGCTCTATGAAGGGCCGGGATGCATCGAGTGCGCGGGCACGGGATTCCGCGGGCGCACTGCGATCCACGAGTTGCTGGATTTGAGCGACCGCATCCGCGAAATGATTCTGGCGAAAAAGCCCACGTCGGAGATTCGGCGCGCGGCGCGCGAGGAAGGCATGCGCTTCCTGCGCGAATCGGCGCTCGAAAAAGTGCGGCGGGGAATGACCACGCTCAAGGAGATCAACAAAGTCACATTTATTGAGACGATGCGGTGAAGCCAGGTTTTAAAGGTTCAAGGTTTCAGAGTTTCAAGGTTTCAAGGTGCGATTGGAAGGCATCGAGAAGCTCGCGTTTCCCCGACAGGGCTTGTACTTTGAAACGTTGAAACCTTCCGGTTCCCCCTCCGCTATTGCAATTCTTGGCGGTAAAGTTTCTCATTTACATAGAGGCATCGCCAGACATGAGTCCGAGTTCAAACACGCCCAAGCCGAAGGTGGCATGCGAGATCGCGGCCGACCGGGTGCTGGCAGGACGGATGGCCGATAAAGGCCAGAGCCTGGAAGCGTGCGCCGTGCGCGAACTGGCGCCAGGCAGCGTGGTTCCCGACCTGATGGAAAACAATCTGCGGCAGGCACAGGCGGTGCGGGCTGGGATTGAAGCGGTGCTGGGCAGCCTGGCGGGACGGTCGAGGGATGTGATCGCCATCGTGCCTGACGCCGCCGTGCGCGTGATGCTGGTCGATTTCGACACTCTGCCTTCCGATCCCGAGGAGGCGCTCGGCGTGGTGCGGTTTCGGCTGAAGAAATCGCTGCCGTTCGATGTGGAGAAGGCGAAGATCTCCTTCCATGCTCAGAAAGTGAAGGATGAGGTTCGGGTAGTAGCAGCGGTTGGGCTGGCCAGCGTGATCGAAGATTACGAAGCAACGTTTCGGGATGCGGGATTCAGCCCCGGCGTGGTGCTGCCCTCGATGCTGGCGGCATTAGGCGTAGCTGATGCCAGGCGCCCGACGATGGTGGTCAAGGTGGATGCAAATACCACCAGCATTGCCATCCTGAACGAAGAGCAGTTGCAGTTGTTTCGGACGCTGGAGAATCCGCGTGGTGCGACGATTACCGGCGAGCAACTCTCCGAGGAAGTCTATCCATCGGTGGTGTTCTTTCAGGACACGTATCATCAGAACATCGAACGGATTTACGTGGCTGGGCTCCCGGACTTGGGAGGGACGCTGAAGGCGCTGCACTCCCAAACGGGAGTCGAAGTGCAGGAGTTGGTGGCTTCTTCACAGCTGGGAGCCGGTGTGGACGGGAACGTGCCGCGCTGGCGAATGGCAGGAGTGGTAGGAGCGTTGATTTCGTAAGGAAGCGATCCAAGCGCGCGATTTACGCGTCGCAAAATGCGCGACGCTTCGCGCGGATCGCCCAGATCCCTGGCAGCACAAGAAACGCGCTGCTCGGGATGACAAATGGTTCTTATGCGTTTAGACATCAACCTCGCGAGCCGGCCGTACGAAGATGCGCGACAGTTCTGGATGCGCTGGGGCACAGCTACGGTCGTTCTCGGAATCATCACGCTCGCCCTGTTGACGATAACCATCCGCGGCTGGGTCTACGCGCGTCAGGATCACAAGCTGATGGCGCAGACCCGCGATGCAATCGCGGAGCGCGACCGGCTAAGGGCCAGTGCTGAGGAATTCCTGAACCGTCCGGAAAACCGCAGCACCCGCGACACATCGCAATTTCTCAACGAACTGATCGAGCGCAAAGCATTCTCCTGGACGCGGGTATTGGAGAACATGGAAACCGTAATGCCCGGACGGGTGCACCTGGTCTCAATCAATCCGCAGTTGAATGAAGACAACCAGTTGGGCCTGAAGATGACCGTCGCCGGCGACTCGGTGGAACGGGAAATCGAACTGGCACGGCGGATGGAGGAATCGGGGCGGTTCGCGGAAACCAACATCCTGGGAGTGCGTGCGACGCAGTCCACAACCGGTGACACCGAGCAGATGGATATCGCTGCGACCTACATTCCGGAACCGATGCATCAACCCCCTCCGGTGGTGAAGACGGAAACGAAGCCGAGGGCAGCCACGCCGAAAGCGAGCAAGCGCTGATGCCGGATCTCAGAAGAACGCGGAAGAACCTTAAGACAGCGCTGGCCGTTATGGCGGGCGTTGACCTGCTGGCGACGGTCGTATATTTCTCGCCGCTGGTGGGTTCTGCGGAGTCGCGGCGGCAAGAACTTAACCGGTTGCAGATGGAACTGGCCACGAAAACACGCCAGGTAGCGCCGCTGAAGGATCTGCCCCACAAGGTTGACATCGCCCGCCACCAGATCGTCGATTTCTACAAGAAACGGTTCCCCGCGCAGGATTCGGAGATTGTGGACCGCTTCGACAAGCTGGCCGCTGCGAACGGGGTCACAATTGTGCAGTCGCAATACAAACGAAAGGATGAAGGTCCGGGGAATTTGCGGCCGGTCGAAATCACAGCCGACCTGGCGGGCAACTACACCTCTTTGGCGCACTTCATCAACGCGCTGGAGCGGGATCAGATGTTTTTTATCATTGACGGCGTAACGCTGGGCGGAGAGCCGCAGGGGCCGGTTAAGCTAGGCATGAAACTAGAGGCGTACTTGAAAGCGGGAACGTAGTGCAGCTGGGACTGGAAAACAAGAAGAAGACGATGTGGGCCGCGGCGCTGGGCGTGCTGGCGATCCTCGCCCTCGTGTACCAATTCCTTCCCATGTTGACCGGCCCCCCGGCGCCGGATTCCAGCGCCCAAGCCGCGGCACCGGTACCGCGCGTCGCCGCGCGGACGGCAATCAAGCCGGGCAGGAAAGGTCGCTCGGAGAATCTTGATCCCACGCTGCAGTTGGACCTGCTGGCGTCGAGCGAACAGACCGAATACCGGGGAAGCGGAAGGAACATTTTTGTGTCGCAGCCGGATCCGGTAATCCCGAAGCCGATGGGTAGCGGCCGGACCGATGACCCGAATAAAGCAGTAGAGACGGCATACGTGACGCCGACACCGGGTCCGGCTCCTTCGATTCCGCTGCAGTTCTATGGTTTCGCCAGCCGGCCCGGAGAACCGAGAAAGATCTTTCTCAAGCTGGGCGGAGATGTGTGGGTGGCCGGGGAAGGCGACACGGTCGACCTTCGCTACAAAGTGATCCGCATTACGCCCACGTCGGTGGAGATTCTCGATTCAGTCACGAGTGCCACGCAGACGATTCCGCTTACGCAGGGATGAGGGGATTGAGTAATTTGGAAATTGAGTAATTTGTGTGAATTGAACCCGTGGCGATCGAGTTTTCAAATTACCCAATTACTCAATCACCCAATTACTCAATTAGTCGAGTCAGGCGATGAAGCCGCCTCTACAAGCACGAAGGAAGGGTGAGCAGGGTTACGTTCTGCTGATGCTGCTGCTCGCGACGGCGCTTCTCATCATCGCCCTCGGCGCGATCGTGCAAAGCGTGAAGTTTGATGTCGAACGCGACCGCGAAGAGGAGATGATTCACCGTGGTGTGCAGTATGAGCGCGCGATCAAGCTCTACTACAAGAAGTTTGGACGTTATCCCACAAAGATCGAGGACCTCGAGAACACCAATACCATCCGCTTCCTGCGCAAACGCTACAAGGACCCCACAAATTGCCACCAGGGAAAGTGCGAGGACTTCAAGTTGCTCCACTTCGGCGAGGTGAAACTGGCGTTCAGCGGAGGGATCGGCGGTGGAACCATTCCGGGAGCCAGCCCGATTGGCTCGCAGGGCGGGCTCGGGCAGACTTCGACGTTCGGCAGCGGCAGCGGGTTCGGCCAAACGTCAACGTTCGGCACGGGCAGCGCATTCGGGCAGAGCTCCTCGTTCGGGGGGAACAGCGGGCTCGGGACAAATCCCAATGCTGCGTCGGGAGGGAATCAGACTTCCGCTCCTCAGCAGCCGGGGTCGGACACTTCGCAGACGTCATCCACCGACACGACGGGAACGCAATCCACGGGACCAAATCCGCCAGGGACAGGCGACAACACCAACAACGGCAACTCCTCCAGTCCTGGCGATACGCTTTCCACGCAGGTCTTCGGCGGAGGTCCAATCATTGGCGTCGCCAGCTTGAGCAAGAAGAAGGGCTACCGCGAATTCAATCACAAGAAGAAATACAACGAGTGGCAGTTTATCTACGATCCGGGAACCGATCGTGGCGGTTTGCTGACGACCCCGTACCAGCCGCTGGTGGGGTTTTCAGGCGCAGGCAAGACAAATCTCAACGGCACCCCGAATAGCGGCAATAATCCCGGTACCGGTACCGGCTTCGGCAACAGCACGAGTTTCGGCCCCACCTCGGGACCGCAGCCTCCGGGACAACAGAATCCATCCGAGGGGCCGGAAGTGCCGCAGCCGAACAACTCGCCGAATCCATAATTCAAAAGCCCCGCTTTCCGCAAAAGGCGGCGAGAAACGGGGCTGACCCTACTGCACTGCTTTCGAAATCGGACAAGATCGCTTACACGCTGAACGACGATCCGCAGCCGCAGGTGCTCTTCACATTGGGATTCTCGAACTTGAAGCCGGCCCCTTCGAGCGTTTCGACATAGTCGACGGTGCAGCCGTTGAGATACATGACCGAAGTGGCGTCGACGAACACCTTCAGACCGTCCATGTCGAAAGTCTTGTCCATCATGCCGGCGCCGTTCTCAAACTGCATGGAGTAGGAAAACCCGGAACATCCTCCGCCTACCACGCCAATGCGCAAACCGGCGGGAACCGGGTTCTGCTGGGCCATAATCTCTTTCACCTTGGCAACGGCGTTGGCGGTGAGGCTGATCGGTGGCGTCTTCTTGGTAACGTCGGGGACGGTTGTTGTGGCCATTCGTATCTCCTTGGCTTTAAAGCTGGTTAATTATAGCAGAGACGGTGACAACCAGCATTTACCCGGTGGTTACCGCACCTCGAGATTACCAGCCAGCCTATTGGATGCAGATAACCAGGCTCGGTCGCGTTGGTTTTCTCGTTCCGGTACCAGAGATTTTTTCTTCGCGGCAGCCTTGCCAAACGGGGCTATAATCGTTGGCGATAGAGCCTTTCCTCAGACTGGGTGCGGGGTTCAGGTTACCTCATCCGGTGCTGGGAAAGCCGGCTGCTTGGGTTGGAATCCGCGAGGTGGCTTATGACGCCGATTGAAATCGTCGGAGGACTGTTCGGTATCTTTGCGGTTGGTCTGATTGTGCTGCTCATCTACAAGAGCACACTCACGATGCATGAGGATGACCAACTGTTTCTGGACGAGGCGAATTCGCACATGCAGGAAGAGCAAACCGAGCTGTTGACGAAAGTCAACCGGCTGGTGCTTCCGGTGCGGGTCTTCAGCATCGGTTCCGGAGTTTTTCTGCTTGCCTTCCTGGCCCTGCTCATTTACCAGAAGCTGAACGAAGTGCAGTAGAGCCGTCGGCAGCCTTGCGGGACCCGGGCACTATTCTTGCGGAACGCAGTGACATGCGGTCGCGATGCTCAGTCGCGAAGCCGCGATTTTGTTGCTACTGCGAGGATGTCACACGCATCCGAGCATCTGAACGAATCTCTGGTTCCCATACAGCACTGAGAAAGACGTGCAAGTCGTGTGTCTCGGTGCGATCTTTTTGTGGGCCTGCACGTCAAACGCATTGGCCGGCGCGTTGAGTCACGGTGTCTAATCCTGCTTGGAAACTGTGCCGGGTCGGATTACTTTAGTCAGATAGCGTCGGTGGTGGGCGCTGGCCGACGACCGGGTAACGTTTGCCGGAAGCGCCGATTCCTACCGCGGAGAGTGTTGCCTTCATGCATGCTGCGCCAGAACTGACCCCTGACATTGAAATTACGCCGGGCCCTCCTGAGCCCGGACGAGAGCACCCCCCGGGTCGCGCGCCGGGAAGAACCTGGCTGCGCCGCGGAATTCCGATCGGGTTGGGGATTCTGGTTCTTTGCGCCATCGCGCTGGTTGTGCTTCGCGGCAAATCCCCGACGACCGGAAACGGCCTGCAGGGTTCCACCCCATATGCGGCGCCGGTCCTGCGTCTGAAGGGGACAACGGAGGCAGTCCAATCCCGGGCGATCCTGGCTCCGGTGCTTGAAGGCCAACAAGTACCGACGCTGACGATCATCCGCCTGTTGCCGGCGGGAACGCGGGTGAAGAAGGGAGATTTGTTGGTGGAGTTTGACCGGCAGGCGCAGATGCGTGACTTCGTCGACAAGCAGGCCGAATACAGGAAGCTTGTAGATCAGGTGGCCGAGGAACAGGCGAAAGAAGTTGCCGCGCGGGCCAAGGATGAAACGGAGTTGAAGCAGGCCGAGGACAACCTGCGCAAGGCGGAATTGGAAGTGCAAAAGGCAGAGCTGGTTTCGAAAATCGACGCCGAGAAGAATCAGGAGAGTCTGGAAGAAGCGCAGGCCACGCTGCAGCAACTGCGAGAGACGTTCGATCTCAAGCGCAAGGCCGCGCAGG
>Ga0187778_10002537_pt1 | contig 12432 bp, 12 predicted proteins | sample 1015_Q2_SP5_20_M_FD_132418 | JGI IMG/M metagenome (GOLD analysis project Ga0187778, IMG submission 132418) | Tropical peat soil microbial communities from peatlands in Department of Meta, Colombia - 1015_Q2_SP5_20_MG | ecosystem: Environmental > Terrestrial > Soil > Wetlands > Peat | place... | reverse complement strand
TCGGGGCGTGCCCTAGGTCCTGCCCACAGGAGGGCCGGGTTGGGGTTGAGGAGGTGCGAGATGAAGAACACGATCAGGGCCACCCCCAAAAGCACGAACAGGGATCCTACGACCCGCTTCCCCAAATAGAGAACAAAGTCCCGCAGAGAGACCGTTCTCCATCACCCTGGACTAGCTGGAGTACCTGACGGTGTTGAAGTACAGGAAGTACCCCGCGGCCGAACCCGCAGCATTCGGAATCATGCCTGTGATTCCATTCTGATTGACGGTCATCATCAGGGCGACGTAGAGCCAGATGTCGGTGTAGTTGGAGTACATTGCCCTGGTGATGCTCCTGAAACTGGAAACTACTGTGGAGTTGTTGGTGGCAGTCGATGCATTCAGCATCCATGCAATGGCGTTCGGGTCAGCATAGTTGGAGGTCCCTATGTAATTGTCGGAGGTGAAATAATAGACGTAGTCGCTGCTCGCGGTATAGTCTTCGCTATAGTAGCCGATGCCCATGGGGTACTGGGTGGAATTGGAGGAAGAAGAGTAGATCACGCCCGTGTAGGCCTGGTATGGGAGTGCAGACAGCGTCACCGGTATTCCGATGGCATCCAGGTTGCTTGCAATGATCTGGGCCGCCTGGGTGTCCGTCGGGGAATCTGAATCATAGAGGAAGTTGACCGTGGGGAAGGCCTGACCGCCTGGGTTCAGCGCCGAACCGTCGGGCAGCTTGGAAGCGTATCCGGCCTGCGCGAGGATCTCGGCGGCTTTCGTAGCGTTGAATTGGTACGGGCTAAGCCCGGCCGTCGACTCGTTGTAGTACTGGAAGCCCGGAGGGACCGGGCCCACCCATTGGATCGCATGGCCGGCGAAAACGTTCTTGATGATTACCTTGTAGTTGATTCCGTACGAGATCGCCTCTCTCACAAGCGTGTTGTTGAAGGGCTCAAAGGCGAGCGGGTCCATGTACACGTAGCTGACGGCCTCGGCGGACCCCCACGCAGCCGAAAGGGCGTTCGTGGTGGTTCCGGATATGCCCTTCGTTACGTTGTAGTAGGTGACCGGAACAAAGATCATCTGGGCTGCGCCAGAACGGAGGTCGGCGATGCTCGCAGCCGCGGGCTTGTAATAGATCACGACGTTGTTTAACACCGCGGGGGAGATGGCGTTGTTGAGCTCGGAGGCCGGGAGGGTATCGGCCCAGTAGGTCGGGTTCTTGACGAGGCTCACGCTCTGACCGAAGACCCAGGATTGAAGCTCGTAGAATCCTGTCCCCATCGCATTTGTGGTCATGAATTCGTTCTTGTTGCCAGCCACCACCCCTCCGTGGCTGGCGACGAAGGCCGGGTCTACCGCCATCGCCATGGGAGTCTCGAGAGTTGCAAGGAAATCTGCGAAGGGGGCCATTCCGTTGGTTCCATATCCCAGGTTGAATCGTATCTCAGTTGCGTTAACCACTTGGACCGACTGGTGAGGGTTCATCATGACGCTTAGGTTGGCTGCCGAAGGCGAAGCGTAGTTCATGGAATTGAGCGTCGTGTCGGTCACGTTGAAGTTCATACCGTTACCGGCTGCAAGATTCTGGTTCAGAATCCAGTAGGGCGACTGGGCCATCACTATGGTTCTGTAGACTGAGTACCACATGACATAGGCGTTGAACGGGTCGCCGTTGCTGAATGTAACGCCGTTCCTCAGATAGAATGTGTAGTTCATCCCGTCACTAGTCACGGTCCAATTCCGAGCGAGGACTCCCACATACTCTGTAATGCTCGACCCCTTGTATGTGACTAGCCCCTGGTAGACCTGGTCAAGGACCTCCCAGCCTGGGGTGACATAGGTGACAGCCGGGTCGAGGGTGTCAGGTTGGTCCTGTTCCTCGAGGACCAACGACGTCTTTCCCGTTGACGTAGTCGGAGACGAGGTTGTCGAGGTGGGGCCCGTCGTGGTGGAGCCAGAGGAGGACGTGGGCGAGGAAGTGGACTGCTTGGAGCCGCTCGTCACAACGAATGCGGCAACCGCGGCAACTACAAGAATAACCATGATTGCGATTACGGTTACGTTTCGCGCGATGGCTCTCCTTTCAGAAGAGCGCATGGCGAAAAACGCCCCTCTTCGACTATTTACGGATTGCATCTGCCGCGAGGGTTCTAGGTGGCATGCCTCGTCCCTAACTCCTTCGGCCGAAAAGAACCCATCATTGTCCCGATAGTGGGAGATGGCCGATCTGGCGGTGGCTAGGCGAGCCGCTTGAGAGAGTCTTCGAACGCCTGCACGGTCCGCGTGATGTCCTCGTCGCTGTGGACCGTGGAGAGCACTACTCGTTCGTAATTGTCCGGGTGGAGATAGATGCCGTGGTCCAGCAGGAGCTGGTGCAGCATTCTGAACTTCTCCCAGTCGATGAGCAGGCTCTCGCGGTAGTTGGCAATCTTCTGGTACTTCGTGAAGCAGAAGGTGAAGATGCCGGGGACGCTCTGCACGCACACCTTCTGTTTCGCTCTCTGCGCAACCTCCGCGAGCTCCTTTGTCAGTCTCTCTGTGCGCTCCTTGAGGACCTTCAAGGCGTGGTAGTCGTTCTCCGCCAGAACCTCCAGGTTGGCTTTGGCCCCGGCGAGGGTGAGCGAGTTCGCATAGTAGGTGCCTCCATAGGATACTTTGCCGGGCGCTATCAGCTCCATGTACTCCTTCTTTCCAGATGTCGCCGCCAGCGGGAGTCCTCCGCCCAGGGCCTTCCCCCAGGTGGAGAGGTCGGGGATGACGCCATAGTACTGCTGTGCGCCTCCCGGCGCCATCCGGAATCCGGTGATGACTTCGTCGAAGATGAGGAGCGCGTCGTTGGACACGGCGATCTCCTTCACCGCCTTCAGGTAGTCTTCGTTGGGAGGGATCACTGTGGAGTTGGCCATCACGGGTTCCATGATTATGGCAGCGATGTCATTCCTGTGCCTCTTCATTATCCGCTCCAGTGCCTTTGGGTTGTTCCAGGGGGAGACGATCACCGTGTCTAGGACGAGAGATGGTATGCCTGCGGAATAGGGAAGAGATCTTGGATACTCTTCCATCCCCGCAACAACCGGAGGGGCTTCGACGCTGACCATGGCGTAGTCGTGTTGACCGTGGTAGTGGCCCTCGAACTTCAGGATGAGGTCCTTGCCCGTGGCCGCCCGGGCGATTCTGACGGCGTTGTTGGTGGCGTCGGTGCCCCCATTTGCAAAGACCACCATGTCCGTCGTTGGCACGAACTGCTTGAACTTCTTGGCAAGTTCGACCTCCAGCTCGACGGCCGTTCCCAGCATCATTCCCTCTTGGGCCTGCTGCCGCACTGCCTCCGCTATGCGCGGGTGAGAGTGTCCGTTGATGAGTGCGCCAAAGGCCAGAAGATAGTCAATGTATGTGTTGTCGTCCACGTCGGTTATTGTGGAGCCTAGCCCCCTCTTCATGTACAGCGGGTAGGGTTCGTAGGACGCCCAGCGCATCGTCGAGCTGGCTCCTCCCGGAATGAGCTGGATGGCTTCAGCATGGAGAGCCGCAGTCTTCGCCGTGCTTCTAACCTTGGGCTCGACTACTGTCGCGGGCGCGACCTTCTGTTCGGGAGTCTGGGTGGTTGAAGACAAGATTTCATCCTCCTCAAGCTGACCCGTTCCCGTTCTGAGAGTTCCTCTTTCGCTTCTTGCCGAGGCGCTTCCTCGACACGACTTTCAGACGTATCAGCACATAGTTCCCTTCCTCGATTCTCAGAAGTTTCCTTATTTCTTCTGGAATGGTGAGTCGGCCTCCTTTGATCACCTCAGCGATGAAGGGCATCTCTTCCTCGGCCACAGTTTCAGCCAATGACACACAAATCCCCCGTATCCGTATTGTCGCAGATTGTATAAAAGCGTTCTTTTCCTCCGTATTTGTACGTTGTATGCTTTTTTGTGGCTCTACGCGTATCTTTCATTGTGTTTTGTGCAGATTCCCCACTAACCATACGATTTCTGGAGCCCTAATACGTTCGGGTACCAAGAAAGCCGTGAGGTTCGAAACACTTAACTCTGCCAACGCGTCGATGAGAAACGATTCCTATGCTCGAAGTTCAGCATCGGATGCTAGTGGGGGGAGAGTGGGTGGCGGCAGGGAGTGGCGAGACCTATGACGTCCTTAATCCAGCTACGGCCGAAGTCATCGCGCGGGTGCCGAAAGGAGGGAGAGAGGACGCTTCCAGGGCGGTGGACGCGGCAAGGGAGGCCTTCGACCGCGGCCCCTGGCCGAAGATGACCCCGGCCGATAGGGCGAAGATTGTCTGGAAGATCGCTGACCTCGTCGAGGCAGACATAGACAGGTTGGCGATGATGGAGACCATGAACCAAGGGAAGACCATCAAGATGGCCCACGACAACGACTTTCCCACAGGCATCGACAACATCAGGTTCTTTGCAGGGGCATCTCGGAATCTCGAGGGCAAGGCTGCGTCCGAATACACGGGGCTTGGCACCACCATCTTCAGAAGGGAACCCGTGGGTGTGGTGGTATGCATCACCCCGTGGAACTACCCATGGATGATGGCCGTCTGGAAGGCGGTCCCAGCCCTTGCAGCAGGTAACTCAATAATCATCAAACCAGCGAGCGTAACACCCCTTACAACACTCGAATTCGGCAAGACGATGGAGAAGGCCGGGGTACCGAAGGGAGCAGTCAGCGTTGTGACAGGGCCCGGGGCGACCGTAGGCGAATCTCTCGTCACCCATCCCGGGGTCGATGTTGTAGGCATCACCGGAGACACAGTCACAGGAAGCAGGATAATGGAGCTCGCTTCGCACAGAGTAAAGCGGCTTCAGCTGGAGCTGGGAGGGAAGGCTCCGTTCATCGTCCTCGAGGATGCAGACATAGAAGCCGCAACCGAAGGCGCGGTCGTGGGGGGGTTCGTCAACGGAGGACAGGACTGCACGGCGGCGACCAGGATCTACATCCACGAGAGCGTTTACGAGCGGTTCATGAAGCGGTTCATCGAGAAGGTGGCCAAGATCAGGGTTGGCGATCCAACGCGGAGAGATATCGACATGGGTCCCCTAGTGTCTGAGGCCCAGCGCCACAAGGTAGAGGAGATGGTTAGAGTTGGCGAAAGCGAAGGTGCGAAGCTGGTCCTAGGCGGAAAGCGACCGAGCTTGGAGGCACCGCTCAGCAAGGGGTCCTACTACGAACCTACAGTCTTTGCAGAGGTGCAGCAGAACATGCGAATCTGCCAAGAAGAGATATTCGGGCCAGTCATCTGCGTCTCGACCGTAACATCGTTCGACGATGCCATTGAGAAAGCGAATGACGTGATATACGGGCTTGCCGCCTCGATTTGGACGCGGGACGTGAGCCGCGCAATGAGGGCGGGCGCACAGCTCAGGTTCGGAGACGTATGGGTCAACGACCACCTCCCCCTCGCATCCGAGATGCCCCATGGTGGCTTCAAACAGAGCGGCCATGGAAAAGACATGTCGGCCTACACCTTCGACGACTACACGCAGGTGAAGTTCGTTTATGTCGACACTACGGATGCGGTCCGGAAGCCATGGTACTACACGGTGTACGGCGACTAGCAACACAGGGCAGAACTCGGAAGAAGCTCCCGGGGTCAGACCTGCGAAGCGCCTTCGCGTTTTAGGCTGAAAGCAGCTGGTTCATCGGATGGTTCGTCTGGCTGGAGGGTGTTTCTTTCCGGACTTCCTGAGCTGCACCGCCTGTTCCCAGTCCGGAGGCCAGGTCAATTTGGGAAGGCCGGGGCCTCCCCACTTCTGGGTGTACTCCGTCCAAGAGATGCCTCCCCGCGACGCCGGGCTCTCGAACTCCATCCACCAGTGGAAGTCGCAGAGGGGACGCCCCTTCTTGTCAGTAAGGAGAGGCGTCGATGATTTTGGTCCTACGAAATGGCCAGCCTCTGTCTTGATTCCGGACTCGTCGCAGGAATAACAGTAGTCGACCATGATTAACCGAGAATACCTCTGACTTTCTTAACCTTGTCCCCTCATTTCCGTGCACTCGAACAGACGCACCGCGCTGGGTCATGATGCAGGAATTGGGAAAGGTGCGACAGGCTTCAGGTCCTTGGCCCATGGTTAGGTGTAGCCCGGCCAGGATTCGAACCTGGGTCAAAGGCTCCAAAGGCCTCTATCCTTGACCAACTAGACGACCGGGCTGCAGTCGACGCACGAGTCGATGGTGATTTAGGCTTGATTGGCTGTCTTCCCGATGAACCCTGCAATCTTGGGGACCGGGTCCTCCATCGAGTCGAGAATCCGGGCTGCCTTCTTCTTGAACTCGGCGGAGCGGCCATCGGCCAGGAAGCGCCTGGAGCTCGAGACAAGAGCCGACGGCGTAAGCGCTTTCGCAAGCAGTCCGACGGACTCCAGATAGCTGTCGGTGTAGAGCGAGCCCTGGAAGGCTGAGACCGTTGGAACCCCCATGAGAGCGGCCTCGGCGCTCATGGTTCCTCCCATGCCCACGAACAGGTCTGTGACGGCAAGCAGGTCGTGCCCGCTGACAACTTCGTCAGGGACAATCCACTTCGATCCGAACTTGGCTTTCACCTCGGCAACCTGGAAGTCGTAGCGACAGAGCGCAACCAAGTTGTAGTCTGGATATTCGTGGAGCAGAGTCGCCAGCAACTTGTCAGTCCAGGTCATATCCGACTTGGCGAGATACGGAGCGTCGCTCTCCTGCACCCTGACTGCGATGGTTTTCTTCCTAGGGTCGAGCTTGAGAGTCGGCCCAGGGATGGGCCTTCTCTTGAGCCAAGCGGCAGGATCCAGGGCGTGGTAGGTAGACACATTTTTCCTCGGGATCCCGAACTTCTCCCACGCCTTGTAGGGTATGACCCACGGGCAAAGCAGGTGGTGGCTAAGCGGGATGGAAAGCCTCCCTGCCACTTCCGAATGAGGCGAATCGTTCACCGCGAGGTGCTTGATCCCGAAGCCGAAGGCCACGCGAGCGCAGACTGCTGAGGCGATCGACACTGCCACGTCAGGTTTGAAGTCCTTGATTATTGGAATCATCTCGGCCTGCCTGTGAGTGGCCGCGAGCAGCTGCTCCTCCTGGCCCTTGATCCCTCGGTCTCCGACGTACTTCAGATCCAAGCCCGTTCGCTCGGCCAGTGGAGCGACCTCTCTGTACCTCCTGGAGGTGGCAAGCGTTTCAGCTCCGCGGGAACTGAGCTCCTTGATTATGGGACCGAAGAAGAGGATTTGTTTCGGGGTCAACAGGTCCAGCCACACTCGCATCAGGTTTCCCTCGCGTTTTCTGACCGCGGTGCTGCCTACAAATCCGTTTGCCTTCCTTTCCGGCAGTGACCGCCAGCATTCAAAGTATATCTAGAAACCGCTTCAGAGCCACGCAGAGCTTTTGCCTAAGGTCAAAGTCGCGATGTACGGGCTCACAAGTGAAGCCTACAGGCTGGCGGGGGAGCTCGTCGACAAGGCTCAGGTGACCATAATCGATGAGACCCTTCAGATGGCCATGGACCTGGAGCCTTCTTTCCTGAAGAAGAACCCCAACCTCCAGGAGGTCATGGAGCAGGAGCCGCTTCTGAGCTTCAAGCCCCTGGAGCAGGTCCTTGGAGAGGCGCAGGTCATATTCTTCACCCCGCGGCTGAGGAGGCCATCCGATGAGACCCTGATTGAGGCTGGCTCCAAGCTCAGGGACCTTGCCAGGTACCTTTCAAAGGGGGTCACCCTGGTCAACTCGCTGCCGACCGGTCCGGGCGGGAACTCGGACAACATCATGCTCATCGAGAAGCAGACGGGGCTGAAGGTAGGGGCGACGCTGACCTATGCGTACATGCCCCTAAGGCCCAAGGAATCGAAGCCTGCGGTCGTCTCGGTCGCCGGGGCTCAGGAAAAGGGTCCGCTCCAGACCCTGACCTTCGTCCCCAACTCCCAGAACGTCTTCTCCGCCGAGCTGGAATACGCATCCGCTGTGATGGAGGCGGCGGTATCTTCAGTCACAGAGATAGAGATGGCCAAGAGGGCGAGGGAGGCGAAGGTCACCATCCAGCATTCTTCGAACAGCTACATCGATGAGTTCTCGAAGTTCCTCTACGAACTGAAGGCGATTCAGGCGAGCGAAGAAACCGGAGAGTCGATCTCTTACCTTGCTGGCGCCACTCTCAAGAGCTTCGATAACTACGTCAGATACGTCGTCGACGAGACCCGGGAGGTGCTGAAGGAGAAGTTGCTCAAGGCGAGCAGGACCAAGATATCCCTGCTCTGGAGCCTTGACAAATACGAGATGCGAGGAGAGCGACTGCAGGTGGCCGAGAGCATCCAGCAGAGGCTCAGGGACTACGTCACTGACGTGGACGTCGTCTCGCGCCCCAAAGGGAGGGGCGGCGCGGAGCTCCTCGACCCTCTGAAACACAACGTGGTGATAGTATGCTCCAAGGAGGACTGGGATTCCATGAAGGTTTCAAAGAAGGAGCAGCGCAGCGTCGAAACGACCGTTCTCTCGGCCACCCCGAGCCTGAGCAGGGAGTGAGCCGCATAATCCTATATCGCCTCGGAGTTGGGTGGCGAACGAGTTGACGAGGATCGGAGTCGTGGGGACGGGCGGGTGGGGGAAGAACCACGTCCGCGTCCTGAACGATCTCCAGTGCCTCGCGGCCATTTGCGACATGAACAAGGAGAGGGCCGAAGCCTTCTCCAAGACCTTCCACGTACCTGGTTACAGCTCGCTTGATGAGATGATGGAGAAGGAAAAGCTGGACGGCGTCACCATATGCACCCCCGCCTCTACTCACTTCGCCATGGCTTCCAAGGCGCTTGGCGCGGGCCTCCATACCTTCGTGGAGAAACCGATGACGACGTCGTTGAAGGACGCGGATATGCTCATCGAAATCGCCAAGAGCGCAAACAGGGCGCTGACCGTGGGTTTCATCGAGAGGTTCAACCCGCCGATCACTGCCCTGAAGCAGATGATCAAGGAGGGGAAGATGGGGGAACCGATTCTGCTTGAGTTCCACAGGGAGAACAGGCGCGGGGCGAACATAAGCGACGTAGGCATAGTAAAGGACGCTTCTGTCCATGACATCGACACTGCCTGCTGGCTGTTCGGCGAGGTGCCGAAGGTGGTCTACGCCAGGGTGGGGATGATGTACGCTCCCCTGGAGCACGAGGACTTCGCCACGATCCTACTCGGGTTCTCAGGGCAGAAGACGGCGTTTCTGGTAACCAACTGGATAACGCCTAACCGGGTGAGGACGCTGAGCGCCGTCTTCTCAGGAGGGGTGGTGGACGTGGACTTCGTCACCCAACAGACGAGCATACACGAGGGCGCCGCTACAACGGTCTCTACGAGACCGTTCCAGGAGCCCCTGATGCTGGAGCTCAAAGAATTCATCACCTCGATTCAGGAGCACAGACCGGCCCTCATCACAGGGAAGGACGGGCTGAACGTGATAAGGGTCGCCGAGGCGGTCCTTGCGTCAAGCTCATCTGGGACCCCGATTTACCTTGGTTGAGAGGATGAAGGTCACGAATTTCATCTCGCCTGATGCGAAGCTCGGCAAGAACGTCAGGGTGTGGCACTTCGCGTATGTCGGGGCGGACACCATCGTCGGGGACAACGTGAAGATTGGTTCGCTGGCCCACGTCGATTACAACGTTCGCATCGGGAAGGGGACCATGATCGAGGGGAGCGTCTACATCCCGCCCCTGTCAAGAATCGGGAAGAATGTGTTCATCGGCCCTGCCGCGGTCCTGACCAACGACCCATACCCGCCGAGCAAACGGATGGTCGGGGTGACCATCGAAGACAATGCTGTGATTGGAGCGCGGGCCGTGATAAAGGCAGGGGTGAGGGTCGGCAAGGGCGCTGTTGTCGCCATGGGGGCGGTCGTTACGAAGGACGTTCCGCCGGGCAAGGTGGTCATGGGAGTCCCGGCCAGGGTGAGATACACGAGGAAGGAGTTCGATGCTAAGATGAAGGCTTGGGAGTCAGGCTCCTGAGCTTCGACCTGACGTAGAACCTAGTAAGGCCAATCATCACCAAGAACCACAGGGCGCCCAGCCCGGCTGTCAAGGTCACCCTCATCACTGCGGCTATCGTGAATGTGCTCAGGTTGTGAGGAATGCCTCCGAAGAGGATTACAAACTCGAAGAAGGCGTAGGTCTCTCCGACTATCAATAGGAAGGCGGCGAACTCGATCAAGATCAGGGGGACCAACTTCAATTCAATACACCCATGTGAGCACGGAGACGACTACCGAGAGAAGACAGGAGAATGCTGTCAGGACCACGATATTATCCACCAGCTCCTTTTCGCCGAGGGGTTCCGCGAGCAGGATTAGCCGAATCAGGGTGCTGGGGGCGGACGGGTCTGAGGAGGCGTGGAGTTTCCCATCTTCCCCGACGTATGTCGGCCTTGATTTCATCCGTCTCCTTTCGACGAAACCCCTGACACTGGAAAGGGTGTAGAAGGAGTTCAGGATGGCGGGAACTATGGCGATTATGGCCGCTATCTCGACTCCGCCGATGACGGCGAGCCCCGCGAACATTGCTCCGAACATCAGTGCGCCGCTATCTCCGTCAAAAGCCTTGGACGGATATCTGTTGTAGACCAAGAACACGACAGAAGCTGCCACGAGCGGAAGGATGGTTTCGATCCGGATCACTGAGAAACCTGTGAAGATGCATCGGAGGGCCACCCCCACAAGAAGGGCAAGGGACGTCAGGAGAGTGAACCAAGAGATTTCACCATTGAAGGAGTCCATCATGTTGAATGCATTCGAGACTACGGGGAAGGCGAGGATGGCCAGCGCAGTGTATACAATGAAGTGATAGCTTGTGCTCTCGATCAGAGGGAAAAACAGGACCGGAGTGTACAGGTCAGGCTTGAGGAGAATCACCCCCGCAAAGGCGAGCCCAGCCAGAATCAGCAACAGCGGCTTGGTCCGCCCTCCGAGGACGTAAAGGTCGTCAATGAGGCCAATCGCAAAAGCAACGGCCGCGCCCAGAGTCACGGCGACCGGGACGAGCGACCCAGTCGCCAGGAAGACGACCATTTCGCCCACCAGAACGCCCGCAAATAGGAGGGGGCCAGCGGGCTCGGGGACCTTGAAACCGGGGCCCTTGTGGACGTCAACGGAGACCCTTCCCCGCCGGACGAGCAGCCGAAGGAACGGGGGAAAGCCGACCAGGAGGAAGACAAGTGGAACAAAGAATGACAATGAGATCAGCGCAGCAAGGTCGAGCGCTGGAACCATTGCTTGCGGGCACCCAACTCTTTCTCATTAAACGGTTTCCGGGGGCTGTTTCAGCGCTTCAATGTTAAATAAGCCCGAAAGGCGACCAACCTCCGCATGAATGTTCGGGATTTGCGAGATGGGATGAGAAGGGTGGACGCCGAAGGGGAGATTGTCGAGATGTCCGAGCCCCGCAACGTCAACCTCCGGACAGGCGGGGAAGCGAGGGTGGCGGACTGCATGCTCAAGGACGAGAGCGGGCAGATCAAGCTGTCTCTCTGGGACGATCAGATCGACATGGTCAAGCAGGGCTCCAAGGTGCGGGTCACGAACGGGTATACCAACAGCTTCAGGGGCGAGCTTCGCCTGAACGTCGGCCGTTACGGCCGTCTCGAAGTTCTCGAGAGCTAAACTCTAAAACTACTGCCTGCGGTTCCATCCTTGAGCAGACTTGGGCACAGGGGGCTTGTTCCTGCGCAAGCTCAGGGCGAAGGTAGCTGATGAACCTACGGGGTTTGCGTGGGTCGAGGAAGGGAAGCTGGCAGGTTCGGGGTACCCTGCATCCAAAAGCCAGGTGGAATGGCTGGCGAGGTCCGGGGTCAAAAGCATACTGAGCTTGACGGAGCAGCCTCTCCCGGATTCCTGGGTCACACCGTTTGGGATAACTCTCGGGCATGTCGCGATGACGGACCACGAGCCCCCCCGGGTCGACGCCTTGGGAAGAGGGGTTGATTTCATTCAGGGCGAGCTCTTCAAAGGGAGGCCAGTCCTTGTTCACTGCCTTGCAGGCGAAGGGAGGACAGGATGCGTCCTCGCCGCTTACCTGATCAGGACAAAGAAGCTTGGGGCAGAAGAAGCCCTGACGACCCTGAGAAAGACCAAGACAGAGTTTGTAGAGCCGGCCCAAGAGAAATCGGTCTACGAATTCGAAAAGACGGAAAGGCTCTAGTTATTTGCCCCGCAGGCAAATGTGGACAGCTTGGGTGGCTGTCTTCGTAGCGCTGCTGTTCGGGGTCGCGGCAGCGGGTCCGGGTGCCACCGCCTCCCAGGGGTGCGGCATTTCCCTCGCAATTGGCACGACACAAATCAATTATCCGTCCGCGGTAATACCTCCCCCCGGTTCTGTGACGTTCAGTCAGATTCTGGATGTCAACTACAGCTCGGGATTCACGAACAGCACTCTGGTCGTAGAGTACCTGAATGCCTCAACATGGAAGGCCCTCGGCACATTCCAGGGCAATGCGGTC
>Ga0187778_10002536_pt1 | contig 12434 bp, 7 predicted proteins | sample 1015_Q2_SP5_20_M_FD_132418 | JGI IMG/M metagenome (GOLD analysis project Ga0187778, IMG submission 132418) | Tropical peat soil microbial communities from peatlands in Department of Meta, Colombia - 1015_Q2_SP5_20_MG | ecosystem: Environmental > Terrestrial > Soil > Wetlands > Peat | place... | reverse complement strand
GTCGTTGGAATCGAACCCCGTAAACGGGTTGGGAGTTCGTTGGTCCCCACGAGAAGCGCCTAAGTAGGCCCGAATGAGCCGGTTGCGATACATCGAATGGAGTGAAAATTTATTGATGTTGATAAAGAACGACATCAGCACACTGAAGAGCGCCATTCCGACGATAAATTCGCCGACCTCGAACCACGACGCGTCGTGAATGATCGCGACGTTTACTCGCGCCAACGCTGCCAGGATCAAGGCCACCGTGAAGGGCGCCAATAAGAGGAGGTAGCATTTCGTCCCGAGTCGCTTCCACCACACCGACTGTTCAGAAGCAGGGTTTGCGTCGGTCTTCGCGCTGAAACCGAACAGGAGAGTGAAGAGTCCCGCGAGTCCCCCAGCCGATTGAATCCATCCAGGAAGTTGATCCAGTACCCATGGGCCGAACAGAACGATGCCGGTCGCACCCATCCAGCAGACACTGCCGATCAAGACCCAGGCCCCAGAGCGAGCCCACCATTCACGATCGTCGTCGCCGGTGAATCGGCTCGCGAGTCCGATAAAGAGGGTGGCTGCTAAGAGAAAGAGAGAGAGGAAGGTCGGAACAGCGGCCACGGCAAACCAATCCGCATAACTCGAACCGGGGGCAAGCGGCGTGAGCTTCGCCAGCGCAACCCAGAGCAACCCTCCCCCTATCAAGCCACTCAGCATGATCGCGAGGAGTTCAAGCGAGCGCCATCCGTTCAGCAAGGGTCGACGAAGCGCCGCTCCCGCGATGAGCCAGGCAGCAACGTGCATCGTCGCGGCCCCGAGCGCCAGCGTAAAAAGACTCGAAAGTCCGAAGGCTGTGAGATCGTCAAGGTTGTGTCCGGACCGGCGATACCATTCCCAGGAGATCGTCAGCAGGCTCACCGAGACCAGGAGCGGCACGAGAGAAATCGATAAAAATGCCCGTTGCGTTTCAATCCATCCCCATTTCTTGTTCTTGCGAGGCCATAACTTCCCTAGGCTTGGGCGGCACAGGTGCAGATAGACCAGGCTTAGAAGCAGCAGCAGGTTGCCCAAGGTGACGAACGTGAGCATGAGATGCGGTGACGCATGGGCACCGAGTGTGGCCCGGTAGAAGGTCGGAAGAGCCAGGAATGCGAGGAGGAATGGAACCAGGACCAGCCAGTTAAGAATGAGATTCCTGAGGTATGTTCCTACGAGGGTCCAGGAATCGGCCGACATGAGCCCCAATCGTGGGCTGAGGTAATTGCTGTAGTTGCGCAACCAACATACGGGCCCCGGCTCAGGCGACGAAGCATTCTGCCGTATCCCTCCCAACTGTGCAGAGACCGCGTTGACGCCGCCGGCCTCCCGACGAATCCAGGCTGCCAACCAGCTTCCAATATAGCCGCCGCCTGACACAGTGGATTGATAATCGAATTGGCCGAGCAGATTGAAGCGTGCCAGCCCTTGGAGCACGCCCAGCCCGAACGTCGCGCTGCGGATGCCGCCGCCGGAGAAGCAGAGCGCGGAGCGTGTTGGTGCGTGTTGATGGATGGATGTGTAGGCCTTTGCAAGTCGTTCGGATTCTGATGCCGTCTCAGGAAAAGTGATCTGAGCGCCGTGCAGCGCCGTACATTCGTCCGCCAACACCCGGCTTAAGTGAAATGGGCCATGATCAGACGATGTGTTTCTCATGAGCGCCCTCCATCGGAACTACTCGGAGTCACTGCGTCGAACGGTAATTCAGCGATGAACTACGAGGACTGCTGGAGAAAATTCACGATCCGTTGCCGCTGCTTGGCCACCACTTTCCTGGCCGAAGCGATGAGCAACGCCGCATGACATTGGTTCTCGATCTTGAACAGGGTCGGCACCTGTCTGACGGTCCGCTTGATCTCGTCGGGTGTGAGGGTTTTCGGACAGCCATCCGGAATCGGATCATCCTTCGTCCATTCGGCCTCTGTATGTCGAAGGATGATGAGTTTCAAATGGTCGTAGTCCGGGAGCAGCGTACTCTCGGTCCGCAGACTGTGCCACAGCATCGCCTGATAGGCATTCGCCCGTTCCTCCATGATCCCCACGATGCGCAAAGGATCGTCGGCGAAGACTTCAAACCCCTTTTCGTTGTTGTTGAGGTCTGCGTCGCCCTCGTCAAACTGAAAGGAAGCGTCGATGACCAGGATCAACCCCCGTTTGGCGGCGGGGTGTTGCGGGCGGAGTTTATTGAGGAACAAGGTCGTCAATGATTCGGTGCCGAGGTTGTCATAGAGTCCACCATCACCGACGTGGGTATAGGTCGTAGCTCCGGTTACCTGATAGGTGACAGGCCCGACCACCGGAGGAAAGGAGGCGGATGTCACGACAGCGAGCGAGATGGGAAGGCTTTGATGGTCCATCTGGACATCTTCGAAGGTCTGCGGCAGGAACTGGTTCTTGGCTCGCTCGACACTCTTATCGAAACTGGCCTTTCCTTCCGGGGTGAACTGCTGTCCTTTTTCCACCAGTTTGGCGCGCAGTTCTTGCGTGAAATCATAGGCGAAATCCGAGGGAGGCAACGTCGTCATCACCAACCGCCGCCCGGTATTGTAGATCGTTCCGTTCAAGATGATTTGCGGTGCATCGCCCCGGCGTTCCCGCTCGTACAGTCCGGCGAAGGTCACTCCGCCGAAAAATCTCGACTCCCATACATCGGCGAAGGAATAGGCGAACTTGGTGGGATTCGCCACGCGAAAATTTACCAACTGCCGCACCAGCGCCTGGAACTGAAAATTCTGCTGCATGTCCTCTTTAAACGACGTAAAGAATTGCCGATAGATGGGAGACAATCCTTCGTTTGCCAACACAGCTTCGGACTTGGCGGGTTTCTTCACGGCAAAATAGGCCGTGGCCAGACTGCCGCCGGAGACGCTCGACATGTGGGTCACCAGTTCCAAGGCGCTGCGTTCCTTTCCATCGCGCGCGACGCGGATCTCAGCCAGGGCTTCCAGTGCACCGGCGGCGAACGTCGCGGCTCGGCTGCCTCCGCCTGAGACGGCCAATCCGAGGAGGGTTTCCTGATCGGCCAACGGTGCGAAGACGGGAGTTGTGGTGGTGGGATGCGCCGGAAGCTGGTGAATTTTCGCAAAACAGCCGGTGAGTGTCAGCGTGAGCGTTAGTCCCAGAGCGAACAGGACGTTCATGGTGGTTGGTCTCCTCTGATGGGTGATGATCAGTCCATGCTTGGTGTCACCGCGCCGCGGCGGGACCCGCAGGTGCCTCGGTCCTGGTGTCAGTATGATCCATGACTTGTGGCTTTCCCTTTGTGACTCGGAAATAGCAGAAAGCTTCGTGTTCGGCTAATTTTTTGGCAAGCACGCCACCCGCTGTTTCCACGGCGGCGGCCAATGTCTCGTTGTTGGTCCCGAACACCCCGGCCCCACGGACCGCCTTGCCGACGGCCGATGTGACAATTGCTTCGGCGAGCATCGCGTCACGCGCCACGCGCGCAAATTGATCGTATGAAATGGGTGGATGGTCTGGGTCAATACGTGGGTAGGGGCGTTCATCGCGGCTCCATTTAACTTTGAGTGCGGTGGCTTCCTGGGTCGCCGGGACTCGGAAGGCGGCGTCCATGAGGGCTTCCAAAAAGATCCGCACCAGGTCAGATGCCACGCGTCGTGAGTCGACCGAACTTGCGTGGAAGCGAACGGTTGGCTCCTGCTTCACTGGATCCATAGAGACGGTGATCTCTGAAGAAAGCCCGGGGAAAGTGAATGCGTTACCGTTGCGGTCGACGAACCCAGCTGAGACCACCTTGAACACTCCTTGGATTCCGGATCCTGTCTGGGTGGGCTGAGTGCGGAATTGAATGTCTCCGAAATACGCCTTGTTATAGGCGAGGAGGAGTTGGGCGAAGAGGGAATTGTCTTGAGCCAGTCGGTCTTCGTCGATCCGGAATCGAGCATGGAGGCGTTTCCCCATTTCGGCAATGCGAATGAGACGGCCTATGTCAACTTTCCGTTCCGCCGGATCATTCATGTCACGGATCAAGTCCAGTAGCGCGCTGATGTCCTCATCGGCCTTCAGCTGGGGACTATCGGCCACTGCTGCTTCGACCGCGGGCAGGGCAGGTGCTGCGGACGGAGCTTGCCCACTAACGGCTACTGAAGGAGTGGCAGACACACTTTCGGCTGTTTGGTCCTGATAGCCCTGCCGGCTGCAGCGTAGGAACTGTTTTGCAAGCTCGGTGTTCCCCTTGACCTTCTCATAGAATCCGGATTGTTCGCTCAGCTGCAGAATGGGAGAGGCGCAACCGGCCAAAAAGATGAGTGTTGCGAGAGCGGATCGGGATAAGGGAGCTGAGCAATGCATCAATCACCTCTTTAATCGGCTGAGAGAGACTTTTAGCGAACTCCCTACCGCATATGCCCGCAGCATGGAATGTGAAAGCAACGGGCATGCCGACAATAATTCCGTAAACGAATAGTGGAAATTGGGCAAACTTGGATTCAGCAGGAAACAAATTGAGATCGGATGATCAAAAAAGATACATGCTGTATTGATTCTGATTCCCCACTGAGTGTTTCTTGTCCTTCTGCATGATCTTATCGGTCCAGGCCAGGAGAATAGCAGACCCGAGAAAAGTCATGTGGATGAAGATTTTCCATTAAATGTGCTTGGGATTTTCATTGGCGATATCGACAAACGCCTTCAGGAGGTGAATGCTTGAGATGCCAATGAGCAATGCGGCGAGTTTCACCTTGATCGTTCCAGGGTCGATATGGCTTAACCAATCCGGCCGGTCTGGGTGGCCGTCCAGATTCAATCTGCTGACGAAGGTCGCGTAGCCGCCGATCACCACCATGGTCAGAAGGTTGGCCACCAGTGTGACGTCGATCAACCCCAACACTCTCAGCATGGATACTGTCTCATGGGGTTCCCGGATATGAACGATCATCTCTCACAATTCAGCGAGGAATTTATAGGCATACAAGAGCTCCGCGATGATCAAGCCTCCGTAGAGCGGAGCCTGGATCCACCGGCTGGCGAACACGATGTTTTCGAAAAGGTTTTCGACCCTCGTTGATGGGGACAGAGAACGCTGAGTGGCTGGAAGACCGGCCTGTGTTAGCTTGCTCACCGAAGTCGTATCCTAGAGAGCAAACACGAGGCTGTCAATGAGGTTGTGTTGCGCGCATCGATACGATTTCGAATGGCACACGGAGGCAAGACGGACCTCTAGGAAATCGACTCGTCGAGTTCAGGATTGCGGTCAGTCGTCGCTCTCCGAGCGAGAAGAAATTTATCGATAGAGACTAGAAAAAGAAACGGGCGACCCTATCGAATTAGATGGTGGTCGAGCGCATACCGAATGAGATCGGCGGTTGTTTTGAGATGCAGTTTATCGAGCAACCTCGCTCGATAGGTACTGACGGTTTTCATGCTCAGTTTCAGCTGGTCGGCGGTCTCCTTTATCGAGAGGCCTTGGGCGAGCTTGCTGAGGACATCGAACTCTCGACCGGACAACGTGTGATGGGCAGGGATTGCGGGATGGTCCCTACTAAGGCTGTCAGCGAGGTGTTCAGCAAGGAACGCGCTCACGACCATGCGTCCCTTGAGCACTTGCTTGACGGCGGCGACCAACTCATCCGGAGCACTCTGCTTCGTCAAGTAGGCCGACGCACCGGCTTGCAGGGCGCGGAGTGCATATTCTTCCTCGGGGTGGAGGCTCAAGATCATCACGGGAAGAAGCGGATAGTCTGTCTTCAGCGCGCGGAGGATCTCCAGCCCCTTTCGGTCCGGCAGATTGAGGTCCAGAATGACGACATCCCACGGTTCTTTCTTCACAGCGGATAGGGCGCCCTTGCCGGAATCTACCTCGCCGATCTCAATCCGGTGGAAGGCGTCGGTAAGAATTTGTGCCACTCCTCGGCGCACGACAGCGTGGTCATCGACGATCAATATCTTCATCGGACCTTTTCCTCCGGAGATATGAGTAGAGAGGTTTTGGGGAGGGCAATTCGCGCCGTCGTCCCGACTCCCGGTGCGCCACTGATCGTGAATAACCCGCCCAGCAGTGCTGCCCGTTCCTCCATGCCTCGCAGACCAAGAGATCCGGACTGTGTAATTTGATGCGCGGAGATCCCTGTCCCGTTGTCTGTGAGTTCCAACAGCAACTGATCGTCGGTTTCGGACAACCTGATTTGGACCGCTGAGGCTTGGGCGTGGCGGATCACGTTGGTCAAGAGCTCCTGGACGGATCGAAACAACGCCGTGGAAGATTCATTCGACAGCTGCGCCTGGGCAATTTCTGAACCGATGTCGACCTCGCTCGCAATACCTGTTCTCCTGGAAAAATCCTTGGCGAGCCACTCCAGAGCCGGGATGAAACCGAGATCGTCCAACATACCGGGCCGGAGCGACGTCGCGGTTTCGCGGACGGAATCGATTAAGGCATCCACGGATGCCTTGAGGCCTTGCGTTTTTTTCACAAGCGGTCTACCCGCCGTTGCGGGCAGGACACGGGCCAGTCTTGTGCCCAGCCAGGACAAATCAAGCTTCATCCCGGTCAAGGCCTGTCCGAACTCATCGTGCAGCTCTCGGGCAATCCGCTGTCGCTCCGTTTCCCTGGCGGTTTCCAATCGGTGCGTCAGATCCCGCAATTTACGATAGGCTGATCGGAGTTCCTCTTCTGCTTGTTTGCGTTCGGTGATATCTTCAGAGATGCCGACCAAGTACTGTGGCTGACCGCTCTCGTCGTAGAGAGGAAGTTTTTTCGTGTGGAGGTGCCGAAGGCCCTTCACTTTGGTTTGGATCGGCTCATCGGGAATGTCCAGTAACTGACGGCTATCGATCACGGTGCGATCCTTGTCGGTGAAGAAATCGGCCTGCTCCTTCGGGAAGAAATCGTAGTCGCTTTTTCCGAGCAGCTCGTTCCGCGACCGGCCCAACAACTCTTCTCCGGCTTTGTTGAACCGCACGAATCGCAAATCTTTCGTGTCCTTCACGAACACCATGTTCGGAAGATGATCTAACACCGATGAGAGGAACGATTCGGACCTTCGGACCTGCTCCTCTGCCTGTTTGCGCGCAATGGTTGCCGCAAGACCGTTGCAGGCCGATTCCAGCGTCCAGAGCATCAGTTCGGACAAGGGGGCCCTGGAGAATACGGCCATGACGCCGAATACCTCGCCTTCGATGACCAATGGGAATCCGGCGAACGATTGGAGATTGTTGGTCCTCAACCACTCTTTGTTAGGAAGTCGTTCATCATCGAGGACGTCGTTGGTGTACATGACGCCCATCCCCTGCGCAATCTGTCCGATCTTGAGCGCGCCCAGCGGCACACGCCGATACTCGCCGGTGAGATTTGTGGACAGGCCGGCACTGGCTTTGAGATGGAGGCACTGTCTTCGGTCAACGCACTGGTCTGCTTTCAGGCACGTTCCGCAAAGGTCGCCGGGCGCCACCGTCCAGATTCGCACGAGCGCCGCCTCTAGGTAATGGACGACTGTATCCGAGCAGTGACGAAGAATGTCCTCTGTGGACATCTCACGATTGAGCATCGAGCTCATTTCTGCCGCGAAACTCGACAGGCGCGCGCGCTCAGCAAGCTCCTCCTCGGCCCGTTTCCGATCGGTGATGTCCGTCGCAATCCCCCCGATGGCGGAGATCTGACCGGAGGTGTCGCGCAAGGGGAATTTCACGACGATGCTTGTATGAAGGCCGTCGGCATGCCACGCGAGTTCTTCAAACTCTTTGCCCTCTCCCGAGGCGAGGATTTGGCGATCGTTACACTGAAACTGATCAGCCTGCTCCCGTGGAAACAGATCGACATCCGTCTTGCCCAAGACACTTCCCCGCTCAAAGTGGAAGACTTCCTCGAACCGGCGGTTCACATACAGGTATCGACCGTCCGTCCCTTTCACAAACGCCAGATTCGGTGCATGGTCGAGGAAGGCGCGCAGCCGCTTATCGCTCTCTCGAAGGGCATTTTCGACCCGTTTGCGTTCCATCAACTGTTCTTTCAGCACCGCATTCAATTCGGCTAACTGTGCGGTTCGCTCTCGCACCCGCTGTTCCAACTCGACATGAGCTCGCTGGAGGGCTTCTTCGGCCCGCTTACGGTCGGTTATGTCGTTCCCGACCGTGACAATGCACGGTGTTCCTTTCAGGTCGATCAATTCCGACGAACAGAGGAACAGGCGAAGCTCGCCCTGCTTCGTTCGAAGCGTGACTTCAAGATTCTGGACGGCTCCCTGCGATCGCAACAGTTGGACAAAGCGTGCGCGATCCTCGGGGTTCGGCCAGATCTGCAGGTCTAACGTGCTCGTTCCCAAGACTTCCTCACGGCTGAACCCGAATAGAGCCAGGCAGGCATCATTCGCGTCCAGGCAGACCCCGCTCTCCAGTTCGGTGACCCCGATGGGATGAGGGCTGGAGCGAAACGCCTTTTCGAATCGTTCTTCGCTCTCTCGTAGTGCTGCTTCAGTCCGCTTGTTCTCCGTCACATCCTCAGCGATACCCGCGATACGGTAGATCTGACCCTGGTCATTCAAGACGGGGAAGGCACGGTCATGAATCCAGCGCACGGACCCGTCCGGAGTGAGGATCCGGTATTCCTCGTTATAGGTGCCGGTCGATTGTTTGGTGATGACGGCGTGCCAGATACGCTCACGGTCGTCAGGGTGAATGGCCTCAGCCCAGGATGCGGGGATGGCATACAAACTCTCATAGGAGCGTCCCCAGATCGCCTCGTATCCAGGACTGATGTACAAAACCTGGCTCTTCGCCGGATCGCTCAGCCAAAAGACTTCGCGGATCGACTCAGCCAGTTGGCGGAAACGCCGGTCGCTTTCGTCACTGGCCTGCCGCGCCAGATCATGGGCCTGTGCCGTGAGGTTCAACGAGCGTGCGGTCCACCAGAGAAGGATAAACAGAGCTACTGTGGCCAAGGTGGCGAAAAGAGCAACACCCAGCGCTTCCTCATAGAAGCCCTGGCGTTCACCCGCGAGGCGGATCCATCCGATCGCGGGTAATAGGAAGAGCACTCCAGGCAGGAGGCGCCTGAGCATCTGTCCACCGGCCTGTTCGCTCGTCATAACGCCCATGAGTCCGTGGTCGGGGTGGAGAAACAGGAGGCCAACACCGACGGCAAGCAGAGTCAGCGAGGTATGCAACGCCATGGCGGTATACTGACCAATTCCGTAGAGAAGCGTTTCTTGATAAAGGTATCCAAGGAGGGCGATGAATGCGAACAGGACCCCGCCGAGGGTCAGACTCTCGCGCAGGTGGGAATTTCGATGAGACTGGGTTCTATTGAGAATGAGGGCTGTGCCAAACAGAAAAAAACAGAGGGCGGTATTGAGCCCCATGCGACCGGGGAACCAAGGACCGCTCGTTGTCAGCGATTCCTGGAAGAGCCACTGATCGAATCCCGGATTCCAACCGAGTACATATTCAACGATCGTGAGGCCGCCGATGGTCGTTACGACGAAGGCACTGCTCTGAGCCACGCACAATGCGGTTCGCGTTCGCTTCTGCGACGACAGGAACCACAAGGCACAGCCGATCAGCACAAACGCCAGCGCGGCATTGGGCTTCATCGAGATCAAGCCCGGAACAAGACTTTTTAAGGAAATGCTGTCTACGGCCCAGCCAAGGAGGACTAAGAGACCGACGAGCAGAGAGAACAGACCGACGGCTGCGGGGATTGGGTTGGGACGCGAACGAAGTGCCGTTGAAGGATTCACGTCAACTCGCGTGTGAACAATGGTTGCGGCAGGATGAAAGGAACCGAGACGTTTGTCAAGATCAGGCCGCCGAGCCTCTTGGATTGTTCTACAGAGTGCCTATTCGGGACGGGTGGCGTCCGAGGTTGACCTCCGCACATAGAAGGCGGCGGCCTGGGAACGTCGGGAAATATGGAGTTTCGAAAAGAGATTAGCCAGGTAGTTTTTCACGGTTTTTTCGCTGAGCTGCATGGCCTCGGCAATTTCTTTGTTGGTGTGACCTTCGGCGATCAGCGGCAGGAGACGCTGTTCTTGCGGAGAGAGCGACGGGGTCAAAGAGGTTTGGCCGGGACGGGAGAGGTTTTTAACCCAGGTTCTGGTTTGGTTCGTGAGACGAGGATCCAAGAGAGGCTTTCCGCTCGCGACGGTCCGCACCGCCCTCACGAGATTGTCAGATCCGATATCCTTCAGGATGTAACCCTGGGCACCTGACAGGACCGCAGCCAGGACACTGTCGTCGTCGGCATAACTCGTCAGGAACGCCACATTCGTGGTTGGACAGGCCGAGAGGATCTCACGGGCGGCATCGATCCCACTGCCGTCAGGGAGGCGAATATCCAACAAGGCGACGGTGGGCTTGAGTCGAACGGCGCCGGTGATGGCTTCGCGTTTCGTCGTTCCTTCGCCAACGACCCGGAACCCCGGTACCGCGTCCAGCAATGCACGTAGCCCGATACGGACGACTTCGTGATCGTCGACCAACAAGATGGTAACGAGGCTTTCCCGCTGAGGTCGCATACTTATCTCACAGGAAGATCCATGATAATTCTGGTGCCTTGGCCCGGCGCTGAATCGATCTTCAATCGTGCCCCCAACTTTTTCGCCCTGGTCCGCATGTTGGACAGCCCCAGCCCCTTCCGCGACCGGCTCGGTTGAAATCCGCGCCCGTTGTCCGTGATTTCCAACCGCAGTGTGCTCCGGTGCCGGTGAAAGGTAATGGTGCGACGACGAGCCTTCGCGTGTCTCAAGCTGTTGCTGATGGCTTCTTTCGCGATGCTGATGACGTCTCGACAATGATCGAGCGGTAGAGCAGCCGACGCCGCGGCGTCGATCGTGATGGCAATGTCTCCCGAACCGGTTGCCGTGAACGATCCGACCAGGGATCGAAGAGCCTGCTCGAAACTCCCGTCTGCCCGAGAGGACTTCTGCATGCGGGGGATGAAGCTTCGTACTTCATGGATGACACCGTTGAGCTGGGCGACGGACCCTTCAAGCCGCTTCGCGGTGGAGCGGGAGATCGGTTTGAGTCGGCCTTTCGTCGCTTCCAATCCCATGCCGACGGCGTACAGCGATTGGAGCACGTCGTCATGAAGATCTTGGCTGATCCGCTCGCGCTCATCCATCGCCTGCTTTCGTTCGGTGATATTTTCAACGACGGCGAGCAAGAGGGGGCCGACATGGCCCGGTAATTCGGTACTGGTGGTCTTGACGGCCACCCAGATGATGTCGCCGGGTTTCCTGACGTACCGTTTCTCATGCGCGTAGCCTGACCGTTTACCCTGGAAAAATTCGTCGGTTAGTACCAGATTCTCCGGCAGATCGTCGGGGTGGGTATAGAGGGCATAGGTGCTGCCGATGATCTCTGACTCCGTATACCCTGTCAGGGCGCAAAAGGCCTTGTTGGCACTCAAGATCCGCTTCTGCGCGTCCATGATGACCAATCCGACCGGCGCGTCTGCCACGAATCGATGGAGTCGCGCCTCGCTCTGCTGGAGTGCCTCTTCAGCCTGCTTCCGCTCCGAAATGTCCTCGATCACCTTGATGAAGTAGGTCGGGGTGCCGGAGGTCGAGCGAACCAACGAGACGGTCGAAGTAGCCCACAACCACACACCATCGTTTCTGCGATACCGTTTCTCCATCGAGAAGGACGGGCGTGTGCTGGTCATTAACTCATCCAGGAGTCTGAGGTTTAATGCCAAGTCGTCCGGATGTGTGATTTCGTGGAAGCTATGTTGACACAACGTTTTGGATGAATAACCCAGTGTCTGGCAGAGGCGGGCATTGGCGCGCAGAAATTGTCCGGTCAAGCTGAGCTGCGCAATGCCGACTCCTGCATGCTCGAACAGCGTTTTCCAACGCGCTTCGCTGTCGCGCAACGCAGCCTCAGCCCGTTTCTGTTCGGAGATGTCGCGGGCGAAGGCGAAGTTATACGCTTTGCCTTCGAACGTCGCGTAGTTGGCGACGACCTCCACGGGATAGAGCTCGCCGGTTTTCGTCCGGTGCATGGTCTCGAAGCGAAGCTGGCCCGTACGACGAAGTGCCTCCCAATGTTGGGGCCACGATTCCGTCTGATAATTCGGGTCCACATCTGCAACCGTCATCGACAACAACTCGTGACGTGTGTAGCCGAGTCGTTGACAGGCCGCGTCGTTGACGTACGCGAAGCGCGCCTCGCGGTCGATCCAGAAGGCAAGATCGGCAGCGCGATCCACCGCAAATTGCGTCAACCGCAGGGCCTCCTCGGCCTGTTTGCGTTCGGTGATGTCAACCGCAACCCCTCCGACGAGAATGGGAGACCCTTGTTCGTTCGGAATGGGGAATTTGCTGACGAGTGAGGCGTGATTTCCATCCGCCTGCGGTGCTGTTTCCACGGTCAAAATCGGAGCATTCGTCGAGAGGACCTGACGATCATTGGCCGTGAACTGGTTGGCGACAGGCCTTGGCCACACCTCGAAATCGGTTTTTCCTTTC
>Ga0187778_10002535_pt1 | contig 12434 bp, 12 predicted proteins | sample 1015_Q2_SP5_20_M_FD_132418 | JGI IMG/M metagenome (GOLD analysis project Ga0187778, IMG submission 132418) | Tropical peat soil microbial communities from peatlands in Department of Meta, Colombia - 1015_Q2_SP5_20_MG | ecosystem: Environmental > Terrestrial > Soil > Wetlands > Peat | place... | reverse complement strand
CGCCGACTCCTTTAACGCTGAACGAGTGATCAACTACTACGATCGTCGAAGTCGTTTCTCTCCTAGGTTGGAAGTTCTTGAGAACTTCAAGTATTCTGATTGGATCTCGCTTTCCAATAATGAAAGATTCGAGGCTAGTATTCTTTGTAAATGCGGATATTTGGTCAGAGTTTGCATAGGGAGACGCTACCGCTATTCCATTCGAGACACCCAACGCATCGAGCATTACGATGGTCTCGCCAAGCTCTCTTGTGATGCCTACAAAATTGACGACAGCAGCATCAATGCTTGAAATTATCTGACTCTTCGCTGATAGTTTGTCCTCGACCGGGTACATGAAAGTGAAAATGCATCCATCCAGTTTCCTACTGAACATCGCGATATCGCTCTCAGTGTTCTTCTTTGCCAAGTCGCGACAGATTTCGTCATCATGAAAAACACCAACAGTTAGATGCTTCATTGATGCAGGATCCTGTTTGATTCTTAATCTTCACATTCATCCAATATCGAACATCACGCTTGACAGATGCTTAGATGGTCATCGGTCAGTATTTGTTATGATGCAGTTTACTCTAATCTCTTCACAATGTGATATCCGAACTTTGTCTTCACAATTGGTGAGATTTGCCCCTTCTGAAGGGAGAATGCGGCTTGCTCGAATTCCCTGACCATTCGGCCCCTGCCGAAGGTCCCGAGATCTCCGCCTCGTTTTCTTGATGGGCAGAGTGAGACTTCACTGGCGATGTTGGCGAACTTCTCTCCCGCCTTCAACCTATTCAAAACTATTTGAGCATCTTTTTCCGTTTTAACGAGGATGTGTGCGCAGTGGATTTCGTTAGCCATTAGTAACCAATCTCGCATTCCGGAATGCCAAGATAAATCTACTGGGCCGATGTGCTCGGAATCCTACAAAATCCAGCAACGGAGTAAAATATTGTTCACGATGGAGAAACGTCTCCTTCCATCCAACTCCCCCTCAGACTTATGTGGACATAATCTATATCTCGACTGGGCTTTGGTGTCTGGTACTGCTGAGGGGAGTCTTTGAAGAAGCGTTCGCGAATTGACATCTATGCCGCTATCCTAAGCTTCCTTAAGCGCCACCCAGACGGTTGTCAGGTCACCAGATTGTCGTACGGAGCGGGTCTTCCGATTGATAGGATTAAGATAATGCTCGACACACTTGCCCGCTGCGACTTGATAAATGTCCATGTAGTTGGGATCCCATTGCAAGAGGCTCTGAATCAACGTCGATTCTATTCGATCACCCGAAAGGGCCTTGAGTTTCTTGATGCGTACAAGAAGATACAAGAGTTAGTTACGATTCTTGAAAGTGAGCCTCGTCATCCGACCCGCAGCTTTCCCATGGACTTCACAGACTAAGTCCAATCGCTTAAGGTAATCACATGTTGTGACTACCATATGCAATCGTTGAACGTGCCCTGCCCTTTAATTACTAAACATTTAAGCAGCTGAGCCAGGTGATAATGAAATGTTTCGAGATAGAATCCTTCATTGGACTAGGTTAGTTGATAGTTTCACATGCACCATGAACACGGCGATTGTTCTAGCGAAGAATAGAATGAACGTTATCCTGTTCGCTAACACACCACAACGCCCTGTACCTATGTATCGGGCAACTCTTGACCCCACCTTAGACATGGCAGCTGCCTATGTTCAGATCTCTCGCCTAAACCGGTAAGGTAGGAAAACAAAATTAATACGAACTGAGAAGTAGTGAGTGAAGTTCATGTGATCTCCAATGATCGTCGACTTCAAAGTCAAAACAGCACCTGGCTATAATGTCGCATACTTGATCCATGTTGGGGACTACTCAGGCCAGAATATGTGGCGGTCCGAGTTCAACGAACTTGAGAAATGGGCGAAGGGGCGGAGACTTACAACGGGTAAACGGATCATGTATTTCATAGACAAATGGGGGGAGAAGCCTAAGAACAAACGCCGGTCAGTGGCAGCCCTTGAGATCAGGGGCAAAACAGAACCCGAAGGGAAGATCAGGATCATGAAGTTGCCCAGACAGAGGGTAGTGAGCATAAACTTCGACCCCAGCAAGGTCTCTAGTGATCTGGTTTATCATGGACTCGAAAGCTGGTTGGAATCCTGCGCTTACAAGCAGACCGCGAGATCGAGGGAATTGTATAACGGCAATCCCTGGAAGAACGCACGCTCTTATGCTAATTGCGAGGTTCAAGTTCCAATTAAACACAAGTGAAAACATACCATCTCGCAATGCTCCCTTCTAATAGGCCTGATCAACCTTGAGAAACCTTGGGATTCTGGTATTTGACAACGTCGAAGATCTTGATTTCACTGGGCCTCTCGAGGTATTTGGAACGACGTCCCACTTGAAACCAGATTCACTTCACCCGTTCACAATTCAACGTGAGGGTCGACAAGTGGTGACGGTTAACGGTTTGAAAGTGACTCCTGACTACAGTTTCCGAAACTGTCCGAGACTAGAGATTCTCCTCGTACCGGGAGGAATAGGAACACGAACTGAGATGAAAGATCCGGAAACATTAGAGTTCGTTAAACATAATGCAAGCGGCTGCGAACTCATCCTGTCTGTGTGCACCGGCGCGCTTGTCCTAGCCGCCGCGGGGCTTCTGAGCGGCAAGCGGGCGACCACTCACTGGGCAGCAATTGAAGAGTTGAAGGCATTTCCTCAAATCACTATCGACCGCGCAAGGTATGTGCGTGATGGTAAAATTGTGACTTCCGCTGGTGTTTCAGCTGGCATAGATATGGCGCTCTACGTAACCAAAGAGTTGTTCGGGGAAACGACAGTCGAAGACGTGGCACGAGATATGGAATACCCCTTACGATGAGAAGTTGCAATTTGTGTTTTTGTTTTGCTTCTAGAACCATCTGCCTATAAGCGGGTATGTTGCTTTCAATGTCGATTGAAACATGAATCCTCTTGCCTTCAATAATCGAGTCGCGTTAGTAACCGGTGGCAGCACGGGCATCGGTGCAGCTACGGCGGTACAGCTAGGCAGCAGCGGAGTCAAGGTTGCCATAAACTACAACAAAAGCGCCAAAGAAGCAGAAGAAGTGGCGCGTAAAGTAAAATCAGCCGGAGGGAACGGACTATTACTACAAGCCGACGTAAGTCAGCCTGACCAAGTCAGCCGAATGGTGAAGAGAACCATTCAGGAGTTCGGCAAGATCGATATTCTCGTCAACAACGCAGGGGGCATAGTGAAGCGCGTCCCGTTGACCGACATGGATGATGCCCTTTGGGACTCGACGATGGACCTTAATCTCCGGAGCGTCTTCTACTGTTCTAAAGCAGTAATTCCTATGATGATCCAGGCGCGATACGGTAGGATCGTGAACGTCAGTTCGGTCGCAGCCTTCACGGGAGGAGGGAGACACGCCACCGCATACGCTACAGCTAAGGCAGGGTTACACGGATTCACTAAGGGGTTGGCAAAGGAACTTGCACCCTTCGGAATAACTGTAAATGTGGTCGCGCCGGGTCTGATTGACACTCCTTTCCATATTAAAGCTGAAACTGGAGGCTTCGACCAATTCATGCCAGGGATTCCGCTAAAACGAGCAGGGACTGCAGACGAAGTCGCCAGCCTCATTTCATATCTCGCCTCCGACAACGCAGGATACTCAACAGGCACTGTCTTCAACATAAACGGCGGAATGTACTGAATCCAACAAACGTTAGTTGACGCAACGGCGGTCCCATTTGCGCACGATTGATCTTAGAAGCGATACAGTCACCCTTCCAACTCCCGAAATGCTTGAGGCAATAAGGCACGCTGAGTTAGGTGACGATGTATATGGTGAAGATCCCACAGTCAACCGTCTGGAGGAGCTCGCAGCTGAGAAAATGGGAAAAGAAGCAGCCCTTCTAACAACCAGCGGGACCCAGGCCAACCTGGTTAGCGTACTAAGCCAGACAAAGCGAGGAGACGAAGTCATTTTGGAGCCCGAATCGCACATGTACTATTACGAAGTCGGCGCCATTTCAGTCGTAGGCGGCATCATTCCTCGATTAGTAAAGGGTAACATGGGAGTGATCGCCCCAGCAGACGTCGAAAAAGCACTAAGGCCACCGGACATACATTTTCCACCAACAAGTCTGATGTGCATAGAAAATACCCACAGCCGTGCGGGAGGTGCTATGTGGAGTCCTCCGCAGATCAAGGCCGTGTACGACCTTGCAAAGAGTCGCGGATTGAACCTACATTTGGACGGGGCTAGAATATTCAATGCTGCTGTCGCCCAAAATTTAGATCCACGCGAATTCACAAGGAATGCTGATAGCTTGATGTTTTGTCTCTCAAAGGGCTTAAGCGCGCCTATCGGGTCTTTGGCTGTGGGCAGTCATGACTTTATCGTTCGCGCCAGAAAATATAGAAAGATGCTTGGCGGCGGAATGAGGCAGGCTGGTATCATAGCGGCAGCCGGGATAGTCGCCATCGAGACTATGGTTCAGCGACTTAGGGATGATCATGCGAACGCAAAAATGCTAGCTGGCGGGTTGGAAAAGCTAGGAGTCCAAGTAAATCCGTCGAACGTACATACAAATATCATCATTTATGATGTCAGTGAATTGGGAGTGATCCCGGAGACATGGATTTCGAGGATGGGCGAATACGGAATAAAATTCGGAGCGGTTGACAACACCCGGGTCAGGATGGTTACTCATCGCGGAGTGGAGAAGAAAGATATCGAATACACATTAGATGCTGCGGCGAAAGTTATCGACATGCTCAGAAATGGATCCTGATCAGAATGGTGGGCTATTCACGAGGATCTCTGAGAGTAACTTCGGTTGGATGTTGCCCCCACTAACGATCAATGCAACTTTCTTTCCCTGTAATTGATCCCTTATCTTGAATGCTGCCGCAGTTGAAGCCGCACCTGCCAGTTCGGCAACTTGACCGGTTGCGAGGAAAATTGTAGTCACAGCTCGTCTCAACTCATCATCGGAGACGAGGACGATATTATCAATCCATTTCCGGAGGACTCTAAACGGTAGGTCATAGGCTTTAGCAGTGGCCAGACCTTCTGCAACCGTCTTTATCGATTCTGCGGGTTTGATTGAACCCGCCTTCCAAGAGTTGTAAAATGCCGGGGCGCCTTCTGACTGTACTCCTATCACCTTAATCCTGGGCTCAAGAGTCTTGTAAACGACGCATGCCCCAGACGCTCCAGAGCCCCCGCCTATAGGATTGATCACTGCATCGATGCCGGGTTGTTCTTCTAGAATTTCTAGGTGCATCGTGGCGACACCTTCGTGAAGCAGCAGTTCATTGATTCCGTGCACGCAAACGTACCCCTTCTCGGCTGCGAGTTGCTCTGAGTACTGCAGAGCTTCGTCAAAGAAGTTGCCGTGGATTATGACTTCCGCGTCCAACTCTTTAATGGCTTCAATCTTGATTTCGGGAACTTCTTTGGGCATGACAATCTTCACGTTTATTCCGAAGAGTAAGCCAGCGTATGCGATGGATTGAGCGTGATTTCCAGTCGAAGCGGTGATGACAGTCCTCTTGATATCCTGCTGTCTAATTCGTTTCATATAGTTAATGCCTCCGCGGATTTTGAACGCTCTGGTAGGCTGAAGGTTCTCTAGCTTCAGATACATCTGGCATCCAAGAAGCTTTGAAAGACGTCTCGAGTAGAAGAGAGGTGTTGGTTTCAGATATTTACTGATGATCTTCCTAGCTTCGTATACGCCTTCCATCGTAGGAATTTCTTCGGAACTCATACCTATCTCAACAATGGCGATGGCAGATCAATCTTTCCGTAGTATCGCCCACCGTCGCAAGTACCGCGAAGAACTGTCTTGACCAGTGCCAGTTGGTTCCAATCAAACTGAAAAGGGCAATAGCGAGATATATGCAAGTATGCTACTTGAACGGAATGATTGTTCATGCGAAGCGGCTACTCGATGTACTGTCTAGCAATACTTTCGCTCTGTCTCATATTTTCAACGTCATCGATCGTGTTTGGTGACTATCAGATTCCGTTCGAAGGAATGAGATTAGTGTACTACACTCAAACGACTCAGGCTCTTCTGCAGGAGACCGGCTTGGCAGCACAAGGGTGGGTAACATTAAAGTTTCATGATCTCTCGACGAACTCTTCCAACATGGATGTCAACGTTAATGCGACTGTTACGGAGAATGGTAACACTTTTCCGGAGAGTCTGAACACAACCACGCAATTTCCAACCAACATGGATACGTTGTTGTTCCTCAGAAATGGTGGTCAACATAACTTAGACATTTATGCGGGTGCTGCAGGGAAGGCAATTCAAGTAATCCCAGGCTTCAGCTTCCTAATACCTCGGACTTGGGAGTTGCACGATCAAGCGATTGCGAAAACGGCTATTGGAACGTTCTCAGTGTATCGTTATCATACGTCTCTTGGTTCTGGGAGTACGGTGCTTGATTTCTACGCGTCCTATGACAAGTTGACACAACTGTTGGTTTACGGAGAGACGTATGCTACGGAGGGTGGTGCGAGTGCCTTGGTGGAGACGCTAGAGTTGCGTGAGACTAATGTCCAATTCTCAATGTCTAGTTCTCAGTCCCAGTCATCTCAATGCGTTATCGCGACGGCGGCCTACGGCAGTGAACTGGCTGGTCCAGTGCAGTTCTTACGTAACTTCAGGGATATCGACGTGGACCGAACTGTTCTGGGTCATAGTTTTCTTTTGGCATTTAACGCTTGGTACTACTGGTGGGCGCCATCTATCGCAAGGTTGGAGTCGGGGAATGCGGGGCTTCGGGCAACTGTTAGGATCGTGATTCTTCCGCTTCTGGGCACATTGTACGTTAGCTCCGTTTTATTTGACTGGCTTCACTTCGCTCCGGAGGTTGCAGTTCTTGTCTCGGGTGTCGTGGCAAGTTCAATATTGGGAGCCGTCTACCTCACTCCCATAGCTTTGGCGGTTACTTGGAAGAGAAAGCGTATAGGAAGGTCTACCATCGCGAAGGTGGTTTTGTTGGGCTTGTTTCTGACGTTGGCAGGCACTCTTAGCCATGGAAGGGTTGATGCGCTCGAGAACCTTACATGCTTGACTGTTGTTGAGTCGGCTTTGATTTCTTCCGTTTTAGTCGCGTATACTATTCAAAGGACTGACGGGATTCGGTAAGGCCAGGGCACTCCTTCTGTCCTTGTTCCTGCGGATTGCGTAGTTCACTGTTTGACGACTCACATTCTTGCGAGTTCATGTTATGAGAAGCGTCTTTTTTCTCTGCGGCAGTGTCACTTTAGTTACGTCTGCCACATACCTTCCGAAGAGTTCTGGGTGTTCAGTGTGTATTGGGAAGAGTGTCTTAGGGGAGATCTCGCTGATTGTTCTTTTTAATTCGGTTGGCATGATGTGGCCGGAGCAGTGTATGTGATACATTGGTAGACCAAAATGGTCAAGCCAATTGACGAATTTGTCATACTCAATTTCCATTTCTTCATTGAAGGGTTCGGAGGACGAGAGTACGAAACTGCTTCCTGATTCGGGCTGCATGTCCAGGAGTTCTTTCAGATCGGAGAATGAAGTGGCCAGGATGATCTCTTGTTGTCTCCTTCTTACTTCATGAGCGTCGATAACGTTTGGAAGTTCGAGTATGGCTTGTTCCCATTTGTAGTACTGCTTTTTCTCTCGTCGGAATATCAGAAAATCAGATGATCTGACGTCAGGCAGATCAAGATGTTCATCGGTATTCAGTTCGTTTAGAATGTATGCTTGCCTCAATGACACAGCAAGTTTTCTATGATTTTGTCTGGCCACTTCGCGCAAGGTCTTAGTGCGATCAACATCCGTGTTTCGGAAGGTGGCAAGTATGAGGTTTTGTGACATTCCGACGACTTTGTTCATCTTATCTTTGACTTCTTGTTCCGTTGAAAAGTCTGCTCCGATCAGGTTGGTTCCTTCACAGAGCATTACCATAGGCTTAGCTCGCTTCGCCGTGTTGATGAAGTCTTGCGTCAGCTCTGGCTTGGTCCCGTGTATTCGGAAGTCACCTGAGTAAACTACTGAGCCTTCAGACGTGTATAGGATTAGTCCGTACGAGCCAGGAACGGAATGGTCGACGTGTACTGGTTCAATCTCGATAGATCCAACTTGAAATTTGTCTCCTGTTCTAAAAGTGTTGAATTTCAATCCTTCAAGATCGTTATCGAATCCTTTGGGTGAGATTTCCGCGAATGTCTGGAGGATCGTGGCTGTAGCTACGCCGGAGTAGACAGGGATCTCACGATTCAGGAACGAAATGAAGGATGAGTGATCGGTGTGCGAATGTGTGAGTATGACTGCGTCGATGCTTGGCGGTTGGTCTTCGAACTTGTATGCACCTTGAATGTCAGGAAGTAAGCCGAACTCGAGCAGTCCCCTCTCATCTCTTGGTGAAAGCCAGGGTTCAGAGTAGAATTTCGAGCGTTCACTGAAATTCATCCCAAAATCGAGGAGGATCCTTGTGTCTCCATCTTCTAGGAGGAATTTGTTTCCGCCGATCTCTCCAACGCCACCGTAAAAGGTGATTTGAACCATGGTTTGTCACCCGGACTTCGCATGGAGCGGGTTGGGATTATTCAATTAGGGGGTGTGGCGTATCCGTTTCGGTTTTGATTGCTCTTCAGCCTTCTCTCCCATTGGGATGGTCTTCCCGTCTGGCGTCATGCATGCCTTCACCTTCATGCGGCCGGTTTTCTCGTCTGTTTCCATGATTAGGCGGAATCCGCATTTGCATTGCCATTTGTCGTCGTACTCATGCAAGTGTTCGTCGGACGACCGACGTGGCATATGCCCTCTAAAGATGTGAGGGCATAGTGCTTATTGAGCCTTCTACCCGGGCTTTTGAAGACGTCACGCGGTGGATTACAGTTTGAGGTTGAATTTTCTGCGGAGGAAACAAATCGCTGTAAAAATGGCCAGAAGTAATCCTTCTGGTACAATCGGAAATTCCGGAATACTGAAGCCTTGCGGGGCCCAAGCTATGCCTATGCTGCCTCCTACCGAACTAAAACCATCGTAGTACAGAGTGTAGCCGTATCCGATGAGCATGCAGGGTTGCTCTACTCCCGCGTCGTCCCAGCTGCCAGGCTTTCCGACGTCGAGTACCAGGCCTGATCTGTTCCATGTCGCCCCGTCAGGTGAAGTTGCAAATCCAATTTTTGGTCCCAGATAACTTTGGTTCAGGCCGGTGTACCAAAGCCCGAAGTTTTTGCCGTCATAAAACACTGAGGCTGAATAGACGGCTCCTGAATCCCACATGTCCGGGATGGTTGAAGGCGAGAAGACGGGGTGGGGCCACTTTATCCAGTTAATTCCGTCGTAAGATATTGCATACAGGATCCTAGTTGTCTGACTTGGGTCGGTTTGGCTTTTTCCAGTGTACCACATGTTGTACGTGTTATTGAGTCTGATTACGAATGGGCTTGCGAGTACCAGTTGATCGATAGCGGTAGATCGCAACACCGGGTTGCCTTCATACTTAACCCAATTTATTCCGTCTTGAGATGTTGCTAGGCCTATTGCTCCGTTCAGGAATGAAACGTGGTTACTTCCCTCATACCACATCAAGAAGAAGCTCTCGTTCTTCTGCACGATCGATCCTAACCCGAGCTGGCTACTATCGAATGATCCTGGCGGACCATGCGTCAATACCGGACTCGGATATTTCGTCCAGGATACACCGTCAAGTGACGTCGCGTATCCGATTGCGGTGCTCCCTGAGTGACCCCCAACGTACCACATTCTAAACATCTTGCCGTCGTAGAGCACTCTAGGAGCGACTGTGAAGTCTTGGTCCCAACTGCCTGGGGTTGGCGCAAGGATAGGGTTGCCTTTGTATTTGGACCACTCTTGTTGATCTGCATGAGCGATTGGGAATGGTTGTATCACGGCGGGGAATAGAAATATGAACGCTAGCAGTAGAATTACTTTGGATTTCAGCGGCTCTTCACATCGTTCTCTGATATACGCGCGCATAACATGATAAGTTCTACCGTAGAGTGTGCGAGTGGGAAGCGTTGGGAAGAAACCTTCTCGTTCTTGAGCGCTTATCCCATAAGCACTTGATCAAGATACGTCGCCATAGCACCTGACGTGGGTCGTTTGGTTGAAGACGTAACGTATTGGGGCGTCAGATGGAACCTATCTCCACAAACGAATTTGCGTAAATGTCTGATGCTCCGATTGGTCGATAAGATTTTCCGGAGACACAGCGTTAGTGAGTCATCGTTTCTCATCCCTTTAGACCAACCATTTTTCATCTCGCTCTCGTTTGCTTTCGATGCAGGATTCTATGCTAGGCTAGTGGTAGAGTGACGAAGATCAGGATGTCCCATAATGCATGGGAGATGATTCCTGGAACGAGACTGTCAGTAAGCTGGTAGAGTGTTCCCCAGACAAGCCCATCGATCAGGGCTGTGATAATCAAGGCCGGATTGAGTGTTGGCAAGTGAACAAGAGCGTACGCGATTGTTGCCAATACTAGGCCAGGTCTTGCTCCAATTTTCTCGCTTAGCCTTCGCTGAACGAGGCCTCGCCAGTAGGTTTCTTCGCCCGGAGCAATTGGGAAGAGGAGTAGGAGTGCTATTGTGTAGGGCGACGTGGACTGTCGTAAATTGTAGACGCTGCTTACTTCCTGGGTTAGAAATGGTGCCGATTTTAGCGCTTCGAACCCAGCATAGAAGAATGCGTAAAGGAGGAGGCCGCAGGTTACGCCGTAGATGATATTCCGAAGGTTAACTTTTCTGTAAGCGCTTGCAGGTTTGTCTCCGTTAATCGCTAGCGAAAGCATCATCAAGAGAAAAGTTGCGAGACTTAGTGAGACCCAAAAGTCGTATGGTTGTAAGAGAAAGATGATGATCCATAGTGCTGAGGCTAATACAATCGAGAGGAGAGTGAGGTTGAACCTATTGAATTTCAAGTGTCAATCTCACTTCAAGGCTGATCGAAATGCTACGATGCTTGCCTTGACGTCTCCAATCGGCATTATGATGGGCAGCTTAACGCCAGCTTTTCTGTATTCTCTTAACTTGTCCAAGCAATGATCAGAGTTTCCAGTCAGAGTCAAAGCCTCCACAATATCATCAGGCATTGATCTTGCAGCAGCTGGGAGATCGTTCTTTCGCCAAGCTTTCTTCACCCCACTCAAGGCGCTGTCGCTCACGTCGTACGGTTCGAGGACTTCGGGCGGGATCACCTCAGCCACTTGGTAGATGAAGAAGTAGTAGGATTTCATAATCTGCATCGCTGCTTCCGAATCTTCCGAAACAGTCGTGAGTATGTAAGAAGCGATATCGAGGGCGTTTGAGTTTAAAGATTGCACTTTTTGTCGCGTAATCTCCGGGGTCATCAGCGCTGGTGAGACGATGACGCCATCTGCATACTCGGTGGCAACTTGGAGAAGTCTACTCCCAAAAGCGGCTACGTATAGCTTTGGTTTTGCAGCTGGCATCGTGTCCAGCTTAATCTCATTAACCTTGTAAAATTCTCCTTGAAGAGTAATCGTCTCACCATTCAGAAGAGCCCTAACGATGGTGAGATATTCTCTGATGCGTCTTGCAGGGCGTGTCTGAGTTACTGGGAAGACGTTGATTCCGATTCTGGGCAACCATGGGAATCCGCCCAAACCAATTCCCATTATAGCTCGGCCGTGCGACATGTTGTTGAGTGAAACAAATGTCGTAGCTGCGAGCAGCGGATGACGTGTTACGACACTTATGCAGCCCGAGCCGAGTTTTATTCTGTTCGTCGCCAAAATGCCACTGCACAATAACGTTATAGCGTCTCTGATGAACGGCTGTTCGTGTACCCAAAAGGAGTCATATCCGTTAAGCTCAGCCTCATGAGCGTATCCGTAGGCCTCTTGAGGAGTTATGTTAGGGTTGAACCCTACACCAACGCGCTCCAAAATGTCTCAAACCGGAAATTGTTGCTGCAAATATGTGACTAACCTGTTCCGTCTTGCCTCATGAACATTTGAGCGATCGTTGGCTTCTCTGCATGGAGGTGGAGTAATTCAATTATGTCACCCTCCTCCACCGTCCCTTCCTTTCCAACCGCCATGTAGAATCCGCTGCGGCCACTGGTCTGGAATTTTCTGACCATGGTCATGTCGCCAACTCGTATACCTAGTTTGTAGCATGGAAATCGCGGTTGGGTTACCACTAGTTCCGTTGACCCGATCCGGAGCCGGTCGCCGACGTGGACAGAGTTCTCTAGAATATTTTGTGTGGTAAGGTTTTCGCCGAAGTATCCCCAACGGAGATATTTGTTTTGTAATATCCCCTTCCAATACTCATAATGTTCTGACGGGTATGCATAGATCGCTTTGTTTGCGCCTCCATGCACTGTTAGATCTGCTTGCATGTCTCCGTCCAAGCCCAATCTGTGTACTTTGACCTGTCCAGTAACCGATGTCTTAAAAATGGCTGTT
>Ga0187778_10002534_pt1 | contig 12437 bp, 7 predicted proteins | sample 1015_Q2_SP5_20_M_FD_132418 | JGI IMG/M metagenome (GOLD analysis project Ga0187778, IMG submission 132418) | Tropical peat soil microbial communities from peatlands in Department of Meta, Colombia - 1015_Q2_SP5_20_MG | ecosystem: Environmental > Terrestrial > Soil > Wetlands > Peat | place... | reverse complement strand
CCTTTTCCCCCAGACCCCCTTTTCCCCGGCTCAATTCTGTGGGTTACTTCTAAAATGTCCCGACAGCATGAGCTCCGGTTACCTTTTGAAATGGCTTGACAGGTACCAGGTGAAATCTCTAATTCCAGCCTCTTTTACAGCGTCCTCAAACCAATGCCTGTACCCGTTCAGTGGAACACCATCCTTCGCAACGAACACCCGGCCTCGCCCGCTGGAGCAATCGAACAACGTTTGGAGCGCGTTGGTAGCAACGGATCGCCTCCTAGTGGCCGCCCAGTCCGGTCCCCACTCCTACCAACCACATTTTTTTATCCCCTTGGGTCAGCAAAACATTATGCGGTGCGGACCTTAGAAGCGGCGCGCAAACCGCGTGCGATTCCCCTTGGGCTTTGTGCCAACCCAGGTATGAGTTGCCAACTCTAACGCTGACCAGGACAAGAAGGCTATTGGGGAACACTCAGAACTTGTGATGCACGCTTCCACGGATCAAGAGTTGTCTTGACTCATAGGCGAGTATCTACACTTCCCCTATTGCATCTTCGCGTACTCGGCTTTGGCTTGCCTCAAGATGGGGATGTCGGGGTCGGCTTCTTTCCAGAGGGTGAGGAATTCTTTGTAAGCGGCTTTCGCCTTGGCGGTGTCGCCGGCCATTGCATAAGCTCTGCCGAGTTGAAGGTGAGCAAGAGCACCGATCGGTGCGTTCCAGACAATTCCACGATGGTCGAGGATTTTCTGAAACTCAGCCGCTGCCTCGCTGCTTTGATGAGCGGCCAGATAGGCCTCTCCCCGGACAAAAGCAGGATACAGACCGTTCCAAACGTAGTCGCTGAATGTTGACCGTCCCAGTTCATACGGCGCGGCGGCTCGAAGAGCCTCCAAGGCTTCTGAAACATTCCCTCGGTTGAGCGCCTGCCTTGCGCGGAGGGTGGGCAGGTAATTGAACCGGACGCTTGTGGCTTCCGGAAACCGTTTTCCCAACGCCTCCGCCAGCTCTCGTGCCCCCCCGGTGTCTCCCGCAAACGCCAAGGCGAGTGCAGAGGCATACTGGGCATCGATCCAAGCGGAAGGCTCCATTGCAAGCGTGGCACGCCGCCGGGCTTCCTCCGCGTTTCCAAAGAGTGCTTCCCTAATTCCAGACGTCGCCAAAAAGGTCGCGGCCTTTTCTTTTCCTCCCTCCCTTTCGGCAGATTCCATCGCCTGCCTCGTCAGCTCCTCCGCATCCCTGACCCGCCCGGAATAGGCAGCCGTATCCGCATCGTAGGCAAGCAGCGTATCTTCTACACTTGTCTTACCGGCCGACAGTGTGACCTGCTGCTTCATCCCCGCCGCGTCGTTCTGTAAAAACGCAAGATGGTAGCGGTACAAAGGGTAGAAAGGGTGGTACAGCTTGCGTTCAAGAGCTTGCCGATACGCCGCATTTGCTTCCTCGAAGCGATTCAGCGCCATGTAGCCTTCCATGAGGAGGGCGTAGGAGACAGAAAAGCTCGGGTTTAGGCGAACCGCCTCTTGGGCTTCGGTAACCATGTCAGTGAATCGGCCCATCTGCGGGTAGATTCCGCCTGCCAAGTAGGTGTGCGGCATCTCGGCCCGGGGGTAAGCCTGCGCCCAGAGCTTGAGGGATTGTTCCGCCTCTTCAAGGTTCCCCGTGACCTCTTTGTAGTAGATCGCCGATATGAAATATTTCTCAGGCTCGCTGGCGTGGTCGCGCAGTTCGTATGCCTTTTGTGCGTAGCCGGCGGCAACACTGGGTTCTCCAATCGCCGTGTGCCAGATGCCAAGCCACGAATAGGCAGCCGCAAAATTTGGATCGAGTTCGATAGCGCGTTTAAAAAAAGAAATGCCAAGTTCCTTGGAGGTTGCCTGGCGGCCGGCGCTGAAGGCTTTCAGCGCTTCGAGCGAGGACGTTGTCGCTTCTTCGAGAGGTGTATCGAATTTTTGCACCGTGCTTAGTGACTCGCCCAGCTTGCTCCGCATCTCCGACGCTGTCTTCCCCAGCCCATCGAGCACATGATTCTTGTCGCTCGCTTGAGCTTCCGTGCTCGCCAGGGTTGACCCATTTGAGCAGTTGACCGCCTTCACGGTCAGGAGATATGGCGTGCCAATTTGAGCTATCGAGCCATCGAGGACAGCGGCGCTTGCCGTTCGCTGGCACACTTCCCGCGCAATCTCCGGTGTCAGCTTGGCGTTTGGCTTCTGGTCCATCATCTGCAGCGTCCGCTGGATTTGCTGATCCGAGACGATGCTCAGGAAGGGCGACTGCTCTAGTTCAACGGAAAGACCCTGCCGCAGGGTCCCATCAAACACAGGATCACCCGTCGTGTTGGTGAAGTCCGCGAGGACAATAGTGTCTTTATCCGTCAGCGCATGGATGTTATGTGAGAAAAGGAGCCATCCGCCCAAGGCCAGTGCGACGATAACAAATCCTGTACCAGAGATCGTTATCCATCGCAGCCCCGTGGTCCTCAACTTACCGTGGCTCGTCGCAGTGGTTGCACGAGCGGGCTCTGAATCTCGCTTTAGCCGTTGCAGATCGGTTCGAATATCTGACGCGTGCTGATATCGTAGATTGCGATCCTTCTCCAGACACTTCGCAATGATCCGTTCTAAGTCGGCAGGCACGTCTGGATTGAGTCGAACTGGAGGAGCCGCAGTCTGATTCAGGATAGAGTCGAAGATCACCCCTGTGCTTTCCCCTCGGAAAGGCAACTGCCCGGTCGTCATCTCATACAGCACAGCACCAAACGAGAACAAGTCTGTTCGAGCGTCCAGTTCCTTGGCACGGATTTGCTCTGGTGACATGTAAGCGATGGTTCCCACAGCCGTCCCCGGACTAGTCAGGTGTTCTTCCAAAGTCACAGTCGATTGTGCTGTTGCTCCTGCGTCTACCACATTGCTCAGGACAGGCGTCACTTTCGCCAACCCGAAATCGAGAACCTTAGCGTGACCCCGCTTGGTGACGAAGATATTGGCGGGCTTTATGTCGCGGTGGACTATGCCAGCAGTATGAGCGGCATCCAGCGCATCGGCGATCTCAATGCCCAGCGACAGCACCGTTTCGATCTCCAATGGCTTGCCGCCAATGCGGTGCTTGAGCGTCAACCCATCCAGAAACTCCATCACGATGAAGGACTGCTCGCTGCTTTTCCCGATCTCGTGGATGGTGCAAATGTTGGGATGGTTCAAGGCGGAAGCAGCACGGGCTTCACGACGGAAGCGTTCGAGAGCCTGCGCGTCTTTGGCTATGTCCTCGGGCAAGAATTTCAGGGCCACGAAGCGGCCAAGCTCGGTGTCCTCGGCCTTATAAACGACACCCATCCCGCCGCCACCCAACTTCTCAAGGATGCGGTAGTGCGAAATGGTCTGGCCGATCACGAAGGGAATGCTAGGTCGCCTCGATTGGTAAAGTCAATCGAATCAGAGAGTGACCTTTTGGTCAGGGTTTTTGAGTGCGTGAGCATGATTTGAAAACTTAAGACTTAGCGAATCATCGATTGGTCCGGGTCCCACAACCGCCGCCCACCGTTTTTACCCCCTTGGCTGGCGAAAACCTTATGCTGTTCAAGCATTATGCTGTGGCGCGGAGGTGGATCGAACGGTTGTCGTGTGGCACAAGGCCAACTTTTCCGCTGATGAGTTGTTTGCCGAATTCTTTGCGCAATTCTCAAGGGGGTCTCTTTTGCCTTGGCTGGTGCCGAAACATTATGCTTGAATGCTCAATCGGCTAAGCTGGATACCGCTCATCGATGGGTGTCAGTTCTGGTGTCAGTTGGCTTTGGCAATCGGTGCGGTTCGCTGCGGCATCGTACCAGGCGTCATGGTAGTAACGCCCTTATAGGGCTTCGATTTTGGGAATTGGTGCAGGAAGATACACGTCGATGCAAATGGTGAAAAAAGGATCAAAAGGGCATTGCTCTACCAGCTGAGCTACGCGCCCACAGCGGGGACAAATCACACATGAGAAAGGACTAGCACGGCAAGCTGTTCTTGGCCGGCACGGTCAGCGCACGATGCAGTCAAAGCAGACTCCAACTTTGCCATTGCCGCGATGCTCTGATCGCTGTTGGTCTTGATGTAATGGTCGCGAGTTACTTGCACATCTTTGTGCCTGAGTATCTGTTGCACCATCACGTCATCGACGCCCAAACTATACGGTGTGGATGCCAGCCCGCGTCTAAACGCGTGCCAGCCATGCCACATAGGTAGGTTACCATGTTCTTGAGATTGGCAGCAGCGCACAACTGGCTCCGATCTCCATTTGCGCGATCCAACCTCGCTTGAACTGACCACTTCGCAAGCTTCTGCTTGGGCATTCGGCTGCCCCGTTCTGAGGTCATATCACGCTATTGCGGCCTTGTGCTGTTTGACGGTCCCGCATCTCACAAGCCAGACGCCTACAAGACCCCCGAAAAACGCGGCCATTCCAACGACCAACAACCCGCGTTGCTCATCCAATGCGGCGCGTAGTGAGGCAGGCTGCACCAACAGCGTCCAGTGTTCCTGTGGTGCTTTCCAGGACTCGAATCACATCCGCGGCAGTCACGAGTCACTGACAAAGATTTCCGCCGAATCTATTGTTCTTGACAAGTCGGTTCGGGGATGGCCCACAGGGCTGACACGGCGCCTTGGCAGCCTAAGTCAATTCCGACTCAACTCAACTAAATTCGAAAGTGAGAGGAGGATCTTCCCTATGTTTGCGCGTGTCGTTGAATTTATTCCTAAATATGAGAAGAAGGATGAGTTGATCAAGACAATTAAGAACGAGGTCGTACCGATTCTGAAGAAACAGGTTGGCTTCCTCGATATCCTTCCTCTGTTTCCGGAAATGAACAACGAGAAAGTCTTGCACGTTACTCTGTGGATGGAAAAGAAGGACGCGGAGCGTTATGAGAAAGAAGTGTTTCCCAGAGTACAAAACATCGTCGGACCCTTCCTGGCTACTCCGATCACGTGGAAGCTCTACAACGTTGAGACCACCCTCTGCGAGCACTTGCTCGATGCAATTGCGGCGTAAATGAGATTGACGAAGTCTCGCGCCGGAGCAGTAACCGCTGCTCCGGTTTTTCTGTTTGACACAAGCGTCCCCGAGGGAGCCAGCATTTTCCCTTTCAGATTCCCTCCATCTCCGTGTGCCCATGGCGCCAGAGTGGGCCGTACTTCTCTTCCATCTCTTTCACGAACTTGCGGGTCTTGCGGTTGCGTTCAATCGCCTTTCGGCCTTCATCACCCGGCGTACGGCCCTCCGCACGCATCCACAGCATGGGCATGACGGGCACCCTGGATACGCCGCCTTCGCGGCCTTCAGAGCCATCCGCCATTCGTTCACGAAGTGCAGCATACGGCACGCCTTTGTCAACTGGCCATAGCATGGCGGAATGAGACCACCGAGATGCTAAGAACCGTCCGGAATCTGAATTGAGGATCAAAGCCTTTAAAATCGAGTCAATTTCCGCTACTTGACAAAATAAGCAGCTTAGACGAATTCGGGACCGGAATTGCGTGGTGCCGCCTGATCACTCTGTATTAGAGGGCCACACTCAGCGTCCATTGATAACAGCCGAAGTTGAAAGCAGGCATCCTGGAGAGCGTAATGCGACCATGCAGGAGCGGAGCGAGTACCGGGAAAGCAGTTGCCCCAGCGTTGCGAGTGCAATAGTGGTTTCCGCAACAGTAATATTGGATCTTCCGTCCCCGAAGGGTAGGATCAGAGGCCAATGTTTTCCGGGAACAAGCCGGCGAGGTGGTCTGCAAATGCGGGACATCGAACAGTCGTTCTCGCAATTATCACACTGCTGCTGCCTTTGTTGTTTTCAGCAGCGGACCACCCTTCAAGAGCAAGCAGCGGTGAGCTGAAAATCATGATATCCGGCGGATTCAGAACTGCTTGCCAGGAACTGGTTCCAGAGTTCGAACGGAAAACCGGGTACACGATTGTGACTGTTTCGGGCCCGTCAATGGGAAGCACCCCCGATGCAATACCAAACCGGCTGCATAGGAATGAGCCGGCTGACGTTGTAATTGTGGCCAGCTCATCTCTTGAGGAATTAATTAAGCAGCACAAGGTGATTCCTGAGACTCGTGTCGACCTGGCAAGTTCAGTAATCGCTATGGCAGTGCGTGCTGGCGCTCCCAAGCCAGATATCAGTTCTCTGGAAGCGCTGAAGCATACTTTACTGACTGCAAAGTCAATCGCCTACTCCAACAGCATAAGCGGCATCTACCTCTCAACCGAGCTATTCCCACGGCTTGGAATCGCCGACGTGATCCGGAACAAGTGCCTGCGAGTCGACACAGGAATGGTGGGGACGGTGATTGCGAGGGGGGACGCCGAAATTGGTTTTCAGCAGTTGAGTGAACTGCTCCCGATTACCGGTATCGATATTGTGGGTCCGATTCCACCCGAAGCTCAGAAGGTGACGGTTTATTCGGGCGGAGTGGTGTTCAACTCGAAACAGCCTGCAATGGCGAAGCAGTTTCTCGAGTTCTTAGCTTCGCCTCATGCGGCGAGCGCAATCCAGAACAGCGGAATGCAACAATGTCTGCACGGCAACAATGAACAGAAAGACGCTGTCGATAAATCAGTGAATTGTCGGTGAAACTCTTGATAACACGATGTTAAGTAAATCACGGTGACCGAGACACCCCAGCACTCGGCATTCATTGACTTGCCCGACCTCAAGCCCTAATATTTCAGCCCGTGATCGGCCAAATCATCTCACACTACCGCATCGTCGAGAAGCTAGGCGGCGGCGGAATGGGCGTGGTTTATAAAGCCGAGGATACGGAACTTGGCCGCTTTGTCGCGTTGAAGTTCTTGACTGAGGACGTTGCTCGTGACCCGCAATCTCTCGAACGCTTCCGGCGGGAAGCAAGGGCCGCTTCTGCCCTGAACCATCCAAACATTTGCACCATCCATGAGATTGGGAATTACCAAGGGCATTTGTTCATCGTCATGGAGTTTCTGGATGGCGTAATGCTGAAGTACCGCATCGGTGGACGTCCGCTTGAAACCGATCTGCTGCTCTCCCTTGCAATCGAGATTGCTGACGCACTCGACGCGGCGCATGCGGCGGGCATCATTCATCGCGATATCAAGCCCGCCAACATATTCATCACTAAGCGCGGACACGCCAAGGTTCTCGACTTCGGGCTGGCGAAAAAGACCGATGTTGCCAGCAAGCGAGAATCAGGCACTGGATCGGATGCTCCCACAATCGGCGAACCCACCTTGGCCGAGAAAGATCTCACCACCAAGAACATGGCTTTAGGCACCGTGAGCTACATGTCCCCCGAACAGGTTGCCGGCAAGACTCTGGATGAACGCAGCGACCTGTTTTCTTTCGGGGTAACGCTTTATGAGATGGCCAGCGGTCGCCCGCCCTTCGATCGCGACACCACGGGAGCAACCTATGGGGCCATCCTTCACGAACCAGCAGAACCGCCCAGCCGGCTGAACGCTCTCTTGCCGCCACAGCTTGAGGCGATCATCGTCAAAGCTCTGGAAAAAGATCGAGCACTACGCTACCAACATGCCTCGGAGATGCGAGCCGACCTGCAGCGGCTGAAGCGCGATTCCGAGAGCGGTCGCCTTGCCGCTGCCGTATCGGGTCCGGCGGCGGTGGCAGAAGCTTCCACGCCCGCGCTAAGGCGACCGACGCCCCGCGGTGAGCGCAAGAAAATTTCCTTTGCGGCCTTATTCACGACCTTGCTGATCTTCGCTCTGATCGGAGCCGGGGTCTACTATTATCGCGCGCACCAGCAAAGTCAGCGCCTGACCGAGAAGGACACCATCGTTCTCACGGATTTTGCCAACAGCACAGGGGATACAATCTTCGACAATACGCTGAAGACGGCGCTCAACATCTCCCTGCGGCAATCCCCTTTCCTGAATATTCTCTCCGACAGCAGCGCCGCCAAGACCTTGAAATTGATGGAGCGACCTCCAGACACGAAACTTACGCCTGAGGTGGCCCGCGAGCTTTGCCTGCGGAGCGGAAGCAAGGCCTACATCGCCGGAGCGATCGGCAGCCTGGGCAGCAAGTATGTGATGGAACTGCGAGCGGTGAGCTGCAAGAGTGGAGATACGCTGGCCGAAGAGCAGGTCACAGCGGAGTCGAAGGAAAAAGTGCTGGATGTGCTCGGCGCAGCGGCATCCCGGCTGCGCGGCGAACTGGGCGAATCGCTGGCCACGGTACAGAAGTTTGATGTTCCTCTCGAACAGGCGACAACCTCGTCGCTGGAAGCTCTGCAAGCTCTCAGCCTTGGCGAAAAGGAGTCAAAACAAAAAGCCGCTGGCGTAAGCTTGCCCTATTTTCAACGCGCCGTGCAGCTTGATCCGAATTTTGCCTATGCTTACCACGCCATGGCCAACGAGTACTTCAATCTCGGCGAATTCGGCCGGTCTGACGAGTACTTCAGCAAGGCGTTCCAGTTGCGAGAACACGCCAGCGAAAGGGAGAGGCTGGAGATCACCGCCGACTACTATCAGACGGTTACTGGAGAACAGGATAAATCGGCTGCGACATTTCAGGAATATATCGAGAACTACCCTCAGAACCCGGTCGCGTTTGCCAATCTGGGCATCGTGTACGCCTCACTGGGGCGGTACGAGAAAGCTTTCGAGGTGACCCGCCAGGGCCAGCATCTTGGACCGGATCGTGTAAAAATCTATGTCAATCTCGCCACCTGGGCTCTGGCTTTGCAGCGCTTCGATGACGCGCGTCAGATCATCCACGATTGGGAGGCGCGATTCCAGGACAAGGTTTCGTTCTATGACATTCGATATGCCCTCGCCTTTCTCAGTTCGGACACGGCCGCAATGGCGGACCAGCTACAACGGCTTGTCGGTCAGCACGACTTTGAGCGATATCAGTACGCAGCCGACACCGAGGCGTATGGAGGCCATCTCGGCAAAGCACGGGAACTGACCAAGCAGGTTGTCGATGTCGCCCTACGAACCGACGATCAGGAAAGAGGGGCAATAACGCAGGCGATTGCCGCTCAGTGGGAAGCTGCATACGGTTACACCGTGGAAGGTCGACAGAGAGCAGCAGAAGCTCTCAAGCTTGCTCCCACTAGCCGCGCTGTGCAAAGCGAAGCCGCGCTTGCGTTCGCCCTGGCGGGCGATACGGCACGAGCCGAGTCCATGGCACAAGACCTGGGGAAACGCTTACCGCTCGACACCCAGATGCTGTCGATTTGGCTACCTGCCATTCAGGCACAATCGGCGCTGGACAGAAAGAATCCGGCTCTCGCCCTGCATCTTCTGCAGCCTGCTGCTTTCCCTCTCGAGTTAGGGATCATTGATTTCAGCAGCAATATTTCTTGCCTGTATCCTGCCTATGTGCGCGGCCAGGCTTACCTGGCCGCTGGTCAGGGCACGCAAGCTGCCGCTGAGTTCCAGAAGATTCTCGACCACGGCGGGATCGTATGGAACTGCTGGACGGGAGCGTTGGCGCATCTGGGAGTGGCACGTGCGAACGCTCTGCAAGGGAAGACTTCACCGGGGGCTGACGCTCATGCAGCCCGAGTTCGGGCACTGGCTGCCTACGAAACTTTCCTTAACCTCTGGCAAGACGCCGATCCCGACATCCCCATCTACAAGCAAGCCAAAGCCGAGTACGCTAGGCTGCATCTCTGACAATGTCGGCGGTGTCAAGTACTTTTTGAGCACACTCCGGCGTGCACTCAGAGAAGAGCGCCCTTTCGCTCTCGTTGAAGGTTTTGCTTTTTCCAACCGTAGGCTCGCTCTTAATCGTTTCAGGTCTAGACTCAGTCCGACCCATGCATCTCTTCGGTCACAACCGCGATCATGATTACAAGTTCAGACGGCGTGATGTACGCCTACGCCATTGACCGAAATTCAGGACAGTTCAAGACTGCGCTCTCGAGTGGTAAACCCTCCACCGCTTTGAGGATCCGTTGCAGCCAAACGCGAATATTGCCACCATAAAAATATGCACGCAGGTCCTCATTCGCATGAAGCCTCCCCAGACTTGTGAGCTGCTGACAACCCAGAGTAGCCGACCGTCAGAGGACTAGACAAAGCACGGAGAGTACGTGTACTCGGCATGCAACTGGGCATGGATCCCTTTGAGGGTGGGAGGGGGGGCACGTTTAGGATGCAGGGAACTCTGAGAGGCGCATGGCACGACCGCTCCTCCAAATATTTGAAAGGAGGATTTTCTTGCCGAGTTTAAGATATCGTCATCAGGGGGCGTGACCATTTCTCAAAGATTCCTCCACGGTTGGCACCAGTTCGCGCTGGCGCTCGGATGGCAAGGAGCTTTTCTTTCTGGCGGGCGATGACGAGCTAATGGCCGCATAGGTGGATGGAATCAGGGGTGTTTCAGGTGGGCGGGGTACGGCCTCTCTTTCATGTGCTATTGAAGACTCGTGCCTCGGCATGTCGCTGACCTCAGACCAGTGGACATACGACAGCGCACCGACGGGAAGTCGTATGTGGCGAACCCGTCGCCCGAGGGTAGCCCACCTCCAATTTTGCTGATGGCCAACTGGTTGCCGGATGTGAAGAAAGAATAAGGAGGTAGATTCCGCACTCACCACTCTGGCTGCGGGTGTCAAGTTCGGGCCCTATGAGATCCTCGAACTGCTAGGCTCGGGCGGGATGGGCGAGGTCTACCTGCGCGCGATATGCGGCTCGATCGCAGCGTCGCCATCAAGATTTCTGCCGCCGTACCAGCTCCTTCGATGTGTCGGCCGAACTTCAAAATCTCTTATGTTAGGCGGGTAATTTCTTGACGATAGCGGTTTCGGTGAGAGAAAGCTTAGGAAGTCGAAGAGCAATCGATCCTCTTCTCCTCTTGGGCTCTATTATCGTCATCGCAGTTGCACTGACTTGGGTGGTGCCGGCTGGGCAGTACGAACGGTCGCCCGATACTCAGAATGGAAGAATCCTGGTCGTACCGGGCTCTTACCAAAGAGTGCCAACGCATCCAGTTGGTCTCGGAGGGTTACTTCTCGCTATTCCCCAAGGACTGATTGAGTCAGCCCCGATTGTGTTCTTTGTATTGCTGGGCGGAGCAGCGCTGACAGTAGTCGAGATCACCGGGGCAATCGGTGCTATCCTCGATTCCTTAGCCAAATACTTCGTCCAACGCCCGCTGTTAATCCTTCCGCTGGTTTCATTGCTCTTCCTTTTCGGTGGCGCTTCGTATGCCATGGGGGAAGAAATTGTTGCCTTTATACCATTGCTTTGTGCCTTAATGCGCAGGCTGAAGATGCCAAGCACAATGGCGGTAGCGGTATCCTTGGGTTCAGCGTCTGTCGCCTCGGCATTTTCGCCCTTCAACACGTACATCCTTGGCATCGCTCATCCGATGGTGGGATTGCCTCTGTTCTCAGGATTCGCCTTCCGCTGTGTGGTCTTCGCAGTCGCCGTTCCGACATGGCTTGGATACTTAATGTGGCAAGCGCACCGAACGCGCATCACTCAACCAGTTGTGGGACAAAACATAGCGGAGATCGTGACATCAGGGGATTCAGCAAAGACGAGCGGGCGGCACTACCTGGTCTTGGCGATCCTGAACGGCGGACTAGGCATGATGGTTGTGGGCGCGATGATCTGGTCTTGGGATTTGACCCAATTCTGTGCCGTGCTCATCGCCATCGCCGTTCTCGCTGGGCTCGCAGGCGGATTGAAGCTACGTGGCACTTCTGAAGCTTTTGCTGAAGGCTTGCGGCAAGTTGCCCTGGCCGCCGTTCTCGTGGGTGTTGCCAGAGCGATTTCCGTGATTCTGAAGCAAGGCATGATCCTCGATACGATCACTGAAATGCTGTTCCGGCCGTTACACCACATGCCGAGAGCGGCTGGTGGGGTAATGATGTTGGTTTCACAATCGCTGCTGAGCTTCCCGATTCCCAGCGCCTCAGGAAAGGCGATGTTGTCTTTGCCGATTCTGGCTCCCTTAGCTGACCTGCTGCACATTTCGAGGCAGGTGGCGGTGCTGTCATATCAATACGGTATCTTGGTGGGAGATTTGATGACGCCTACGTATGGTGCTCTACTGGCGATGCTTACCATTGCGCAAGTGCCATTCACAAAATGGCTAAGATTCATGCTTCCCATTTATCTGATCCTTCTTGTAATTTCCGCGAGTGCAGTCGTCGTTGCTGTCCGCATCGGCTTGAACTAACGGCGGAATCAAAGGGTACCTCATGGCTAGCTAGCTACCGGCATCCGAAAAGATCGGGAACAACCGGGATAAGACACCAGGATATCGCAGTGCTGCAAAGAGACGCTGTTTGAAATAGGCGATGACACACTACACGGAAACAAGGATCGTCCCCATGGACTCTTAATAGTAGAGACTTACCTTATGCCCCGTGACCGGTACCACAGAATAATTGCACTGCGGCGGGCCATCTGTGAGCACAGTTGGCGTCCATTTCGTGCTGGACAGCGGCTTCAGGTTTTGATT
>Ga0187778_10002528_pt1 | contig 12464 bp, 8 predicted proteins | sample 1015_Q2_SP5_20_M_FD_132418 | JGI IMG/M metagenome (GOLD analysis project Ga0187778, IMG submission 132418) | Tropical peat soil microbial communities from peatlands in Department of Meta, Colombia - 1015_Q2_SP5_20_MG | ecosystem: Environmental > Terrestrial > Soil > Wetlands > Peat | place... | reverse complement strand
GCGAATTAACCCGGATGCCGGGCACTCCCATTCCCTTCGCCAGTTGCACCCAATCAAGGTCGGGACGCCCGATCTCGAACATATCCAAGGCCCGGGCTCCCGGATTGCCTACTCCCAGATAAGAAAACTCACGCTTGAGTACCGCGTAATCACGGTTGGCAAAAACCACCGTGGTGACGTTGAGGCCTTCGCGCGCCATGGTCCACAACGCTTGAAGGGTGTACATGCCGCTGCCATCAGCACTCAGGCACAAGACTTTTCGACTGGGGCAGGCGACTGCCGCGCCCACAGCCAGAGGCAACGCGATCCCGATCGAGCCTCCCGTGTTACCTAGCCAATCGTGAGGCGGAGCATCTTTGGTAGCGGCCATTAGTCCACGGCCTGATGTCATGGACTCGTCGACCACGATGGCGTTTTCAGTCAGGAGCGCTCCGACTGCTGCGGCGAGTCCCGGCAGCGTAATTGCTCCGATTGGCAACGGGGGACGCTCCGCTTTTTCCGCAGTGAGTTCTCCGCAGCGTGCTGACAATGCTTCCGCAAGTGCGTCGAGTGCACCGACATAATCTTCGCTAGGTTCTGCCAGTGTATGGATCTCACATTCCGGCGATGTGAATTCGCCGCGCTTTCCCGGATAGGCGAAATACGCGACTGGAGGCCGAGCGCCGACCAGAATCAACTGATGAAATTCTTTAAACTGCTCGATTCCTTGTTCGAGAACGTATTGCACACGATCGACGCGGGGAAGCCCCGCGCCGCGTTGCAAACGAGTCAGGGGATAAGGAGCCAGCAATTTGACGCCCGTGGTCGCAGCGATGCGTCCCGCGGCGATGAGCCCATTGCCGTACAGCGCATTTCCGGCAATCAGCATGGCTGTTCGCAAGTCTGTGCGGAGCATGGCGGCTGCGCGCTCGACTGTTGCCCTCGTAGGCAGGGGAGGCCTAGGTGGAGGGGGAAGCGCGGCAACTGTTCCGCCCTGGCTCCAGGCCACATCGGCGGGCACGATCAGCGTCGCAATCTGGCCAGGTGCAGTACGAGCCGCAACAATCGCTTCGGCTGCGTCTCGACCTACTTCAGAGGCAGAGGCAGGCGTTCGCAACCATTTGGAATAAGGCCGCGCGATGGCCTCGATGTCGGAAGTGAGCGGAGTATCGTGACGCAGGTGATAAGTGGCATGTTGGCCGATGAGGTTGACGATCGGCACTTGCGCCCGGCTGGCGTTGTGCAAATTTGCCAGACCATTGCCGAAACCGGGTCCAAGGTGCAAGAGCGTGCATGCGGGTTTCTCGGCCATTCGTGCATAGCCGTCCGCGGCTCCAGTGACTACGCCCTCGAAAAGACCGAGCACGCAACGCATTTCCGGTACTTGGTCAAGCGCCGCGACCAGATGAATTTCCGATGTGCCGGGGTTGGTGAAGCAGGTCTCAACTCCACCTTCCACCAGGGACCGAACCAAACCTTCTGCACCATTCATCTGTTTAGACAACCCCGTTCTTTCGACGGCTCCACTCGATCACGCAAAACAACGAAGCACCACACCTCGTCGGCTGAAGTGTAGGTTACCCAACGGAATATGCGGAGTCGGCCGCGACTTTGGCGGTTACGCGACTGTCTTGAATGGCGTGAAGATGGGCAGTCAGTTTCTCGGCAAGATGTGGGACGTTCGGCTCGCTGAGCATAGTTTCCTGATGACCAGGTACTTCGCAGATCTCTAGACTGCCGTCAAGAAGATCTTTCCATCCCAGAGTGTAGTCGGTCATTAGCCCAGATAATTGTTTTTTCGCACGGAAGAGAAGCACAGGGCCGCTGTATGGACGTGGGACGTATCGTACGCGCGCTTTGTCATGCTCAATGGCGAGCATCTCCAGCGTATATGCCATCGACCGGAGTTTTGGTTGGCTATGGCCGTTGCTTGTCCAATTGTCGAATTTGATTGCAGTTCTGGCGCGGGCGATGGCCCATGTGCGCCTGCACCGCTCCAGGATATGGTTCGATCCTCGGTGACGAAGATATGCGAGCTCGAGATCGATGCGCTTGGTTGTGCGATACCAGCCACGCTGAAATATCGTGAGATCGGGCCTAAAGTAAGCATAGGTGGGGTTAATTGACTGTATCAGGAGTACTAGAGCCACTTCCTCACCTGCTGCCGAGAGCTGTTGGGCCGCCTCCAAAGCCAACAATCCGCCAAGGCAATAGCCGCCCAGGAAATACGGTCCCTCCGGCTGCAAGGTTCGCAACTCGGCAAGGTGAGCCGCGGCCATCTCCTCGAACGATTGGTCCTTTATGATGTTTCCATCGAGTCCGCGAGCCTGTAGAGCATATACGGGCTGATCGGCCTCTAAGTACTTTGCCAGCGGATAATACTCCAACACATTGCCCCCATGACTGTGCATGAGGAAGAGAGGCGGTTTCGATCCGCCCGCCCTTATGGGAGTAAGAGAGGACCAGGACGGCTTCCAATCTTCTTTTCGCAGCACATCTGCCAGATCAGCAATGGTCGGCGCCTGTAGAAAGGTAGCCAGGGGCAGTCGTTTCTTCACGAGTCTTTCAATCTCGGCCATGATGCGAACCGCCAAGAGCGAATGACCGCCTAACTCAAAGAAATTGTCGTGAATGCCGATCCTTTGGACGCTCAAGATCTCGGACCAGATCTGGGCAAGCATCTGTTCGATTGGGTCGCGTGGTGCAACGAATTCTCCTGCGACTTCTACGCGTCCTTGATGTGGAGGTGGAAGTGCCTTGCGATCGATCTTGCCATTCGGACTCAACGGCAGTTTGTCCATGACAACGAAGATCGAGGGGATCATGTACGCCGGCAGATGCTCTGCTAAGTACGCACGAAGATCGGCGACGGCGGGCGCCGGTCCTATTGCCTGCCGCTCAACATACGCGACCAGAATCTTGTCGCCAGGGGGCTCCTCTCGGGCAACGACGACACATTGCCGCACTGCCTGATGACGATCGAGGACAGCTTCAATTTCGCCCAGTTCGATCCGAAGCCCTCGGACTTTAACCTGGAAATCGCTTCGTCCCAGATACTCGACGTTGCCATCGGCCAGCCAGCGACACAAATCCCCCGTCTTATACATGCGCGCCGCGGGATCCGCGCTGAATGGGTCCGGAACAAATCTCTCCGCCGTCAGGTCTGGACGATTGTGATACCCGCGCCCGACTTGCACGCCACCGATATACAAGTCGCCAGACACGCCAATCGGCACCGGGTGCAAGTATTTGTCGAGTATGTAGATCTGCGTGTTCGCGACCGGCTTCCCGATGGGAACAATGTTTCGCTGGTCGTCGCGCCGGCAGGTCCAATGAGTCACATCCACCGCGGCTTCGGTCGGGCCGTAGAGATTGTGCAATTGTGCGGGTAGCAGCTTGAAAAACTGCTCCTGCAGGATGAATGGTAGTGCTTCGCCGCTGCAGATGACGTGCCGCAGCGACACACAGCGCTCTACCTCCGACTCCGCCAGAAAGATCGCCAGCATCGACGGTACAAAGTGTGCGACCGTAATCCGCTGCTCTGTTATTAAGCTGATCAGGTAGGCTGGGTCCTGGTGTCCGCCCGGTTTGGCCAACACTAACCGCGCTCCAGTCAGTAGTGGCCAGAAGAACTCCCAAACGGAAACGTCGAAACTGGCCGGGGTCTTCTGCAGGATTCGATCTGCTTCTGTCAGCTGGTATTGGCTCTGCATCCACAAAAGCCTGTTGCAAATGCCCCGGTGCGTGTTCATCGCCCCTTTGGGTTTGCCAGTAGACCCCGATGTGTAAATCATGTAGGCAAGATTGGCCGGAGTCGTGACCTTGGAGGGATTAGCTGTTTCTTTCCCGGCGATCTGATTCCATTCGTCGTCCAAGCAGAGGGTCTGAGCTCCGCCAGCGGGCAACCGTCCGAGAACTCGACGCTGCGTCAACAACACAGATAACCCGGCATCCTCCAGCATGTAACCGATACGTTCTTGGGGATACTCGGGATCGATCGGCACATAGGCGCCTCCTGCCTTCAAAACCCCGTACAGCGCCACTACCATCTCCAGAGAACGCTCCATGCAGACGCCCACCAGCGTCTCCGGCCCAACCGCCAAGGTTCGCAAATAATGAGCCAGCTGATTAGCTCGTTGATTCAGCTCGCGGTAGGTGAGCTGCTTGCCGTCATACTCCACGGCCACAGCTTCGGGACTTCGATCTACCTGGGCTTCGAACAACTCGTGCAGCAAGACTTCCTGCGGGTAGGCGACCTGCGTGTCGTTCCATCCGGTCAGCAGTTGCTGACGCTCCTTGGTGGGTAACAGGGGCAACTCCGAAAGAGGTCGGTCAGGATCGGCAACAATGCCTTCGAGTAGAACCGCGAGATGGCCCAGCAGACGCTCGATCGCATCGACGCGAAACAGGTCCGTGTTGTACTCACAGATGAAACTTAGTTCTCCAGACTCTTCCATGGCGAACAGGGTCAGGTCAAATTTGGACGCGCCGTTGGGCGGCAGAGTCCGTCGGTTTTGCAATCCGGACAAATGCAAGGGCTGAACGGGCGTGTTCAGCATTGACAACATCACCTGGAACATCGGGCTGCGACTACTATCGCGCTCCGGATTCAACACTTCGACGAGTTTTTCGAATGGCAAATCCTGGTGCGCGTAAGCGCCCAGCGTTGTCTCCTGTACTCGCCGCAAAAGCTGCCGGAATGTTGGATCGCCCGACAAGTCGGTTCGCATCACCAGAGTGTTCACGAAAAACCCGATGAGCCCTTCGATCTCGGTTCGATTCCGTCCGGCAATGGGTGCCCCAATCAGGATGTCGTCTTGTCCCGTGTAGCGCTGCAAAAGCACCTTGAAGGCTCCCAGCAATGTCGCGAACAAGGTGACGCCTTCGCGCTGGCTCAGAATCTTTAGGGCCTCAGTCAGTTTCCCGGAAAGCACTGAACAAACAATTGATCCGTTGTAGGTCTGGACGGCAGGACGCGGGTGGTCGGTGGGAAGTTCCAATACCGGCAGGGTCCCACTCAACTTCTTTCGCCAATAGTCCAATTGCTCCTGCAGGATCTCTCCTTGCAACCACTGTCGCTGCCAGGCAGCGAAGTCAACATATTGGAGGGGTAGATCCGGGAGCGGCGAGGCTTCTTCTCTACGCAGAAAAGCGTCGTAAAGTGCCCCGAGCTCTTCCTCGAACACTCCGAGCGACCACCAGTCGAAGGCAATGTGATGGAAGTTGAGCAACAACACATGCTCGTCCGGCGCCTTCTTCAGCAGCCGAGCTCGCATCAGGGGCGCCCTTCCAAGATCGAAAGGTTGCCTCGCATCCAACGAGGCCAGTCTTGCTACCTCTTGCTCCTGGGCTGACTTTGGAAGACCCTGCAGATCCACGACCTGAACCCGGAATAACTCTGGCGAGCCGATCTTTTGGACAGGGCATCCGTCGACTCTCAGGTAAGACGTCCGCAACGATTCGTGCCGCCGCACGATCTCGGTGAGACCTCGCTCGAAGGCCACCAGATCAAATCGGCCCTTGAAGTCATGCTGTATGGGGACGTTATATGCAGGGCTGCCCGGTTCCAGCTGATCGAACAACCAGAGCCGCATCTGTGCGGAAGAGAGCGGTAACTCGCCGTCCCGAGGGATGCGCTTCAGGCTCAGCGCCTGGGGGACGCCTTCTTCCTCGAGCATGCTGGCCAGCAAAGCAAGCTTCTGCTCGGAGAAACCACGGTCCTTGAACGAATCCTCACTCATGACCTTCTGACACTAATTCTCACTTTGAACGCAAACTGCGGGCTACTTCTTCTTCAGTCATGCCTGCGATCCGCTTCAAAAGGGTAGCGGTCTTTTCGGTCAGACCAGGCCGCGCCTCGTGTTCAATCATGTAACGCGCAAGCTTCTCGATGGTGGGAGTTTCGAAAAGGAGGACTGCAGGCAAATCCATCTGAAACATCTGACGTAACCGAGAAACGATCTGTGTGGCCACTACGGAAGCACCCCCTAGCTCAAGAAAATCATCGTGGATATCAACCTTCTCTACCCCAAGACTGCTTGCCCAGACCGTCGCTAATACTTCCTGCAAGGTGGTTTGGGGTGTGTCCTGAACATCGGATATCGATGGGTCAGCGCCGGGTTCTGTTTCAGCAGTCTGGCCTTTGTAATGATCCTTATTTATCATCCGGTCGGTCCTCCGATTGCACTGATAGTCTAACGCTCACCCTGCATCATTCGCCCTTAGTCTAACGCCGCATCATTCCAGAGGGTGCCTGATAGGGGATGGTTTTGATGTAAGGCTGCAATCCAGGGGCCACTTAAATACTTCGTAAGTATATGTAAATAAGATAGTTACTATTATTTTTCGCGTCTGCGCGTGCCGCATTTTCGTTGCCTGTGGAAACGCTTTTCCTCGAAATGGTTAGCTCGGTGGATTGGGTCACGCCAGGAAGCCGCCATCGAGAACCAGGCACTGGCCCGTCATAAAAGATGCGCGGTCTGAGCACATCCATAGCACTGCTTCGGCGACTTCTGCCGGCCTTCCAAAACGACCGATGGGATGCCGACCGAGAACGGACTTGTGAACCTCCGGAGCGCTAAAGAGCCGCTCAGACATAGACGTTTCGATCACTGCTGGACACACGGCATTGATCCGAATCCCACTTCGAGCCGTTTCCAGCGCGGCGCTCTTTGTCAAGCCCATCACTCCATGTTTACTCGCACTGTACGCTGCTGCCCCAACAGAACCGATCATGCCCATCGTTGACGCCATGTTTACAATGGCGCCGCCGCCGCCCTGCTTGAGCATCCGCCGAATTTCGTACTTCAGACAGAGCCATACGCCTTTGAGATTGATGTCGATGGTCCGATCCCAGTCCTTTTCGGACTGATTCACGATCGGTACCCAAACGCCCTCGATTCCGGCGTTATTGAAGGCAATGTCCAAGCGGCCAAATTTCTCCACCGACTTCTGAACGAGCGCTTCTACGTCAGCGTCCTTCGACACGTCGGTTCTTACAAATAGACCATCACCACCGGCCGCACGAACCAGTTCGATGGTCTCCTGGCCTTCCAGTTCGCGCCGGCCCGCAACCACCACTTTGACTCCAGCCTTCGCGAAAAGTAAGGCGGTATCCCGGCCAATACCAGACGTCCCGCCAGTCACGAGCCCAACTTTCCCTTCCAATCCCGTTGTCATCGTTTTCTTTGGCGAACCAGACCCCCCAAGACGGAACGGCAGATCATTGTCTTTGCGTGAAGCTTTCGTCAAACGTTACGCTCATATACCTTTATTGAGAAGGGCTGTGGGTGTCAAGGGAGAGTCAGGATGAGATCTAGTGTATCCCCAGACGTAAACGACAAACTTGTGGGCACGTGGAGACTGGTGTCCGCCTCAAGCACAACATCGACGGGAGAGCGAAGCGAGACTCCTTATGGCCTCAATCCTCTGGGTTTTCTCACCTATACCGAACATGGCAGAATAGCCGCCCTGATCAGTCACGACGGGCGAAAGGCGCTTTCTTCCGACGGGGGATCTCTCGAAGAGCAGTCGGAAGCGTTCAGGACATTTTTCGCCTATGCTGGACGGTACACAGTGAGCGGCGACAAGGTAACTCATCACGTCGAAATCTCATCGATTCAAAACTATGTAGGCAGGGACCTAGTGCGCTACGTCAAATTCCAGGGTGACCGAATCACGTTGGTTACACCACCGACGCCGGTGAACGGAAAAACGCAAATCTACGAATTGACTTGGGAGCGTCTACGAGTCGGCTCCTGATGCGCAATTCCTAGAGAGTGTTTCAAAAATGGGCTCGCCCTCAGGGGGAAGACCGCGCGAATTTGGGCGCCATCATCCGGCTCCCCCTTCCCGCAAGTTTAGCTGGCCTGCTTCTTGCCTATATCGAGCACCGACAGAAGGCACCCCAAGAGCGTCACCGCCAGCATGGCGAGAACGATCATGCCGCCCGGCGCCCCCGGAGCGCGCGGTATCGGGTAGAGCAGTCCGAGGACCTTCTGTCCGGCGAGCAAGACGAGGAGGACGAGATAGATCAGCGGCACCATCGCCCGATAGCGCGCGAGTGCCAACACGCCGATCAGGCAGACAAGGATATTGAGAAAACACAGCAGGCGGAAGACATAGGTGAATGCTGCTTGCGCCGGAGCATTGAACGTGTCGAACTGAATGCCGTCAGGTCCACGAATGACAAGAACGGGATTGACTAGACCCATTCCGGTCTGCGCCAGGCGGAGAAACAACAGCAAACCGAGAATCACCAACGCCAGCCAATATCCGCGATAAGCGTTATCGAACTGTTTGGGAAAAAGACGACCGAACATGGCATTCCTCCCTTTGCGGCCCGAACGCGCCGTGAATACTAGAGCGTGTTTCGTGTTTCAAGAATACCTCCGCAGCGTGGTCCAGAAGCAGGCGAGGTAGAAGAAGGCGTAGTAGGTGGAGAGCAAACGCTCATGACGAACCAGCAGGCGGCGGAACTGGCCGAGCCCGGCGTTGGTTCGCTCCACGATCCATCGCCGCTTATAGCGGCGAAGTTTGCAGCCGTCTTCGTGTTTCCGTTCCCGGTTGTTGCTGCGATAAGGCACGATCAGTTCGATGCCTCGCTTCCGAAACCGCTCGCGGAGGCGGTCGGAATCGTATCCTTTGTCGGCGATCACGCGGTCGGGCTTTTGCCGTGGGCGACCCTTCGGTCGGGGGACGCGGACTTCCGCGAGTGTGTCTTCCGCAAGCGTAACTTCTGCCAGAGAGGCACTTTCCAGCCGAACTCCCAGCGGCACCTTCACCGTCTGCCAGTACCATCCACTTCGTTCCCTTGCCGCGCTTGGTTTTACCGACCGCGAAGCCCCCTTTTTCGCGGGCGCGAAGCTGCCGTCGAGAAAGGCTTCGTCTCACTTCAACAGTCCCTCTTGGTCCAACGCTCCCAGCAGGGTACGCCAGGCGTTCAGCCAGACGCCCTCGTCTTCCCATTGCTTGAGCCGCCGCCAGCAGGTCGAGGGCGAAGGAAACTCGTCGGGCAGAAATCGCCATGCCGCGCCGGTCTGGAGAATCCACAAGATACCCTCGAAACAAGCTCGATTGGGTGCTGGCGGGCGGCCTCGTCGATCCGATCGCTGTCGTGGGGGAGGAAGAAAAGCCCCTACCAACTCCCATTGCTCATCCCTCAACAGCTTCAGTCGATCCTTCATAACAGAAGCTCAATCCCGAACCTGCCTCACGCATAAGTACCTGACGCGAGGCCGAACCTATTTTTGAAACACGCTGTAGGAAAGTGGGCTTGAGCTTGGGGGTAGCGGATAGACGGCAAGCCCGCTTTTGGCACTTCGCGCTTCAAGTGGTTGTCTCCTCGGTGTTAAACTCAACCTCAGTATTACCAGTTTCTGCGTTGCTGAAACTCTGATCTTGTGGATAGGTGCAGGTTGCCCAAGGTTATCGTTCCGACCAAGAAGGTCCTTTTCACCGAAGAAATTCTGCAGGACCCATATCCCGCATACGCCCGCTTGCACGAAGAAGGCCCGTTGCATTACCTGGATGTTGACGGCAAATGGGCCTTATGGTCGATCGTGAGCCACGCCGAGTGCTCCTCGGCTGCTAAAGACCCTAGGCTTTCCGCCAAACGCTCGCAGCAGATGATTTTGTCTCTTCCGCTCAGCAGCCAGTCCGAGTTCAGCGAACTCGCTCGTATGCTGGGCTTGTGGCTGATTTTCATGGACCCGCCGGAGCACACCCGGCTGCGCAAACTTCTGAATAAGGGATTTTCGCCGGCGGCGATCGAAGGCTTGCGTCCGCAAGTCGAGGATATCGTTGATCGAATGCTAAAGCCGCTCCAGCAGGGCGCCGAAGTCGAACTCATGCGCGAATTCGCCAATCCGATGCCCGTGCGCATCATTTTGGAAATGCTCGGAATACCACAGGAACTGCGCGACACATTCGTGAATTGGTCGCGTGCCATCGCGGTGTTTCGAGGCAGTCCAGATCGCACGGTGGAACAGGCGCGCGCTGCCCAAGATGCCCTGATTGAGTTGACCGAGTTTTTCAGAAAGGCCGTGGCAGAACGGAGACGCAAAAAAGGCAACGACCTGATTAGCCTTCTCATCGACATCGAGGAAGAAGGAGAAGTGCTGACCGAAGAAGAGCTATACGCGCAGTGCATCGCGCTGCTCTTCGCAGGGCACGAGACAACTCGAAATTTGATCGGCAATGGAATGTACGCGCTCCTGCGGCATCCCCAAGAGACGGCGGAGTTACGAGAGAAACCGGAGTTGATCCGCACGGCTGTGGAAGAGCTTCTGCGTTATGAAAGCCCCGTACAATTCACAGCTCGCGTCCTCAAGGAAGATGTCGAGATTTGCGGACAGCACATACCAAAGAAATGGTCTGTCCTATGCATGCTCGGTGCAGCGAACCGGGATCCAAAACGGTTTAAGGACCCGAATCAGTTGGACCTGAAGAGGCTGAACAACCAACACCTAGCGTTTAGTGCGGGTCCGCACGCTTGTATTGGAAGCCAACTCGCGCGATTAGAGGGGCAGATTGCGCTTCTAAATCTGGTGCAGCGCTTTCCGAGGATGAAGCTCACCGCCCAGCGACCGGAGTGGGCTCCGACATTTGGATTCAGGGGCTTGAAAAGTCTTCCCGTGGTTATGTGAAACCTCAGGTTAAGCTGTTGTGTCGAAGCGATGGCGAGACGGTTTGCAGAGGTTTGAGTTCTTGATGCAGAAAACGCGTCCATATCAATGAGAGAACGCATCGCTAAACGCTTCTTCCAGATACCAAGGGAGGACAGAAGCAAGTGGTTGGGCAGTTCTCGGGGACGAGTCAGCCAGGTTGTCCAGCTGGCTCGTCTTTTCCAAACTCCCCCCTTTGCCAATAAGAATCGCTCCTCCGACACCCGAATACATGGCGATCCAAGGCATCAGAGCGAGATGGTATCTGGGATCGCCGATGAACACCAGGGAAAGGAGAGTGAAGTACGAGCACACCAGCAGGCCGATCGCATAAGCCGCGCTCCCGCGCCACAGGACGAGAGGGAGAGAGAACGCGAAAAGCAGGATCACCACAAGATAATATAGTTCACCGATTACCTTCAATCCGACGTAAACGACTCTTGTCTCCCGTCCTAAGTCATTCTTCAACCCTAAAGTATAGTAGAAGCCATCGACATCTGATCGATACAGCACCACAAACTTCCTTGGCCATAACGCAACCACACGTGCAGGGTGATCTCTGATGTAATCGAGAGCCAGATGCCGAGCCCGATCATCCCGAGCCACTTCTCGACCGTCGAACAGCTGTCTTGGGTCGAACAGCTGTTTTGGGTCGAACTGGTGTCTTGGATCCTGCGGATCCAGATCTCCGAGCAGCGATAGCGTATCGTATAGATCGCCAAGCACCGGCGTGCGTCCAGTAGCATAGGGGTTGTTGCCGAACAAAAGGGTTATGCCACCATTGGTGGACAACACCGGCGCACCGAAGACCCGATAGTTCCGGGCAATCCAGGGCGCGACGACAGCCAATACCATCAGATAAAGAATCGTACCCAGCTTTAGAATCGACTGTTTCTCGCCGCGGAATGCGACGAGGAAGATTGCTGGAACCACGATTGCCTGCGGCTTGGTGAGCGTCGCCAGCCCCCACAGAAGACCCGAGAGAATGAAGAATCCCCACCGGCCGCGCGCTGAAACAAACAAAACGGCGCTGAGCATGAGTAAGAGAGTCAAAAACATGTCCGCAGTTAGCAGCGAAGTGTAGGCAATATTATTCGGTTGAAACGACAAAACCAAGACGGCAATTCTTGCTGCAGTTTCAGAATGGAATACCTTCTTGATGAAGTGGTAGGTGAGGAGAATTGTTCCCAGGCATTCTACGATATTGGCGATCTGCCCAGCGAACACGTGCGGTCCGACAAGATAGAAGATCCCTGCCAAGAACCCAGGGTATCCGACGGGCCAAAACGCGGTCGGAATTCCATTAAAGAAGTATCCGTGCCCATTCGCCATGCTTACCGCGCTCTGATAATACCAAAGCCAGTCAACCGCCTGGGGGGCGTGAACGAATGAGATCCACAGCAACCTGACTAGGGCTGCCGACACCAAGCTGGCGGGAACGAAATATCCGTGGCCAATAAGAGCCGTAAATCTTTCTCGAAACACGCGCTCCTTTAGAGAGGTCCGTGGGGGAATTATCTATTTCAAACTGTACCAGAGCTTCCCAAACCTGGATCATCGTCCAGGCGGGGGTAGCTAGCACGGTACCCCCAATTTGAAGGGGCAAAATTCACTTCCAAAGAGACAGACCCGGGGTACAATGCCGGGAATTGGTCAAATACACCGTTTCCAGGACTTCTTCTTGGGGCTTGGAGGGTACTTACCATGGACCACGTGGCTCGACTGCAGTTGGTTGGGAGACTTACCTATTACCTTGGTTGGATCGCGCTGCTGTGTGGGGCGGTGGTGCACATCAACATTGCCAGGTCTCTTTTTCTAGCG
>Ga0187778_10002524_pt1 | contig 12486 bp, 12 predicted proteins | sample 1015_Q2_SP5_20_M_FD_132418 | JGI IMG/M metagenome (GOLD analysis project Ga0187778, IMG submission 132418) | Tropical peat soil microbial communities from peatlands in Department of Meta, Colombia - 1015_Q2_SP5_20_MG | ecosystem: Environmental > Terrestrial > Soil > Wetlands > Peat | place... | reverse complement strand
TTGACCGATGTGGGCCCGGCCGAGCGTTAAGCAAACCAGCGGTGGCGATGACCGACGAGGAAGAACGCGCGTTGCGGGAACAGCTGGCGCGCCTGCTGCAGGAACACCGCGATCTCGATGCGGCAATCGCGGCGCTGATTACCTCGCCCGGTTCCGACCTGATCCAGGTGCAAAGGCTGAAGAAGCGCAAGCTCGTACTACGCGACAAGATTCGCCGGATCGAGGATCAGCTCACCCCTGATATCATCGCCTAAGCAGGGCTCCCGACAGATTACTCTCCCCATTTGACGGGAGGCGGCAGCCCGCGGCGCTCGTCTTTGCGAGTATACATCGCCCTGTCGGCAGCCGCGATTGTCTGGGTCGGGGTCGCATCGGCGAGAAGAAGCGCCGTTCCGACGCTGGCGCCAACCTGAATCTGCCCGTTGCCTCGGGGAATAGCGATCCGCGCAATGAGCGCCTCGATCTCGCGCGCCCTCGCGGCAGCCTGCACCTCGTCGGCGCGCCACATCATCACGCCGAACTCATCTCCGCCTAGCCGGCCAACCACGTCGGACGCGCGCACGTGCGCGCCGAGCTCACGCGCCACAACCTTGAGCAAGGCGTCGCCGGCGCTATGGCCGTAGCGGTCATTGATTGCCTTAAAGCCATCGAGGTCGATGAACATCAGCACCGCCTGTGTGCCATAGCGTTTGACGTGGGCGAGCGAGCGGGCGAGCTCGCGCTCGAACCCCCTCCGGTTGAGGATATCGAGCAGCGGATCAATGTCGGCGCGTGCTTCAAGCTCGCCGATCCGCGCACGCGCGACGGCAAGCTCGCGCTTCAGCCGTTCATTTTCGGCCAGGAGCGAAGCGGGCGGCGGAAATTCATCGTGTGCGCGTGCCTGCGGGAGTCCCATGTGTCATTCCTCGCGAATCTTAACCCTGGGACACAGAATACCCGTTTCGCCTTGCCAGCGGGGAGCCTCGACCTATAATGCACCGCTTCCTTCCGCGGACAGATGCGGATTCGGGGGCAAAATGGCGGCAAAACCAGTTGCGATCATCATGGGCAGTCAGTCTGACTGGGCCACGATGAAACATGCCGCGAAGACACTTGATGCGCTCCGAATCGCCTACCAGGCGCGCATCGTTTCCGCGCACCGCACGCCCAAGCGGCTCTACGAGTTCGCTGGCCGCGCACGCCAGAACGGGTTCAAGGTGATCATCGCCGGCGCCGGCGGTGCCGCCCACCTGCCCGGCATGACCGCATCCCTGACGCCGCTGCCGGTCTTTGGCGTGCCGATAAATACGCACGCTCTGGACGGCAAAGACTCCCTGTTGTCGATCATGCAGATGCCTGGCGGCATCCCGGTCGGCACGCTGGCCATTGGCAAGGCGGGCGCCATCAATGCCGCGCTGCTCGCAGCGGCCGTTCTGGCGCTCTCTGACGCCCGGATTGCCAAACGTCTGGATGCCTGGCGCGCGCGCCAGACCAAGGCCGTGGCCAAGCGGCCAAAAGATTGAACATGCCCTTTCATTCCGCTCGTCCCCGCGAAAGCGGGGACCCATGGAAAAGACATTGCAGATCAGGCGTCGTCGCTCTGGATTCCCTGCGCGGGAATGAGCGGAGGTCGGGGTGCTGAAGCCCGGCGCGACAATCGGTATCCTTGGCGGCGGCCAGCTCGCACGCATGCTTGCCCTTGCGGCCGCGCGCCTTGGCCTGCGTTGCCACGTCTACTCGCCCGAAAAGGATTCCTGCGCTTTTGACGTGGTTCATGCGCGCACCTGCGCGAACTACGAGGACGAGGCTGCGCTTGGGCGTTTTGCCGGGGTAGTCGATGCCATCACCTACGAATTTGAAAATGTGCCGGCCAAGACCGCGGCGTTTCTTGCCCGGCGCAAGCCGGTTTTGCCCGATCCACAAGTGCTGGAGACCACACAGGACCGGCTTGTCGAAAAGACCTTCATCAGCGGTCTGAAAATCGCGACCGCGCCCTTTGCACCGGTGCACAGCGCGACGCAGCTGTCCGAAGCCGTGAAAGCCGTTGGCTTGCCGGCTGTGCTGAAAACCCGGCAGCTCGGCTACGACGGAAAGGGCCAGGCCAAGATTGCCAAAGGAGGTGACCCGGGCACGGCCTGGCAATCACTCCTCAAGGCGCCCTGTATCCTTGAGGGATTCATCGATTTCGAGCGAGAGGTTTCGGTTGTCGCTGCGCGTTCGCGCGACGGCGCCGTGGAATGCTTCGAGGTCACAGAGAATGAGCACCGCGACCATATCCTCAAAATCTCGCGGGTTCCGGCAAAGGTAACCCCGGCGCTCGCGCGCGAAGCGCGCCAGATCGCGAGCCGGATCGCCAAGGCGTTCGACTACGTCGGCGTGCTCGCGGTGGAAATGTTCGTCGTACGCAAGGGGCGACGCCAGATGCTGCTGGTGAATGAAATTGCCCCAAGGGTTCACAATTCGGGCCACTGGACCATCGACGGCGCGACGGTTTCACAGTTCGAGCAGCATATACGGGCGGTCGCCGGTTGGCCGCTGGCGAAACCGATACGGCTCGGCCGCAAGGTCGAGATGGTGAACCTGATCGGCGAGGAAGTGAGCGAGGCGCCTCGCTGGCTGAGCGTTCCGGGAGCCTCGGTCCACGTATACGGCAAGGGCGTTGCACGCCCGCGCCGCAAGATGGGACATGTGACAAGGGTTTGGCCGCGTTGAGCGCTGGCGTCTGCTAACCCCTCTCCCCATATGACGAATAATTGTGCGGCTCGATCGATTGCGAGCCTTTGAATGGACTCTTAACGTCTTTTCTGCTAGAGCCGCGCGACTCAAAGCCCCCGTTTTCGGGGCTTTTGCCTTAACCCGTCCGAGCAACAATCAAGGAGCAAGCGTGCAAGTTCTCGTTCGCGATAACAACGTCGACCAAGCCCTCAAGGCGCTCAAGAAGAAGATGCAGCGCGAGGGCATCTTCCGCGAGATGAAACTCCGCGGCCACTACGAAAAACCATCGGAAAAGAAAGCAAGGGAAAAGGCGGAAGCGATCCGCCGCGCCCGCAAACTCGCGCGCAAGAAGATGCAGCGCGAGGGCCTGCTGCCGATGAAGCCGCGTCCGACCCCGGGCGCTGGTCCCGGCGGCGGTAACAGCGGCGGCGGACATGGCCGCGGCGGAAACCGGCGCTTCGGCTAATAAGGGGCAATACGAAGTTGATGGTGGCGCGGGCCTAAGGTGCCCGCGCTATTGTTTTGTAGTCGGGCAATCTATTTCCAGCAGAACTTGACGTCAGCCGCGTTGCGCTTGCGCGTGGCATAGTACGCGTCGACATTCTTCGGATCGTCGAAAAAGGCGCTTTCCTTGGCCGCCCGCTCCTTGGCATTCGCAATCGCGCGTTTTGCATTGTCGGTGCGGTTACCGGGGAGCGCGGGAGCGTTTGCCAAGAACATGGTTTGATATGGATTGGCCTCGACCCACGCAACCGCTTTGCTGTGCTGCGCCTTCTGCTTGGCAAGATCGCAAAACGCGTACCCGTTGATCACGGGTCCCGCAAGCGTCGCAAAATTGCGCACTGCCTCATCGGCCGGAACAAGCTGGGGTGCCTTCACATCAAGCACTTCCGACATGACGACATAACGGTCTTTGGCCACGTAGAACCAGAACACCGAGTCATCGCGCAAACCCACGTCATAGAGCCTGATGGCGAGGACCATCATGGTCATTGGAGTAACAAGGGCGGGTGCGGCCAGAATGCGGTCCCGCGCAGCAAGAATATCCTCGCGCTTGTTGGAGCTGAGCAGATCATTGAATTGCGCGCCGACTGCGACCCGCGGCCGCTCGTCCGGCGTGCGCCCTGATTCATAGAACGGCTGGACATAAATTCCGATGTGTCGCACCGGCTCGGCGGCGTATGAAGGCCAGGCCAGCAGCATCACTGCCAGAACGGCATACTTTGTTGACTTCAACATCAGTGGCCCCAGTCGACGGCTCAACGCTCCGCCAAAAACTCCTTGACGACTTTTGCCGCGCCGTAATCATCGAGATTGACATGGCCGCCGAGCGGAAATCGCACGATACGCTTGGGCTCACGCGCGAGCGCAAACAGCTTCTCGCCGAATCTGACAGGAACAATATTGTCGCGTTCGCCGTGCAAAATCAGCAGCGGGGCGTGCACGCGCGCAATACGTTCGTCCGAGTAGAAACTGTCTTTGATCAACCAGCGCACCGGGGCAAAGGGATAGGCCGCGGCGCCGATTTCCGCGGTCGAAGTATAAGGTGCGTCCAGAATGATCCCGGCGACTTCGCGCTCCGCTGCAAGCGCTACTGCAACACCTGTCCCAAGCGATTCACCGAACAGGATGATGCGTTTTCCCGGGTCGCGTTTGCGGACGAAATCGTAGGCGGCACGCGCATCCTTGATCAGACCATCCTCAGTGGGCCGTCCTGTCGAGCCGCCGTAACCGCGATAGCACAAGGCCAACAGGCCGGTGCCGTCCGCGGTGAGCCAGGTAAAGCGGCCGACCCGCGGCTTAAATCCCTCGGCATTGCCCTGAAAGTACATGACGACCGGCTTGTTGCCGCGCGGCGCAACATGCCAGGCGAGCAATGTCTCCCCGTCATCGCTTCTGAAAGTCACCTCCTCGGCCTGCGGGAATCCAGCCGCCGTCGGCGAGAGGCGCGCGGGGTCGGGGAAATACATCAGCGAGCGCTGAAAAACATACATCAGCGCCAGCACGCCGCAGTAGCCGAGAAGCCCGAGGACAACGATCCATTTCAATGTGCCCATAAGCAGCCACTTACGGCGGTGAGGTCGCTCGCGGGCAGCGCCTAAAGCGCCTTTACGATGCTCTCGGTCATTTTCTTAGCGTCGCCCAAGAGCATCATGGTGTTGTCGCGGTAGAACAGCGGGTTATCGATGCCGGCATATCCGGAAGCAAGCGAGCGCTTGATGAACATGACGGTTCCGGCCTTCCACACCTGCAGCACCGGCATCCCGTAGATCGGCGAGGTCTTGTCCTCTTCCGCCGCCGGGTTGGTGACGTCGTTAGCGCCAATGACGAAGGCGACATCGGCCTGCGCGAATTCGGAATTGATATCCTCGAGCTCGAACACTTCGTCGTAGGGCACATTGGCTTCGGCGAGCAGCACGTTCATATGTCCGGGCATACGGCCGGCCACAGGGTGAATGGCGTATTTGACTTCGACGCCTTCTTTTTTGAGCTTGTCGGCCATTTCGCGCAGCGCGTGCTGCGCCTGCGCAACCGCCATCCCGTAGCCGGGGACGACGATAACCTTGGAAGCGTTCTTCATGATGTAGGCGGCATCTTCGGCGGAGCCGAGCTTGACCGGACGTTGTTCCGCGCCTCCGCCCGGCCCTGCGGTCTCCCCGCCGAAACCGCCGAGGATGACCGATATGAATGACCGGTTCATGCCCTTGCACATGATGTACGACAGGATCGCACCCGATGAGCCGACCAGAGCTCCGGTAATGATCAGCGCCGAATTGCCGAGTGTGAATCCAATGCCGGCAGCCGCCCATCCCGAATAGGAGTTGAGCATCGAGATCACGACCGGCATGTCGGCGCCGCCGATCGGGATAATGATGAGAACGCCAAGCAGCAGCGAAAGGCCGGTGATCAGCCAGAAATCCATCTGGCTCTGCGAAACGAAGAAGCCATAGACGAAGAAGATCAGCGCCGCGGCAAGCGCGAGATTGACGATATGTCGGCCCGGCAGCGTGATTGGCTTGCCGCTCATACGACCCGACAATTTCAGGAATGCGATGACCGAGCCGGTGAAGGTGATGGCGCCGATGGCGACGCCGAGCGACATTTCAATCAGGCTCTGCGCGTGGATATGGCCGTGTGTGCCGATGTCGAAGGCCGCCGGCGCATAGAACGCGCCGGCCGCGACCAGCACCGCCGCCATGCCGACCAGAGAATGGAAAGCCGCAACCAGTTCCGGCATGGATGTCATCGGCACGCGGCGTGCGATGACTGCCCCGATTCCGCCGCCGATCACGACGCCGCCGCCCACCAACGCCCATGCAACAGGATCCGCCGGCGGATGCGAGCCGAGGGTCGTGAGCACGGCGATCGTCATACCGATCATGCCGAACAGATTGCCGCGCCGGCTTGAATCCGGGCTCGACAGGCCGCGCAGCGCCAGAATGAACAGAACGCCGGCGACCAGATAGAGCAGCGCGACGAGATTAGGGTTCATTGCGCGCTCATTTCTTTTTTTTCTGATACATCGCCAGCATGCGCTGGGTGACCAGGAAGCCGCCGAAAATATTGACCGAAGCGAAAGTAAGGGCGACGAACCCGAGCGCCCGCGCCCACAACGGCCCATCGTCGTTGGCAACCAGCGCAACACCGACCGCGAGCAGCGCGCCGACGACAATGACCGACGAGATCGCGTTGGTCACCGACATCAAGGGCGTGTGCAGCGCTGGTGTCACCGACCAAACGACGTAATAGCCGACGAATATCGCCAGGACGAAGATCGAAAACCGGAACACGAAGGGGTCAACCGCGGTTGCGATGGTTTCCATCGTCGTCTCCGTCAGGCAGCCTTTGGTTTGAAATTCGGGTTTACGACGGTGCCGTCACGGGTCAGCAGCGTCGCCTGCACCAGCTCGTCGTCCCAGTTGACCGCGAGTTTCTTCTCTTTCTTGTCGATGAGCGTTTCGACGAAGGTGAGCAGATTTTTCGCATAGAGGGCCGAAGCGGAAGCGGCGAGCCGTCCCGGAACGTTCAGATAGCCGACGATCTTCACGCCGCCGACCTGCGCCACCTCGCCGGCCCGCGCACCTTCGACATTGCCGCCGCGCTCGACAGCAAGATCGACAATCACAGAGCCGGGACGCATAGAAGCAACCATGTCCTTGGAAACCAGGCGCGGTGCCGGCCTGCCGGGAATCAATGCCGTCGTGATGACGATGTCCTGCTTCTTTATGTGATCGGTGACCAACGCCGCCTGTTTGGCCTGATATTCCTTCGACATCTCCTTGGCATACCCTCCGGCGGTCTGCGCGTTCTTGAACTCTTCGTCCTCGACCGCGAGAAATTTGGCGCCGAGACTCTCGACTTGCTCTTTGGTGGCGGGCCGCACATCCGTAGCCGTAACAATGGCGCCGAGGCGTTTCGCCGTGGCGATTGCCTGCAAACCTGCGACGCCGACGCCCATGATGAACACTTTCGCCGCCGGTACGGTACCGGCTGCGGTCATCATCATCGGGAGCGCGCGGCCATATTCCTCGGCGGCGTCGATCACCGCGCGATAACCGGCCAGGTTCGCCTGGCTCGACAGCACGTCCATTGATTGCGCGCGCGTGATGCGCGGCATCAGCTCCATGGCGAATGCTGCGATGCCTGCTTCCGCCATCTGCTTGAGCGCGGCGTCGTTGCCGAAAGGATCCATGATGGCGATAACGAGCGCGCCTTTCTTGTAAGAGGAAAGCTCGTTTGTGGCTGGCCGGCGCACCTTCAGAATAATGTCGGCGTCCTTGGTGACGGCATCGGCAATCTGGGCGCCCGCCGCCTCGAATTCGGCATCAGGAATACCAGACGCGACGCCGGCGCCGCGCGCAACCGCGACCTCGGCACCGAACGATTTGAATTTTTTGATCGTTTCGGGAGTAGCTGCGACGCGCGGCTCACCGCCTTCGGTTTCGCGCGCTACGGCAATTCGCATTCGTGCCTCCCCCGCCGACCGTGAAATATCTCAGTGCGGCGACAGTCCGGTGAAGGCAAAGATCAAAAAGCAAATTACGAAACTGGCATAGCTTGGCGCCGTTGCGGCACTGAGGAGCGAAGGGACAGCGCCTAGCACGCCGATAACAAAAATCGCCGCGGCCAGGAACCAGTGGCCCATGACGCCTCCGGTCGCCAAGCCGAACAGAATGGTGACCACGTAAAGAATGCCGACAAGAGTGAAATGCACAAAGCGCTCGTAGCCTTGCTCGTGTGCGGGATAGTCGTTGCCGGTTGCGGTGGAATATTCGACGGCGCCGTGTTCGGCCATGGGGCAAGCTCTCCGAGTCGTCCAAAAAAGGGCGGGCGCAGAGGGGTTAGCGCAATTGCGGCCCAAGGGCAACGCCGCGCAGCTCAGCCTTTGGACGGCACAAGGCCCGCTTTGGCAAGTGCGGCGCTTTGGCGCCTGCCAACCGCATCGACCGTAAAATCCTCAATCGCCTCATTGAACAATCGATAGAAATTGAGTTCCGCCGCTAAGTGTAAGAATACCGCACCGAGGCCAATGGCGGCCCGATCCATGAAGACGAATTCGCGCGGCACCGTCACCGGCCCTTTGGCTTTGAGGGCCTGGTGGACACGGAAGGCTTCCTTTCGTCCATATTCGGAAGGCTTCACGCCATCGGCAATCGAGCGCACACGGTCGTCGAGGAGCGGACCATAGATGAAGCGGGCCCATATATTGAGCGCATCGATCAGTTCTCGGTTGAGCCGCTTGAAACCCCAGGTTTCGTAGGCGTGAACGACAAGAGTATCGTCGCCGGTCAGCAGGCCGCGATAGAGGTCCACTACGCCGCCGACGAAGCTCGGCGGAAAGATGCGGATGCAGCCATAGTCCAAAAGATTGATCCCGGACGGCTGTCCCCGCGCATCATCGAATACCGTGTAATTTCCCAGGTGCGGATCGCCGTGGATCACACCGAAGCGGCTGAACGGAAACCACCAGGCTGTAAACATGGCCGTGGCCAGCCGGTTGCGCGTGGCGAGGTCGTCGCCCTTGTGCTCGAGCAGTTTGCGGCCTGTCAGCCAGTCGAGTGTGAGCAGACGGCCGGTCGATAGCTCCGGCCAGACCTCCGGCACGCGGATCGACGTATCGTTTTTCAGCATATCGCCGTAGAGCGCGACGTGTTTGGCTTCACGCGTATAGTCGAGTTCCTCGCGCAGCCGCGCGCCTATCTCGACAGCAATTTCGGTCGTATCGATTGCCGGATCGAAACGATTACGAATCGCGAACAACAGCTGCAGCTGACTCAGGTCGGCTTCGACCGCCGACTGCATGTCGGGGTATTGCAGTTTGCAGGCAAGCTCGCTGCCATCGAGCGCGCGGGCGCGATGCACCTGTCCGAGTGAAGCAGCCGCCGCCGGATGGTGTTCGAACTCGGAAAATTTTTTCTGCCAATCGGACCCGAGCTCGGCGCCCATTCGCCGTTTCACGAAAGCCCAACCCATCGGCGGCGCCTGGCTTTGCAGCTTGATCAATTCGTTGGCGTATTCCGGCGGTAGCGCGTCAGGAATGGTCGCGAGCAGCTGCGCCACCTTCATGATCGGGCCCTTCAGCCCGCCAAGGGCGGCGGCGAGCTCAAGGGCATTGGCCGCACGATCAAGCGGGACGCCAAAGAAACGCGCGCCGGCAAAACGCGCTGCAGTGCCGCTGAGCTGGCTGCCGACCTTCGCGTAGCGGCGGGCGCGCGCCGAAAAGCGGTTCTTTTCGCGATCGGTTGGAGGCACGGGTGAGGTCATCTCCACCATCTAATCCATTTAAGTCGGGAAAATAAGGTCTCACCAGACTAGCTGAGCGTTTCCAGCTCACCGATCAAATTAGCGATAACATTGAGGCCGCCGTCCCAGAACTTGGGATCGCGTGCGTCCAGGCCAAACGGCGCAAGCAGCTCGGAATGATGCTTCGTCCCGCCGGCGGACAGCATTGCGAGATAGCGCTCGGCAAATCCGCCCGCGGATTTTTCGTAGACCGCATAAAGCGAATTCACCAGGCAGTCGCCGAAGGCATATGCATAGACATAGAATGGCGAGTGAATGAAGTGCGGGATATATGCCCAGAATGTCTCGTAACCCGGCTTGAGCTCGATCGCCGGCCCCAGGCTTTCGCTCTGCACTGACATCCAAAGCTCGCAGATTTTATCGGCGGTGAGTTCCCCGTTGCGGCGCTCGGTATGCACCTTGCGTTCGAAACTGTAGAACGCCGTCTGCCGCACCACGGTGTTGATCATGTCCTCCACCTTGGCCGCCAGCATGGCCTTGCGCTGTTTCTTGTCGGTGGTCTGCGCGAGCAGCTTCCTGAACGTCAGCATCTCGCCAAATACGGATGCTGTCTCGGCGAGCGTCAAAGGCGTTGGCGCCATCAGCGCGCCGTTCGGCGCTGCCAGGACCTGATGCACACCGTGACCGAGCTCATGCGCGAGTGTCATCACGTCCCGCGGCTTGCCCATATAGTTGAGCAACACATACGGATGTGCCGACGGCACAGTCGGATGCGAAAATGCACCTGGCTGTTTGCCCGGCCGTACGGGCGCGTCGATCCAGTTTCTGGCGAAGAATTGGTCGGCAAGTTCAGCCATGCGCGGCGAGAATGCGCCATAGGCGGTGAGGATTGTTGCGCGCGCATCGTTCCACGGGATCGTCCGCTGCTCTACCTTCGGCAACGGCGCGTTGCGATCCCAGTGCGGCAGACTTTTTTTGCCAAACCATTTCGCCTTCAGCGCGTAGTAGCGATGCGACAATTTCGGGTAGGCGGCGCGCACAGCCGCGACCAGCGCTTCCACTACTTCCCTTTCCACGCGATTCGAGAGATGCCGCGCATCAGCAATATCCTTGAAGCCGCGCCAGCGGTCGGAAATTTCCTTGTCCTTGGCAAGTGTATTCGTGATCAGCGCGAACGGCCGCAGGTTTTCCTTGAAGGTCTTGGCGAGCGCTTCCGCCGCCGCCTTGCGTTTCTTGCCGTCTGTATCTTGCAGCAACGTCAGCGTCGGTTCGATCGGCAGCGATTTGCCGGCGACCTTGAACCGCAAGCCGGCAATGGTTTCATCGAACAGGCGGTTCCAGGCCGCGTAACCGGTCACCGACTTTTCGTGGAAAAGCTCTTCGACGCGGTCCTCGAGCTGATAAGGCTTCTCCTTGCGCACATCCTCGATCCATGGCCGGTAATGCGCGAGCGTCGGATCGCGCATCGCGGACTCAAGCTGTGCATCATTGATGCGGTTAAGTTCGAGCGTGAAGAACAAGAGATGCAGCGAAGCCGTGGTCATTCGCTCCTGCACGTCGCCATAGAACTTTGCGCGCACCGGGTCCGCCGTATTGCCGGCATAGATGAGCTGCGCGTAAGAGATCAGCCGCCCCAACCGGTCGTCGATCGCCTCGTAGCGCTTGATGGCCTCACCAAGCGCGCGTCCCCCTCCCTCGCCCGCCACCAGCGTTGCGAGCCGCCCCTTGAACGCCTGCTCAAAAGCCACGCACTCACTGTCGGCCCTTTCCAGGTCCCGCTTGAATTCGGGACTGTCCATGTCCGGGTAAAGGTCGTTCAGGTTCCACTCGGGCAGCGCGCCGAGTTTTGAGGTCTTCGTCGGTTTTTGCCGGGATGAGGATTTGGCCATGGCGTGATCGTATTCGGAAAAATGCCGGGGGTGAGGATACTTATATGGGATGCCGCTCGTGGCGATGGGATGGCAAGCGGCTGAATTTTCAACAAAACTCGCTGGTGGGACTGGGTTTTCAATGACCTTGATGGCTATTTGATCAACTTAATAACCCATTAAGCCAGAGCGGCGACATTGCACCAAATCGGCACAGTTATGCGTAAGGGGTCTCATGTCCGAAGTCGTGCTTGTCGTCGACGACGATCCGGTTCAGCGCCGCTTGCTCGAGGGGATGGTTCAGCGTTTCGGCTATAAGGTGATCACCGCAGAAGGCGGCGATCACGCCGTAAAGCTGCTGGTTGGACCCGAAGCCGAACGTATCGACTGCGTCGTGCTCGACCTCGTGATGCCCGATCTGGACGGCCGTGGCGTGCTGGAGCGCATGCGGGACGCCAGCCTTAATATCCCGGTAATCGTGCAAACCGCCCACGGCGGCATCGACAATGTCGTATCCGCAATGCGCGCGGGCGCGACTGACTTTGTGGTCAAGCCGGCGAGCGCCGAGCGCTTGCAGGTCTCCCTGCGCAATGCACTTGCCAATAAGGCGCTAGCCGGAGAATTGCAGCGGATCAAACGCAAGCAGGATGGCACGCTCAGCATCGCCGATGTCATCACGCGTTCCGCTGTCATGGACCCTGTGCTCAAGGCCATGGAGAAAGCGGCCGGATCGGCGATCCCCGTGCTGGTCGAAGGCGAATCCGGGACCGGCAAGGAGCTGATCGCGCGGGCCATTCATGGCAGCGGTGTGCGGCGCGCGAAGCCGTTCATCGCGGTGAACTGCGGCGCGCTGCCTGAGAACCTGATCGAATCGATCCTGTTTGGACATGAGAAAGGCGCCTTCACCGGCGCAACTGAAAAGCACACGGGTAAATTTGTTGAAGCCGACGGTGGAACCTTGTTCCTCGACGAAGTCAGCGAACTGCCGGGCCCGGCACAGGTAAAGCTGTTGCGCGCGCTGCAGGAAGCAGAAGTCGAGCCGGTCGGCGGGCGCAAATCTGTCAAGGTCGATGTCCGCATCGTGTCCGCGACCAATCGCGACCTGATTGCCGATGTAAAAGCCGGACGTTTCCGTGACGACCTGTTCTATCGGTTGCACGTGTTCCCGATAACTGTGCCG